>Ga0265326_10000700_pt1 | contig 12388 bp, 9 predicted proteins | sample 41424metaG_FD_192439 | JGI IMG/M metagenome (GOLD analysis project Ga0265326, IMG submission 192439) | Rhizosphere microbial communities from Carex aquatilis grown in University of Washington, Seatle, WA, United States - 4-14-24 metaG | ecosystem: Host-associated > Plants > Roots > Rhizosphere >... | reverse complement strand
GCCCGCCTGGGTTTTCAGGCTGTATAACTGATAATAGAGGAATATGCGTTCGGTGTTACTGGACAAATTGCTCGTGTTATCGAGCAAATCTCCTATTAGACTCCAGCCAGCGTCCTCATCCCGGTCAGGCAACGGTGACTGGCAGGCGTCCGAAGCCGCGGAAGGCCGGCCCCGGTACCCGGCGGGCCTCGCCTGCCCCGGCGATGGAGGGGAATCGCGCGAGCAGGGCAGGGAACGCGATCGCCGCTTCCATCCGGGCCAGGGCCGCGCCGAGGCAGAAGTGCGGGCCGCCACCGAAGCTCAGCGAGCCGGCGTCGGGCCGGCGCGGATCGAAGCGGTCCGGACTGGCGAACCTGCGCGGATCCCGGTTTCCTGCGCCGATCAGCAGGAGTACCTGAGTGCCGGCAGCCGCCTGTATGCCGCCGAGCGAGGCCGGCGCCGCCGCGCGCCTGACCGTCATCTGGACGGGCGCTTCGTAGCGCAGCGTCTCCTCCACGAAGTCCGCGACCGCCACCTCGGCCTCCCGCACGGCCGCGGCCAGGTGAGGGTCGGACAGCAGGAGCGCCAGCCCGTTACTGAGCAGGTGGGTGGTGGTCAGGAATCCGGCTATCACCAGCGTGCGCAGGTTGTCATGCAACTCGGCGTCGCTCAGCCGGCCGTCGCCGACGTCGTGAACTTGCACCAGCTGGCTGAGCAGGTCGTCGCGGGGATGCTTGCGGCGCTCGCCGGCGAGGGCGGTGAAGTAATCGTTGAGCCGGACCGTCGCGTCGTCCGCGACCGCGACCGCGTCCTGTGCCCCCCGGCGCCGCTCGCCGATGAGGCCGGCGACGAGGTCTTCGGCGAGCGGCCGGAAGGTCTCCCGGTCCGCCTGCGGTATCCCGACCAGGTCGCAGAGCACGATGACCGGCAGCAGAAAGGCGAAGTGCGCGACGAAGTCAACCGGCTCGCCGCCGCTGCCCCGGTCGGCCATGTCGTCGAGCAGGCCGGCGGTCGTCGCGACGATCGCCGGCGCCAGGCTATCCACCCGGCGGCGGCTGAAGGCCCTCGACATCAGGCCGCGGACCCTCGTGTGCTCGCCGCCGTTCAGGTCAATGACGGAGTTCTTGCTCATCGACGGGTGCTCGCGCCACGCCGGGAAGCTCACGTCGAGCCCGGCGTCACCCTGCACCTCGAACACGGGATCACGCAGGACCGACTCGATGGCGGCGTAACCAAACACGACGACCGATGACCACTGCGCCGGATGGCAGGCCTCCCCGGTCGCGAGCAGGTCCGCATAGTGGAGGTAAGGATCACTGGCCGCGTCCGAAGTAAAGAGAGCTTGCAAGATCTCGGTCGCTTCCACCTGGCACTCCCCGCCGCGCCGCGTAAAGGCAGTACCTGAGTCTTCCATGTCGGGCACATGAATGGCCAGACCGTGCATGCCATCGCCGACGGAACGGGGGCGTGGCCACCATCAACCCGCTCGATCGAGTTTTCTTCTAGGGTGGGGTCGTGCGGGTGGCGACCTGGAACGTGAACTCGGTCAAGCAGCGGGTACCGCGGCTGCTGCCGTGGCTGGACCAGCGGCGGCCCGATGTCGTCTGCCTGCAGGAGACGAAGCTGGCCGATGACGCGTTCACCGAGCTGCTTTCCGATGAGCTCGCCAGCCGGGGCTACGACTTCGCCCAGCACGGCGAGGCCCGGTGGAACGGGGTAGCGATCCTGTCGCGGACCGGGCTCACGGAGGTGGTGGCCGGAATCGAGGGTGCCCCGGGCTTCCCACTGCCGGAGGCGCGCGCGGTGGCCGCGACGTGCGGCGGTATCCGGGTGTACTCGGTGTACGTGCCCAACGGGCGAGAGCCGGATTCCGACCACTACCGCTACAAGCTGGCCTGGCTGGCGGCGCTGCGGGACAAGGTCACCGCGGACAGCCTGGCGGGCCAGGGCGTGCTGGTGTGCGGGGACATGAACATCGCGCCAGCCGACGCGGACGTGTTCGACCCGGACGCGTACACCGGCCAGACCCACGTCACCGCGCCGGAGCGGGCGGCGCTAGCCAGCCTGCAAGCGACCGGGCTGCGTGACGTGGTCCGGGACCGGTGGCCGGACAAGCGCATCTTCACCTACTGGGACTACCGCGCCGGGATGTTCCACCAGGATCTGGGGATGCGGATCGACCTGGTGCTCGCCAGCGACCCGGTGGCGGACCGGGTGCGGGCGGCGTGGGTCGATCGGGAAGCCCGCAAGGGCACCGGGCCGAGCGATCACGCCCCGGTGATCGTCGACCTGGACGCCGCTCCGGACGGCGACATCGGGCCCGTTGTCCCGCCGCCGTCCGCGCGCCCGGTCAGGAAGGGCTCAGTCAGGCTCCCGCAGGCTCCTGCCGCTGAGTGAGTGTCCGCCCGGGGTCGGCGAGGGTGTCGAAGGCTTGCGCCATCAGGTCGGGCAGTTCCGGGGTTCCGTCGCTCTCCACCCAGGTGAGGATGGCGGTGCTGGCGGCGGCCAGGCACGCCGCGACCGTGACCCGGGCCTGGAAGCTGGGGCGCTGCTCGTCCTGGCCCGCGCTGAGGGCCTGGAGGATCAGCTGCTGGGTGGCGATCTGGTCGGCCCACAGGCGGTCGCGGAGCGCGGGGGTGGCGACAATGAGCTTGACCTGGTCGAACAGGGTGTCGCGGTCGGTGTCGTAGATCAGCCTGAGCCCGTCGGCCAGCACCGTGCGGATCCGGCGGATGACTGGCCAGGTGGCCGGGGTCTGGGCGATTGCGCTGGCGATCAGGGGGTCGTAGTCGTCAGACAGCACCACGTCCTCCTTGGCCGGAAAGTAGCGGAAGAACGTCATGTGCGAGACCCCGGCCGCGGCGGCGATCTGCTCGACGGTGGTGGTGTCATATCCCTGCTCGCGGAACAGCCGCAGCGCGCTGGCGCGGATGCGGCCGCGGGTGGCGGTCTTCTTGCGCTGCCTCCAGTCCGGCTCTGGTTCGGTCACAGAGCTATCGTCGCGTACGGGCGGGGGAGGTCGCGGTCGCGGGTGGCTGCGACAAGCCGGGGCCGCCGGAGCTGGCGCGTCCGGGCAGGTAACGCAGGCTGGTCAGGGCTGCGAGCGCGGTGACCGCGGCGCAGATGAGCATGACGACGCTCATGCCGTGCAGGAACGCGGTGCCGGCGGCTCGCAGGATGGCGCCGCCGCCTGGAAGGCGGCTAGCGAGCTGGGCGGCCTCGGTGATGGAGGCCCGTGCGGTGGCGGCGTCGCGGGCGGGCAACCCGGCCAGGGCCGGGCCGAGGGCGCGGGCGTAGCTGGCGGACAGGACGCTGCCGAGCACGGCGACCGCGATCGCACCGCCGACCTGCCGCAGCGTGCTGTTCACCGAGGCTCCCGTCCCGGCTTCGTCGCCGCCCACCGCGGCCATGACCTGGTCCATCGCGCCCGCGATAGACGTGCCGGTGCCGAGCCCGGCCAGGGCAAGCCCGGTGGCCGGGATGGCGTAGCTCGTTTCCAGGTGGACCTGGCTGAGCACGGCGAGTCCCGCGGTCAGCAGCGCCAGCCCGGCGGCCACGGTCACCTTGGGGCCGGCCGCCCGCACGACCAGGCTGGCCGTGCCGCCCGCGACGAGCAGGCCGCCCATCATCGGCAGCAGCCGCAGGCCGGCACTGACCGGGTCGTTGCCGAGGACGCTTTGCAGGTACTGGGGGAGCGTGAACATGACCCCGTACAGCGCGACCGAGACGGCGACCGTGGCGACCGTGCCCCACGCAAACCGGGGGTCGCTGAATATCGCCGGGTCGACGAGCCGGTGCGGGGCGCGGTGCTCGCGGAGGAGGAAAGCGGCGACCAGGACAGTCGATCCGGTCAGCACCCCCCAGCTGCCCGGCGCCGCCCAGCCGTGTTCCGGGCCGTTGATGACGCCCCAGACCAGGCAGGTGACCGCTCCGGTGGACAGCAGCGCGCCCGGGATGTCCAGCGGCGGCGCGACCGGGTTGCGCGATTCGGGCATTAGCACGGCGCCGGCGACCAGGGTCAGGCAGACGGCGGGCACGTTGATCCAGAACACCGAGTGCCACGAGAAGTGCTGCAGCAACAGGCCGCCGAGTACCGGGCCGAGCGGAAGCCCGGCCGCGATGACCGCGGTGAGGATGCCGATGGCCTTGGGCCGTTCGGCGTCGCTGAACGCCGCCGAGACGACCGCAATGGACAGGGGGAACACGATCCCCGCGCCAAGCCCCATCACCGCCCGCGCCGCGATCAGCTCCCCCGCCGACTGCGACAGCGCGCACCACACCGACGCCCCGAGGAACACCGCCAGCCCGGTCAGCAGCAGCCGTCTGCGGCCGAACCGGTCTCCGGTCACCCCGGCGGTCAGCATGACCCCGGCGAAGGTCAGCGAGTAAGCGTCCACGATCCACTGCAAGTCCCCGGTGCTGGCCTGCAGCGCCGTCGAGATCGAGGGCAGCGCGATGTTCAAGATCGTCAGGTCCAGGGACACGACGACCACCGACAAGCACGTGACGCCCAGCATCCACCATCGTCGTGCCCGCACCCGAGCCTCCATTATGTTATCAACTAACATGTTATTGACTAACATATTGATCGCATGACGAGATAGCAAGCGAGCCGGTGGCAAACCTCAGGCGGAACCGGTGCAGGCCTCTCGGCGTCTAATCACCGATCGGTGAACCGGGCGAACGGAGGCGCTATGCGGCTATGGACAGGCGTGCTCCTCGTGGGCGTGGCGATGGCGGCGGCGGCCTGCGGCGGCGCGGCACCGCGGGCGACCGGGACGGTCGAGGGAACGTTCGAGGGAGTAGGCGGGCCTGCGATCGTCGAGAACGGAAAGCCGCAGACGCAGGTGTTCCCGCTCTCCGGCACCGTCACGTTCACGGACGCCGCCGGGCAGGCCACGCCCTTCGCGATCGGCCCGGCCGGCACGTTCAGCGTGCGGCTCGCGGCTGGGACCTACAGCGTTTCCGGGCGAACGCCGTCGATCTCGGAGGTGGGCAACGACGGGACAAGCACGCCGATCCCGTGCTCGCTGCCGCAGTCCATCCAGGTGCATCCACGGCAGACGATGCGGATCGCCGTCATCTGCCCGTATCCGTGACCCTCTTGCCCCACCCGAAGGCGACGGCTGTAACTTTCCGTCCGTCTTGTCACGTAGCGGTCATCCGCCAGAAAAGCGCTTGAAGCAGTCCCGGCGCACGCTAGTGCCAATTATCTGTCGCCCGACAGATATTGAGGTCCGCTAGCCATCCAGGGGCAGCCATGACGTCCACGACGGAAACAACGCAGCAGCCAGTCGAGCACGCCGACCTAGAACGCTTCGGGTACACCCAGGAACTGCACAGAAGGGTCGGCAGTTTCGCGTCCTTCGCGGCCGGGTTCTCCTATGTCTCCATCCTCACCACCGTCTTCCAGCTGTTCTTCCTCGGCTTCGGCTTCGGCGGGGCGGCGTTCTTCTGGACGTGGCCGGTCGTGTTCGCCGGGCAGATGCTCGTCGCGCTGAACTTCTCCACCCTGGCCGCGCGGTTCCCGATCTCGGGCGTGATCTACCAGTGGTCGTCACGGCTGGCCGGGCAGACGTTCGGCTGGTTCACCGGCTGGGTCATGATCATCGGTCAGGTTCTCACCGTGGCGGCGGCGGCCATCGCGCTGCAGGCGGTGCTGCCGTCCATCTGGTCCGGCTTCCAGGTCCTCGGCGGTGACTCCTCGCCCACGTCGTCGAGCGGCGCGCAGAACGCGGTGCTGCTCGGCTGCATCCTGCTGGCCGTCACGACCACGGTCAACATCATCGGGATCCGGCTGATGGCGGTCATCAGCAGCGCAGGCGTCACCTTGGAGATCCTCGGCGTCATCGCGATCGTGATCACGCTGTTCGCGCACGTCAAGCGCGGCCCGTCAGTGGTGCTGCACTCCACCGGCGCGGCCCCCACGCCCGGCTCGCCCTACATCTGGGCCTTGCTGGCCTCCGGGCTGATGGCCGCCTACGTCATGGTCGGCTTCGACTCCGCGGGCGAGTTGTCCGAGGAGACCCACGCGCCGCGCCGCACCACGCCGCGGACCATCCTCCGCGCGCTGATCGTGTCCGGCGTCGGCGGGGGGCTGCTGCTGATCGCAGCGCTGATGGCCGCGCCGAGCCTCACCGACGGCAACCTGGCCACCGTCGGCCTGCCGTACGTGGTCGAGGCGGTATTCGGCGCGACCGCCGGGCGCATCATCCTGGTCGACGTCGTGATCGCGATCATCGTCTGCACGCTGGCCTGCCAGACCTCCGGCGCCCGGATGATGTACTCCATGGCCAGGCAGAAGGCGCTGCCGTTCCACGGCGCCCTCGGCAAGGTCTCGCCGCGCACCGGCACGCCGATCGTCACCTCGCTCGTCGTCGGGGTCGGCGCCGCCCTGGTTCTCGTCGTCAACCTCGGGCAGAGCGCCGTGTTCCTCGCCCTGTCCAGCCTGTGCATCGCCATGCTGTACATCGGCTACCTGGGCGTTACCGCGCCGCTGCTGCTGCACCGGTTCCGGCACGCCCGCGGCCAGGCGAGCGCCGCCACCGCCGAGGGGACCGACGAGCACGGCAAGCGGCTGTTCAGCCTCGGCAAGTGGGCCATTCCGGTCAACCTCGTCGCGGTCGGCTACCAGGTCGTCGCGATCGTCAACCTCGCCTGGCCGCGCAAGTCCGTGTACGACCTCACCGGGCACACCTGGTGGCTGCAGTGGAGCGCCGTGCTGTTCATCGCCCTGACCCTTATCGTCGGCTACCTCGTCCACCTGCGGCTGCGCGGCGGCAAGCTGCACATCCCGCACGCCCGGCTGCACCACCAGCCGCTCACGGAACAGGCAACGGGAGGGCCGGCGGCCATGCTCGCCGAGCCGGAAGGCGCCTGAGCGATGGCGGCAGTTGCCTCGGCCCACAACACGGAAACGGTCGCCCTGGCCCGCGCCGACGCGCGGGCCCAGGGCGGCCGGATCGCCGACGCGATGCCCTACCTGCCGGCCAGCAGCACGCCGTACCCGCCGCCCGGCGTCGAGGCGGCCACGCTCACCTGGGCCGAAACTGTCGCGGGCGGCAACTACACGCACCAGGTCGTCGCGCGCGGCACGCGCATCAGGCTGGCGGACGTCACCGGCGATGCGTGCGCGCACGTCCTGCTCTACAACGCGCTTGAGCCATGGGAGCGCCTCAACGTGGCCGACACCGTCAAGATCGGCTGGCAGGCCTATCTCACCACCGGGCACCCGCTGCTGTCCGGCGACGGCCGCGTCCTCGCGACCATCGTCGCTGACGACTCCGGGCAGCACGACGCCCTCTGCGGGACAAGCACGGCCGCCGCCAACCAGGCGAAATTCGGCGACTCGGCCCCCCACGGGCCGAGCCCGTCCGGCCGCGAGCTGTTCACTCTGGCGGCGGCCAAGCACGGCCTGGCCAAGCGCGACCTGCCGCCCTCGATCTCGTTCTTCAAGGGCGTGCGCGCAGCGGAAGACGGCAGCCTGACCTTCACCGGCAGCGCCGGCCCGGGCCGGACCGTCGACCTGCTCGCCGAGCTTCCGCTGATCATCCTCATCGCCAACGTGCCGCACCCGGTCGACCCGCGCCCGGCGTACACCTGCGGCCCGCTGCGGGTGCACGCGTGGCGGTCGGCGCCGACGGAGCCGGGAGACTCGCGCCTCGACGCCTCGCCCGAGGCGCGCCGCGCCTACCTGAACACCGCCGGCTACCTGGCCGCGAGGGGGCTGTCATGACAGCGAGCGACTCACGGCAAGCCGTACTCGACCCGGCGAGCTACGCCCCGGGCACCGTGCTCGACCGGTCCGGCCCGCTGGCCGACGGCACCGTGCGACTGGACGAGATCGTCCCCGCCCGCGCCCCCTGGTCCGCCGTGGTCGGGCAAGGCGACGTCCTCACCATCGTGGACGTCGGCGGCAACCAGTCCGCCGACTGCCTGCTCTACAACGCGCATGACACGGCCGAGCGGTACAGCGTGCCCGACACCATCGCCTGGTCGGGCAACGTCTACGTGCGCACGGGCACCGTCCTGCGGTCCAACGAGGGCAACCCGCTCGCCACGGTCGTCGCCAACGAGATCGACCGGCAGGACACGATCGGCGGCGCGTGCGGCAAGGAGTCCAACACCCTGCGCTACGGCCACCACACGATGTCCGAGCACGGCTGCCGGGAGAACTTCCTGGCCGAGGCGGCCAGGTACGGCATGGGCGCCCGCGACATCGTCTCCAACCTCAACTGGTTCATGAACGTCCCGGTCGAGGCCGACGGCACCCTCGGCATCGTCGACGGCATTTCCGGGCCGGGCAAGCGGGTGGCGTTCCGCGCCGAGATGGACATCCTCGTCGTCGTCTCCAACTGCCCGCAGGTGAACAACCCGTGCAACGACTTCAACCCCACGCCGCTGCGGATGATCGTGACGGCGGGGCCGGCATGACGGCGAGGCCGGCGTGACGGGCTGGTCCTTCGACACCGTCCTCATCGCCAACCGGGGCGAGATCGCCCGCCGCGTCATCCGTACGGCGCGCCGCCTCGGCCTGCGCACGGTCGCCGTCTACTCCGAGGCCGACATCGCCGCGCCGCACGTCCGCGAGGCCGACGAGGCACTGCTGATCGGAAAGTCAAGACCTCAAGATTCTTACCTGAACGAGGGCGGCATCCTCGCTGCCGCCAAGTCCTCCGCCGCGGGCGCCATCCACCCCGGATACGGGTTCCTGTCAGAGAACGCCGGCTTCGCCCGGCAGGTGGAGGAAGCGGGCATCGCCTTCGTCGGGCCGTCCCCCGCGCACCTGGAGGCGTTCGGCGCCAAGCACACCGCCCGCGAGATCGCCCGCGCCGCCGGCGTCCCGCTGATGGCCGGCACCGGCCTGCTGGCCTGCGCCGCGGACGCCGTCGCCGCGGCCAGGGAGATCGGCTTCCCCGTCATGGTCAAGGCCACCGGCGGCGGTGGCGGGATCGGCCTGCTGGCCTGTCACGACGAGGCCGAGGTCGCCGACGCGTTCGCCCGGGTCCAGCGGCTCGCCGCCGCTCACTTCGCCACCACCAGCGCGGACACTGGCGGCGTCTTCCTCGAACGGCTCGTGCGCCACGCCAGGCACGTGGAGGTCCAGGTCTTCGGCGACGGCACCGGGCAGGTCGCGGTGCTCGGCGACCGGGACTGCTCGCTGCAGCGCCGCAACCAGAAGGTCATCGAGGAGGCCCCGGCTCCCCGGCTGCCGCCGTCGCTGCGCCGCCGGCTGCACGCGGCGGCGCGGGACCTCGCGGCGTCCGTCGGCTACCGTTCGGCCGGGACCGTCGAGTTCGTTTACGACCCGGCGCGGCAGGAGGCGTCGTTCCTTGAGGTGAACGCGCGGCTGCAGGTGGAGCACCCGGTCACCGAGGAGGTGTACCGGGTCGACCTGGTCGAGCAGATGCTACGGCTGGCCGGCCAGGGCCCGGGGGGCGTCGCGGGGTTCATGGCCGCACGGCACGCGCCGCGCGGCCACGCGGTCGAGGCCCGCGTCTACGCCGAGGACCCCAGCCACGGCGGCCGGCCGAGCCCGGGCCTGGTGACGGCCGTGACCTGGCCGCAAGCCGCGGGCATCCGGGTCGACGGCTGGATCGAGGCCGGGCTTGAGGTATCGCCGAACTACGACCCGATGCTCGCGAAGGTCATCGCGGCCGGCCCGGACCGCGAGCAAGCCCTGGACGGGCTCGCCGCGGCCCTCGGGCAGGCCCGGGTCGACGGCGTCGTGACCAACCTGGGGCTGCTGCGCGCGGCCCTCGCGCTCCCGGGCTTGCGGTCGGCCGTGCACTCGACCGCGACGCTTGACGGGGTCACCGATCCCGAGCCGCGGATCGAGGTGCTTGAGCCTGGTGCCATGACGACCGTGCAGGACTGGCCGGGGCGCCTGGGTTACTGGCAGGTCGGCGTGCCGCCGAGCGGCCCGATGGACGAGGTATCGCTGCGCGAGGCCAACCTCGCGCTCGGCAACCCCGAAGGCGCGCCGGCGCTCGAGTGCACCGCGACCGGGCCGGCGCTGAAGTTCTCCCACGACACCCTCATCTGCCTGACGGGCGCCCCCGCCACCGCGACACTCGACGCCCCCGGAGACCCCCAGGTCCACCGCGCGCCCGGCGGCCCCGACGACTCCAGCGTCCCTGGCGCCTCCAGCGTCCCCGGCGGCCCTAGCGTCCCCGGCGGCCGGTCCGTGCCCTGGTGGGAACCATTCACCGTGCCGGCCGGCGCGACCCTGACGATCGGCGCGATCGGCGCCCCGGGGCTGCGCTGCTACCTGGCGGTGGGCGGCGGCTTCGACGTGCCCGCCTACCTGGGCAGCGCGTCGACGTTCACGCTCGGACGGTTCGGCGGGCACGCCGGGCGCGCCCTGGCGGCCGGTGACGTCCTGCACGCCCGCGAGGCCGCCGCGCCCGCGCGCGGTCCCGTCAGCGCACCTCCCGCGCACGCTCCGCGCGGCACGCCGCCCGGCCGGCGCCCCGCGATCGTGTCGGACTGGGAGATCGGGGTCACCGAGGGGCCGCACGCGGCGCCGGAGTTCTTCACCAGGGCCGCCATCGACGAGTTGTACGCAAGCAGCTACACCGTGCACCACAACTCGGCGCGCACCGGCGTCCGGCTCATCGGGCCGCGCCCGTCGTGGGCCCGCGAGGACGGCGGTGAGGCCGGCCTGCACCCGTCCAACATCCACGATGTCCCCTACGCGGTCGGCGCGCTCGACTTCACCGGGGACACGCCGATCATCCTCGGCCCCGACGGGCCGAGCCTCGGCGGGTTCGTCTGCCCGGCGGTCGTCGCGAGCGGCGAGCTATGGAAGACGGGGCAGCTCCGGCCGGGTGACACCGTGCGCTTCGTCCCGGTGCGGGAGGCGGACGCGGCGTCCCTGCGCGACCGGCGCGCCACGCCCGTGCTGGCCCGCGCGGGCGGCGACGGCGACAACGGCGTCCTGGCCAGGCGCGACGGCGGGCCTGGCACGCCGTCCGTCGTCTACCGCCGCGACGGCGACGACAACGTGATCATCGAGTACGGCGACCCCGTCCTCGACCTGAGCCTGCGGATGCGGGTGCACGCCCTGCAGGAGGCGCTCGCGGCGCAGGCCCTGCCCGGGGTCATCGACCTGACCCCAGGAATCCGCTCGCTGCAGGTGCACACCGACGCCGCGCGGCTGCCCGCGCGGTCGCTGCTGCCGCTGCTGCAGCGGGCCGAGGACGCGCTGCCCCCGGCGCCCGAGCTGCGCGTGCCGTCGCGCACCGTGCGGCTGCCGCTGTCCTGGGACGACCCGGCGACCCGGCTCGCCATCGAGCGGTACATGCACGGCGTCCGCTCCGACGCCCCCTGGACCCCGTGGAACATCGAGTTCATCCGGCGGGTCAACGGGCTGGCGACGCCGCAGGACGTGCGCGACGTCGTCTTCGCCGCCCAGTACCTGGTGCTCGGGCTCGGCGACGTGTACCTGGGGGCGCCGGTGGCGACGCCGGTCGACCCGAGGCACCGGCTGGTGACGACCAAGTACAACCCGGCGCGGACCTGGACGGCGGAGAACTCCGTCGGGATCGGCGGCGCGTACCTGTGCATTTACGGCATGGAAGGTCCCGGCGGCTACCAGTTCGTCGGACGGACGACCCAGGTGTGGAACCGGTTCCGCCGCGCCGGGCTGTTCGCGGAGCAGCCCTGGGCGCTGCGCTTCTTCGACCGGATCGAGTGGTACCCGGTCAGCGCCGAAGAACTGCTCGAGCTGCGCGCCGAGACCGAGGCCGGGCGCGGGCACGTGGACGTGACTGAAGGCGTTTTCGACTACGGTGAGTACACGCGGTTCCTCGCGGCGAACGCGGCGCCGATCGAGGCGTTCCGCGCACGGCAGTCGGCGGCGTTCGCCGCCGAGAAGGAGCGCTGGCGGGCCAGCGGTGAGCTGGACCGGGCCGAGTTCGACGGGTCCGGGCCCGAGGCCGGCGCTGGCGCCGGCGGCCTGGGCGAGGCGGTGCGGGTCCCGGCCGGCGCGACCGCGGTGACCGCGCCGTTCATCGCGAGCGTCTGGCAGGTCGATGCCCGGCCAGGGATGCGGGTGGCGAAGGGTGACAAGCTCGCGGCGCTTGAGGCCATGAAGATGGAGACCATCATCGTCGCGCCGCACGACGGGACCGTGGCCGAGGTCTACACCGCTCCCGGGGCCCAGGTCGCGGCGGGCCAGGTAGTCCTGGCCCTGGTCGCGGACGGTCCGTGCGCGACGGCGCCCGGTCCAAGCGGGCCGGTGCCGGCGGCGGCCCGATGAGCACGGCCCGATGAGCACGGTCCGATGAGCACGGTCCGATGAGCACGGTCCGATGAGCGCCGTCGCCCGGGTGACGGCCGCGTACGCCGCCATCGCGGCGGCCGGGCGGCCCGAAGTCTGGATCAGCGTGCGCCCGGCCGCCGCGGC
>Ga0265326_10000699_pt1 | contig 12395 bp, 7 predicted proteins | sample 41424metaG_FD_192439 | JGI IMG/M metagenome (GOLD analysis project Ga0265326, IMG submission 192439) | Rhizosphere microbial communities from Carex aquatilis grown in University of Washington, Seatle, WA, United States - 4-14-24 metaG | ecosystem: Host-associated > Plants > Roots > Rhizosphere >... | reverse complement strand
GTGAGCCTCGCGGAACGGCATCCCCAGCCGCACGAGCAGGTCCGCCACGTCCGTCGCCGCGATCATCTCGTCGGACGCCGCATCCGCCAGACGCTGACGGTCGAAGCTCGCCCCGGCGATCATCCCGCTCGCCGCGGCGAGCGTCAGCTCGAGCGTGTCGACCGCGTCGAACAGGTGCTCCTTGTCCTCCTGCAGATCCTTGTTGTACGTGAGCGGCAGGGCGTGCATCACGCCGTGGAAGGCCGCCAGGTGGCCCACCACGCGAGGCGCCTTCGCGCGCAGCAGCTCGGCCGCGTCGGGGTTCTTCTTCTGCGGCATGATCGAAGAGCCTGAGCTCCACGCGTCGGGCAGCTCGCAGAACCCGAACTCCGCGCTCGACCACAGCACCAGCTCGGCGCCCAGCCGAGAGAGGTGGGTGGAACAGGTCGCGGCCGCGCCGAGGTAGTCCAGGACGAAGTCCCGCCCGGAGACCGCATCGATCGAGTTCGGCGCCACCTCGTCGAATCCGAGCTCGCGCGCGAGCATCGCGCGGTCGGTGTCGAAGTTGACCCCCGCGAGCGCGCCCGAGCCGAGCGGCAGCCTCCCGGACTCGCGCTGCGCGAACGCAAAGCGCGAGCGGTCGCGGGCGAGCATCCAGAAGTACGCGAGCAGGTGATGGCTCAGGTAGACGGGCTGGGCTCGCTGCAGGTGGGTGTAGCCGGGCATCGGCCAGTCGAGGTGCTCCTCGGCCCGCTCCAGCAGCACCGCCATGACCTTCGTGAGCGCGTCCTGCGCGACCGCGGCACGCTCGCGCGTATACATCGCAAGGTCGGTCACCACCTGGTCGTTGCGCGAGCGCGCGGTGTGCAGCCTACCGCCGACCGGGCCCACGATCTCGGTCAGCCGCCGCTCGATCGCCATGTGGATGTCTTCGTCCTGCGCGCTGAACGGAAAGCGCTCCTCGGCCAGCTCGCGTTCGACCGCGTCGAGACCCGCGAGCAGCGCGTCGCGGTCGGCCTCCTCGACGATCCCCTGCGCGGCGAGCATGTTCGCGTGCGCCCGCGACTGCGCAATATCCTGCGGCCAGAGACGCCGATCGATATCGATGGACGCGTTGAGGCGGTAGAAATCGGGGTGTTGAGGCTCGTGGAAGCGCGACATGCGCGTCAGTCTACGTCGCGACGCCCGGAGCGCCATAATTCCACATTGTGGTACCGCCGCCGGAACGTCCTCGTGTCCCTTCGGACCGCGAGCTGCCCCGTGGGCCGCACTCGCTCTCGCGCGAAGAGGTGCTCAGCAATCAACGCCAACGACTCATCGCGGCGATGACCACCGCGGTCGGCGAACAGGGCTACGCGAAGACGACGGTGGCGGACGTGATCGCGATAGCGGGCGTCTCGCGCAAGGCGTTCTACGAACATTTCGCCAATCGCGAGGAGTGCTTCCTGGAGACCTACGACACGATCATCGCCGAAGGCGTGCAGCGAGTGGCGAGCGCCTACCGCTCCGCCGGCTCGCGCAAAGAGGCGATCGCGTCGGGGATCGAAGCGCTGTTCACGAGAGCGATCCAGAACCCACTGGAGGTGCGCATCGTGCTCGTCGAGATCGGCGCGGCCGGCAGCGCCGGCGCCGAGCGGCGAGAGCTCCTCATGAGCGCCTACGAACAGCTGCTGCGCGAAGGCATCAAACTCGAGCGCGGCTCCGGCACGATCCCGAACCCGATCCTTCGAGCGCTCGTGGGAGGCGTGACCCACGTGCTGCACTCATGGGTGAGCATCGGTCGTGAGCGGCGATTGAAGAAGCTCGTGCCCGATCTGGTGGATTGGTTCACGTCCTACTACCCGGCGCCTGAAGCGATGTTGACGCTGCGCGACCCCCAGCCGAAGCGCCCGTTCGCCGGTCTCGTCGGCGGCCGCGCGCCGGGGAGCCTCTCGCCGCCGACGCCGTCCTCGACGAAACGCCGCGGCCTGCGCGGCGAGCACATCGGCTCGCACAGCTTCGTGGTGCACAGCCAGCGCGAGCGGATCCTCGACGCCGTCGCGAACCTCAGCGCGAGCAAGGGCTACACCGCGGTGACCGTCAAGGACATCGCCGAACAGGCCGCCGTTTCGCTGGACGCCTTCTACGAGCACTACGCGGGCAAGGAGGACGCGTTCCTGGTCGCCTACGAGGTGGGTCACGCGAAGGGCCTCACGATCGTGGAGCACGCGTACGACTCCGCGCCTGATTGGCGCGCGGCGATTCGCGCCGCGATCGCGGCGTTATTCGACTTCCTCGCCTCCGAGCCCGCGTTCGCGCATCTCTCGCTCGTGGACGCGCGCATCGCGACCGACCGCACGGCCGAACGGGCCAGCAGGGGCGTGAGCGCATACGCGCAGATGCTCCTGCCCGGCTTCGAACGCGGCCGCGGCAGGAGCGGTCCCCCGTCCGTCGCCGTCGAGGCGATCATCGGCGGCATCTTCGAGCTCTGCCTGAGCTACACGCTGCAGAACCGCGCCGAGGCTCTCTCGGAGCTGGTGCCGCGCGCGACCTACTTCGCGCTCGCCCCATTCGTGGGCGCGGAGGAGGCCGGAAGGCTCGCGACAGAGCGCCTGGACTGAGCCCTGTCCGAAGACCCGAACCGGGCGGCGCGCTCAGTGCTTCTTGGTCGCGCGTCTCCCCCCGTGGCCCATGTGCGCACTGGTCTTGGCTCTGTGCTTCGGACAGCCCGAGACCGCGATCTTCGTGCTCTGCTTGATTGTCGCGCCGTTCTGAGCGACGAGCGCGGTCGGCATCGAGAGCTTCACGCCGCAGAGGCTCGCGTTCGCGCCGAGCAGCCCGTTGGGTCCATCCGGCAGGGTCAGCTTGAAGCTGCTGAAGGGCGCGTCTGGTAGCGCTTTGAACGCATCCGAGGTCGTGCCTTTCGCGATCTGGGTGCTTCCATCGAATATCACCGTCACGCCTTCGCCCTGGAGCACGATCTCGAGGTCGGGGAATGCCGCGCCGCCGTGAGAGACCAGGTAGGCGGGGCCGGTGAGCGGGCTCTTCAGCAGCGGCGTCACTACGGTGCCCGACCCCACCACGGATCCGGGCGGGCAACTCGCGGGATTGGCTTCGAAGACGGCCGCGACACACGCTTTCTGCAGCGTCGTCAGTCGCGACGGCAGCTGCTTGGGCAGCACCACCTTGATCTTGGCGAGGTCGTCCTGTCCGGGCGTGGCCGCGATGTTCACCTGCAGGTAGGCGCCGCTCGCTTTGCTCGTCTTCGCGTGCGCGACCGCGGTCATCTTCGGCGTGAACGGCAGGCTCTTGCAGCCGGCCACCGCGAATGGAGTCGATGCTGCGACAGCTGCCCCCTGGCTCTCGTCCGGAAGGGCGCCCGTGACGGTCGCCGTCACCTGCTGCGGACCGCAGTTCGTCGGGTTGAGCATGAACCCGGGCCTGTCGATCGTCATGTCGATCGCCTGGAGGCGTAGCTGAACGCCGTCGACGGCCGATGGCAGCTTCGCATCGACCGTGAGCGCCGCGGTGTGCGGATCGATGTGGATCGCCGCCCTCGTGATCACGTTCCCGAGGTGGAACGGTCCGACGTTCGCGGGCGTGACGATCGAAAGCCCGAAGGGCGCTCCTTCGTAACCCACGGTCAGGTAGACCGCTCCGGACTCCCACACCGGTTGCGTACCGGCGCCGACAGCCACCACCACGTGACCGATCTGGCTTTCGGGAGGGCAGGTGCCGAGCGAGGCCTGCGGCTCGGAGCACGGCGTCACCTGCGAGAGCATCCCGAGCACTCCGGGCGGGGTCTTCAACTCGAATCCGTAGAGGCCCTGTTCGCCATCGTGTCTCGTGAGGAGGACCGTGAGCGGGCTCGTGCCCCCAGCGCTCGGTATCGACGTCTGCGCCAGGAACCCCGGGGCGAAGGGCTCGGAGGCCGGACAGCCTGTCGGCGAGAACGACGAGGTGGGTTCGGCGATCTTGGCTTCCGGAGCACCCCACGGCGTCATCGTGCTCGTGGTCTGGGCGACGGCGCAGCCCTGCGGGTTCGCCAACAGCCCTCTGTCGCCACCCTTGAGCTTCATCTGCAGATCGGTGAACGGAAGCTGAGGTGCTTCGTTGAAGCTCACCGTCATGTTCCCCGCTCCGTCGACCGTGATCCGACCTTCGAGCTTGATGATCAAGCCCGAGCCCTTGGCTTCCGCGTACAGCCCGAACAGGCGCCCCTTTTCGGCGTCTTCGAGGGTGCACGCGGGCCGCCCACAGTCCGGTTCTGCGATGTACACGTCACCGGCCAGCGGCTGGGCGAGCAGTGGGGTCGTGATTTCGACCGTGCCGACCTGTGAAGCCGACGGACAGTGGCCCGGGGCGATGCGCGGCAGGCCGTCCGCGCCTATTTCCATGGCCTCCGGATCCGCTGGATCGAGCGGCTGCGCGCCTGTGGGCGTCCAGCCGTGCGTGATGTTGATCCCTTCGGGACCGGTCGCAGGACAGCCCACGAGCCCAGTTCCCGCGGCCGGAGAGATGGCCACCCCGGCGGGTAGGCGCAGTTCTGCGTCCTTCAGGTCCGAGCTGGCGAGATCCGGGGCGAAGTTCGGGGTCTGCGGCACCTTGATGTCGACCGTGTACCCGGATGGGGTGTCGGTCTGAGTTGCTTCGGGCTTGACTTCGATCTGCGGGTCGAACTGGAGGCCGCTGCACTCGGTCAGCTGCTGCAGGGGGTTGGCTTCGTATAGCGGCGAGGTCTGCGTAACCCAGTTGTGCGGCTGGACCCAGGAGTTCATTTCAACTCTCGCAACCGCCGGTTCGGCGCTGCAGTCGGTCGGGTTGGTGAACATCGCCGCGGGCGCGATCGCTTCCAGTGCGACAGGGTGGCCCGTTTCACGTTCTGCCGCACGCTGGTGCAGTTCCGCATCGCGCAGCGCCGGATCGCCGAAGAACATCAGCGTGGTGCCGACAGGCGTCAGCCCCGACCGCGGCTGGGCCGGGACGGGGATGCTGAGGGCATAGCCCGACGGGGTCGGGATGAACCGGGGGTACATCGCGATCTCGCCCTCATTGGCCACGTTGAACGCGAACTCCATCGGATTTCCGTCCTGCGGCACCATGTTGTAGATGCTGCTTGAGGTGCCTCCCAGGGTGCTCTCGCTGTCGGTCAGGAGGCCGTGCTCGTCCGCTATGACCGTCCCAACCTGGCTGTCGGCCGGGCAGCCGGGGCCGCTTTCGCGGAGGTCGGCCTCTGGGCACTGCGCCGCCGCAAGCGGATTGCCGACCAGCCCCACGGGGAGGTTGACGATGATCGTCTTTGGAGCCTGGATCGAGTCCTCCGCGGTGGACGATCCGGGGTGCGTGAACGCGAAGTTGAACGTGTTGTAGTCGAGCGTTGTGATGAGTATGCCCGGATGGTCGCCGGCCTGTGTGTCGGGTGACCCATCCGAGCCGAACGCGCGTGCGCTGAAGATCTGCGGCCCGAATGCCGGAGTTTCGGAGTTCACGCTGTTCGACGACGCCGACGCGGACGGATCCAAGGCCGTCGCGCTCGCGGCGCCGCCGCCTGTGACTTTCACGACATTCGTGACGAGCGGGATGGTCGCGTTGGTGGCGACGAGAGCGTTGACTTTGAGGTAGATCACGTCACCAGGCCGCAGAACACCGGTGTCCCTGCAGGTGACTTCGGTGTACGGAGGGGGCGGCGGCAGTTCTTCGCCTTCTTCTTCAGGCGGATGAACCGGTTCCAGCACACATTCCAGGAGTTCGCTGGTTTCCATGTCTTCCGCCACCGCGTTGTTGACCACGAGGCCCGGCGGCAGCTTGTCGGTGATCACGATCGGCGTGCCATCCGACGGAGCTTCCCCCACGTTCGTGACGGTCACGACGTAGGCGTCGCAGATTTCGCTCGCCTGTTCGCATAGCGCGTTTTCGGCGTTGGAGAAGTTGCTCGGCTGAGGCAACGAGCTGATCGCCCACCCGGGGGCGACCCCCACCGCTCCCGCAGGTGCCACGCCAGCACCGAGTGACAGCAGCCCGAGCGAGAGCGCCGCGGTCAGAACCGTCGCCCACCTCGAGGCCGTTCGGCGACACTTCCCGCTCATCGCGTCCCCCTGCGTGCGCTCTTGCCGACGACGGCCTTCTTGGCAAATCGTCTCCGCGCGCGGGCTTCGCAGGTGCGGCGCTGCCTGCGAGGACCCCTGCGACACGCCTTCAGAGCCTTAGCGAGCTTCAGCGCAGACGCCTTCGACTTCGGCGCCTTCGGGAGCGGTCCGGGAGCGCCAGCCGGGGGTTCGCCACCTAGCGTCGCGCTCCCGCCGAGTGACGGGAGGACAGGCGCAAGGGGCGCTGGGCCCTGGCAGGCGACTTCGCTGCAGCCTTCGGCTGCGGCGACTTCTTCGAAGCCGCCTTCCACCCGCGCGTCATACCAGTCGAGCTGGGTGTCGGTGTCCCGCGTGAGGAGGCTGTTCGCCGACACGAAGAAGACGTCATTGCCAGAGATGTCCGCTCCCAGCAGCCTCGGTTTGTTGCGCACTTCGGCGGGCGACGCTTCGTCGCCAGGCGAGATCAGCTCGATGCACCCGCCGAGGACTTCCGCTCCGCAGCTTCCCGTCGCGGGCGGCTCGTACTCGTATACGTTTTCATGCCCTTCGATCGCGCTCGGCGTGAGCCGGTCGCGGCTCGTGAAGAACACGCCGCCCACTTCGGAGACCGACAGCGAGGCGGACGCCGATGTGGGTTCTCCACCGGAGGCGTCTTCGGGAACGACGATCCGTGGCACGTATTCGGCGTTTTCCGTGTTGCCGTTGTTGTTGTAGCCGCTCTGTCCGATCGACGCTCTCGCAAGTTCTCCAGTCGCCGCGTCGTACTCGAACAGCTGACCCACGGTGCTCGTGTCCTCCGCTCCGGTGAGGTGCCTGAGGCTCTCGAAGATCAGGTATCGGCCGCCGGCCGACGTGGAGAACACCTTTTCTTTCGGCCCGAGCTCCAGAGTCGCATTCACTTCGGCTTCGAGCGCCGCAGCGATTTCGGCTGGGATCGCTTCTCGCAAGAGAGCCAGTTCGGCTTCGCATTCTTCGACTTCTTCAGGCGAGCCTTTGAGTTCCACGAATGCTTCGCAACGCGCCTGCAGTACCAACGCCGGTGTTTCGATTCTCGTGGTGACCGCTTCTTCGATGCTCTGCAGTTCTCCCGCCGAGAGCAGCACGGCCACGAGCCTCGTCGTGCCGGTCGTGCTGTCGTAGTCGTACAGGTTGTATGCGCCGGCCTGCGCCATTTCTTTCACGCCGTTCGGCGCTTGCGTCAGGACGCCGCGCGCGATGAAGTACACATGCGCCCCGTTGTCCGAGACGCGGACGACCGCATACACGTCCGCGTTTTCGCCGGGAGCCGGATCTTCCACTGCGGGCCCGCCGTTCGCGAGACCACGTGAAACCATGGTCAGACGTGTGAGCGCGCCGCCTTCCAGTTCCGCCTCGTAGATGTCGTTGCTCGTGTCTCGGTCGACATTCAGCAGCGGCTGTTCGGTCGTGAAGAACACCTTCCTGCCGTCCCTCGAGGCTCCTCGGAAGGTGGCCGGGCTGGGACCGTGCCCTTCCAACGAGAGCTCGTCTTCACGGCAGATTTCCGTGCATTCTTCCAAACGTGACCCCTCCATCGCCGGCTCGGAGATCGCCACCGTGCTGTCGCCGTCGATGCGTGCATACAGTTCGTTGACCGCCGGCGCTTCGCAGCTCCCACGCAGCGCGGTGAAGTAGATCGTCGAGCCATCGGCCGAGATCGCGTTGCGCGTGTTTCCATGTCCCGCGAATCCCGCCCCGAGCACCGTGCCGCATTCGCTGACCAGTTCGGCGTGTTCGTTGCGCTCCGCCGCGCCGACCAGCGGCCCTTCGTTCTTCACACCCACGAGAACCGGTTCACGGTTGTGCGTGCCTGTGTACGCGTACAGCGAATTGCCGCTCGCTCGGGTCAGATCGCCCGGCCAGTGCGTTTTTTTACCGACGGTCGTGAACACGATCGTGCCCAGATCGCTGGACGCCCCTTCGAAGACGAAGCTGTGAGCGGGAGCCCCCGGCAGGTCCTCTGGGCCAACTTCGACCATCGCAGCGGCTGCGCCCGAGCGCTTTTCGCGCAGGGCCAGGCTGAAAGGCACGTTCGTCGACGTGACTTCTTCGCCCGGTTCGCTCTGTGCGCCGATCTCCCACAGCGAGCGGGCGAAATCGGAGCTCTCGGCGATGAAGTCGCTGTGAGCCGCGGTTTCGGCGGACGGCGAGATGGCTTCGGCTGTCCACCCGCCCGCGATACGCGTCATTTCGTAGATCGCGCCCTTCTGCCTGCCGTTCAATTCGTCGTTTTCCGTCCCGACGAAGCCTCCCGTGTCGGATGCGAGCACGTGGTTGCCGTCGCTCGAGATCATCGACAGGCCGCTGGGTAGCTCTTCGGGCGGCGAGCCGTCTTTGTAGGGAGGCGTAACGAGCTCGTACTCGCGGCAATCCGGAAGAAACGAGCGCACCCCACCGAAGGCGCTGTTGGCATGGCATTCCGCGCGAGCGCCGACGCATGGCAGAGCCACGATTGCGACCAGCGCCGCGACCAGCCCCCGACCTGTCATCCGGCGCTTGGCTTGCGCTCGCAACCGCATCCGCCTCTCCCCGCCTATGGCCACGTGGCGACCCCCATGTTCACGCGCCCGCATGCTAGCGAGATTCCGATCGTCGTGTCCAGCACCAACGCACGGCGCAACACCTCGCCCAAGCGGCTGCGCGGAGCCGTTCCTCGCTCCGCGCAGCACCACTCGTTCCTTCGTCAAAGCACTATCAGCCTATGTCACTTCGACGGCTTCGGCGTATTCGGCGACAGTCGTCGTTTCGAGCGGCGTTTTGACTCCGAACACTTCCAGTTCATGATTTCCAAGTTCTCCAACGAGATGTTTGATCAGCTGGGTTTTCATTTCTTTCGTTTTGAAAACCAGTTCGCCTTTGAGTTTCAGAGTTTTCACCGGCTTGATTTCGCCGATCAAGACTCCTTTGATTTCGGAGGTTTCCGCTGGCAGGCAGACCGTCGACCCCACGATCGCCGCGAACACGGACCCCGTGGTCGCTTCTAGAGTCAGCCCTCGTTCGGATGCAGCTTCGCCCGCCGCCACCGTGCCGAGCCTGCCCTTGAGTGTTTTCGTGATGATTTCTTCCGTACCCCCAAGAGGGTTCGTGCTGTTCACTTCACATTCGGTTGATTCTCCTTCTTCTTTCGCCTTGCATCCTTTGAACTTGATGACTACGCCTTCGACTTCTTTCGTCCCCTTGATTTTTCCCGATGCCGTGCTCGATTTGCAGACGATTTTGTATTTCGTTTCCCCCACTTCGACATATATCGTCCCAGTGCTGCTTTTGGTCGTAAAACCCGTTTTGACGACTTCTTTGCCTTCGTGCAGGAATTCGGGCACCGCTAGAGCCGACGTGGATCCGAGCCCGCTCATCGCGAGCGCAGCCACGAGACCAAGGCCGATCGTCTTTGGCCGTATCATCCTCATCATCCTCCCCCGGACGTTGTTCAACGCGACAACTGCGCCGGGAAGAATAGATCATGTTTCTGATGGCCGATGCGTCGGCTTCATCCGAGCCCTAAAAACAGCTCTGTAGGCTGGATTCTGGCGGCTGCATCGCCATGCCGACGCGCCTCCCGCTACGCCGTGCGAGCAACGCCGCGACCCTCATCGCCTCCCCATCAGCGCTGCGCGAGGCCCCTGCGGGCCCCACGCAGCTTGCGACTCGTTCGTCCGGCGATCGCCACCTAGGTCACTTCGACGGCTTCTTCGTAGTCCACCATGTCAGTGGATTCGAGCGGCGTTTTGACGCCGAAGATTTCCAGTTCGTGCATCGCGCTTTCGCCGACGAATTTTTTGATTAACTGTGTTTTCTGTTCCTTGGCCTTGTAGATCAGTTCGCCTTTGAGTTTCAGAGTGCGGATCGGCTTGATTTCCCCGATCAGGCCTCCTTTGACTTCCGAGGTTTCCGCCGGAAGGCAGACCGTGGACCCCGTGATCGTGACGTACACCGAGCCGCTCGCCGGTAACAGCAGCAGCCCGCGTTCGGTGACCGCTTCGGCACTGCCCACTAACCCGAGTCGGCCTTTGAGCGTCTTCGTGATGATTTCTTCCGGACCCCCCAAAGGGCTCGTACTGTTCACTTCGCATTCAGTCGATTCTGATTCTTCTTTGGCCCTGCATCCTTTGAACCTCGCGACCACCCCTTCGACTTCGGTCTTGCCGGTGACCTTTCCCGACGAGATGCTGCTGGTGCAGACAATTTTGTATTTCGTTTCGCCGAGTTCCACTAACGTCGCCCCGGTTTTGCTTTTTACCGTGAATCCTTTTTTGACGAGTTCTTTGCCTTCGTGTAAGAATTCCGGCGCCGCGAACGCCCCGGTAGCAGTCAGTCCGCTGACCGCGAACATCGCCGCAAGGCACAGCCCGATCATTTTCATGAGTCTCATTGTCGTCGTGCTCCCATGGAGGGTTGGGTTCGATCGACCTAGAGGTGCTCGTCATCTCAGATCGGATGCCCCTCACGCCGATCCCACCACCGGCCGACATGCGATGCCCGCTTGCCGACGGATGGAACAGCACTCGCACTGCAGCACAACCTTTGATCTATGTCAAGGAAATGAATAGCTGATGTTTCTTACTATCTGGCCCACAACGATAGGCCTATGCAGTCGCACTCGTCTGACTACACGTCGGCCGGCGCTCGACGTTCGACATCCCGGAAGCGCAGAACAGTGGAAAGAGCTTCAAGCGGTCGGCACGATGCGAGCGAGCTGCTCGGATACTCGAGCAACCTGCTCCTCCCCCATCCCGGGGAAGAACGGCAGCGCAACAGAGCGCCTGGCAACATCCTCGCAGACAGGGAACTGGCCATCGCGGTAACCGAAACGCTCGCGATAGAAGCTCATCAGGTGAATCGCAGGCAGGTATGGCTTGCTCTGGATGCCGACGTGTCCGAGCGCGCGCACGGTCTCATCACGATCGACGCCGTGGGGCAGCTGCACGACGAACACGAACCAGCCGCGAGTGTCTCCGTCTCTGTCGAGACACGGCACCTCCAGCCCCTCGATCCCGGAGAGCGCCTCGCGGTAGAGCTGCGCGACCCGAGCACGCGCGGCGAGCATCTCCTCCAGCCGCCGCAGTTGCGCGATCCCGAGCGCGCACGCGATGTCCGACAGGCGATAGTTGAACCCCAGCCTGTCGTGGTCGAGCCAGCCCATGTCCGGTGCACGGCCCTGGTTGCGCTCAGAGTCGATCCGCTCCTTCAGCGCAGCGTCCGCGAGTGTCACCATCCCCCCCTCACCGGTGGTGAGCTGCTTGTTTGCGTAGAAGCCGAACACCGCGGGGTGCCCGCGACCGCCCACCGGCGTCCCGTCCGCATGTGTCGCGCCGAGCGCCTCACACGCGTCCTCCACGATCCCCAGGTCGTGCTTGCCGGCCAGCCCCTCAAACGCAGGCATGTCGGCTGGGTAGCCGAAGATGTGAACCGGTAGCACCGCCCGGGTGCGCTCGCTCACCGCCGCGGCGGCCGCCTGCGGGTCGAGGTTGAGCGTGATCGGGTCGATGTCAGCGAACACAGGACGCGCGCGCTCGTACAGCGCCGCGTTCGCGGATGCCACGAACGAGAACGGGCTCGTGATCACCTCATCGCCCTCCCCCACGCCCACCGCGCGCAGCGCGAGGTGAAGCCCCGCCGTCCCGCTGCTCACCGCGCACGCCAGCGGCGCGGCCACGCGCTCGGCGAACAGACGCTCGAACTCGGGGACCCGCGGGCCGAGCGACAGCTGCCCCGAACGCAGCACGTCGATCACCGCGCGCTCCTCCGCCTCCCCCAACACCGGGCGCGCGAGCGGGATCACCTCCTCCATCTACGTCCTGTCGGCCGTGCCGGCCGGGCTCGCCGCCGCTCCGGCGGCATCCTCGCCGCCGCGCCCGCCGGGCTGCATGCCGTACTCGAGCGAGTCCACCAGCGCGTCCCACGACGCCGCGATCAGGTTCTCCGAGACCCCGATCGACCCCCACACGCCGTGCTTGTCGGACGCGTCGATCAGCACGCGTGTGATCGCATCGGTGCCCTTGTCCTCGTCGAGGATCCGCACCTTGAAGTTGACCAGCTCGATGTCGTGCAGGTGCGGGTACAGCTCGCCGATCGCCGCGCGCAGCGCCTTGTCGAGCGCGTGCACCGGACCGTCGCCCTCGGCGCTCGAGACGTAGCGCTCGCCATCGGGCGGGGGGGTCCAAATCTTGACGGTCGCTTCCGTCTCGGCCTTGCCGTCGGCGCGTTTCTCGACGGTCACGCGCCAGGACTCCAGACGGAACAGCGGCTCGTACACGCCCGCCTCCCTGCGCATCAGGAGCTCGAACGAGCCGTCCGCGGCTTCGAACTGGAAGCCCTCGTGCTCTAGCTCCTTCA
>Ga0265326_10000695_pt1 | contig 12488 bp, 16 predicted proteins | sample 41424metaG_FD_192439 | JGI IMG/M metagenome (GOLD analysis project Ga0265326, IMG submission 192439) | Rhizosphere microbial communities from Carex aquatilis grown in University of Washington, Seatle, WA, United States - 4-14-24 metaG | ecosystem: Host-associated > Plants > Roots > Rhizosphere... | reverse complement strand
TGATGCTCGTCAAGAAGTACCTCCAGGGAAAGAACATCCCGGTCCCCACCATCATGCCACCACCCGCGCCTGCAGCGATGCAAGGCAGCCTATTCGCATCAGCATAAGGAGCACCACAGATGAGCGACACCATCGAGAAGCCCGGCCCTAGGCCGGCAGCGGCATACGCCGCAATCTATCCCCTGTTGGTCGAGGCAGTAAAGCCGCTCGGCTACGCCCTCACCCTCCACGGCAGCATGAACCGGGACCTCGACCTCGTCGCCATCCCTTGGACCGAAGAAGCGGCCGAGCCCGAGCTGGTCGCTGAGACGATCCGGGAACAGCTGGACGGTTTCACCGGATGGGACAACGAACCAGGGAAGCTCAGACCTCACGGCCGGCGCGGCTGGCTGATCTGGTTCAACGGCACCAAGGACGTGCCCCTGGGCGGAGGCGCCTGCGTCGACCTCAGCATCATGCCCCGTCATTCTGGCGCGGCGGCTTAACCACAGAGAGAACAGAAGGCCCCCGACCGGGGAGAGGAGACAGTACCAAATGACAGAGCAGAAGAAGACCCTCGACTGGCAGAAGATCGCCGAGGCCCGCCAGGAGAAGATACTGAGCATGGGCGAATTCATGGATAACCTCGCTAGGATCGTCGGGATCCCGGTACCGAAGACGCCCCAGGAAGGCATCAGCGCCGTTGACGACCTGGTGACCGCCATCCAGGTTCTGCAGTGGAAGGCAGGCCGTGACGGAGAGGCCATCCGCCACCTGCGCCAGGTGGTCTCGGATGCCGACAACTACCTCGAATTCAACAGCATGACCAATATCGGCAGCGGCAGCAGCCTCCACCGCGCCTTCAAGGAGGCCATCGAAGCGACCACCCCGGTCAAGAGCCCCTTCATGGAGATGCTGAGTGAGCCGGCCCCCAGGGGGACCTGCACCTGGACGCAGCCGAAGGACTCCGACCTTGGAGACAGCGACTGCTACACCGCGACGTGCGACGGCAGCATCGTCACCCACCGAGACGACGACATGGAACGCTGCTACCGCTGCGGCCGGAAGATCGTGATGGCGGGAGGCGAGAGCGAATGACACGCGAGGAGCGCGACGCAGGCAGAGCCAGGGCAAGCATCGTCGAGTTCTGGCTTACCCTCGGCATAGCAGTCACCGCGCTCGGCGCGAGCTTCGCCATGCTGCCCAAATGAAGCGCGAGGGAATCGGATCCACCCCATCCCCCACGGTCTCCGCCGGGATCACCGCGGCATGGAACACCAGGCACCCGGTGGGGAGCACCATCACCTACATAGACGACGCCGGCCGCGAGGTCGAGACGACGGTAACCGCCCCCTGCGAGCCGATGGCAGGGGCACGCTGCGCCAGGATCGCCGCCCGCGACGGCTGGTGCTGCATCGACAGACTGATATGAGGCGACGCCATGCCCAAATTTAAAGTGACAGCAGACAGGCCCCTCGGGTGCGCCCGGCAGTCACCCGGATTCAACCCATTCCTCATCAGGAACATTTTCGACTCCAAGACGCTCCCCCCCATGCGTTACCACGTCCGGGAGTGGGAGTTCGAAGCCACCGATGAAGTAGAGGTCCGGCGGTTATGGGACGAGGCCCAGGCGGAGGGAATCGAGAACGTCAAGGGGTACACCCTCAAGACGATTGAGCAGGTACCAAACAACCAGGAGGAACCACATGCAAGCGATCGACAGGAAGTTTAAAATTTTCGCCATCAACCCCAGCAACGGGAAAACCTACACCGACCAGAACGCGCTGCTGCTCTGCGCGAAGGACGCCGCGGTACCGGCAGCATTGGAAGCGTACCGTGACAAATGCAGAGAACTCGGCGCCGGCCAGCAGCACATCCACAGCGTCGACCTGCTGCATAGCCGAGTGATGACTTTCCAGCACGAGATGGGCGGAGGAAGGATCCCCGACACGATCGGCGCCGAGATAGCCCGCTGCATCCACGGCAAGGCCCAGGACTTCACCGGCCACGAGGACTTCATCTGGGAGCCGGTCGAGGACCTTATGGTCCAGGCCCTGGACAGCGACTGCGAGCCGATGAAGCCCGAGGGGGACCTGGAGCCCGGCGAGGAGCAGAGGTACAGCAGCACGGCGATCGGCCACGACCTCGACGACCCCGAAGGCTGCCACAGCTACATCGACATCATCACCGGGAAGGGACGGGAAGCCGACGAAACCCTGGCCCGCTTCATCGTCGCCGGCCTCCAGCTCTTCTACATGGTCACGAAGACCAAGGAGGTCACCAAGGCAGAGAAGCGCCCCGAGGGATGCCCCGGTGACTGCCCGAACCACCACGGCCTCTGCGTAGGCGACGAGGGGGAACAGTAGGATGAGGCAGACACCCTGGACGGTGGCGGAGAGCAGCGCCCTCCCCCCCGAGACGAAGGACGCCATGCTGCGCGAGGCGAAGATGGGGACATGGTACGACGGCTGGGAGCCGTACTGCATGACCTGCGACACCATGCGCCGGATGGACAAGCAGGAATACGGCTTCCGCTGCAGCTGCTGCGGGAACATGATCGCATGGGACCTGACGCGCCTGGCCGAATCCCCGCTGAACCGGAAACAGGAGGTTAAGCGGGAGTACACGGCGACCGAGCGCAGCATCCAGCAGCACCAGCACCAGCAGGTCCGGCGCAGCATCATGGTGGCCGCACCCGGCTACGGCATAGGCCGAGAGATCGCGTCGATGCTGCACAACCTCGGGCACGACCCAATCGTGCTATTTCCCTCCAGGGACGAGGCCGAGAACTTCTCGGTGCACCAGATCAGACCGCTCGGCATCGACCTGAACCACGGATACATGGATGCCATTAGGAAGCGGATACCCGCCGGCCTCTTCGAAGGCATGGAGGAGCTGGACATACCCACCCCGACCGACACGTCATGGCACCGCAGCCTCGACGACAAGGACCACTCCCGCATGGACACATACCCCGGCCCTACCGGGCACCCGAGCCGCCACCGCCGGCAGCGCAAGCTCAAGAAGCGGAGCCGGCAAATCAACAGGAGGAAGTGACACCATGGAGAACCTGCAGCAATTCACCGACGAGCCCCTCAACCTGGAGATCACGGCCGAGGAATGCGCCGAGACGATCGAGGAGCTGACCGGATTCATCAAGGACCTCACCGATGTGATCAAGATCAAAGCCAAGGCGACCCGCTTCGGCCTCGACGACATCTACCCGGAGCGCGGCCACAGCAACCGCGCCGCCCTCGAGGAGGAGTTGGGACACCTCCAGGCAATGATCGACATCCTAGTCGCCAGGGGGACGGTCACCCGCGAAGGGATCGATAAAGGGAGAGCCCACAAGCTCGCCAAGCTGCCGAAGTGGTACGGCGAAGGCTGGGTACCGGGAACGGTGGCCTGACCATGCCCGAATTCTTCTACCACATCAAAGGGAAGGACGAGAACTCAGGCTTCGGCAATTGGGGATGGCCCCCAATCTTCGCCGGGAAGGTGGAAGCCACAGACCGCGCCGCGGCCAAGGCGCTCCTCGAGGAGGAATACGGTCGCACCTTCCCGACACGCGTCATGGCAAAGGACCTCGCCTCCAACGAGTTCCTGCTCAGCATCAAGGAGATCAAGGCAAACGACCACTACACCCGGCGCCTCTTCGAAGTGCAGACCTGCGGATACTGCAACTGCGAATTCACGGTGATCGAGAAGTACACCATCAACGAACCAGGGGGAGGCTTCGAATTCTGCAGCAGCGAGTGCGCGAGGATGAAGCGGGCAGAGAGCGACTTCACCTTCGGCAACGAGACGTGGCGCGACTCCCCCCCGGTGATCTACAGGATCACCAACAAGACGACCGGGCAGTGCTACATCGGGAAGACCCGGCAGGCGTTCACCCTTCGCTGGTACCAGCATTTTTTCCAGGCGAAAGACACCAAGTTCCACAAGGCCATCAAGAAGCACCCAATCACCGAATGGACCTTCGAGGTGATCGAGATCGTCTCGGTAACGGAACTGCCAATCGCAGCAGTCGACGCCTACCTCACCGAGCGCGAGGCGTACCACATCGCCATGCACCAGAGCGCCGTGACCGGATACAACACCCAGGGACCAGCCGAGATAAACGGGGACCTGTTCAACCAGGAGGATCCACATGCTGAAGAAAGAACACCTGCCGCAGATCACGCCGACCAACCACCTCCCGGAGGACAGGTACAGCCTCAACCTCTGGCGCTGGGCGAGGAAGGCACTCCGGAATGAGCGGATCGGGATCGCCGTAGCCTTCGCCACCCAGGGAGGGAAGGAGTACGACCCGGCAAAGACCCAGGCCAGCAGCCTGTACATCGGGTACTGCGACTACCGCGGAGGTTTCGACGACGGATGGCTGCACGGATCCAGGCTGACCGAGGTACTTTGCAACGGAGTCAAGGCCGCGGCCTTCGCCTTCCCCCCCAGGATGGGATTCGTGATCGTCCCCGACTGGTGGGAGCGGTACATGGCCGGCGGGAAGTGCTTCATCGACCCAGAGCACTGGCTGTACGGCCACGAGCGCTGGAAGGAGAGCCCCGACGGGAAGGAACGAACCTGCATCTGGTGCGGCGACCACAAGCAGCACCTTCACACCGAGATGGTATCAAAGACCGAATGGAGGAGCATTTGAAGCGATGCACCAAATGCATGGAGTTGAAGCTAACCACAGAGTTCTGCAAAGACAAGAAAAGGCCCGACGGCAGGCACCCCCAATGCAAATCGTGCGTAAAAGAGTACAAACTGCAGCGGACAAAGACGGAAGAAACAAAGAACCAAGAAAAGATTTACCAACGGCACTATGCTAGAACACCAAAAAGAAAGGCGCAGATAATGGAGTATCAGCAAACACCGAAACACAGAAAAAACAAACGGAAATATAAACTTAAACATAAGTACGGCATCACTGAAGAACAGTACGACGAGATGATGAAGAAACAGGGGGGAGTTTGTGCGGCATGCAGATCAGAGTTCAGATCCACAAAGACGACACATCTGGATCACTGCCATGCTACAGGAAAGGTCAGAGGGATTCTTTGCCACAACTGCAATAGAGCCCTCGGAGCCGTGCAAGACAAAATAGAGAATTTGAACGCACTGATAGACTACCTACAGAGGGAGGAAAAAGAATGCGCCTCGTGATTTTGGAATCACCGTATGCGGGCAAGACGCCCGAGGAGATCGCCCGCAACGTCGACTACGCAAGGCGCGCCCTGCGCGACTCCTTGCTCCGTGGAGAAAGCCCGCTGGCCAGCCACCTCCTCTACACCCAGCCGGGAGTACTCCGGGACGAGATACCGGCGGAGCGCCAGCACGGCATCGACGCCGGCCTGGCATGGCGCGAGGTCGCGCACGGCACGGTGGTGTACATCGACCTCGGCATAACGAACGGCATGGCCTACGGCATCGAGAAGGCGCGCCGCTCCGGCCGGAACGTCGAGCTGCGCCAGCTCGGCAAGCCACAGCCCAGCGGCCACTGCGGAGGAGACTGCCCCTACCTGGTCGCCTGCGGGGAGCCCCAGGGAGGCATCACCCCGACCCGCTGCGCGATCGTCGGGAAGGAACTGGACTTCTACGACTACTTCCTGGCCGAGTGCAGCCCGCCCAGGTGGTTCCTTCACGTCTGGGCAGCCGGGGAGTATGCCGGCGCCTACCCCCACGACACCGAAGCAGAGGCGGAAGCCGACTACCACGACCGGCGCCAGCAGGGACTGGTGCAGATGGGATACCGGTACCAGGTGACGAACTCGCCCCTGCAGCCGAGAGCCTGCGACACCTGCCAAAAGGCAAACAGGACCTGCCCCGTCTACCCGCAGGAGTGGCAGAGCTGCGGACAGCACCAGGCAGCCTAGCCAACCGCCGGGCAAAACATTTGATATACGCTACATAATCCGGCATACTTCCCCCAATATTCCTTGGAGGAACTATGAACGGGATCCACCTCCCTGACCCGCGACAGTACATGGAACAACCGATGAGGACGCCGGCCGGTCTATACGTGCCGGCGCACTCCGTTGATTCCCTCGTCAAGGCAGAGGCAACAAAGCTCCAGAAAGACCAGAACAAGGGGAACAACGCCGCCTTCTTCTCAATGTACGCCCTGGCGCAGAATATGATCGCCTACGGAGCACGCGAGAAGCCACAGGGCACGCCCACGATGACGCTCCTCTACGAAGCAGCCCGGCAATCCTTCATCGACGCCATCCTGATCCGCGCCAGGATCGACCAGCAGAAACGCATCTGGCAGCCGGCCAACGAAGGCAAGAGCAAAGAGGTCGGCTACCGCGTCGTCCACAAGAGGCACGACGATAAGAACTACAAGGTCACCAGAGGCGACCTGGAGCGCTGCAGGGAGATGGAGGAGACGATTGGCGATCCCACCCCCGAAGCGTACAGCTACCTCTACCCGCACCAGGTACGGCCCCACACCCGCCTCAAGGACTTCGTCGCAGTCGAGACGCGAGCCGAGCTGATCATCGACCGCAAGGTGATGCTTCGCTACAAGCGCCGCGACGGCGAAGGGTACGCGGCCTTCCACTGGCTGCCCGGCGAGACGATCAAGAACGTCGACGAAGCGGTCAAGGGATGGGCGCGCAAGAACGCCAAGAACCTCCTCCCCCAATACCAGCAGCAGAGCGTCCAGAGGGAGCTCTATTCAAGAGCCTCCCAGGCCTCCGGATTCGATCTCTCCAAGTGCTCGCACTGCCAGATGATCGACGGCCAGATCACGGCTGCCTTCACCCCCGAGGAAATCAGCGTCCACATATCCAACCCGAGCGACCAGCTCAACAGGTGGGGATACGGCGAGAGCCGGCTGGAGATGTCCCTGGACATCACTACCACCCTGCTCATGGCCTTCACCTACAACCGGGAAATGTTCAAAACGAACTACCCCGAGCAGATCCTGACGGTCTCCGGCGACTTCGACAAGGAAGGCCTCCTCGCCTTCAAGCAGCAGATACTCGCCGAGGCCGGAGGCGTAGGGCAGAACTGGCGCCTCCCGGTTATCCCCGCCGGCAACAAGGACGACTTCGAGGTCAAGAGCGTCAAGCTCCGCGAGAGCCCGAAAGACATGCTCTTCGACCAGATGATAGAACTGGCCATCAACCTCAAGGCAGCCGCATACGGCGCCCACCCCAGCACCCTCAACCTTACCACCTACGCCGGCACATCCGGCCAGAACAGCCTCGGCGGACACAACCCCTCCGACGAGATCGAGTTCAGCAAGGAGCGCGGCCTCATCCCGTCGCTGATGGATATGTGCGACTGGCTGACCGACGCGATCATCAAACCGCGGTACGATGACCTCAAGGTGATCCTAATCGGCCTGAACCCAGAGGACGAGAAGACCACCGTCGATGTCCGCTCCACAAAGGTCAGCAAGTGGAAGACCAAGAACGAGGCGCGCATCGAGGAAGGCGACGCCCCCCTCGGCTTCTACCTGACCGCCGAGCAGTACAGCAAGCTCGAGGACGGCAACGCCGACAAGGAGAAGTACGAGCGGAACCCCTGGAACTACCCCGCCGACGTGCCGGTCCCGAACTACCTCAACACCTTCAACATGCTGGACCAGGCGCAGCAGGACCCCGGCCAGGACGGAGAAGACGACCAGGGCGACCAGCCGGGCATGTACAAATCCCAGCGCAAGGCGCCCAGGGAGAAAAAGTTCCTCTCCATCACCATCAACTAACCGGCAGGAGAACCCAATGCTCGAAGAACTCAGGAAAGCGATAGAGGAAGCCGCAGGAGTCGGAACAGGCCTCCTGAGAAAATCCCAGATGGCCTTTGATTTCAGCGCTCCGGCGACCCAGCCGCATCACGTTGCATACCTCCGCACGAACGCACGCGGTACCACTAGCCGGATCGAGGCCAAGGGCTCTCCAATGGCTAAGGAGCATCATTCTGCCGGCCCGGCTTCCTCCACTCAAGGAGGAAGCGCTATGAACGGTAAAGACGTCGAGGTAACCCGGACCAACGTAACTGTAGCGGAATTTTTTTCCGCCATCAAAGCAGCCTGCGCCAAGAAAGGCATGGATTTCGGGCTGGAACGCGATGTTTTCGAGAACCCATCTCACCCCAGCAATGACACCTATACCGTGAAAGGCGGCATTAAATACGCACGGTACGGGAAGGGTGAGCCAACCCGAGAGTTTGACGGCACCGACGCTCCCGCTAAGTCCGAAACGTCCCGGATACAGCCCTATGACTACCAGGTGCACATCCACAACCATGACGGCAGCGTTTATAACGAAATCTGTGAGTTTACTTTCCACGATGACAAGCGCGGCAGCGGATACTACTACCAGCTGAATAAGGACGCCGACACCCCCCCCAATATCCGCGAGATGGTAACCGAACTGCACGACGCCTACGAGCGGCATGGCCGCAGAGGCCGCGGCGGGCTCGGCATCGATCCCGACCATCCTGACTACAACACCCCTGAGAAATACCTGGACAGCGCCAAGAAGATCCTCAAATACAGGAGCTGGGAGCGTTTCAGCCAGCGCGGCCAGGACGAGGTCAAGGGGATGCTGAACCGGCACATCAGCGAACTGGAAGCCGCGAAGGAGGGGACGGCCGCGCACGAAGCGCAGGAATCCCCTGCCCAGGAGGCCAAGGAGCATGACCACGACGAGCAGCCGGTGGTCGTCCAGGCAGCAAAGGTGGACGCAGGGCACAGAATCCCGCCGCCGCCCGAGGTCGCGGCCCTCATCACCCAGGTAGAGACGGTAGCCACCGGACTCCTCACCAACCACGGCATGGAGCCGTACCGCGCCGAGGTCGAGACAATGCTCCGGGAACTGAAGGAACGCCCCAGCGCAGGCCACGCGCATGCGATCGTCAGAAGGCTCCAGGAGATGGGTGAGCAGGTGAAGCGCGGGCATGACTTCGGAGAAATGGACCGGGTCAAGGCCACCGATGCGTATGGCGGGAAGAAGGGATACGTGACGGGCATGACTGACAGCGGATACGTCACCGTCGAGCATGACGACGATACCAGCGCTCACTATCACCACTCCGATCTCCGCCACCACGCAGACGATGACGACCAGGACTAACAACGTCCCACCCCCAAAAGGAGCCCAGCACCCATGACGAAAGAAATCGACGATCTCAGCAAGGCCATCGCGCTCGGTACCATGGCATCCGATCTGCTCCAGAAGAGCCACGTCAAGGAGCACACCAGGACCAGCGCCAGCGGCGCCGTCTCCCAGGTGAGCGCCTACGACGACAAGCGCCAGAAAGCCGCTGATGCCTCGAAAACGGCTGAGACGAACCAGGCCAAGCACAACTGGAACGATCCCCGCGACACCCGAGTAGTTGCGGCAGACCATGCAGAAGCTGCCTTCGCTCACATCGACGCGCTGAAGCATGCGGCCACCAACGAGGACATCAACCACCACCTGCACGCAGCCTCGCGGCATCTGCAGAGTAATCACAGCATGCACGACTTTGCCGATGATCAGTCCCAGCCGAAGGTCCCACTCAAGAACCAGAGTTCACGGCCGGCGGATCCGACCGGAGCTAGAGCAACGCGGGTCAGCAATTATGCCAAGGAAATCAGCCAGGCAGCAAACGGCGCAACCGACGCCGAGGAAACATCCGAAGGCCTCAACAAAAAGTCCAGCCTCCACATGCTCGCAATGGAGCAACATCACAGAGCAGAAGAATCGCATATGAAAGTGGCAAACCAGCACTTCACCTCGGACCCAAAGAAGCGCGAGGACGCCATGCAACTCGCGCAGTGGCATCGGGACCAATCAGAGAAGCATGGGAAAGAGGTCCGGCGCCTTTCCGGGATTAGCATCAGCGCCAGAAGCACAGCCATCAGTGCCAGTGAAAAGGCATACAGGACTGGCAAACCCGAGGATCATAAAGCGGCAGCCGACCTGCACCGCGCAGCCGTGAAACTCAACTACGACAGCGAAGGCGCATCCGAGGGAGAGAAACAGGCCCAGGAGCACGACAAGAAGGCAGCCCAGGCAAAGCCCGAGCACACGCTTCACGGCGGGGACGAAAAGACGGCCACCTCCATCACGCACAAAGGCGAGAAATACCACGCCACAGGGAAAGAAGGCCACAGATTCAAGGACGGCGTCAAGGTCCGGGAGTTCTCCACCCGTGTCGACACCAGCGACCCGAAAGACAGGGTAGAAAAGGACGCCCGCGTATGGCTCGGCCATGACGGCAAGGTGGAAGAAGACTGATGCAACTCCAGGTCGAACATAACCTTGACGACGACGAACTCTGCAAGGCCATCACCGGGATGGCCGCAGCATCCGGGATCCAGGATGAGGTTCAAAGCTTCTTTGATGCCACAGGCACGTCTCGGCAAGTTTTCGTACATTTTGACGACAACCGAAACATTGTACGAATCACGGCAGCAAAGGAAATAGTGATCAAGCAGTGCATCGGATACGTCGACAGAAACGGGATTGTCTCCCCCGGAGGGACCCGAAAGCAGGCCATAGGACAGTCGGCAATTCTCAAGCGTTGCCATCGTTGCAGCAAGATAAGCGTATACCCTCCGCACAAGGTGACCAGGCTCAAAAGCAACCCCCACATGTGTGTCCCATGCTCGGCCACCGAACGCGCCACAGGCGAGAACAATCTCAATTACAACGGAGGCATGCAGGAGGTACATTGCGCGGACTGTGGTAAGCCAGCACTGATGCGACCATATGAAGCCACCGATCTGGCAACACGGCCAGAACCGTACAGGTGCAGAACCTGTTACGAAGCAGCCATGCCTAAAGGTACAGAGTCTCCGATCTGGATGGGAGGAAAAGCGGCAGAAGAATATCCCGAGGGATTCGATCACCGACTGAAGGAGAGTATCAGAGCCAGGGATGGATACCGATGTCGGCTATGTGGAGACGACCAGAGCAAACAAAGAAGACTCGACGTCCACCACATAGACTACCACAAGAACAACTCCTCCGAGGCTAACCTTATATCGCTGTGCAACAGATGCCACCAACGCACTAATTTCCAAAGGAAATATTGGAAGGCTAGATTGACGGCGATGATGAACGGTACAGTATGGGAATATCGGAGGGTTAAACGGTGAAGCTAGATGTGGAGCATAACCTCGACGAAGAAGAACTGGTAAAAGCTCTTTTCTCCATCGCTACGGCTTCGGAGATTGAAGATGAAGTTATCGATATCCTGCAGAAGGCCCGAGCATGCGACGACGACCGCCCGAAGCAGCCCCGGACCCGCGCCATGAAGGAGCTCTACCAGCACATGCTGGCCGAGTTCCGAGCGGCACAGATCGACATCGAGCGCTACCACCAGGAGATCGCCACCAGCCTCATTGCCAAGGCCCGCGCAGCCAGGCAACCGCTCACCCCCGAGCAGCTCCGGCGCCTGCAGCTCGCCATCAACGACCGCTACGACTACATAGCGGCCCAGCTCCAGAGCGAAGGGTATCAACCACCCGAGGACCTGCTGGAACGCTGGAAGCGCCTCGGCCTGGTCTCCGAAAACGTGACGACCGAGACGTTCGCCCTCAGTGTGCCAGCGGAGATGCACTTCATCCGCAGCGCATTCCTCATGGGCAAGTTTATCGAGGCGGTGGAGAGCGGGAAGACCTTCGCTGAGGTCATGGACATGGCGCGGTACTCCTCCATGCTGGCACCTGACCTGCACGCTATCGCCATCGCGGAGCAGCAGACCGCCAACTACATCACCAACAACGCCGCGGACCTCGCCACCCGAGTGGGAGAAGCCTGGGCAAAACAGCAGTCCGAGACGGTCCGAGAGATGGCGATCGACTTCCACAGGAGGACGCTCACCAGGACCGTGCTGGACGAGGCACGCAAGCGCGAGCTGGGAATCCCCACGCCGGCGCGTCCGGTGGAGACGTGGCAACAGTTTGCCAGCGAGTTGCACCGAACCATGGAGGACAAGGCCAGGGATTGGGACCGCGTCGCATACTACGAGATCACCGACGCGCAGAAGCAGGGGATGGCGCACGCGCTCCTCGAGGACGGCGACGTCGAGAAGCTCGTCTACAAGATGCCGCTGCCGACCGCCTGCGCCCAATGCAAGCACGCATACCTCCAGCCGGACGGGAAGACGCCCAGAGTCTTTAAGTTGTCGCAATTAATCAGGAATGGGAGTAACATCGGCCGCAAACCGCACCCCATCCGAGGCGGTAAAGTGGCCTTGAGAGGGAGAGACGACGGAGCTGCCACCATGAAGGCAGTCGCCGGGCTTATGCACCCCTGGTGCGCCTGCTTAGGCGTCTACCCCCTCACCAAATACGAGCCCTGGTACAAGGCCTATTATGGCAAAGATGAAATACGGGAAGGCTGAGATCGAGCAGCTAATATCGCTGTACAAGGAAGGGCATTCCGCCAAAGCCGCAGGTCTTCCCTGCGGCATATCCTCTACCCACGCAAAACGCCTACTCCGCGAGCACCAGGTGCTCCGCCCAGCCAAACAAACCCCACAAGAGATCAAAGACGAGATCATGAGGC
>Ga0265326_10000691_pt1 | contig 12509 bp, 17 predicted proteins | sample 41424metaG_FD_192439 | JGI IMG/M metagenome (GOLD analysis project Ga0265326, IMG submission 192439) | Rhizosphere microbial communities from Carex aquatilis grown in University of Washington, Seatle, WA, United States - 4-14-24 metaG | ecosystem: Host-associated > Plants > Roots > Rhizosphere... | reverse complement strand
CGCAAGAAAGACAACCGGATGCCGATGCCTGGTGGCGACATCCTGCTGGTCAATTCGACGCTCATCCCGCTCACCGATGTCGGCTTGCTCACGCGCTCGTTGCCGTCACGTGCATCGCCCGATGGCCTGCCGCCGCCCAAGGGTACGCCTGACCCGGGACCGGGCCAGCCAAGTCCGCCGCCTTCCAACTAACCGGATCACCAACATGAAATATATCAACATCATGATGGCGTGCGCAGCCGAACCGTGGGCGCTCGAAAAAGGTAAACTGATCACGGTTGCAAACTTCCTGCGCTTCAAGGCCATGGGCGGACAATATTCCGCGCAGGAAGTTGCCCGCATCACCAAGGGTCGCGAGCGTCAGGTCCAGAAAGCCGACGGCGCAATCGGCGTTCTGCCGATTCAAGGCGTGATCGGCGAGCGCATGAACATGCTCGACGACATCAGCGGCGGCACATCGACCGAACTGATTTCAAAACAGTTCCGCGCCATGCTCAACGACGACCAGATCAAGGCGATCATCCTTGACGTCAACAGCCCCGGCGGCGTCGCGCGCAGCGTTCAGGAACTTGCGCAGGAGATCTACGACTCGCGCGGCATCAAGCCGATCATTGCGCAGATCAATACATGCGCGGCATCGGCCGCCTACTGGCTCGCGACGCAGGCAGATGAGGTCGTAGTGACGCCATCCGGCCAGGGCGGATCGATCGGCGTCTATACGATCCACGAGGATATTTCCGAGATGCTGGCGGAAGAGGGCATCAAGGAGACGCTGATCTATTCGGGACAGTACAAGGTGCTCGGCAACGAGTTCGAACCCTTGAGCGACGAAGCAAAGTCGATCATGCAGCAGCGCGTCGATGAACTCGCCGCGTCGTTTGTGCGCGGCGTGGCGCAGGGCCGCAATGTTTCGCTTACGACCGTCAATGAAAGCTTCGGTCAAGGGCTCATGTTCGGCGCCGAGGACCTTGTGGCGCGCGGTATGGCGGACAAGGTCGCGTCGATGTCGGAAACACTTGCGCGTTTCGGCGTACAGATGAATCCCGCATTGTCTCGCGCCAAGGCGGACGCGGAAAAGCAGGCGAATGCATCTGCGATGCCTGAATCGACAATCGGATTGAAGCGGCTGGAGACCTGGGCGCGTCGTATCAACGACGACGAGGTCCCGCCGCCATCAGAATTCGAGGATATCCTGCGTGAGGCAGGAGTCTCGAAAACCCAGCGTGCTCGCATTGCCTCGCGAGTGCACGCGGCGCTCCGGAGTGAGTCCGGAGGTGAAGAGGCTATCAACCCGTCCGTCGATGACGCGCTTGCCCGCTTGAGCAGGGCGGCTGACGGATTCATCTCCACCTGAAGGATTCAAAAATGAAACGGAGTTCTTTTGCGATGGCTGTGGCCATCGCGGTCTGCCTGATTGCGATCATCATGGTCGCAACCGGCTATGACATCGGCCATGGCCTTGCCATGGCATCCGGCAGTCTTGCCCATGACTTTGGGTACACGATCGCTGCGGCGGGAGCCGCTGCGGCTGCGGCCACGACCGAACACATCGAAACCCAACTCAAGGAATTGTCGTCGCTTGCGACAAAGCTTGAGAAGGCCTCCGATGAGGTCAAGAAGAACGGCGAAAAACTGCAGGCCGAAATGAAGGCGGTCGGCGACGCCAGCACCGAGACCAAGACGGCGGTCGATAAAGCGCTCGCCGAGCATGCTGATCTTTCCAAGCAACACTCGGAACTGGTCAGCCGCATGACGGAACTGGAGCAGACGATTGCCCAGCGCCGGCAGGCTGCCAATCCGGATGCACCGAAATCGGTCGGCCAGATGTTCGTCGAAAGTGACGGCTACAAGGCATTCGGCGGCTCGACCGGCAGGGGTTCGATCAAGGTCACGATGCCCCGCGCCGATATCACGAGCTTCCCGTCATCCGTCGGCAGCAACACGTCGCCGGGGACCTCGTTGCAGCCGGCGATGCGCGTGCCTGGCATTGTCACGCCGGTCTCGCAGAAACTGACAATCCGCGACCTGCTTGCGCCGGGCCGTACCTCTCAGGGCGTGATCGAATACGTCCAGGAGACCGGCTACACCAACGCTGCTGCGGTCGTAACCGAAGGACAGAGCAAGCCCTATTCGGATCTGACCTTCGAACTCAAGAATGCGCCCGTGCGCACCGTTGCTCATCTGTTCAAGGCCTCGCGCCAGATTCTCGATGACGCGCCGGCCCTGCAGAGCTACATCGACGCGCGCGCGCGTTATGGTCTCCAGCTCGCGGAAGAGACCGAGTTGCTCAGCGGCGACGGGACCGGCGTCCACATCAAGGGCCTCATCCCGAGTGCCACGGCGTTCGATGCGCAATTCGTTCCGACCGCGCAGCAGAACATCGACACGGTCCGGCTTGCAATCCTGCAGGTCTATCTCGCCAAGATTCCGGCCTCCGGCATCGTGCTCAATCCGATCGACTGGGCGAAGATCCAGCTGACCAAAGATACGCAGAACCGCTATATTGTCGGCAATCCGATCGACGGCAATATTCAGAGGCTGTGGAATCTGCCGGTCGTCGACTCGCTTTCGATGGCGGCGAACAAGTTCCTGGTCGGCGCCTTCGATTTCGGCGCGCAGATTTTCGATCGCATGGAGATCGAGGTTCTGCTCTCGACCGAGAACAGCGTCGACTTCGAGAAGAACATGGTCACGCTGCGGGCCGAGGAACGTCTTGCTCTGGCGATCTATCGTCCGGAAGCGTTCGTGACCGGGGATTTTAGTACTGCTACCTAAGGCTGTATTGATTAGTATCTAGGTTGTACCCTATAAATTAGGCGAGGCCCGCAAAGGACGGCAATCCAATGCGGGCCTCTAAACACCACTGATCGGATAAGGATCAATGATGCCTAATATAAGGGAGAGCGAATCCGAACGGATTCGCAAGAAAAAACGCGCCGATTACATGCGCGCACGAGGGCGGCGCCTTGGCGCAAAGCCTTTGAAGGGAACGAAGTTTACTTGCGAGATATGCAAGTTAAGTCTGCCGAGGGTAAGCCTTTGGCAGAGGTGGTGCTCGTCTTGCAAAAAAATAGCGATGATCGAGCGCGATAGATTGAGAAATCTACGCTTGGGCAGCATTCCAATTGGCACGCGCCAGAAATGTAAAAACTGTTCCGACGAATTCATCAAAATCTTTAAGCGGCAATTCTATTGTTCAAAGTGTACTGGATTAAGTTCCGCTGAAGCCCTTCCGCATCAGATCGAACATCGGCGTAAACGTAGCCGCGAAATGCAGCGCAGGCGACGCCGTACTAATGCCAAATGGGCGATCATAGCTCGGATCAGTGCCGGAATTAGAAACAGCCTCAAGAACGGGAAAAACGGAAGGTCTTGGGAAAAGTTGGTCGGATATACGATCACAGATCTCATGGATCATCTGGAGCGGCGATTTCTTCCAGGAATGAATTGGGAAAATCGTGGGCTGTGGCACATCGATCATATCAGACCACTCGCGTCATTTTTGTTTAAGTCGGCGGCCCATACCGATTTCAAAAAAGCTTGGTCGCTAAAGAATCTGCAGCCGCTTTGGGCGGTCGACAACATAAGAAAAAGCGCGAGACTTGATTGGCATAAAGGGCGTGACAATGGTCAGGATGAAGGCTCTCAGATCGTGGACCGGCGACGAAGGACAAGTGAACGCAGGCCAGGAATTCAATGCGGCAAGCGAATATCGCGCAAAGGATCTCGAAGCTCACGGTCTGGCGCATCGTCTGCAGATCATCCAGCCCAAGCCGTCGCCACTCCCAAGCATAGGATCAACACCTGAAAATGTGGCAGCTGCAAAAGGCCCTTTAGCCTTAGCTGGTGGCGAGACTGGCGCGGGAGAGACTGCGCCATCATCGCCTCCGGCCCGTCAGCGAAGAAGGCGGACGTCGAAAGCATCAAAGGGCGCGGACTTGCTGTCATAGCGATCAAGGAGAACGTGCGGCTCTGTCCGTGGGCCGATGTGGTCTACGGATGCGACGGGCCTTGGTGGAAAAACAACAACGGGCTGCCGAAATTCTCCGGCCTCAAGCTTTCAAACGACCAGTACGTCTGCACGGCCTACCGCGATCTCCACAAGGTTTACGTCCAGACGGAAGATCGAATGCTATTCGATGAGCCTGCCGTCATCGGGACGGGCGGGAATTCCGGTTTCCAGGCGATCAATCTGGCCTGCCAGTTCGGCGCGACAAGAATCCTGCTCATCGGTTTCGACATGCACGGCGCCAACGGCGTGCATTGGTATGGGCTCAACAATCCGAACAACATGAACAATCCGGGCGAAGTGAATTTTGTCCGCTGGCGAAATGCACTCAATAGCCAATCAGGGATTCTCGCTGCAATGGGCGTCGATGTCGTGAACACTTCCCCATCGAGCGCACTGGTTTGCTTCCGGCAGCAGAGCATCGACAAGACGTTGGGTGAGTGGGGCTATGCCAATGCAGCGTAGCATCTGGATTGGCTTTGACCCGCGTGAAGCGTCAGCATTCGCCGTGGCACGCTCGTCGATTGCGAAGCATCTGACGCAGAAGATCCCGATTCGCGGCGTCGTGCTTGATCGACTGATCAAGTCAGGCCTTTATCGGCGGCCGACAGAACTGCGCAAATCAGCGGTTGACCGTCCGGTGCTCTACGACGTGATCAGCGACCATCCGATGGCGACGCAGCATGCCAATGCGCGGTTTCTGGTGCCATATCTGGCGAAAAACGGCTGGGCAGCGTTCGTCGATGGCGACGTACTGGTTCGCGGAAACTTTGCGCGGCTGTTCGAAGGGCTCAATTCGGAGAAAGCGCTTTATTGTGTGAAGCACGATTATGCGCCGGCGGAAGGCCTCAAGATGGATGGCCAGCGCCAGTCGCAATACGCGCGCAAGAACTGGTCATCGGTGATGATCTTCAACTGCGAGCACGAGGCCAATCAGGCCCTGACGCTCGATGTGGTCAATACAGCTCGCGGTCGCGACCTGCACGCGTTCTTCTGGCTCAACGACGATCAGATAGGCGCCCTGCCTGAAGAGTGGAATTGGCTGGTTCGTCACAGCAGCAAGGAAATCGAGCCGAAGCTCGTGCATTTCACGGAAGGATGCCCGGACATGCCGGGCTACGAAAAGGATCCTTTTGCGGACGAATGGCGCGAAGAACTGACGCGATGGGCGGCATAGGTTTTCGTCCGTGGGGTGGGGTGATGAAATTCTCGCGACCGGGATGGCGCGCGGCGCGAAGGACCGTGGCAAGCGGATAGCATTCGGCAACGGCCGAAAGATCATCTGGGGGCCGTGGTCTGAGGCGATATTCCGCGACAATCCAAACATCGCTCCGCCAGGAAGCGAGGGCGCGACCGATCTCGAGTGGATCGCACACTACAAGGGACACAGGCTCTACAACCGGCACGTCGGTGATCGCTGGCAATGGAATATGAAGTTTCGCGCCATTCCCGGCGAAATGTTCTTCGATGAGACGGAATTGGAATTCGCCAAGACCGCCGGCGACAATTTCATCCTGATCGAGCCGAACGTCCCCCGCAACAAGTCCGTCGCGCCGAATAAGGACTGGGGTCTCGCGCACTACCGGCAACTCAGCAGCATGTTGCGGGAGCAGGGTTTCAGGCTGGTTCAGTTTTCCTTTGGCAAGGACAAACTGCCCGGAGTTGAACTGATAACCGCTCCTGACTTTCGCAAGGCACTCGCAGTTTTATCCCGCGCCGCGCTCTATATCGGGCCGGAAGGCGGGCTGCACCACGGCGCAGCGGCGGTCAACGTTCGCGCCGTGGTGTTCTTCGGCGGCTTCATTCCGCCCGAAGTTACAGGTTACGCGATGCACACAAATCTGACAGGCGGTGCAAAAGCATGCGGGTCGCTGCATTACTGCAACCATTGTATATCAGCCATGCGCGCGATCACGGTTGAAAAGGCATATGCGGCTGCAATCGATCAATTGCAAAGAGCAGCGGCGTAATGTCAGAAAACTACCGCTTGATGCGCCGCGTTGCCGGCTATCACGACCTGCGCATGGATGGCATGACCGATTTGGTCATGCGAGCAAAGGAAGCATCGGTCTTCGATATTGGATGCAATCGCGGCCTCGTGGGCTTCGAGTTCTACCAGAACGGGGCCAGAAAAGTTCACGGCTGCGACAACTTCGAGGAAGGCATCAAGGTCGCGCGCGAAGTGTTCATGGATCTGCGTGCTGTCGACAGCAGGTTCGAGGTTGTCGATCTGCGCGGCGGACAAAATGCGGTCGATGTGGCGTTCGGACAGCAGCAGTACGACATCACGCTGATGCTTGCGACCTATCACAAGCTCAAGCGTGTGATGAAAGCAGACCAGTTAAGCGCGCTGATGAAATATTTTGGCGGACGCACGCGGCGCTATTTCGCCTGGCGCGGGACCTCCGACAAGCCGGCCGAGAATGAAGAAGAGATGAAGGCGATCGACCAGGACTTCAAGCCATTGGGTTTTTCACGCGTGCAGACATCGACGCTCTCCGACCTTGGATTGGCTGCCATCTGGGCGAAAGCTTGAATCATGCAATTGTACGAATCCGAGTTCATGCAGGATGAGACGGAATTTTCAGATTTCGGTGTCTTGCTGCAGCGGGAAAAGATCAGGAGTTATCTGGAAATCGGCTCGAAGTTCGGCGGATCGCTCTGGCGGATTGCGCAATACACGCAGCCAGGTGCGCGCATGGTCGCGGTCGATATGCCAAACGGAACCAAGCGATGGCATGAAAGCTCCGCTTCCCTGAAGGCCTGCGTCGCCAAGCTCAAAGAGTTCGATCACGACGCGCATATCATCTGGGGCGACAGCACGGCAGAAAAAACGGTTGAAGCCGCGCGGGCGCTCGGACCTTTCGATCTGATTATGATCGATGCCAATCACACCATGCCGTTCGTCAAGGCGGACTGGAAAAACTACGGGCCGATGGGGCGCATGATCGCCTTTCACGATATCGGTTGGCGGCGGGCGCAGGAATGGGTCGGCGTTCGCATCGACGTTCCGCAGTTCTGGAATTCCATTAAGGGCAGTTACCGGCATGTTGAATTCAGGTCATGTCCGACCGGGAAAAACAACGGCATCGGCGTTCTCTGGCGCGCGTGATGCTTACGATCTGCACATGGCTGTGGGGCAATAAATACGGCAAGAGCGACGTTGCAAAGCTCGCCGCCGGCGTGCGCCGCGGCGTCAAGGAACGCCATCGATTTGTGGTCGTGACCGACGAGCGAAACGGCAGCAATGTCGGTGCCAATGTCGATGCAGTATGGCCAATCGCGGCGCAGGATTATCATCTTCTGTCGGTCAAGGGATGCTTCGCGCGTCTGCGCATGTTCGACGAGACCTGGCAGGCCTTGCATGGGCTAGGGCAGGGACACCGGCTCGCCTGCATCGATCTCGATAGCGTGGTGACCGGAAATCTCGATCCGCTGTTCTATCGCGCCGAACCGTTCATGATTCTCAAAGGGGCAAACGCCGCCAATCCGTGTCCGTATAACGGATCGGTGATGATGCTCCGCTTCGGCTACCGGCCGGATGTCTGGAGTGATTTCTCGCTTGAGGCAGCTGCCGGGATTCCGTTCCACGAGTTTCCGGACGATCAGGGCTGGCTCGCGCACAAACTGCCGAAAGCGGCGGGATGGCTGGTCGGTCCGCAAAGTGGAATTTACGCGTTCAAGAAGCCGGCATGGCCGAAAGGCGATGACTTGCCCGAAGACGCAAGGATTGTGGTGTTTCCTGGCGCGCGCGATCCGTCACAGTTTACCCATCTGCCATGGGTGAAAGAACACTGGCGCGAGGCTGCATGATTCATCCGCTCGCGCATTGTGACGGGTCCTGCGTGATTGGACCGGGCACCAAAGTGTGGCAATTCGCCAGCGTCATTCGCGCGTCCTTTGTAGGTCAAAGATGCAACGTCGGCTCATGTGCGATCATAGACGCCGCGCGCGTCGGCGATGATGTCACGATAGGACACGGCGCGCAGTTGCATCCGGGAACCTATATCTGGCACCGCGTCTTCATTGGCCCGGCTGTTGTGTTTTGCAACGACAGGTGGCCAACGGTCTCGAAGGACGGATTTGAAATCGACCGCCTGCTCAAGGCAGCGCTGTCATCCAAGGACAAGACCGTCGAGGTTTTATCCGACGCGAGCATTGGCGCAAATTCGACCATCCTGCCAGGCCTGAAAATAGGACAGGGAGCGATGATTGCGGCCGGTGCCAACGTCGATCGGGACGTTCCTGATTTCCACCTGTTCAAGCGAGACGGATCAATCGTCAGGATCGACAAGCGTCAGAACGCGCGAATGAGGTTTGCGGCCTAGATGCTCTGCGTCACGACCTGCCTCTGGGACGCCAATGACAAGTCTGAATCGTTCTCGCGCTGCTATGACGAAGGCTGGGTCGAAAAGCTCTATCGCGCCTTCGCGCGCCATCTGACGAGGCCATTTCGCTTTGTCGTCTTCACGGACCGGCTGCGACACTTCGGCGAAAAAGCAATCTATCATGAACGGTTGAGCGCATCCGAGCCTGGCTATGGATGCTGCATCGAGCCGTTCCGTTTGAATGAGGCGATGATATTCACGGGCCTCGATACGCTCGTTGTCGGAAACATCGATCACTTCGCGGATTACTGCCTCAACGCGGCCAAGGTGGCAGTCCCGCGCAACCCTTACGAACCCGCGCAATCGATCAACGGAATTGTGCTTTCGCCGGCCGGCCAGCGCCACATCTTCGATAACTGGCGCGGCGAAAACGACATGGAATGGATGCGGGCGCAGGACACGGTCTTCATCGATGACCTGTGGCCAGGAGAAGTGCTCTCGCTCAAGGCACATGACGTAAGGCGCAAGGGTCTGCAGGGTGCCAAGGTCGTCTACATGCACGGACGCCCAAAGCAGAATGAACTTGGTCAATTCGAATTCGTGCGCGAGCACTGGCGATGAGTGAGATGGATCAGGAGCACTGATGCCGCTTTATCCTGTCACGTCACCATCGCAAGTCGTCGTCCCGCTCGACGACATGAAGAAACACCTCAACGTCGACCATACCGACGATGATACTTATATCGCTGCCCTGACGGCAGCAGTTACGCAGCATCTCGACGGTCGCGACGGCAGACTTGGCCGCGCGCTTGTGTCCCAGACATGGGATTACGCGCTCGATAACTTCTGCTGCGCTGGATCATATTATGGCAGCAGCCGCACTTATTTCGACGGTTCTTTCCGGGGCCTGCCGCGCATCGAGATCCCGCTGGCGCCGCTCCTGTCGGTTGAAAGCGTCAAATATTATGACACGGGCGGTATTCAACAGACCCTGGATCCGACGAACTACAGCGTCATCGGCATTGGCGGCGCATCGCTCGGCTGTGTCGTCTTAAATAGCGGCGTGTCCTGGCCTGCGATCTCTGTACGGCCTGAATCGGTCGTGCTGCGGTTTTCGGCAGGATATCTCGATACCTCGAACAGCCCGCCCGTTGGCGAAGTGCCGGCACCTATTGTTGCTGCGATCAAACTGTTCACGGCGACGCTTTACGAAAGCCGCGAGAATGTCGTCATCGGCGAAACCGTTCTCGAACTGCCGTGGGCGGCTGAAGCGCTAATCAGGCCCTATCGTATTTTTTCCCATTAGAGCCTTGGAGTTCTGGCAATGACGCCAACTGTGGTGTTCGTGGGCGCCGATAAAGGCGGCGTCGGAAAGACAATGCTCTCGCGTATCCTGCTAGACTACCTCAAGGACAAGGGCGCGCGACCGACGGTTTACGATTCAGAAGGTGCGCTCAACCGGTTCTATGGTTACGCAAGACCTGTCGATATCACGTTCACGGGCGACCAGCTTAAGATATTTGACGGCATCCAGGCAGCAGGCCTTACCGTCGTCGACATGCGGGCCGGTTCATTGTCGCAGATCCTGCGCACAATGCGCGAGACAGGACGGCTCGACAAATCCGACGCCGGAAAAGAGCGGCTGATCGTGCTGCATGTCCTCGGCTCGAGCAAGCAGTCGATGGACGAGATCGTTGATGTCAACGCGCAACTGGCCGAAGGCGGCGAACATATTCTCGTGGAGAACCACGCCGATAAAGACGGCAGTTTCTTCAAATGGGACGAGAAGACGCGCTCGGATTTCTTCCGCTTAATCAAGCCTGAATTACAGATCGAAATTCCGCATCTGGATACTTTGGCGGCAGAGGATGTCGATCGGCTGAGCCTGTCATTCACCCGCTACATCGCCAATTCCGAAGCCGAAAAGCACTCCGACCATCTTTCGCGCATCGTGAAACATTGGCGCGACCAGGTCTATCCGGAATTCGACAAGATCAGGCTCGCCTGAAGGCTTAAAGAGACCGGCGTGGAGAATCCGGCAAGCGAACTCGGGCCGCAGAAATATCGATGGTGGCCTGACTGGCGCGGGCAAGCTTGCGCGATTGTAGCCTGCGGGCCTTCGCTCTTGACGATCGATGTGGCGTCATTGCGCGGCAGGCTCAGGGTCATCGCCATCAAGGAGGCGGCGGTCGAAGTCTGTCCATGGGCTGATGTGGCCTATGGATGCGACTGGCCATGGTGGCGGCATCGGGAAGGCCTTAGGGAATTCGTCGGCCTCAAGCTCGGTTTTGATCCGCGCATCATGGGCGCGTTCAATGATGTCCATCGGATCAGCATCGAAAACAGGCAATGCGATCAGATCCTGACGCAGGAGCCATTGAAGGTCGGTTCTGGCGGGAATTCGGGGTTTCAGGCGCTCAATCTCGCTATTCAGTTCGGCGCGAACAGAATCCTGCTCGCAGGTTTCGACATGCGCATCGACCAACCCCTGCACTGGTATGGACGCAACCGCTGGGAGAGTGCGAACAATCCGGCCCCGCACAATTTCAAGCGATGGACGCGCGCGTTTTCTGAGTCAGCACACGTGCTCAAGAAACTTGGAGTCGATGTCGTGAATGCGTCCCCCATGTCCGCCCTGTCATGTTTTCAGAAGGCATCGATTGCCGACACGCTTATCCGATGGGCGGTTTGATTGATCGATCCAGGCAAGACATGCCTCTTTATTCCGCCGGAACTGAAGAAATTCAAGCTCGAACTGTTCGAGCGCATCGGACAAAAGATCGAGGAAAAAGGCGGCCGTGTCGTTCGTGGCGATATTTCTGCGATCGCAAGCCTGCCACATGAAATCATCCCAATCGTTGGTTGCACTCCGGCGCTGCGGCCCCTGATCGATGAATGGCAAAGGACAAAACGCAACTGGATTTACTGGGACCGCGGCTATGCGCGGCGCGTGTTCGCAACATGGCTGCCCAAGGGCGATGAAATCGGAATAAAGGGCGGATACTACCGCTGGCATCTGAATTCTTACCAGATGCAGACGATCCGCGATGTTCCCTCTGATCGATGGGATTCCCTCAAGGTTAAACTTGAGAATTGGCGAACAGGCGGCAAGCATATCGTCATCGCTTCTCCGTCCGCAACTTATGAGAAGTTTCACGGCATTCAAGGATGGACTGACCGGACGATCAGGGCGATTTCTCTGCTCACCTATCACAGCAAGCGTCAGATTGTGGTCAGGGACAAGGAAACGAAACGGCCGCTGCGGGATGATTTGCACGGCGCATATTGTCTGATCACGCACGGAAGCAATACGGCAGTCGAAGCCGTGATCATGGGTTGTCACGTCATCGTCGATAAATGCAGCGCTGCTGCGCTTATTTCGAAGACAAGTCTTGATGAGCTTGAGAAGCCTCCCTTACTGCCGGACCGGAAGAAATGGGCGAACGCATTGGCCTATTCCCAGTTCAACGAAAAGGAACTGGTCGACGGCACGCTCTGGAGGCTTATCACCTGATGCCCTGGGTTCGTTTCAGCAAGCCGTTCGACTTCCGCGTCACAAAGCAAGCGACGATTCATTACAAGGCCGGCTGCGAATATCTCGTCAAGCAGCGCTGTGTTGACGAAGCCGTTGCACAGGGAAAAGCCGAACTGATCGAGCGGAAAGACGAGAATGCGCGCAGCCGGTGATCTACGCAATCGGATCGGGTTCTATCAGTTGCAGTCATCCAATGATGGCTACGGCAATACTGAGTCCGCCTATCTCGACGACCCGGATTTTCAATGTTCTGCGAACGTCAAGCCGCGACTGGGCGGCGAGACAGTATTAGCGCAGCGCCTGGGCGGCACAAATCTCGTCAACATTACAGTGCGGCAGTCATCAAGAACGAGACTGCTCAACGATTCATGGAAAGCGAAGGATGAGAGGTCAGGCGTTGAATACAACATCCGATCGATCATCGATCCTTATGAGGACACAGGCGAAAGCGGTAGATGGTTCGAACTTCTGTGCGAGAAGGGTGTCGCGATCACAACAGGCCAGCAGACTAATCCAAATCCCGGTCCTTATTTCGGCGCCGGGTATTTCGGCGCGGGATATTTCGGCGGCTTCGGCGTTTAAGCGATGCATTCATTTTGGACGCAGACGTTCGATCCGCCTCCTTTTGTCGCATCGG
>Ga0265326_10000681_pt1 | contig 12600 bp, 10 predicted proteins | sample 41424metaG_FD_192439 | JGI IMG/M metagenome (GOLD analysis project Ga0265326, IMG submission 192439) | Rhizosphere microbial communities from Carex aquatilis grown in University of Washington, Seatle, WA, United States - 4-14-24 metaG | ecosystem: Host-associated > Plants > Roots > Rhizosphere... | reverse complement strand
AGCGTGCTCGCCGAACTCCGGCTCGCGGCAGGACAAAACACCGAAATCGGCAACTTGATGCAAGATCTGACGAACCCATCCATTGCGTAGATTGGCGCGCTCTCGGTGAATTCGATCTTGAAGAAGCGTGAGCGGGCCAACCTTGCGGTGGCACTCAACAATCCATGTTCCTGCGACACGACGTCCGTCGAATTGCAGTCACTAGTAACAGTAAAATACCTCTTGATAGCAACATTGTGCGCCACGAACCGGCAGCCAATCCCAGCCCGTCGAGTGCGAGTTCATGTTTGGATCCCAACGAATTGCTCATGGAAGAACCACGCGCGAAACCACCATGCGAGGATTGAATCCGGTTCCGTACGGTCAAGGGCGGCAATAGGCATAATTGTGAGTCCCCTCGTCGCAAGCACTGTCCGCCGCGCCACTTCGTTCCCGTGCCGCCCCAACAAAAAAGAAGACTGCAACCTCACGCAATCGCGCGCCAACCGACCGTCGCTCGAACTGCAGCTCACCCTACCCATAAATCCTCACGCCCACGCGCGCGATGTGATCGCGCAATTGTGCAGATTTGACGGTGGCGAGAGCGACAACGTCGAAGTGATACGGGAGCGGTAGTTCATCGAGTTCGCTGGCAATGGCTTCGGCTTGTAGGGGGTTGGCGATTCCCTCAAGGGCCAGGTCGATGTCCGACGATACAGTGGCCGTGCCCTTTGCCCGGGAACCGAACAAGTGCGCGGCCGTGACAAGGGGATGGCGTTTGAGCACGCCTCGGATGAGGTCCAAGTCAGTCTGGGCCAGACCAAATGCGTTCATTCAGACACCCGACGCTCCAATAGCCAAGCGTGGAGCTCCTCCAGCGCTGCCATATATCGGTCGCGAATGGCGATCACGGCTTGGTCGAACGTTGACTCGTCATATGTGTGAGAAAGCAGATTCCGATGCTCGAGCATGTCGATCCACACTTGGCCATCGCTGAGGATCCGCGCCGCAAATGCCGCCTTGATGACGTTTCGGGGCGTGACAGTCGATAGAGTCTGCCCTTGGAATTCCAGATAGTCCTTCAACGTCTTCCACGCGAGCTCGACAGCAAATTCGAAACGCTGAATCGTGCCTTCCTTTTCCAGGGCTGCAAGCGTCTCAACGCCGCGCTCAATGGGCTCCCGAAGCAGCACAATGGCTCGGTCAAAATTCTGAAACCGCTGGTGCCAACGAATGTCTTGGGTCATGAATGGCTTCGCATTTCATCACGAATGGGCGGTGGCTGGCAGGTAGTCTCAGACAAACCGGCAAACCAGGCGAGAAGCCCACCGAATTTGGTATGCTTTTTAGCAGAGGCCCGGCGGGCGTGATGGGCGGAATACGGCCTTTCAGACGGTGGTTTACGACTGAAAAAGAAACACTCGCCGTAGAAAAGCATGCCTTTCGGCAGAGGCCCGGCGGGTTTGCAGGGGCAAGGTGTAACCGCCGAATTGCATTGCCGCAACCGAGGCAGCCGCTCAGCCAATTTTGCAGCAACCTGCTGCACAATTGCCCGTGGTGCCACCGATGTGAGTGCGGCCTGCCCACCCCCGTCTTCGACGGTCTGGCGGGACAACCTTGAGCAACACAGCAAGCTCAGGCGGAATTGCGACAACTGAACCACGGGCAAACACTGGTGGGACAAGGAACAACCAAGACGCGGGCAGTTCTGGCGGCATGACGACGATTGATGCGGGAACAGGCACCGTCGGTGGCTCATCGAGCACGAAAGATACGCTGGTTGCTCCCCTCAAGGCCAAAGCGGGTTCCGCGGGATTCAGACACACCTGTGCCTTACTTGAAGACGGTACAGTACAGTGCTGGGGATACAATTACTCTGGCCAACTCTGAGCACTTCTTCCGAAGACGAGTAAGCAATCACGGGTGACCGGGTCGTGTGAGCGCGGCACGAGAAGTGCGTTAGTTGAACAAGCCCGGTCAGGCTCGGATGGGCCTATGCATATTGCTTCTGGCGCGAGGTCCAAATGCGACATGGTTTGACCGTGACGGCCTGAGTTTGCAGTTCGTAGGAGCCCGCGGAACTGAAATACGGTGAGTGGCAATACGATCCCGGCGGGGATTCCGGCACCAACAACACTGGAATTGGGCCGTTCGCACAAAGCCATCCCTGCCCGCGTCGAATGCACGGACGGGTCGTTGACTCACGGCGATGACATCACGCGGCACGACGGGCCTCCGGCGGTGCTCGGGCTTGCGAGGCGAGAGGTTGGTGCTCGACTTGGCCGCCGCACTTGGGGCAAACATTGACGTCTCTGCCCGTCAGTTCTTTCAGCGCCGTTTGCCAGGTTCGCATTCGGTCGATGTTGTCGCGTATTTCATCGGAATCGGAGCTGTGGAGCAAGGTATGTGCTTGCTGCAACGAATCGTTCGCTGCACTGGCGTACAGCCCATAATGGCGGATCTTCTGGAAACCTTTGGGCAAGACATGCTGGACGAAGCGTCGGAGGAATTCTACCGACTCCAGTGTGATGACTTTTCCGTTCTTGGTTCGAAACATCACGCGGTCATGGTCTATGGAGACCAACCGACTGTTGGAGATGGCGACACGATGGGTATAGCGCCCCAGATACTTCAGCACGTGTTCCGCGTGGCGAAACGCCTTTTTGACATAGACCACCCAGCTGTCGTGTTCCTCCAATTGCTGCATCAACCGCTCGAGACTAGCGTTGGTTTCTGGCAGCTCACCGGCTCGATGTAGCTCACGAAGCCGAGTCTGCATCTTACCTCGAAGCATCTCACCCATCACATCTACCGGGAAGAGGTACTTGAGACTCATGGGCTTCCAACCGGAATCGGTTAGGCCTCCCGCCGTAACGATTGCGTGGACGTGTGGATGATGATGCAATTCCCGAGTCCAGGTATGCAACACCATCGTGATGCCGAGAGTCGCGTCAACACGAGTGCGCCCCAGCTCTTGGAGAGTCTCGCTGGCCGCGTGGAATAAGGCGTCATAGACAGCGCGCGGAGCGCGCTGTGCGAGGGAACGCAACTCACTGGGCACGGTGAATACCGCGTGGAAGTGACCTACGGGTAGCAGTTTTTCTGCGCGCGCTGCTATCCAGCGCTCTTGTGCCAACGCTTGGCACTTGGGGCAATGCCGATTCCGGCACGAGTTGTAGGACGAGCGTTCCAAGTGGCATGAGCGGCAAACGTCGAGGTGACCCCCGAGCGCGGCCGTGCGGCACAGCGCCATGGCACTGAGCACACGTCGTTGCTCGAGGGTCACCCAATGTGTCGCCTCGAGCTCAGCTCGGTGCGTGCAGACGATGTCTGCAACCTCTAACTTCGCACGCTCACCCACGCAGGGGTGAGCGGACACTGCCTACCGTCGCTGCACGGGCAACAAACTCAACAAGTCGGCTGCGTTGGCAATGAGTCCCGTCGCGACGCGGCTATACCGCGTCGTGGTGTGAATACTAGTATGACCCAGCATCACCTGAATCGTCCGCAGTTCGACGCCCGCTTCAAGCATATGCGTCGCGAAGCAATGACGCATCGTGTGTGGGCTGACCTTGGTTGTGATACCTGCTTGCTTTGCAGCCAATTTCAATGCTTTGCGAGGTACATCCGGACATACCGGGTCCGCTGTTCGCGTTGACGGGAACAAGAACGGTGCCGTGGGACGTTCCGTTTTCCAATACTCTCGGAGCTGGCTGTGCAAGGTCTGGCTTAATGGGACCAATCTCTCTTTGCCACCCTTGGCGCACTTGACGACAATGACCCCACGCTGAGCGTTGATGTCGTGAGTCTCCAGATAGCGAGCCTCCTTCAAACGCATCCCCGTGGCATACATCGTCGTGAACAACATCCGAATATGCGGACGACGCAGCGACGCAAGAACGCGCTCTACCTGCTCGGCACTCAAGATGTCGAGCAGCGGCCCCGTCTTACCGCGAAACGATAGAAACGCCACCGCATCGGGCCGGGCCAATGTCTTTGCATACAGGAACTTCAATGCTGAAAAGTGCTGCCGCAAGCGACCATCGCCAACGCCACTGTCGAGCAGATGCTTGGACCACACCCGCAGATCCTCGTGTCCGAGCTCCTTCGGACTACGACCGAAGAACTTGCTGTAGTCTCGAACCGCGTCCAGGTAGTGCGACCGAGTGCGCTCTGCCAGCCCCGCCAGCTCCATGTCATGCAGAAATCTTTCTCTTGTTTGATCCATTGTGAGCTCCAAACGCCCGGCGCGATTGCCGAGCATCGGAAGCGTCGCCGACTGTGACTCTCTGCGGGACATCTAGGTCGTAACTGGTCGGAATCAGAAGCCACCACACGGTGCGCAGCACCCGCCGCCGCGTAGCGGCTTCGTTCAACTCTTGCGTGAACTCGGCAGCTTTGTTGACTGTTGTGTTGTTGCTGCCGGGAGCTGTGGCTCGTCGAACTCTCATCGATTTTATCGCGCCCGTAGCCGTTGCCCCAATCGCACCCACCCGCGTCTCCGCCTCGCGGCACGTGCACCCAATTCACCTCGAGCAACGCGTGCCGCCTCAACAAAAATCAGAAAATGCCACTTGCCTCAACTCACACTAACCCCGAGTTGAAGGCAAGTTGACACAAGTTGACCCGGCTAAATCGGACCTCAATGCGCCGGTTTCACTTCAACGCGTCGCAACACCTTAATATCAATGCTGCGCCGGTTCCGCCAGGGTACCACCACTAGGCACCGGTATCGGCGAGGCCGGCGCTTGCGCCGCCGGGGTCGTGTCCGGCGCGTGCGCACCCGGCGTTGTCGCCCCAGTCGCCCCAGTTGCCCCCGGTGCCGTCACGGTTACGTACGTCTCCCACTTATGCAGCGGTGCCAACAACGTATCCGCAAGCGCGCCACTCGCCGGATCATCAGGATCAGTATGCGCACTGACAGCCACCACATACGCGCGAAGGTATCTGCTAAAGGCTCGCAATGGCTCTCGCAAGCCAACGTTCGGGTCCTGGCCTTCCGCGGTGATGCCAAGGGATGCGCCGTAGGCCTTATGCGCCGTGAGGAGTTGGTCGAGGATGGGTTTGCCACCGAGTTTTGCGATTTCGGCGTCGTAGGCTTTTGATGTTATGAGGTCGAGTTTGGCGTTGGCTTCGGCCCATTCTTGTTTGTAGGGCAGGCGGGTGAATTTTAGGCCGTCTGGGAAGAGTACGGCGAACATGGTGCGGGCTTGGTCAGCCTCGGGTGTCGATAGTTTGCACCATGCGTAGAGCCAATCATGCAGTGCGCTAAAGGCGTGATCTTCTGCGAGGTCCGTGACGCGGTTGCGTGGCGAATCAGCTTCTGCCAGGGGTTTGTTGCTGAGCGCCTGGCTGAGCGTGCCGTGGGCTTTCTCGAGCGCGGCCGCGCGGGCTGCGATTAGCTGCGGCAGTGTAGGTTGGGCTTTGATTACGGTGAGTAGCTCTTGCCCCAATGCAATGGCGGACGCTGTGTTTAGCGCAGGTAACGCAATTATATCTTGTGCAGTATAGGATCGCATGAGACCCATCCCCTTTCATGAATTCCCTACCGGGCTCACCCCGGCGACGGGGAGTATCAGATGTCAGACGGTGTTTTGCAACACAGAATTGTGTTCCGCCGCCATCATTAGACGGATTCAGTCACCGTCACCGAATCAGTCACCGTCACCGAATCAGTCACCGTCACCGGATCAGTCACTGTCCCCGAATCAGTTACTGTCCCCGGATCAGTCACTGTCCCCGAATCAGTCACCGTCACTGAATCCGATTCATGTGACTCCGCGCGTCGTAAGTGTTTGAATTGACTTGCGGCACTTGAGCAGGGAACGGAAACGTGCCCGGAGGAGAAACTGATTATCCAGCTCCCAACCGGTCTTGGAACTCTCGTGCGATCGACTACCGAGTAGGATCCTCGAGAGCTGACTCTCGAGCGACCAACTACGGAGTAGCAATCCCGAGAGTTCGCAGGCGAGCGACCAACTTGCGAGTAGGATCCTCGAGAGTTCGCAGGCGAACGACCAACTTGCGAGTAGGATCCTCGAGAGTTCGCAGGCAAGCGACCAACTTGGGAGTAGCAAGCCCGAGAGTTTGCAGGCGAGCGACCAACTTGGGAGTAGCAAGCCCGAGAGTTTGCAGGCGAGCGACCAACTTGGGAGTAGCAAGCCCGAGAGTTCGCAGGCGCGCGACCAACCTGCGAGTAGCAAGCCCGAGAGTTTGCAGGCGAGCGACCAACTTGGGAGTAGCAAGCCCGAGAGTTTGCAGGCGAGCAACCAACTTGGGAGTAGCAAGCTCGAGAGTTGTCTCTCGCGCAACATTGGCGGCCTATTGGTTTCCCTAGAGTTGTTAGTCGAGTAGGTCACAAGCCCTGTTGGTTTCCTTAGGCCCGGTGCTCGACGATGTTACCGTCTAGTAACCTTGCACCTGGTTCGCGCGTGAAGTTCCGACTTGCAAGGTGCCAGCACCTTGATCTAACAGGCAAAGCTCTTACTCGCGGGTAGCTCGCGCCCGAGTCCGCACGCAAAAGTGTAACTTCAAGGTTACTGGCGCTCGTGTTAACTCTCGCCCAACCAACCTTGTAGGTTACTTTTGTGATTTTAGGGGTTTGGAAACCCATAGGTGGCAGTTGGTGGCGCTGGGTAAATATTTGTGGGAAGGGTTGACCACTAACCTTGCTGACCCCAAACGAACACGCGTACGGGGTCGCCCCTGTCTACTTTTACCATGGCACGAGACGACATTCTGGACCCCGCGCGCGCTCGCTTCTACCTTTGGGGGGCAGGGGGCGCTGCAGACAAACAAGAGTCAGTGGCTGATGCCAACAGCGCGGCCAAGTCCAGCGACAAGGCCGAGAAGTCGTCAGAGGGCCCTGAGCTTCAACCCGCGGAGTTTGCCGTCATGGTGCAACGGGTTTGGGCCATGTCCGACCCCGGGCTGCAAGCGCGCGCCACAATCGGGCTAGCCGAGCACGCTGAAAAGCTCTCGCTTCGGTTGGCGGCAATGCCTCCGTATGAAGCGGTTCAGCTGCTTCGTCTCATCGTTCGACATCGGCTATTCATCGAGCCAGACCTGTATAAGCAACTGCCGAGCGCGTTGATGTGGTTGTCGTTGGAAGCGCCCGAACTCGTGGACCTATTGGTCGAGGTGGCGGAGACTGGCGACACAGCGCTTGAGTTTCTCATGAGTTTCGGAATGGGACATACCCCCTCTGCATTGCCGGGGCTGGGTCTGCGGCTATTGCCCATTCTTCGAGCGGAGCGGCATTTTCAAGAGCGTGAACTCGCCGCCGGTTTTGCTGATTGGGCGCAGGATTGGGCGGAATTGGTGCCGGAGCTTCGTCGCGCGCTCAAGGCGCCCTATCTGCGGCTTCGTGTCGTCGCTCTGCAGGGTCTGCTCGCAAAAGGCGGGTTGCAGGCAGAGGACGTGCAGGCTCTGCTCGAAGATCTTGTCGTGCACCCACCTTTGGATCACAGTGCGGCCCAGAGCCAAGCTTGTTTCGACTACGGGCGGACCTTGCACGAGGCGATCGTCAAGCTCAGGCCTCCAGAGGGGTATCGTTCCTTGCTGGCCATCGTGCATCATGAATGCGCGTTCGTGCGCGGCTGGCGCAGGCTTGACGACTCGTTTGCGCTCATTGCGCTGGCCGCGGCTTACCCGGAACATGCCCTTGAAGAAATCGACCGCAAACTCGAGAGCACGTCACTCTTGGATCGGCGTCAAGCCGTGGCGGCTGCAGCCGAGCTCGTCGATGAGCTAGCGCGGCCGCGGCTGTTCCAAGGTACAGGGGATCCGGATGCTTACGTGCATGAGTATGCGCATGAAATCTGGCTCAAGCGGTTTCGTGAAACGCCCTGCTTAGAGCCGGAGCTGGCCATCGAACTCGAGCTGGGCGTCGCGAGCCAAAGCCTTGGTCCGCGCCTTACCGTGCTGCGCAGCAACAACAAAGTCGCGCGACTCACCATGGTGAAAGCCTTGCTGGCCGCGGCACCTGAGCGTGAAGCGCTTGCTTTGCTGCTTTACGCGCTGCGCGACCACAACCTGTGGATTTGCGTCCGTGAGTTGGGCCTGCCGCAGTCCTGCGCGGCCTGGGCGCAGGCACTGTGCACGGGGTTTGGGGAACCAGCTTTTGATGGCCTCATGGCCCTTGCTGAACGGCAAACAACGGCAGGGGTACAGAATGGTTGGTTAGGCGCGCTAGCCGCGTTGCCAAAACTCGGATTGCTCGGCGAGCCGCAACTCGATGCGCTGCGCTCCCTGGCAGAGCGAGTGCTCATGAGCGCAATGCCTGGCAACTGTTGCTCTGACGCAATTGTCGCGCTGCGAGCTGTCGGTGTCCCAGATTCATGTTTCGACCGTTTGTGGACCATTGCTCTGCAATCAGCCACGAAAGGCAGTGCTGGATCGTACAACGGGCATTATGCCGCTTATGTGGCGACCGACGCGCTCGGCCAAGCAGTGCCCCATCCCGAACTCGATGCCCGGGTTGTCAGCGAGTTCTCAGCGTCAATTGAGCGGCGCGACTTTGAGTCTGCAGAAGGCCTGATTGGGATCGGCCTGTTGCGACAGAATGCGGTCGAGCTCTTGGCGCTCACCGAGCGCGCGCTCGAGCTGTGTGCCGGCGAGCTCGCATTGCGCTCGAACACGGCCGCTTTGAAGCTTGCCACTCGCTGCGTTGAGTTCCTGCAGGCGCGCGATGCGTTGGCGGGGCGCCTGCTCAGTTGGCTCGGACAACCCGAGCACCCACTGTTCACGGCTGCGCTCAATCAGGTGAAAATGGGGTGTGACTGGGCAGTGCCGGCCTTGGTCGCAGCGCTCGAGTCAACTGCTGGCTCCGGAGCAGTTGCCGCACGCGCTGCCGAGCGGCTCTTAAGCCTTGAAGCCATCGACGTACGAGATGAAAGGCTCGATGCCGTGCTCGCGCACGCGCCGCTCCGCGATGGAGTAGAACTGGCTGCAAGCATGCTCTATTTTAGCGCCGATATCGGGAGAGTGTCGCGCACGATAATAGAGGCCATCTGTTCGTGTGACGAAGACATAGCCGAACCAGCAGTCAACGCGCTTGCGGGCAATCGCGAACGGCAGAACATCTGGCGCGAAGCGTTGCAACGCGGAGTGCATGCAAGCATCAAGGAATACGCACTCAAGCAGGCGGGCATGCGGAGCGAAGTGGAGCAGTATTGGCAAGACGAGAACGAAGAGGAAGAAAGTCCGCAAGACGAGGAAGCGCAAGCTGACCCGTGACACCTGCACAGACCGAACGCACTCGGCTAACCGCCCAGCAGGCTGAGCTTTTTGCTCAACCTTTTCACTAAGGAAAATCTGTCCGTGGCCGTATCTCGTTATAGCCGCGAAAGCGGAATTTTCTCGAGGTATTGCCTGACTCTCGCTCACCCCTCCCAATTGTCGGATTACGTAGTCGAGCACAAAGTTGGTCGGCTCGTAGTGACACGGCTTTGCTTGTTGCCGCAGGTGCAAACTGTACGTTTCGTTCAATTGGCCATGGCGAGGGTTCTGGAGAAAGTCGCGAATCGGGCCGTGATCTGCGCGGATTGGCGCGACATTGATGTTCTTAGCCCGGAAGTCGCCGAGGAGGTCATCCACATGCTTGCAGTAACCAACGCGAAGATACTGCAAAGTGCGATCTTGCTCGAGCCTCAGAAAGCGACCTTCAATTTACAAGTGGAGCGTGTGATAGCGAACGCCAAGAACTCATCACGCAAATCATTTCGAGATACGCGCAACATGCTCGATTGGTTGACAGAATTTCTGGAGCCGAACGAACTGCAATGTGCGAAGGATTTTCTCGCTACGTCTCCATTGGCAAACGTTAGAGGCCAAAGCGCGCCACGGTGAGGCCACCAAGCAGAGACCGTTGATTTTGTCGTGACGGCACGGAAAAGTGGGGTTGAGCACACAATTCGCTCGGTCATCCGAGAGCCAGGCTGATGTGTTCTCCAAGCAACCGACTCTGTCGCCCAGATGTGACCTGCAACCCAGCCCTCGCGCCCCGTCTGACCCGCTCGCGGCCTGTGAGGAGTGCGAAGTACGGGGTTACAATGGGCGAATTGAGGGTCGCAGTGGCATCATTGACCTTCGACGTGGATTGGTTGGGACATTGATCACGAACCGACAGCCCTCGCCTTCTCGACTTGAGATCGACACGTACCCGCCCAAGGCGATCACGGCCGCCTCGACCGCCGAGGTACCCATGCCGCGACCGGAGGTGTCCGTCACTGCTTCGGCCGACGAGAGCCCCGGAAGGAACACAAGTGCCAAACGCTCCTCGTCGTTTAGGTTGCCGGCTGCCTCAGGAGTGATGAGTCCGCGCTTGATCGCTGTGGCTGTGATTTTCTCAGGGTTGATACCGGCGCCGTCGTCCATGACCTCTATCCGAGTCATAGTGTCGTTCGGTCGAACCGTGATGCGTATGGTTCCAATCTCAGGCTTCCCGATGCGCGCTTCGGGTAGCTCGATGCCGTGATCGATGGCGTTGCGGACCAGGTGTGGCAAAACGGCAAACAGCGGGTGTAGTTGAACGGGGATAGGTACATCTTCGCCATCGAATTCAATTCGCAACCGCTTTCCGCGGCGTTCTGCCTGGCGCAGACCAGCCTCGCGCACCGGACCAAGTAAATTGGCTGCTACTGTGGATTCCATGGCAGCAACAGCGTCGATCACGAAGTGCTGAGCTTGCTCAAGGGAAGTCGCGGACAGGGTCGAGATGAGAAGTGTCTCCAAGGAGCTGCGCCGAATCTCGAAGATGGGCTCATCGTCCGAAAGGTCAATGTGCAGCAGATTGCGGTGGGTGTCGAGGAAGCCTACGAGCAATTCGCGTGCCTTGAGTAGGTGACCGGCTTCAATCAGGGGGCTGTCTTCTAACGTGTGTATCTTTGCCGCAAGATCGAGCAAACCAAACTGAGCAAGGACTCCCTTCCCGGTGTGGAGCAGCCGCCGTGACTCAATTTGGCTTTCTGGGCGACCCATGCAGGTCGCTAGCCTTCGCAGGTCCGCCACGTGCTCCCTCGCGAATGCAGAGAACCACCCGCGGAATCGGAGGATGCCCAGTAGCGCTTTGCCAAGGTCGGCTTCTCTTCTGGCCGCGCCGAGTTCGGACACGTCCTCGAGCGTGATCAAGACTGAGGTCACGGCTCCTCCGTCATCCCGGATTACGGCTGGGGTCAGAGCGAGTTCGCGCTGGTTGAGCTCTATACGGCTTGGGATCTGTCCAAGGCTAACTTCCTCGGGTAACACGTCATCGAACACCTGACTGATGCAGACCAAGAGGTGCCCCCCGCGGCGTTGGTCGAGCCCGAGAACTTGGTCCACTCGCTTGCCCTTGATCGCGGTACCGGCGACGTTGAAGAAGAGATCGCAAGATGCAGAGTAGCCATCCAGTACCTCGCCCTCGGCGTCAACACGGAAGAGTCCATACGGCACGTGATCGAGAATTGTCCTCACGGCTTGGGAGCGAATCCGCTCTTCCTCCCCAGAAAAGTCGGAGAAGACCAGCGTGTGCCCAATCGGTACGCCGCTCGAATCAGCCGCTCGCGCAACGGACAAGTGAAGGCGTCGTGGGGCATCCGGGGGGCGATTGGGAGCATCCACGGTGACAGCTCCAGCCCATAGACCTTCTCGTTCCACGGTGGACACTAGGAATTCCCAAGGAGGGTTCGCCGGGTTGGCGAGGAGCTCCCTAACAGAATGCCCCGGATCGGCGTCCACCAGACGTCGGTAGCCCTCGTTGAGGAACCGCAGCCTGCCATCGTCGCGCAACCCGATGATACCGATACGATTCGTCGAGCTCAACACGTTGGCCAAGTTGCTCCGTGCCTCGGCCTGGGTGACTAGTTCCCTTATCATCGGCTGAAGCTGGATAACCCACCGGGCCTCGGAAGCGGTTACGTTCTTCCATACCCGCTCGAGAGAGGGCTCTATGAAGCCAGTCCCCGAAGGTAGGAAAAACGTGCCCAAATGACTGGTGCCGTCGATGAGAGTCTGGACGTCACCGCTCTGGTCAACGGGATCCTTCTTCTCGGTGGAGGTCGAATGGTCGGTGTCTTCACGGTGCAGGTCGGCAAAGGCTGGGTACTCGAAATGGCCGCTAAGTGGCAACGAAGTTCTGAACCCACCAGAGCTGGCAGCGTGCACATGCTGGCGTACCGTCATCAATAACAACGCCTGATCCGCGACGTAGCGCTCCAGCTCTCTGCGCGCATTGCCATCGTCTCCGAGGGTAGTGGCCGCGGCCAGGAAACGCTGGTCGTAATCGGCGTCATCGAGGAGCGAGAAGGGTCCCTGACTAAAGAGGAAGATGAACTGGTGGAAAATTGAGTCGAGAGTAGGGTTGTCCACGGGAGCAATAGCGAAATCCCCGCCGTACCTGCCGGCTCCCATAACCCGAGATAGAACCACTCGGGACATCCACTCAGAGCGTGGGACGATCTCGGCGTCTAGCTCGACGCCGACACGAGAGAGGAACTCGCGAACAGTATGAAATATGGTTGTACTGGTCTCTGATACCAGCCCGCTGAGGCGGAGTGTCGTAACCCCAGCCTCATCGAGGAGAGCCCGAGCTCGTTCCGGGTCATAAATGTAAGGCAGAACATCAGCTGCGAAGCCCTCCTG
>Ga0265326_10000675_pt1 | contig 12652 bp, 10 predicted proteins | sample 41424metaG_FD_192439 | JGI IMG/M metagenome (GOLD analysis project Ga0265326, IMG submission 192439) | Rhizosphere microbial communities from Carex aquatilis grown in University of Washington, Seatle, WA, United States - 4-14-24 metaG | ecosystem: Host-associated > Plants > Roots > Rhizosphere... | reverse complement strand
CTTCGCCCGCCACGCCTCCATGACCAGCGGATCCCACGCGTCGTAGGCGACGACGTCTTCCTTGGTGGGGAAGTAGCGGAAGAACGTGCTGGGCGAGACCTCGGCGGCGTCGGCGATCTGCTCGACGGTGGTGGCGGAGTAGCCCCGCTCGCGGAAGAGCCGCAGAGCGTGCTCCTGGATCGCGGCCCGAGTCCTCGCCTTCTTGCGCTCGCGTAAACCGGGTTTGTCGATCACCGGCGAGTCATGCATGGGCACATTCTCGCCTGTCTCGGCCCGCCTGTGCGCGTCGATTCCTCGCGCTGCCGGATCGATCGGCCCGCGGCGCGGAGACTCGCGGCCGGCGCGCGCGCGATCCGGCGATCACCGGCCGGCCGGAGCCGGCTCGACGGTCGGGCCGGCGTTCGAGTCGACCTCTTCCGCGGCCGGCGCGGCACGCCGCGGAAGCAGGACCAGCGCTCCGACCGCGGCCACCGCGGCGATGATCGCGGCGACTCGGGAGGCGTCGTCCATGCCGGCAACGAACGCGGTCCGTACCGACTCGAGCAAGGCCGGCGACCCGACCTGCTGGGCCACGCCGATGCCACCGAAGACGCTCGCCCGGACGGCGGCCGCGGCGGCGGCCGGAAGGCCGGCCACCTGAACGTGGCTCTGGTAGGTCGAGTTCAGTACGCTGCCCAGGATCGTCGCCCCAAACGCCGGCCCGAGCTTGACGATGGCCTGGATCAGGGCTCCGCCGACGCCGCTCCGCTCCGCCGAGAGCTCCATGATCGCCGCGGATGCGGACGTGGCGAGCCCCAGACCCGCGCCCGCGCCGACGATGAAGCTGAACGCCGCGATGTAGCCGTCGCCGCTCGAGACGGTCATGCCGCTGCCGATCAGCATGCCCGCGGTCATGATCCCGAAGCCCAGCGCGATCGTGATCCGGGGTCCAAATCGGACCGCGACACGGTCGGCGGGGATCGCGCCCACGACCAGGCCGGCGATCATGGGCAGGAACCGCAGGCCCGCGCCCTGGGCGTCGACGCCCATGATCGCCTGCAGGTACTGCGGCAGCGTGAACAGCACGCCGAACATCCCGAAGATGCCGGCTCCGGCCAGCACGACTCCGACGCTGAAACTGCGCGAGCGGAAGAGGCTCAGGTCGATGAGCGGCTGGACGATCGGGTGGTCGGTCAGGATTGCCTCCCACAGTACGAAGGCCGCGAGAACCACGACGGACACCAGGGACGGCACGACCGCGCTCGACGAGCCCCAGCCGTAGTCGCCGGCCTGAACCAGCCCGTACATGAGCACCGCCAGACCCGCGCTGGAGAGGATGATGCCCGGGATGTCGATGCTCGGCCGCCGCTCGCTGCGCGACTGGGGCACGAAGAGGATCGCGGCGGTCAACCCGATCAGCACGATGGGCACGTTCATGAGGAAGACCCAGCCCCACCAGAAGTGGGCCAGCACGTAACCGCCGACGATCGGGCCGAGCGGCAGCGCCAGGAAGTTCCCGGCCGCCCAGATGCCCATGGCCCGCGGCCGTTCAGCTTCGGAGAACAGGACCGTCACGTACGACAGCGACATGACGGTGAGCGCGGCGCCCGCCACGCCGAGAACAGCCCGCGCACCGATGAACGAGTTGGCGTCGGGCGCGAATGCGCACGCCACCGACGTTACCCCGAAGAGGGCGATCGCCCCGACCAGGACCGTCTTGCGACCGATTCGATCGCCCAGCAGGCCCGCCGGCAGCATGGCCGCCGCCAGGGCAAGGGTGTACGCGGTGACGAACCATTGGAGCTGCGACTCGGAGGCGGCGAGCGACTTCGAAAGGGTCGGCAGAGCCAGGCTGAGGACCGTCTGGTCGAGCCCGATGGCGACCAGTGCCAGAGTCAGCGCCGCGAGTGCCAGCCAGCGGCTGGAGATGCCGCCCCCGCGCCGGGTCGCGATTCGAGTCATAGTAGACACCGCCTTTCCGAAGTAACTGTCGGATGGCAGTGTCTATGTTCTGGTAGTGACTGTCAATAGCATGTAAAATGCAATCAGGGATCGTCTCGCACAGCGGGGGCGAGAAGCGGGCCCAGCAGCCGCAGCGCGGCGGCGAGACGGTCCAGTTCGGCCGGCTTCAGGCCCGCCAACCGCTCGCACAGCCACTCCCTCGTTTGGGCATCGCAGGCCGCAAGAGCCGCGGAGCCAGCGTCGGTCAGGCGCAGCTCCACGCGGCGGCGCTCCTCGGCGTGCTGCTCCGTGGTCATGAGGCCGGCCCGAACGAGTCTCTGGGCAACTTGCGACGCGCCCGGAAGACTGACGGCCAGGTGCTCCGCGACCGGCGAGAGGCTGGTGCCGGGATGGCGCCGGACGAACAGCAGGACACGGAATTGGGCCACCGACATGCCCGGCGCGCGGCCCAACCGCATCCTCTCTCGAATGGCGCGCATGGACGGCGGGAGCGTCTCGAGGATCGCGCTTGCCACCTGGTCGGGCGTCGTCTCTTCCACGCGCACATGGTACATTAGTTAACGGCGCTAATGGTTCTCATGCGCGCCGCCGCGAGCGGCGCGTGAGGACAGCCACCATGCAGCCGCAGGAGATCGATGGCCCAAGCGATTTCGACGCATGAGTTGACCCGGCGGTTCGATACCGTGACCGCCGTCGACGCCCTGAACCTGGACGTCCAGCCGGGCGAGGTGTTCGGCCTCCTCGGCCCAAACGGGGCGGGCAAGACGACGACCATCAAGATGCTGATCACGCTCCTGCCGCCGACGAGCGGCACGGCCAGCGTGGCCGGCCACGACATCCTTCGCGACCAGCGACTGGTTCGACGCTCGATCGGCTACGTGCCGCAGCTGCTCTCGTCGGACGGGGCCCTGTCGGCCCGCGAGAACCTGATGACGATGGCACGGCTCTACCACCTTCCGGCGGCGGACCGACAGGCTCGAATCGACGAGGCTCTTGAGTTCATGGGCCTCGAGTCCTCGGCCGACCGGCTGGTTCGAACCTTCTCCGGCGGCATGGTCCGTCGCCTCGAGATCGCCCAGGCCATGCTTCACCGGCCCGAAATCCTGTTCCTGGACGAGCCGACGGTGGGACTCGATCCCACGGCCAGGAAGGCCGTGTGGGAGCACATCCGGGGACTGCGCGAGGCTGAGGGCACGACCATCCTGCTGACCACTCATTACATGGACGAGGCCGCCGAGCTGTGCGGGCGGGTCGGGTTCATGCATCTGGGCGAACTGGTCGCGCTCGGGACGCCCGCGGAGCTCGCCGCCGAAGCGGGCGCCGGCAAGGACCTGGACGACGCGTTCACCTATTTCACCGGCTCGGGACTGAGCGAGACCGGCGAGCAAGGAGGCCAATTCCGTGACGTCGCTCGAACGCGCCGAACGGCCCGCCGTCTGGGCTGAGCCGCCGGCCGCAGTCCGGTTCTTCCTGGATGCGTGGACCATCGCCGAGGGCGAGCTGCGCAAGCTTCGCCACGACCCGACGGAGCTGTTCACCCGGGCCGTGCAGCCGTTGCTGTGGCTGCTCGTCTTCGGCCAGGTGATGGCACAGACGCGGGCGATCCCGACCGGCAACCTGCCCTACGAGGACTTCCTCGCGCCTGGCATCCTGGCCCAGAGCGCCCTCTTCTCGGCGATCTTCTTCGGCATCGCCGTCATCTGGGAGCGGGACCTGGGGGTTCTGCACAAGTACCTGGTGAGTCCGGCCTCGCGAAGCGCGCTCGTGACGGGCAAGGCGCTGGCGGGAGGCCTGCGTGCGCTCGTCCAGGCGGCGATGGTCTACGTCGTTGCGCTCGCGATCGGCGTTCATCTTCGCTTCGATCCGCTGTCGCTCATTGGAGTGGTCCTGGTCGTCGTGATCGGCTCAGCCGCGTTCGCGACCTTCTCCCTGGTGATCGCCTGCCTGGTTCGCACGCGAGAGCGCTTCATGGGGATCGGCCAGATCCTGACCATGCCGCTCTTCTTCGCCAGCAGCGCGATCTACCCGATCGACAACATGCCGGACTGGCTCAAGGTGGTCGCTCACGTCAACCCGCTCACCTACCAGGTGGACGCGCTACGTGAGCTGATGGTCCAGGGCGCGCCGGAGACTTTCCCATTGGCGCTCGACTTCGCGGTCTTGATCGGCTCGACGGTGATTTTGATCGCGATCGCGGCGCGGCTCTATCCCCGGCTGGCGCAGTAGCGCGAACCGCGAACAGCTCAGCCCTCGGCCGGGGGCTTTGCCGGATCGTCGGGAAGGCTCACCGAGGAGATCGCCCGCAGCGCCCGTTCCTTCTCGTCATCGACCCGATCGAGCGCCGCGAATACCTCGTCCCAGGCGCGTCGGAGCATCGCCTCGCGGGCTCCGGCGCGCTCGAGCCCGCCCCTGACGGCGGCCGATTGTCGGCCCAGCAACTCCCCGACTTCCTCGGCCATGTCCGAGGCGGCGGCGGACGCGGCCTCGATCTGCTTTGCCGCGATGCGCTGGCCGGCGACGGCCTGGGCGACCATGACCGCCGTGCGCAGCGCCGCGGCCGTGGTCGTCGTGGCGGTCGCCAGGGCCCGCGCCATGCCGTCGTTGCCTTCCTCGACGATTCGGAGTGAGCCGTAGGCCTGGGTCGTGACGGCGAGCTGAGTGAGGATCTCCTGGAGGCGGCGGCGGACGGCGTAGAGCAGGTCGGCGCGCAGGTGGTCGGCGCGCTCGGGATCCGTCCGAGCCACGACATCGACCTGGGCCGTCAGGGCCTCGTCCAGCCGGCCCGCGAAGTAGGCATGCTCGCGGAGCGCGGCCATCACAGTCGCCAGCGAGACCTGTTCCTGGTTCAACAGTGCGTTGTCCCTCTCGAGAGCGAGACGACCCTCGGCGAGATTCCGCAGGATGGCCTCGATACGCTCCTCCGCGTGGGCGAAGCGCTCGAAGTAGCCGGCCATGTCGTCGCCGTCACGCGAGCCGCGCCCGAAGCGCCCCCTGGATCGCCGCTGCCCCGCCCCCAGCCTCGAGGGATCGAGCTCGTCGACGATCTTGCGCAGTTCGGCGAGCTGGTGCGCCAGCGGCGCTTTGGCCGCCAGCATGTCGCGCGCCGAGTCGAGACGCCGCTCCAGCATGCGGTCGCTCATCGCCGCGGCCATGCTGAACTCGCGCTGGCCCAGCCGATCGACGGAGGCCACGGTGCGCAGGAAGCTCTTGCCGCCCGGATCGAGCGAAGCGACCCTGCCCACGTAGTCGGCTACGGTCCGCTCGAATTGCTCCGCGCGGGCCGGATCTATCGCCCAGGATTCATCGGACCCGGCGGGGTGCGCCGGGTCCGAGTGGTTCACTGCTTCGCCCATCGGCGCGCCGAGTGCGCCTTCCGGCCTCTACTTCGCCGCGTCGGCGGGCCCGGCGTCCGCAGCGGGAACGGCCGGGGCCGCTGCCTGCTTGGGGGCCGGAGCGGGCTTCGTGGCGGCGGGGGCAGGAGCCTTTGCGGGAGCGGGCCTCGCGGCAGCCGGCTTGGCGCTGCCGTTGTTGTCCTGCTCGCCGGCGGCCGTGATCGCCGGGGCCAGCGTCCTGCGGGCGACTGCGGTCAGCGCCCCGGCCGACTGGATGATCTCCGCCAGAGCGCTCGTCACGCCCTGAGCGCCGTTGAGGACGGTGAACTGGCCGACGTGCTCGAACGGCGAGGCCGCCGCCCGAACGATGTCCGGCATCGTCTGGGCGATCTGCTGGGCGATGACCGCTTCCTGGTTCTGGCTGAGGGCCGCCGCTCGGCTCTCGATGCCGGCGGCCTCGGCCTGGGTGCGGGCGCGGATCGCGTCCGCCTCGGCCAGACCGCGGGCCTTGATGGCGTCGCCGTCGGCAACGCCGTTGACGCGAGTGGCGTTGGCCTGGGCTTCGGCCTGGACCTTCACCGCGCCGGCCTGTGCCTCGGCGGCGAGACGGACTTCCTGCGCCGCGGCTTCCGCCTGGCGGATGCGGACGTCGCGTCCTGCCGCGGCCAGCGTGACCTGGCGATAGGCCTCGGCGTCGGCCGGCTTGCGCACGTCTACCTGGAGCTGCTGCTCCTTCTGCTGCGCCTGCAGCTCGGCGACGCGCGTTTCCTGCTCGACGACGGCCTGGCGAGCCTGGGCTTCGGCGAGCGGACCCTGCTGCGAGGCCATCCTCTGGGCCTTGTCGATCTCGGCCTGGAAGCCGGCCTTCTTGATTTCGGTGCCCCGGATCGATTCTGCGATCTGCGCCTGAGCTGTCTGCTCCTGCGCCACGGCCGTCTGATCGGCCTGGGCGCGGGCGATACGGGCGTTCTGCTCGACTTCGGCCTGGTGCGGCACGGCCAGGTTTTCGATGTAGTTGCTGGGGCTGGTAATGGCCTGGATCTGGAAGCTGTCGATGACCAGGCCGAACGACTCCATCTCGCTCGTGCAGCGGTCGCGGACCTGCTGGGCGAACTTGTCCTGGTCGCTGATCATCTCCTCGACGGTCATGGACCCGGCGATGGCTCGCAGGTGGCCGACGAAGACGTTCTGGACCTTGGACTCGAGCTCGGCGGCCGGGCGGTCCAGGAAGCGTCGCGCGGCGTTCGCGATGGAGCGGTAGTCGTCGCCAACCTTGTAGACGATGACGCCGCGCAGGTCCAGGCGGATCTTCTGCTGGCTGACGCAGGGGACGGCGACTTCGCTCTCGTGCGCCATCAGGGAGAGCGCGCGGACCTTGGACAGGCCCGGCACGACCAGCACACCACGACCGGTGACGATCTTGAAATGCATGCTCTCGCCGGCCACGCCTTCGGGCGACTTGCCGCCGCCCGGTCCGGAGATGATCAGGGCCTCGTCCGGCTCGGCGATCCGCCAGGCGGCTCGGAACAGCATCACCAGGAACACAACGACAACGAGGGCAACGACCCCGGCAACGAGCAACAGGGTCTGAACGTCGGTCATCGCGGTAGCCTCACGCTATCGGTCGGTTCCACCTCAACTGTCCGTCCGCCCAGGCTGCCGACCACCAGAACCTGAGTGTATTTCTTGATCGTCGTGTCCGGATCCGATGCCCGGGCCAGGAACTTCTCTGTCCCCGCGCGCACCTCGATCATTACCTCTCCGAGGTGCCCCGGGGTGATATCCGCGGTCACTCTCCCCATCTTGCCGATGACGTCGTAGGACACGCCCTTGATCTCCGCACACCTGGATGGAATGGCCTGCTCATGTTAGTGCTTCGGCCGTTCAGGGACGGGCGGATTAAGGGGCGCGCCCATTGGCGCATCGCCGGCATGCAACATCACCCCTAAGACCGCGCCGAACGGCGTCAGGTTCGGTTCGAGGCCAGACAAAGAAGCGGCCCGTCCGGGAGATCCAGACGGGCCGCTGTTCAACGGAGCGGAACGAAGGTCACTTCTTGGGCAGCGTGCCCACCGGGATGAGGGTCGCCTGAGAGGCGCCGTTGCGGTTGTCCAGGCTGACGATCATCCAGCCCAGAGCCGGAGTGCTCTTCTGGACGGTCGAGGTCACGCTCAGCGGTAGCTTCGCCGAGGTGCCCGACGCCAGCGTCAGGAACTGGCCGTTCGAGACACTAGGGGTGAAGGCGTTGAACTTGGCGGTGCCGGGAACTGAGTCGACCGCTCCGGTACCCAGATCGAAACCGGTGATCGAGTAGCTGAAGGTCGGTGCTCCCGAGGTGATCCCCATGTCGCTGGCGAGCGCCGGCAGCTCGATGACCGAGCCGTTCATCGGCGCGTCCGCAACAAAGGCATCGATGAGGTTGCCGCTGGAATCGAATGTGAACGAGTCGAGGATGCCGTCGAACGAGCCGGTGAACTCCGCTCCGTCGTCGAGCGCGACGACCAGGTAATCGGGGCTACCGTCGCCGTTGGTGTCGATGGAGATGTCGAACTCGGCCCCCGAGGCGTTGGACCACTGGTGCCAGCCGTTGATGGCGAAGATCAGGCATTGATCGTTCGCGACGGTCGAGCCACACGCGGCGCCGGGCTGCGTCTGGACGCCGACCGCCCGCACGCTGGAGATGCCCTGGGTGTGATCCATATCGGTCAAGCCCCAGGAGTACACGTCTGCGGTGCCGGTGTGGATGCCCAGGTTGGCGAGGTTGACGCTGGAGCTGGCCACTCCCGCGGTCAGCTTGTAGGGCGCCCGTGGACCGACGACGACCTTGGAGACGCCGCGCGGTACCACCAGGAACGGAACGTGGAGCGGATAGACGCCGGGGCGGGCGGCCGTCGGCGTCGCGTTCACGACGCCCTCGACCGTCAGGACGGCGCCGGGTCCCATGCCGCTGAACGTGTCGGCGAAGGGCAGGGCCTTCACCGCCGCCGCCGAGATGGACAGCGTGGCCACGACGTTGCGCGACTGGCGCGCAGGCACGGTCACCCGGCTCGGGAAGACCGAGATATGCGCCCCGGACGAGCTACCGACGAAGGCCGCCGATAGGTTGTACGTGATCGAGCCGGCGCTCTTGTTCTCGATCGTGAAGCTCCGCGTATCCCAGTACGAGCCGCCGAGAGCAACGTTGTTGAACGAGAGCGTGTCCAGCTTGTCGCGCGTGAGCGCGATCGCCGCGGTGGTCGTGGCGAGCTGCGCCTGAACCACGCCGGCGCCCGCGCCGGTCGGGTCGTATCCGAGAATCTTGGCCGAGGAGTCGTTGGCCGTGCTCATGATCGCGGCCTTGACTTCGTTGACCGACCAGTCGGGGTGAGCGGCAATGACCAGGGCGGCGACGCCGGCGACGTGCGGCGTGGCCATCGAGGTGCCCGAGTCGACGAGAACGTCGTTGCCGGTACCCATGCCCGCGGCGACGATGCTTACGCCGGGGGCGGTAACTTCAGGCTTGAGGGCGCTGTCGCCGAAGCGCGGGCCCCAGGACGAGAAGTCGGCCAGTTGCTTGTACGTCGGATTGGCCAGCATGCCGGCCGAGGTGATGGTGACGGTGTCGCCGTTGGCTGCCTCGAGGGCGTCGCCGTCGGCGGCCTCGACACCGATGAACGGGATCGTGACGCCGGGAATCGGGCCCTCGAAAGGAGGCAGCCCGGCGCTGGTGTTGACCATGATGACGGCCACCGCGCCGGCCGCCTGGCCGAGCTGGGCGCGGAGCACGCGAGCGCACGTGCCGCGTTGCGTGACGACGATCTTGCCGGCGGTGCCGGTGTAGTCCGAGGCGTCGCAGCCGAGGGAGATGGCGCCCGGGGCGCCCAGGACGTCGAGCTGAGCCGTGACCGGGAGCGGCCCGTTATTGGCGTCGAGAGCGGAGATGTCACCACTCGTGAGGCCGATGGTGGCGCCCGGGAAGCTGGCGTTGGAGTCGAGAGCGGCCACGGAGATCGAGCGGCTGCTCGAGCCGGGGGTGCTCGTCATGTAGGCGTTCGGGCCGGCGTTGCCGGATGCGGAGACGACCACGACGCCGGCGCGAGAGGCGTTGTCGGCGGCGACGGCGTCAGGCGTGTCGGAGGCTCCGAAGTCGGAACCCAGGGACATGCTGATCACGTCCGCGCCGTCCTTGACGGCCTGGTTGATGGCCTCGGTCACGACATCGGTCGAGCCGGTGCAGCCGAACACGCGGTAGATGTAGAGCTGGGCCTGCGGCGCGACTCCGGGGCCGATCCGGAAGTCGGTCGTGCCGTAGATCGAAGAGTTGTACGGACCGGTGTACGTCGAACCGTCGGCCAGGACGCCGACTCCGGCAGCGGTGCTGGCGGTGTGCGTGCCGTGGCTGTTGCAGTCGAGCGGGTTGCCGTCCGGATGCGGGATCAAGTCCGGAGAACCCGGAGCCGCGGCGGCGTCGTAGGCATCGCCTACGAGGTCGTAGCCGACCGGGATCTTGGCCGTCGGGAAGGCCACCGTCGTGCCGTCGGCGTTGGTGGCCGGCAGGGTGGTGTCGTGGGCCAGGCCGTAGGTGTAGTCGGCCGGGTTGCCGGAGCCGCCGAAGTCGGCGTGGTAGTAGTCGATGCCTGTGTCGATCACCGCGATCTTGACGCCCGCGCCGGTGTCGCCGGTGGAAGTCCAGGCCTGCGGCGCGCCGACGTAGGGCACGCTCTCAGTCAGCGCCGGCTTGTAGATCGGGACGAGATGGATGCCGGTCACGCCCGGCATCGCGGCGAGGGCCGTCAAGTCGGCGGCCTTCACGTGGACGTGGATGCCGTTATAGGCATCCTGCATCTGGCTGATGATGACGCCGCCGAACTTGTGGACGGCGTCGACGACCGGCTTCTGCTTGGCCTGGATCTGCGTTCGCCAGGTGCTGCGCTGGGTCGCCGTCACGGCCGCGCCGACGTCCTTGGCGTCGCCGACCTGGCTGGCGACCGGTGCATCGGCCAGCTGGACCATGACGTCCATGACGCGGCTGGGGTCGATCATCGCCGGCAGCAGCTTGGGATCGATCTTGCTGACGCTGATCCGCTGGAACCGCGGGGTCTTGGTAGTTGCGGCTGCCGAAGCGGTTGGGGCCAGCGCCCCGAATATCAGAGCCGCGATGGCAAGGGCGGTGAATCCACGACGTCTCATCAGACTCCTCCCGTCGAGTTCATACCTGAGTTGGTCGCACCATCAAGGCGACCCGGCCCACGGTTGACGCCCTGCTACTGAACAGGGCCTACCGGCCTCGGCACAGTGGCCGACCGTACATCGCGCGCCTGCGGAGGTCAACCTGGAAATCCACCCAGTGCGGTCGGTGGCACATGCCTCGCCCGGCCGGCCGCGCGGCTGCCGACCCGCGTTGACGCTCCCAGCTGCCGCTCCTATACTCATTTCCGACGGATTAGGTCGGAATTAGCCGGCGTGTCCCCCGCCGGCCCGACAGAGCGTCGAACAGGAGCGCACCCTGGCCACGAGGACGTACCACAGCACAGGCGCCGTGTCCTTCTCGACGAAGGGCGAGTACGGGGTGCGCCTCATGGCCCAGCTGGCCCAGCGGCACGGTCTCGGGCCGGCCAGCCTGACCGACATCGCCGAGCAGGAGGACCTGCCGCGCGCCTACCTGGAGCAGCTCGTCATCAGCCTGCGCGACGCGGACCTTGTCCAGAGCACCCGCGGCGCCCACGGCGGCTACGAGTTGACGCGCCCACCCGAGGAGATCCGCATGGGCGACGTGCTTCTCGCCCTCGAGGGACCGATCGCGCCGATGATCTGCGCGACCGGAGACCCCAGCCACAACACCTGCGCTCGGACCGGCTATTGCACCGTCAACTTCATGTGGGTCCGGGTTCGGGACGCCATCGCGGGCGCTCTCGAATCGATGACCCTGGCGGATCTCGTTCCCCCATCGGCGCGTCTGGCGGCAGTCAGCCTTCCGGCGCCGGATCGGACTCAAGGAGCACCCCAGACAACGTGAGCGACCAAGACCTCGTCATTTCGGACCTGCACGTCGCCCCGGTCGCCAACCCGGACCACGAGATCCTCAAGGGGATCGAGCTGACGGTCGGCAAGGGCGAGGTGCACGCCATCATGGGCCCCAACGGCTCGGGCAAGACCACTTTGGCGTACGCGCTGATGGGTCATCCCGCCTATATCGTCAAGTCGGGCACGGTTCTCTGGAAGGGCCACGACCTGCTCAAGATGTCGGCCGACAAGCGCGCCCGGCTGGGCATGTTCCTCGCCTTCCAGTACCCGATGGCGATCCCCGGCCTGTCCGTGGCGAGCTTCCTGCGCTCGGCCATCAACGCCCGCCGCGCCGGATTGACTCCGGACCCGACCGTGGACCCGACCGATGCCTTCAAGGGCGGCATCCCGATGGGCGAGTTCCGGAAGCTCGTGCGCGAGAAGATGGCGCTGCTCAAGATGGACGAGTCGATCGCGGCGCGCTACGTGAACGAGGGTTTCTCGGGCGGCGAGAAGAAGCGCCTCGAGATGCTCCAGATGGCGGTTCTGGAGCCCGAGATGGCGATCCTCGACGAGACGGACTCGGGCCTGGACATCGACGCCCTGCGCATCGTTGCCGAAGGCGTGAACGCCATGCTGAACCCGAACATGGGCGTTCTCGTGATCACCCACTATCAGCGCCTGCTCAACTACATAACGCCGGACACCGTTCACGTACTCGCGGCCGGGCGGATCGTCGCCAGCGGCGGGAAGGACCTGGCGCTGCGCCTCGAAGCGGAGGGCTACGCGCCGATCCTCGCGGAAGCGGGTCTGGAAGCCGAGATCGGCGACGAGGCGCCCGAGGCCGCCGAACCGGCGATGGGGGCCGCCCACTAGGGCGGATCGATCGAATGGCCGACCTCGCAACCACACCGACCAGCCGAGCCGCGGCTCCGGCCGCTCTAGATACCCGACGCATCCGCGCCGACTTCCCGATCCTGTCCACGTTCAACCGCTTCGGCAAGCCGCTCGTCTACCTCGACTCGGCCGCCACCAGCCTGAAGCCGCTGACCGTCATCGAAGCCGTGGACGGCTACAACCGCGAGTACAGCTCCAACATCCACCGCGGCATCTACGAGATCGCCGAGCGCGCCACCGGGGCCTACGAAGGCGCTCGGGCAAAGGTCGCCCGCCTCATCAACGCCCCCGAACCGGCGGAGATCGTCTTCGTTCGGAACGCCACCGAAGCCATCAACCTCGTGGCCCATTCCTGGGGCCGGCGCAACATCGGCCGCGGCGACACCATCGTCCTGACCGAGATGGAGCACCACGCCAACCTGGTGCCCTGGCAACTCGTCGTCCAGGAGATGGACGGCGATCTGGAGTTCGTGCCGGTGAGCGACGACGGGCTCCTGCAG
>Ga0265326_10000669_pt1 | contig 12729 bp, 10 predicted proteins | sample 41424metaG_FD_192439 | JGI IMG/M metagenome (GOLD analysis project Ga0265326, IMG submission 192439) | Rhizosphere microbial communities from Carex aquatilis grown in University of Washington, Seatle, WA, United States - 4-14-24 metaG | ecosystem: Host-associated > Plants > Roots > Rhizosphere... | reverse complement strand
CGCTGGCGCCTGACTCACCGGGGCCCCCTGACCTCGAACATCGCCGAGGCGGGCGGGTTCGCTCGCAGTGACCCGCGGTTGCCGGCCCCGGACCTGCAGTGGCTCGTCCTGCCGGTGGCGTACCGGGAGCAGGGGCTGACCGACCCGGCGAGCCGCGCGATGACCGTGCTCGTCGAGCTGGCGGACGTGGCGAGCCGGGGGCGCCTGCGGCTCGCCTCGAGCGACCCGAGGCACCGGCCGCTCATTGACCCCGGTTACCTGTCCAACGTGCGCGACCTCAACGCGCTCGCCGTCGGGGTACGGATGGCCCGCGACTACGGCACCGCGGCGCCGCTGTCCAAGGTCTGCGCCGCGGAGCTCATCCCGGGCAGTGCGGTCACCACCGACCACGAGATGCGGGACTTCATCAGGGGCAGCGTGGTGAGCGGCTACCACCCGGTCGGCACCTGCGCGATGGGCGGCGACGTGGCGAAGTCGGCGAGCGGCTACGACAGCGTGGTCGACACCCAGCTCCGCGTCCGCGGCGTGTCCGGACTGCGCATCGTGGACGCGTCGGTGCTGCCCACGGTGCCGCGCGGCAACACGAACGCCCCGGTGATCGCCGTCGCCGAGCGCGCCGCCGACCTCATCGCCGGCCGAGCTCCGCTCGTCCCCCTTGACCCGGCTGCCGCGCAGGCCCCGGCCATGCTTTCCGCCCGGGGCTAGCGGCCCCCGTGGTTAGCGGCGCCCCGTGGTCCGCGGCGCCGCGCCGGCCCGTAGAGGCGGCCGTGCAGCACCGTGACCAGCTTGACGATCCGGTCCATGTCCGTGGCCGTCCGGCTGAACGTCGTGGTCCGCACCACCGGCTTCATGCGCTGCCTGGTGATCGACTTGGCCCGGGAGAACTCCCGCAGCCCGTCGGCCCCGTGGATCCGCCCGAACCCGGACTCGCCGGTCCCGCCGAAAGGCAGCGCGGGAACCGCCGCGAACGAGATCACCGAGTTGACCGACGTCATCCCGGACCGCAGGGCGCGCGCCGTGTGAAGACCAACGCGACGGCCCTTGGTGAACACGGACGAGCCGAGCGCGTACGGTGAGGCGTTGGCCAGCCGCACGGCCTCGGCGAGTGACGGCACCGGGGTGACCGTCACCACCGGCCCGAAGGTTTCCTCGCGCACCGCGGCGCTGTCCTCGGGCACGTCGACCAGCACCACCGGCGAGACGAACGGCGCCCGCACCGAGTCGAGCCCGCCGAAGGCTGGCCGCCCGCCCCGCGCGATCGCGTCGGCCAGGTGCCGCTCCACGACCTCCACCTGCCCGGGCAGCGTCATCGGCCCGTACGTCGCCGATGCGTCGTCACCGGGGCGCAGCTGCGCGACCCGCTGGCCGAGCTTGTCGAGGAAGGCGCGGTACGCCGACTCAACGACGTACACCCGCTCGACGCCGACGCAGGTCTGCCCGGCGTTCGACATGGCGCCCCAGGCCGCCGCGTCCGCCGCGGCGTCCAGGTCCGCGTCGGCGTCGATGAGCAGCGCGTCCTTCCCGCCACACTCAGCGAGGACCGGGGTGAGGGTCTCCGCCGCGGCGGCCAGCACCTTCCGCGCCGTGGCCGCCGAGCCGGTGAACGCGAGCTTGTTCACCCCCGAGCGCGCCAGCTCCGCCCCGGTCGCGCCGCGCCCGGTGACGAGTTGCAGCACCGGCTCGGTCTCGCCGAACACCTCCGACAGCACTTCGCCGAACGACTGCACCAGCCACTGCCCCACGCCGGTGGTCAGCTCGGAAGGCTTGAACACGACCGCGTTCCCGGCCGCGAGCGCGTAGCCGATCGAGCCCATCGGGGTGAACACCGGGTAGTTCCATGGCCCGATGACCCCGATCACGCCGAGCGGCTGGTACTCGACGGACGCGGCCTGGTTGAGCATCGCGATGCCCGACGGCACCCGCCGCGGCCGCAGCACCGGCGCGGCGTGCTTCGCCGCCCAGTCCAGGTGCACGATCGTGTTGACGATCTCCAGGGTCGCGTCGTCGAGCGGCTTGCCCGTCTCGTCGTGAACCAGCTGCGCGAGCCGCCCCATGTACCGGGTGAGGTGCGACTTCCAGGCAAGCAGTCGCAGCTTCCGCTCGCCGTGGGAGAGCCCGCCCCACCAGGCGGTCGCACCGCGCGCCCGCTGCACCGCGTGGCTGACCTCCCGCTGCCCGTCGATGCCGTACGTGGCGAGCACCTCGCCGGTCGCCGGGCTAAGGGACTCGAACGTCTCCCGCACCGTGCCCCATGCCGGGATGGTGGGCGATACCGCATGACCTGCCATACCACCCAGTAAACCATCGGACGCGAGTACCGTAAGCACCGTGCTCGCCCGCCCTTACACGATCGTGAGCTGCGCCGTCTCCCTCGACGGCTGCCTTGACGACGCCTCGCCCGAGCGCCTGGTCCTCTCCGGACCCGAGGACCTGGACGAGGTGGACGAGTTGCGGGCGGCCGCTGACGCGATCATGGTCGGGGCCGGCACGATTCGCGCCGACAACCCGCGGCTGCTGGTCAGGGACGAATCGCGGTTGGCCGTCCGCGAGGCCGAGGGCAGGCCGTCGCAGCCGCTGCGGGTCACCGTGACCGCCACCGGCGACCTGGACCCCGCGGCCCGCTTCTTCGCCGGCCCGGGCACCTCGCTGGTGTACGCGCCCGCCCGCGCCGCCGCGGCGGCGCGGCGGAACCTCGGGGACAAGGCGGTGGTCATCGACGCGGGCGAGGAACTGTCGCTCGCGGCCGTGCTGCATGACCTTTACGCCGAACGTATGGTGCTTACCCTGCTCGCGGAAGCCGGCGCCGTCCTGGCCCGTGACCTGCTCGCGCAGGATCTCGTTGACGAGATCAGGCTCGCTGTCGCGCCCTTTTTCGTGGGCGACGAGAATGCGCCGAGGTTCGCGCTGCCCGCGCATTACCCGCACGGCAAGGGAAACCCGATGGCGCTGACCAGCGTGCGCCGCCTTGGCAGCCTCGCGGTGCTGCGGTACCGGCGCAATTCCCCGACCAGGTAGCGTCGGCGGCCCAAGAGCATCTGTTTCCAACATCAAAGAACGAATTGAGGTTGGGATTTTGAAAAGGCTCAGCTGTTGACGCGGAAACGAGATATGGGAACCATGGAACGGGGCGGGCGTCGGCGATACCGTACTGCCGGGAAATTGTCAGACGGCTTGGCCGGTCCAGTTGGGAGATGGCGCGGTGAAGGCTTCTGTCGTTGGGTTGCACGGGACCCTGTCTGGCGTGCGGTTTCCGGTCGGCGACGCACCGGTCACGTTCGGCCGCGGCGAGGACTGCGACATCGTCATACCTGACCCGGCGGTCTCCCGGCACCATGCCGAGCTCAGGCAGGAGGCCGACGGCTTCGTTATCACCGACCGGGGCAGCAGCAACGGCACCCGGGTCAACGGCGTCAAGATCACCACTCAGCACCTGCGGCCGGGCGATGAGATCACCATCGCCACCCACCGGTTCACTTTTGAGGGGCTTGACGCGGCCGCGGTGACCATGCCGGTCACCGCGCTGCACACCGACCGGACCAGGGCCACCCCCGACAGCAACGTCATGCGGGTCATCGTCAGCGGCGGCGGCCCGGTCGGCCTGACCTTCGCGCTGCTGCTCGCCGACCTGATGGGGTCGAAGGTGTCCATCCGGATGTACAACGGCCGCTGGAAGCGCGAGGGGCGCAAGGTGGTCTGGAAGGGCCACGACGAGGGCAACGTCCGCCGCATGCAGGTGGTGACCATCCAGAGCCGCCAGTTCCTCAAGCTCCCGCAGGAAATACAGGACACCCTGTTCACCCCGGGCAACTTCACCGAGATGTGGCCGTCCGGTCCCGACTCGGTCAACGGCGTCGGCCCGCGCAACATCCGCATCGCCTACATCGAGGACCAGCTGCTCGAACTCGCCAACCGCAAGCGGCAGATCGAGCTCGTCCCCGAGCCGTTCGACGCCGAGTCGGCCCGTCCCGAGATCGTCAAGACGCACGTGCTCGCCATCTGCGAGGGCAGCCGGTCACGCACCTTCTCGCACTTCAAGAGCAAGTTCGGCGCCGCCGACTTCAGCCTGTACGGGCTCGACGGCGAGCAGCTCTCCGACATGGTGCTCGGCCTGCGGGTGAAGTCCCTGCTGCCCGATCCCATGGCGGTGCTGCTCACGGTGGCGCAGAACCGGTTCCTGCTGAACTCGCTGAACGGCGAGGGATTCCTGAACATGCGGCTCACCGACACGGAGGCGAAGGAAGCGGTCGGGATCAACCCGGTCAAGCAGACGTTCAGCGGCTGCATCCAGTCCGAGCCGTGCCTGCTCGAGCTGAGCCCGGGCGGCGACTTCGTGTGCGGCACGCACCACACCTTGTTCCTGCCGGCGCTGCTGCGCGGCTCGGCATTCTGGTCGCGGGTGGCGGAGGGGCTCGCGCTGTTCGGCGTCCCGACGGAGAACCTGACCGCGGTGACCGGCTTCCAGCTCAACATGGTGCAGCGGCCGCGGTTCACCGCCCGGCTGTTCCCGCCCACCGCGACCACGCCGGGGACGTTCGGCTTCCTGCTCGGCGACGCGGCCAACGCGATCCACTTCTGGCCGGGCCGCGGCCTGAACAGCGGGCTCGCGTCGGCGATCTCCCTGGCCCGCTGCCTGGCCAGGCCGCGGCGCGGCATGACGCTGCGCGACGCGGACTTCACCAGGCACGAGGCCGTGATGTCCATGCTGCAGTACCGGCACAAGAGCCGGGCCTGGCTGCAGATGGTCACCGCGGACGATGAGGGCAACTTCCGGGCGATCAAGGACATCATCGCCCAGGGCATCGCGGAAGGCGAAGAGGGCGCCTTCGACAAGGAAGCCGACCTCGAGGCGCTGCTTGAGCGGCTGAGCCAGATCAGGGACCGGCTGGCGACGCGCGTCGCGGGCATGCCGGACGACGACACCCTGCGCAAGCACCTGGAGCCGCTCGACGGCCCGCTGCTGCACACCCTGCTGGTGAGCGGTGCATGGGACACCGGGGGAGTAGGCGGCGAGGAGGTCGAGCTCGACTTGCTCCTCGAGGAGCCGCAGGCGGCCCGGCCCACCGTGGCCAACAACTTCACCCCGTCACCCGCCCGGTGAGCTGACTCACGGGCGGCTAAAACAACGTGCCCTCACGCTCGATGCCGCGCATGGTGTCGTAGTCGAGCACGACGCAGCGGATGCCACGGTCCTCGGCGAGCGTGCGCGCCTGTAGCTTGATCGTCTGCGCGGCGAGGACGCCGTGCACCGGCGACAGGAGCGGGTCCCGGTTCAGCAGCTCCAGGTACCTGGTGAGCTGTTCCACCGCGTCGATCCCCGCGTGCCGCTTCATCTCGACGGCGACGTGCGCGCCGGAGTCGTCGCGGCACATGATGTCGACCGGGCCAATCGGGGTCGGGTACTCGCGCCGGATCAGCCGCCAGCCGTCGCCGAGCAGGTGGAGCTGCTCGGCGAGCAGCTCCTGCAGGTGGGCCTCGACGCCGTCCTTGACCAGTCCCGGGTCGACGCCGAGGTCGGCCGAGACGTCGGACAGCGTCTCCTCGATGGTGATCGTCAGGGTCTCGCCGGCCTTGTTGGTCACCGTCCACTTGCCCGGCTGCCCGTCACCACCGGGATGCTCCGTCAGGCGGCAAGGCGGTGACATCCAGTTGAGCGGCTTGTAGGAGCCGCCGTCGGAATGGACGAGCACCGACCCGTCGGCCTTCACGATGAGCAGCCGCAGGGCGGTCGGGAGATGGGCGGTGAGCCTGCCGTCGTAGTCGACGCTGCACCGCGCGATGACGAGTCGCACCTAGGCACTCTAGTGCGGACTAGCCGGTGCCGCTCGCGCGTTGATAGTAGCGGTGCCCCTTTCGCCCCGGCGACCGGGGCCAGTCAGGCCGCCGTGCCGCTGGACGGCGGGCACGGAACCAGGCAATTCTCTCCCGGATAAGGTTGATGGCCGTGAGCCCGCGCAAGACCAGGAAAGCCCGGCCGGCCGCGCCGGCCGCGCCCCTTGGGCCGGAGCGGATCGAGGACTGGCCGGACGGCGACTGGGTGGTGCGCCCGGTGCCCGGCGCCGCGGCGACCAAGGCGTACCGATGCCCCGGTTGCGACCAGGAACTGTACCCGGGCCTCGCGCACGTGGTGGTGTGGCCGACGCACGCGGGCGTGGCATCGCGCCGTCACTGGCACACCGCATGCTGGCAGCGGCGCATGCACCGCCGTCCGAGATGAACGTGAGGGGAAACGAGTGACCGACATCAGGGCGACGACGGTCCTGCCTGCCCGGCGGGCTCCGATCACGCTGACCACGGAGGACGGGCTGCGGCTGGTCGGCGAGCTTGCGCTGCCCGCGGGCCGTGACCCGGTCGCGACGCTCGTCTGCCTGCACCCGCTGCCGACCCACGGCGGCATGATGGACAGCCACGTGTACCGTAAGGCGGCGAGCCGGCTGCCCGCGCTGGCGGACCTCGCGGTGCTGCGCTTCAACACCCGTGGTACCGAGTCGGAGCAGGGCAAGAGCGACGGCGAGTTCGGCGGCGGTGAGACCGAGCGTCTCGACGTCGAGGCGGCCGTCCGCTACGCCGTGGCGGCGGGGCTGCCAGATGTCTGGCTGGTCGGCTGGTCGTTCGGCACGGAGCTGATGCTGTGCTGGGGGCTACTGCCTGGCGTCCAGGGCGGCATCCTGCTCTCACCGCCGTTGCGCCGCGCTACCGACCAGGACCTAGACCGGTGGGCGGCGGACGGGCGGCCGCTCATCGCGCTCGTGCCCGAGTTCGACGACTACCTGCGCCCCGACGAGGCGCGCCAGCGCTTCGCTCGCGTGCCCAAGGCGGAGGTCATCGGCGTTGACGGCGCTAAGCACCTGTGGGTGGGAGAGAACTATGTCCGCATCGCGCTCGCCGAGATCGTCCGGACAGTCAACCCCGCGGCCATGCAAGGCGCCGAGACCCTGCCGACCACCTGGGACGACTAACTCTCAAAAGGCGTGCCGGCCGTATGGTTGTGGCATCGATACGGCTATAGGCGGCTGGATGCCACAACCATCTGCCCACCAGCGGCAAGACTGAGGCCCCCGACCGGATGGGTCGGGGGCCTCAGTTCGGTTACGAGCCCCGTCAGGCGGTGCCTAGGGTTACTCGGTCCACCAGTCCTCGTCGTTGGGCTTGGCCTCACCGTTCGCGCCGGCTGGCCGCGGGGCCGCGCCGTTGCCGTTGGGGCGGGCAACCGGGGTGGCGGCAGTGACGGGCGCGCTCTCCACGGCCTGCTTGACCGGGGCCGCGGCCACGGCGGGCTCGGGCGGCAGCTGGATGCCAAGCTGGCCACCGAGCAGCTGCCGCACCTGGGCGAGGTGCGAGGAGATGTTGTCCTTCTGGCGGGTAAGGTCGTCGACCTCGCGCTGGGCGGCGAGTCGGCGGCGCTCCGCGTCGGTCTTGGTTTCCGTCAGCAGCTGATCGGCCTGCGCCTTGGCCTGGGCGACGATCTGATCGGCGTTATTCTTCGCGTTGGACACGAGCTGCCGCGCGTGCTGGTCGGCGTCGCGGCGGGTCTGGTCCGCCTGCGCGGACGCCTTGGCGGCGCGCTGCTCGGCGGTCGACGCGCGCTGCTCCGCCTCGGAGACCAGCTTCTGCGTGGCGGCCTGGGCGCCGGCGAGCCGCTCGGCCTCCTGCCGCTCGGCCTCCTCGCGGCGGGCGGCCAGCTGGATCTCGAACTCCGCCTCGGCCTGCGTCCGCTGCGCCTCGCTCTCGTCGAGGATGCGCTGCGCCTGCGACCGCATCTCGTCCGCCTGGCGCTTGGAGGTGGTGAGGATCTCGTCGCGCTCCCGCTTGGCGAGCGCCTTGCTCTGCGCCACCTCGCGCTCGGTGGTGGTGCGCAGCTTGGCGATGTCACGCTCGGTGGCCGCCCGCTTCTCCGCGACCTCGTGGTCCGCGGTGGCGCGCAGCTTAGCGACCTCGCGCTCGGTGGTGGAGGTCAGCTCGTCCGACTCGCGGCGCGCGGTGCTGCGGATCGAGTCGGCCTCGCGCTCCGCCGCGCCGCGCACGTCGTCGGTCTCGCGCTTGGCGTTGGCGCGCAGCTCGGCGGCCTCGTTCTCCGCCGCGGCCCGCATCTCGGCGCCGTCAACCTTGGCCGCCGCCTTGATCTCGTTGGCCTCGGACCGCGCGGCCTGGACCAGCTCGGTGGCCTGCTCCTCGGCCAGTCGCAGCAGCTGCTCGATGCGCGCGCCAAGACCGGAATAGGTCGGCCGCTCCTGCTCCTGGATCTGCCGCTGCGCGTCCTGCAGGTCGCGGCGCGCGGAGACCGCGTCCTCCTGGTGGCGGCGCACTTCGTTGGCGAGCGTGCGGATGTGCTCGTCGACCTGGTGCGGATCATAGCCGCGCATGACCTTGGCGAAGTCGCGCGGTGGGGTCTCTTCGAAGAAGCTGGTCAGCTGAGCGTCAATATCCGATTGCATATGAGCCTAATCCAAGCTAGACGGGGGTCGGCAGGCGGAACCGGGCGCGGGATACGGTCTCGCCAATGAGAGGCAATCTACTCTGCCGCCACCGGCTCTGCGGGTGCTTCGACGTTCTTCCCGGCGGGTGGCTTCGATGTCACCTACCAGAGGATTCTAATGGTCACATGGCCCTCATATGACCCTGTGTGTCCGCCCGGAAGGTTACGTTTCATGCACCTCAGGGCCGCACTGGCGCTGCAATCGATCGCATCCGCACCAAAAAGCCGTCTCGCCACCCTACCGGGCCGGCTGCACGAGCTCGGTCAGCACCCCCCCGAGATCACCGGGATGCAGGAACGCGATCGAGGCCCCCATCGACCCGTGCCTGGGCCGCGAGTCGATCAGCCGCACGCCGGCCCCGCCGATCTCCGCGAGTGCCGCTGTGACATCCGCCACTGCGTACCCGACATGATGCATGCCCTCACCGCGCCGCGCGAGGAACTTGCCGACCGGGGTGTCGTCGCCGAGCGGCTCAAGCAGCTGAACGTAGGAGGAACCTTCGGAGGTAGCTAGCATCGCCTCGTGGACGCCCTGCTCTGCGTTGACCTCCTTGGCCACCACCTCAAGCCCGAACACGCTCACGTACCGCTCGATGGTGGCCTCAAGCGACCGGCAGGCGATCCCCACATGATCAATGCGCAGCAGCATGCTCTCAATTATCCCCCGGGGGCGTGGCCCGTATGGCGAAGCCCATGATCGTCCCTGGCGCACGGCTGGGTATCGTGGCAAAGATGGCGTATTGCCGATAGGCAGACAGGCAGGGAGGCCGGCATGGGCGACCGTGACCCAGTGATCATCGGCGGAGCGCGGACTGGCATCGGACGGCTGCTCGGCAGTCTGGCCGGGTTCAGCGCGACCGACCTAGGCGGGTTCGCGATCAAGGGCGCTCTCGGCAAGGCCGGCGTCGCCCCGGACGCGGTCGAGTACGTGATCATGGGCCACGTGCTGCAGGCGGGCACCGGGCAGATCACCGCCAGGCAGGCGGCGGTCAAGGCGGGCATCCCGATGTCGGTCCCGGCCACCGTGGTCAACAAAGTGTGCCTGTCCGGGCTCGACGCGATCGCCCAGGCGGCCGACCTGATCAGGCTCGGCGAGTTCGACGTCATCGTGGCCGGCGGCATGGAGTCGATGACCAACGCGCCGCACCTGCTCAAGAACTCACGCAAGGGCTACAAGTACGGCTCGGTCGAGATGCTCGACTCGATGGCGGTGGACGGGCTGCAGGACGTGTTCGACGGCCTGTCGATGGGCGAGTCCACCGAGAAGTACAACGCGAAGACCGGGATCAGTCGCGCCGACCAGGACGAATTTGCCAGCCGCTCGCAGCAGCGCGCCGCCCGGGCCGCCAAGGACGGGCTGTTCGCCGAGGAGATTGTCCCCGTCGAGGTCAGGTCGCGGAAGGACACGATCGTCTTCGCAGCCGACGAGGGCATCCGCGGCGACACGACGGTCGAGAGCCTGGCGAAGCTGCCGGCCGCGTTCGGCGCGGGCGGCACGATCACCGCCGGCTCGTCCTCGCAGATCTCCGACGGCGCCGCCGCGGTCATCGTGACGAGCCGCGCGAAGGCCGCCGACCTCGGCGCCACGGTCCTCGCCGAGGTCGGCGCGCTCGGCACGGTCGCCGGCCCGGACAACAGCCTGCACTACCAGCCGTCGAACGCGATCAAGAAGGCGCTCGGCAAGGCCGGCCTCGCCGTCGGCGACCTCGACCTCATCGAGATCAACGAGGCCTTCGCCGCGGTTGGCGTGGCCTCCATGCGCGAACTGGGCGTCAGTCCCGACATCGTGAACGTGAACGGCGGCGCGATCGCGATCGGCCACCCGCTCGGCGCGTCAGGGACGCGGATCGCGCTTACGCTCATGTACGAGCTGCGGCGCCGTGGCGGCGGGCTCGGCGCGGCCGCGCTGTGCGGCGGTGGCGGCCAGGGCTCGGCGCTGCTGCTGCGGGCGCTGGCATCCTGAGCACGGGCGCCACGGAAACCGGCGACATCGCCGCCTCGGTCCAGGCAGGCGATAAGCGCGCGCTCGCCCGGGTGATCTCGTGGGTGGAGAACGGGGACCCGCGCGCCCATTCGGTGCTACGGGACCTGAAGCCACCGCAGGCCCGCACCCGCGTGATCGGCCTGACCGGCGCGCCGGGCGCGGGAAAGTCCACCGTCACCAGCGCGCTGGTGCGCGCGTTCCGCGCGCGCGGCCGCCGGGTCGCGGTGCTCGCCGTCGACCCGTCCTCGCCGTTCACCGGCGGGGCGCTGCTCGGCGACCGCATCCGGATGCAGGAGCACGCCACCGACGACGGGGTGTTCATCAGGTCGATGGGCAGCCGGGGGCAGCTCGGCGGGCTCGCCGCCGCGACGCCGCAGGCGATCCGGGTGCTCAGCGCGGCCGGCTACCAGGTGATCCTGGTGGAGACGGTCGGGGTCGGCCAGGCCGAGGTGGAGATCGCCTCGGCGGCCGACAGCACCGTCGTGCTCGTCGTGCCGGGCATGGGCGACTCCATCCAGGCGGCCAAGGCGGGCCTGCTCGAGGTCGCCGACGTGCTCGTGGTGAACAAGGCGGACCGTCCGGACACCCAGGCCACCCTGCGCGACCTACGGCACATGGTGTCCCTGGCGACGAGCGAATGGAAGCCGCCGATCGTGCCGACGGTCGGCACCACCGGAGACGGGGTGGACGAGCTCGTCGGGCGGCTTGACCAGCATGACGCCTGGCTGGAGTCGAGCGGCGAGCGGGCGCGGCGGCGGCTGGCGCGGGCCCGCGATGAGGTGACCGCCCTGGTGCTCGGCACGCTGGCCAGGCACGTCGCGGTCCCCGACGAGCTCGCGGCGCGGGTGGCCGAGGGCCGCTGCGACCCGGAGGCGGCGGCCGAGGAACTGCTCGACTCCGCGGTGATCTTCAAGGAATTACGGTGCGCCGGTTAGCTCTGGATCGGCCGGGGCTGCCAGGTCTGGCCGCCGTCGGTGGTCATCCAGATCTCGTGCAGGCCCGGGTTGCCGCTCAGCGCGACGCCCTGCAGCCGCTCGGTCATGCCCACGTACGTGAATCCGGGCACCGTCGCCGACGGGTCAGACAAGGTGGCCGCCTGCCACTTCGACGCGCCGGGCTTCAGCAGGTAGATGCCGCCGGGTGAGGAGGTGCTGCCCTCGGTGGCCAGGATGAGGGTGCCGTCGGTCCGGTCGGTCAGCGACTGCGGCTCGCCGATGAGCGCCGTCCCCGCCGACCCGACGCCGGTCTGCTTGGTCCAGTTCGCCCCGCCGTCGACCGACAGGTACACGACGGTGCTGCCCGGGCTCGGCACCGCGCACACGACCGCCAGGCGCGCATGGCCGCCAGGGCCGATGCCGTCCGGCGCAAGCAGCAACTGCCTGGGCAGCCCGCTGTTCGCCGCCGCCCCGGGGGTGCAGGGCAGCGCCGCGACCCTGTGCCAGGCGCTCCCGTCGAGCGGGCCGGCGTACAGCGTGCCGTCCGGTGCCGCGAGGTAGCCGGTGGCCGGGACGGAGCCGGCCGCGCCGGCCAGCTCGATCACCGCGCTGCCCGTCGCGGTCACGCCGGGGGTACTGCCCGCGGTGCTTTCCGCGCTGAGGCCGGCGGGGACGCCCGCGACCGGGGTCCAGGTGTCGCTGCCCGCGGTGGCGGTCTCCAGCGTGTAGGAGGAGCACTCGGCGATCTTGTCCCCGCTGGCCGTGCTGCACTGGCCGAACAGGGCGTAGGCCCGTCCGTTGACCGTCTCCAGGTCGGTGACCGAGGCGTTGCCGGTGTCCACCGCGTGCCAGTGCTCACCGCCGTCGTCTGTCGCCCACAGCTCCGGGCCGAACGCCCAGCCGTTTGACCCGTTGAGGAAGCGCAGCCCGGTGACGCCCGTCAGCCCTTCCGGCCCGCCGACGGGCGGGGCGGGCAGGCCGTGCCAGGTGGCCCCGCCGTCACCGGTGCGCGCGATCGACGTGCAGATAGCGGAGTCCTGGTGCGCACCGCAGCGGCCGGGTGTCCCCGCGGGCCCCATGATCCAGCCGGTGCTCAGCGAGACCCAGGTCACCGAGTAGGGCTGGAAGTTGGGCGGCAGGTACCCGGGAGTGGTCACACCAGGGGTACTGCTACCGGACGCGGACGCCGTGCCGCCCGACGCGCCCGGTGTCGGCTCTTTGGTGCCGGTCCCGAGCGTCGAGGGCGACCCGCTTGTACCGGACGAGCCGCCCGCGGCCAGGCTGGCGCCAGTCGACGGCGTGGGCGTCAGGTGCAGCGTGAGGCCGACCGGCACGGC
>Ga0265326_10000663_pt1 | contig 12760 bp, 12 predicted proteins | sample 41424metaG_FD_192439 | JGI IMG/M metagenome (GOLD analysis project Ga0265326, IMG submission 192439) | Rhizosphere microbial communities from Carex aquatilis grown in University of Washington, Seatle, WA, United States - 4-14-24 metaG | ecosystem: Host-associated > Plants > Roots > Rhizosphere... | reverse complement strand
TGTGGGGAACGTCATGGTGGTCGAATCGGTACCCGCCAGTGTCAAGGTATTAGATGCGGTCAGGGTCTTGCCCGCCGCCAGGGTAAGGACACCCGTTCCCGCCGTGACCGTGTTGCCGTTGACCGTAGTCGCTACCAGAGCGCCAACTGTCTGCGTACCCGTGAACGTGTTGGCCGCGTCCGTCCGCGCGATGGTAGCCGAAGTCGTCGGGAACGTCATAACCGTTCCGTCAGTCCCGGCCAGTGTAAGCGAGTTGCTTACAGTCAGCGTCTTGAGCGCGGCAATCGTGAGGACCCCCGTTCCCGCCGTCCACGTATTTCCGTTATATGTTGACGTGGTGATGGTAGAGCCGGAGATCGTCGCGCCCGAAATAACCGGGTTGATTACGCTCGTAACGGGGAACGCAATCTGATAGCCGCCAGCCGCGCCATTCAGGGCAGAGTTATATACCACCCCGTAAGTGACGCCCAGAACAGTATCGCCTGTGCTGGCCTGTGTTGCCGCGTCTTCCTTGTAAAGCTTCAGGCCATTGATCGTTACCGGACCCGTAGAAGTAGCTACTGCGGCGAACGTAAAATTCTGAAGTTGCTGAGGTGGATTGCTGATGTTGGGGGCGAACGCCGAGGCAATCGGGGTCAGGACGATCGTATTAGTCCCCGCTGCAGTACACGGGATCATGCCGAGATTGCCAACGTCGGCGAGCGACTGATCCCATAGGCTGAAGGGCTGCAAGCCGTCCGTCAGGCTTGCATAGACTGTGCGAGGTGCCATTAATTATCCAATAAAAAAGCCCCCGAAGGGGCTATTAGTTTGTTGCTGCAAGAGCATCCATATAAGGATGCCCGTTGAGCGGCTGCTGCCAATTTGGCGAGCCAATCCCCACGATATCATCCACGAAATAAAGCCCCGTAAACTGGAATGTCGCAGTTACATTGATAGCATCGACGAAGAATGGAAGCTGTCCCATGACGAGGCTTCCCGTTCCTGTGAAGCTATATGGTGCCTGCGCTGCGTAGGTTGGTCCGAGTTTCCATGTGTTAAACATCAGCGTCCAAACCGCCGCCGCTTCAGTAGTACAGCATGCCGATTGAATGAACTCCGCAAACTGCGGATCGTGTTGAAAGCCCGTGTTATTGGTGCCTGTAACGAGCCCTTGTGGATTATTGCCGTTTCCGCCTTCGTATGCCACCATGCCGGGAGATGTTGGCATTTTCGAATTTAGATTTGGCGGAAGAATGGGCGTCATATCCGTTACAAAAAATGAACTCAACCCAAGCGTATTGGTGGGAGGCGCATTAAAGGCCAGAACTGGGGCGCCAGCGAACCCATCGGTAAAGTAAGACAACTGTTCATTGATCTTGAAGTTATAATATGAGTACCGGTTCGGATAAGTAGCCGGATTTGATTTGTTAAGAGCAATGCTGTCGTTTGCGTAGTTCCTGAGAAGCGTTGAAGCGCCACCCAATACAATTAGAGTGCCGGAACCTGGATTTGCTGGATCGCATATGACGGGCGTATAAGCTCCCATTCCCAGAAGATTAGTTGTAAGCTGCGGTGATCCGCTAACAGTCCATGTCGTTCCGGAGCCGCCTGTAATTGTGCATTCCGTCACGCCGACGCCACCACACAAATTCCCGATTGCGATTTGCGGCTGTCCGACAAGTGGCGGAGTAGTGACCGTTAGCGTGTTTCCAGCGCCCCCACTTCCATTGCTAATAAAACCTCCAAACCGCGCCATATTATTTTTAGACGCGAATCTGAAGGTTCTTCCAAAACAGCCCTTATTTGGATCGGTTGGCAGACCCCAATAGATTCCAGTTGAGCCGGTGTAATCATACGCACTTCCGCCATAAGCTCCCAGCGTGGCACCGCTATCAACTTGATATGTGCCAGTTCCGCCCGCGCCACTTAGACCGGGCGATGGGGACATTGCCGTAATTACAATGGGCGGAGTTTTCCAATAGCTTCCGCCGCCGTTACTCAGGCTGGGATAAATCGTCATTCCAACCGTAAGAGAAGGCCCAGAAACATTGCTTATCGTCGCTATCCCGCCAGTGACCCCGGAAACACTAACGGTAGTATAGACCCCTAGCTGGCTTCCAGCTCCACTTACAAGCGGCTGCCCAGTTGCAAGATCGTTCGGGAAGTTGCCCGACGCCATGATGATGGGGAGAAACGGATATGCCCAAAGATTAGGAGCAAAGGGCGCATTGCTGTTACTCGGCACGGTGATCGTCGTCGCGGCAATGCCAGAGGGGTCAATGGTAAATGTTGAGGTACTGCTAAAGTTTGGAATAAAATTCCCATTGGATTGATAGATAGGCCCCCAATAAGTTCGGGTCGCGATGTTATCGATTAGATCATTTCGGGTTAGAGATGGATTGTTATCTAAGATCCACTTGTCCATTCCAGAAAACATCAAGTTGGTTTCTGAAGGTGTTCCGCCCTTTACCCCCAGGTTGCCAACCCACTTAGCTCGCCCGCTGCTTCCGCCATAAAACGTTCTAATCGCGTTGTATCCAGATGCCAGAAAGTATCCATGCATCGAAGAGTAGGAGTCGCCAAAATATCTGGCGCCATTCGTATCAACGAAATTATGGGCCTGCGCCGTCAAGATAGGGTTTATAATCCGGGCAACATTCCAGCACTCGTTTGCATATTCCCAATGCGGGCGCAAATTCGCATTAAGGGTACTGTTTACTGCGGTTACCATCGCAGTTACTTGCGACGTGTAGTGGGTTAAATCAAACGGACTTACACCCATCGCACCGTAGACAACCGAGTTGCCGATAGCATACTGCCCAATGCCATTAAACGTTGTGGCGACGCTTCCAAAGCTGCTTGAGTCACAGTGCAACAATTCAGCGGTGTATGCGGTAACCGCACCAACGACGAATTGACAATTAAATATCTGGGATCGAGCGGTAACTGTGGCGTTCGATCCGGTTAATGTGATCGGCACTCCATCCAGTGCATTTGCAAGACTGCTGGAAACCTGAAACGAATTTGCAAGAAGCGAAGCGCCCGAAGTCACATAGTAACTCTGGCCTGTATTTACGCCTCCCCCAGCCGTAACGAAGATGATGTTCTGCCCAGCCGGGAAACCATGCGCCGTCCATCCGATCGTGCTGGTGGAAATAGTCATCGTGGCGGACGTATTAGTGACTAGAGGATTCCCGCTCCCCGTGCCCTGGGGCGCGATTATGATATTATCACCCGTATTGAACGGATGCTGGAAGGGTCCAACAAACGGAAAGCCGAGATTCGTATAGCCGCCAGGGGTTGCAAACGTCACGATGGCGTTTGAACCCGGAGAACTCTTAGAGATCCCCATAATCGGGGCACCCTTGGAAAAGGTGAACGAATTCTGGATATTCAGCCAAGGGTCTTTGTTAGTTCGATTGCAAAACTGAAGCATCGCTTCCATCGGGCAAACGCTCGGATAGGCGTCCCCCCCAAGCCACGATGCGTTATTAGGCGTCGTCCACTGCGAAAAGTTGTTAAGCCCGAGATTGGCGTTAGTGTTACACATATCCATAAATCGGACAGTGCCGCACGTATTCAGATGAAAATTCTCAAATGCCGGCTGCCAATACCTGCCGCTATTCCATAAGCCCAACTCACCCCCGGAAACAGATGGATTGTTGGGGCCGTAGTAGACAAGCTTTGGAACATTGGCGATATCTGAATTAGGGATGCTTATGCTGTAGGTTACGTTTGTCGCGTCTAGCGAGCTATTCCAAGTGAAGTCTACAGTCGCAGGAGATGTAGCGTTTCCAACGCCGTTCGCAGTCGAGTTTTGGCCCGTCCCAACGGCCCATTGAATAGAAAACTTTTGGCCTGTCCGCGAGAATCCCGTGGGGACATTGGCTAGATTGGCAAAGTCCAAAGCGTAGACAGTTTGAGTTACAACGATACTCGCAACATTGGGAATGCTGTTTTGCACATCCCCATTCGCATCAACATATTGAGTTAGGTTATTGTGATGCCCGAGAAGCGAACTAGGTGCATTTGGAGCAATATTTCCCGAAAGGGTGACTATCAGATCGGCCTTGGCGACTGTTCCCGTTCCTACGCTTGCCTGCCATGAAATCGTAGAGGCGCCGTCAACCACTCCGCTTGAATTTCCCGTAATCGCCCATCCTGCAAGCGAACTGCCACCCGCATCTTTCACATTCAATATCTGGAATGATAGGCCGCCACTTCCACCTGTATCGGTTGGGAGAGCAACGCGGCTGGACCAGTCTGGGTTATACAACCCATGCGGAGATGACGTTGTGGCCTGCACCCATCCAGCTAATACGGGATGAGCAACAATGGAGGTGATAAATCCCGCAGTAAATGTTAGTGCAACAATCTTGCCATTGGCTGACCGTATCCAATTATTCCAGGGTTGAATATTGGAATAATAGACCGCCCCCCCAATTCCCATCTGGTTGTTTCCGAGATTTGAACTCGGGGGCGTGCTGGCAAGACCAAATTGTTGGGTGCCGACCGTCATGATAGTCCGAGCGTGGTCCGTGCCGTTGAAATTCTGTTATATAAATTGGTGACATCGGTTGACGATAAAGAGCCTCCGATGGAAGCTACAGAGCATTGTCCTGGATAGCCGCCGGAATGAGTACCGGAGATATTTTGTCCTAGAATTGTCATATTGAAATTGACAACAGCGCCAGATGCTACGCTTACGACGCCTTGATCGACGGCATTGATAAAGCCGTTCTGCGTAGAGGCACCGGAGCGGTTGGCAACGTAATAGCCGATTTGAGTTCCAACGGTTACGCCAGCCGATAGGGCGGCATTACTGTCGTTAATACGCCAATAAGCCTTATTATCGGAAAAGCGCGGGAAAATATTTACCTGAGTTCCGCTGGTCGCGTTTACCGACATGGCAGTTAAGCCAGTCGCAGGATTCGTATTAGACCAAAAAGAGATATGAGCAGAGTTTTGAGAAAAGTTTCCGCCAGCAGTGCTTGGATTAAAGCCGGTATCTAAATAGACCGTCGTACTGTTATTAACTCCCGTATAGCCTTGATCAGCTACAAAGGCCGGAGCACCATTCGCGGTAATCGCGAAAGAACTTGAAACGAGATTCAATAGAGCGGTTGTCGAGTTCTGAGTGGCTAGAAAATAGAGCGCGTCTAGCTTGCCCCAAACGCCATCTGACACCAATCCGTTTATCAGATTGATATACATATTGGTGTGTTTGGTATCGAGCCCGGAGGTTCGGGTCAAAAACGCTGTTGCCTGGGGGCTGGCAACCAATCCACGACCGCTCAACAGAGCTAGATTAAACACGACCCTGGAATCCCCGCGCAGTTCCGATCAAGGTCGTTGAGACCGCCGATGGCGTAAAGCCCGCCAAGGTCTGGTATTGTATAAAAATCGTCTTGGCACCTGAGGTCGGAACAGAGACAATATAGCTTCCCTCGTCAGGAACTAAGCGTGCCTTCCCGCCATCCGAGAACGCCCGGAAAGTACCAGAGCAAGATCCGATGAAGCCCGCCCTCTTATTAGAGAAGGTTGCACCGTTGCCGCCACCGACCCCCGAGTTCGCAGTCGGGTCAGAATTGTAAAGCCATGCGCGGATCTGAATCCCTGCGGCCAGACCTGTATCGTTGGTATCAACCAGAATCTCGGTGATGCAAATCGGATCGTCATTGGTATCGGAAGGAGATGCAGACAGCGCCGTGACAGAGCCGGCCGTTGCGTTGTCCGATATGGACTGGTTAGCCAGATAGGCAGTGGTATTGGCTGGGCGCGTCAGCGTGCTAAATACCGCGCTGAACATCTCCGGCTCGCCACGGACATAAACGCGACCATTTTTGATGCGGCCCATTTCGTACTGACCATCCGAACCGGATTGGTTAGCCGGAACGGCCGTAGAGCGGACATACATGGCAGGAATGCCGCCATCGCCCGTTGCGTAAGTATTGCCTTCAATCTTGGCAGCTCCTGCGGCGGATGCCGCAAAGTTAACCTGGAGGTTTTTGGAAGCATCAACGCGCAGTCGATCCCATGTGGTTCCGTTAAACCCGTAACCATATGCCATTCCCTGATCGGCAATTGCGATAGTGGCAACCGCATCAGCGTTATTTGATGCGCTTCCTTTGGTCGCTACCGCTGCCTGATCCGAGGCAATAACAACGGGAGCCGAATTGAGAGAGGTAGCCGATCCGTTGGCATTCACGCCAGACTTGATATTGATATCGAGGGCGTTCGCCGTAGAGGTCAGAAGATTGCCGGAACCGTCCGCATTACGCGTAACGCCGATTACTTTGGTTGTTTCCGCCGTCAGTGCTACTAGGTTGGTTGTTCCCGGCGTGGTCTGGTCAATGCCAGTTTTTCCAAGAAGATTAGTTCCGGCAGGCAAAGCATTGGTAATGGCAGTGACAGCCGTTACTGTGCCGCTATCAACAATGACATGGCCCAGAACATTTGTTCCGGCTGGCAATGGAGAGTTGGGGCTAAGGCCCACTGCAATTGATGTATCGGTGGCGCCAACCGCAGTCGATGCCGCTTTGATCGTTGCGGTATTGACGCCCTGCGTATCAACAAGGGTCTGAGCTGCAAAGAACGGCCCGGTTCCAGCGCCGGATTTATCGACCGCTAAAATACCGCCGCTGACTGTTGCTGCCGCGCCATCCTTGGCTGCAATATTCGAAAGAACGGATGCCATAATAAATCCTTAGTAGAAAAACCAAGATTCGGTTGTGTTGACTGAGAAATCAGCCTTCAGGGCATTGCCCGTGGGGGCGGAAAACGTGACCTTTCCGCCGCCGCTCATCACCGAAACCGTGAAAGATGCCCGAGTGGAGCGAACCCTGCGAAGTAGGCGCCGCATCAGACAGCCTTAATCATTTCGAGGGTGATGTCGTAGGAAGATGCGCTGGCAAAACCGACCGTGCTAAATTTGATCGCGCCGTCTGCTCCAGAATTGGCCGGGTTGGGCAAGCCGCCGAAATACTGGAAATCGAACGTCCCGAAGCCAGCCAGAATAAGCGCATCAGTCGGGGTGGTTGCATTCCACTGGATACGAACAGCGCCGGAATTGATAGCGAACACAACCCGCGCAATTTTCAAATGTAGCGAGGAGTTGGCAGCCGTCACCTTGACAACGCCGCTCTCGCCCGTGCCATCGCTCTCGTTCGTAAATTTCATAATGTAGTTTCGCGAACCACTTAAAATGGTCTGCGAGGTGACTGTATCAGCCATGTTTTGATATCCTTGGAATGAAAAGGGGGAGAGCCCTTCGACCCTCCCCGCGCTTAGGTCATCAAAATCAGGCTTGGGTTACGCCAAAGATGCCGTTGGCAATCGGGATCTGGTTAAGCCCGACAATGTTAAGCGTCTGGCCGATCTCAAGGCGCTTGGTACCGTCAGAGGCCGACTGCACCGCATAGGTGCCGCGAATATCGCCTGTGGTCGAAGTAGCCGGGTTGGTCGTTACCGCAGCGGTAAAGCCCGTGTTGGCGGTAATGCTGGTCCCATTCCAGATGATATAGGTATAGCCAAACGAGTCAGCGCGAAGCGGGAAGCCGTATACGTCGCCTGTGCCGATAGTGACCGTACTAGCTACCGAACCCGTATGAGTGACGCTGGTAACCCATTTGAACGCCTTCTTACCAGAGGCAACGCCGCCGCTCGCACCCGTGATTGTCTCAGTCATCGGGTAGCCGTAAACGTCGTAACCGTTCACCGTGAAGGTAATGCCGGTATCAACGCCGCCTGAGGTAATGCGGACGTTACGAGCCAGGAACGTGGTGTGGTCATAAAACCCGGTACGATCGCGGGCGCCGAAAATCTGGTAGCCGGGATTGCCATCAAGGGCGAGCGCGCCAACGGGAATGACATTGAGCGAGGGAAGCGCGGTAAAAGCGGTTGCGAGAACCGTCACGCCGGCACCCGTCGTGGAGACTAGCGTAATCGCACCAGCTCCAGGGGACTGCGAGGCCGCAATATTGACGGCCGAAATGGTCGAGGGAACTGCGTTGACAACAACGGCGGTATCATACCAGCCAAGCGCGGCGCAGGCCGCAATCGTGCCGGCCGCGACGTTGTTATACTTGTTATAGGGAAGGCGATTATCGAGAAGGCCCATGCCGCCGCCATAGGAAAGAGACGGGGAAGAGTCGGGCGCAACAGTCGAACCAGTGCCGAATTGGCCGGGTTTGCGCTGTTCAACAACATGCCAGGGGGCGGTGCCAGCAGAACGAGCCATTAGTTAAATCCTTTTTTATAGCGGATGCTACGCATCGGGCGCTGTGAGTTATAGAAATGTGGAATGAGGTATAGAAAAGGGGCGAGGTTTCCCCCGCCCCAAGTTTGCTGCTGTCCAACCCTTCAGGGGCTGAGTTTAGGCAGCGTCAGACGCCAGCGGTGCCAAACAGACCACGCCAATCGGACCAGCCACCCGAATAACGCTCGTAGCAGAGCGCCTTCGCGTTTTTGGTGTCGAAGTCGTTATCTTGGTCGAACATGACGCTATCGCGCTCGTACATCTTCATGCCGGCGGGAGCGTTCGTGCGGATGAACCACGCCGTTGCCGACGTAAAGTAATGGTTCATCTTGATCCCCTTGGGGAACACGTTCGTCGCCTTCAGCACGTTGATCGCATTGTTCGAAGTGTCGTTCTGAAGAACGGACTTCATAATGCGGTTCGCTTCGTACCAGGTCTGCACGGGCACATGCAGGGACTGCGGCATCAACGAGATCAGCAAGCCGCGACCGTTTTTGGCCTGCATGATCTGGATCGTCAGATCTTCAAGCGCAGCTTCAGACAAGTCCGCAGCCGTAGTGAGGGCGTTGGACTGGTTGCCGCCGGTCGTGGTCGGATGAGCCGTGTTGATGAGGGAAACGCCGTCGCCGCCGGTATAGGTCGAGCTGAAAGCCCGATTGTAGACGTTGGCGAGCACGTTTTCCTTGGTCTGCCGCATCGAGAAGGCGAGCTGCTTTGCACGCCGCTTCGAAACAACCTCATAGAGATCGTCGCGAAGTTCCTCAAAGGTCACGATATAGCCAAGCGCGTAAGCGACATGGGTATAACGGGTGACTGCGCCCTGCGACTCGGTGTCGTAGTTCGCGGCAGTGCCCTGGTTCTTGATCGGGGCGAGGCCGAAGCCACTGATTTCAACGTCTTCTTCATACGCCTTATCAGAGGTTTCCTTCTCGAACAGATCCACCCATTCTTCCGGGTGTTCAGTGTACGAGCGGCCCCACCATTCCTTGATGCCGGGCCAGAGAGCTTTGGGATGATTGCCAGTAGAAATAACAGCCATTGGTCAATCTCCTCTCAGGTCACACCAGCGATCTGGTTAGCCCAACGAGAGTTGTTGAGTTTAACCAGCCACTTGGCATTCATGTTAGTGTTAGCCGTCGAGCCGATGGTGTTATCAGCCTGTTGCAGCGGCAGCGCGATCTTCACGTCAAGCGTGTTGGTGGTCGCCACGGTGGACGCCGCCAACTGCCAACCCGAAAAGCCCGTGGTGGTAGAACCCGAACCCGAAACGAGGTTCGCATTCTTACCAGTCCAGAGGTTCGGAGCGGTCGCCTGTGCGCTGGCGTCGTCCTGAACTTCATAGAGCATGTTCGGGTCGTCACACACCGCAATGTACTGTGCAGTCGAAGCGGGGTGATAGATGTTCAGGTCACGGGTAACGGCAATGACCGGCTGGCCGGCGTCAATAACGCCAACCATCACGCCAAGAATCGGAGAACCGACCGTGGCGAGAATAACCGAGGGAATGCCGTTGGTATCGTTCGAGCCCGACTTGATGTCGACGGGATCGCCAATGTAGAGCGCAGTCGCGTAAGACGACGGCACGTAGTAGATGTTGAAACTGCCGTTGTACGGCGAGCCCCAAATATTGCGGTAGGGGATAAGACCCCGCGCAATGTTCGTGTTTGCCATTTTAAGTCCTTATGGCTGGATGAAATCGCGCCATTACGCGCGGATGAATTAGTTGCCCTGCTTGATCGTGATGCCTTGCTGGCCCACGTATCCCTGCTCTGGGGCTTCGAACTTGCCACGACGCATCGTTTCCTCTTTCGCGTCGATCTGGTCCCGTTCGACCTTCATGTCTGCCTGGTACCATTCCTCTGGGATCTCCATCAGGAACCCCGTTAGCGCCCCGCCACCCTCGGCAGTGCCCACAACGCGGCTGATCGGATTGCCCTTATCGTCCTTGACGTGCTCGTATCCCGCCTCCTGGGCGCGAGCGATACGACCGGGAATGTCATTGAAGATATGGCGATGAAATCCCGGGCGAACTGGATATTCCAGTTTCAGCGACATCGACCCAAAAGGCTTGCGAGTTGGCCGCTTGGGTAGATCCGCTGGTGATGCTTCCTTGACTGGTTCGCGCATGACTGGCGGCAATGGCTTGGTTCTAATACCTTCGTGCATTATCGTATTCCTCAATCCCATTCGTAATCTTTGACGTATTGCTCTTTCGTATAGCCCTTGATGTTCTTGACGAACTTGTCGCAAGCCTTCTTGGCCTCCGGGGGAAGATCGTCGTAAGTCTTGCCCCGCTTCCTGGGAGGCTGCGCAACGCCGCCAGGGGCCGCTACAGCGCCGGCCTCGTCCCTGCGAGTGTTGATGCCGAACTTGTCGGGAAAGCGCTCCATGGTCTTCTGCTTGGTTTCTGCAAGCAGCTCAGACTTGCTTTTGCCGGGATACATCCGCTCAAGGTCGCCAAACACCTCGGTTGAATAGGCGCGAAGGGATTGCGACTTGTTGAACCAGTCGTTTTCGCTGATCCATGTCTGGATGACCGGATCAAGCGGCGGGGCCTCGTTCGTGACGACCTTGGGCGCAACCGGCGCCTCTAGCTGTTCAATCTCGCGTCGAGTCTGACGTGCCGTACTGACATCCGCAGTCTCGATTGCGGTATCAAGCTTGGCTTCAAGTTCAGCCTTAGCCTTTTTGTAGGCCCGCTCTTCAGCCTTGGTCGCAAACTCTGAAAACTGCTTCAGGGTTTCGCGGGTTTCTTTCAATTCCCGCTCAACAACCCCGAACTTTTCATGCAAGCGGTTGTTGTCCCGCTGCAACAGCGGCAACATCTTCTCGCCACGGTCAAGAAACTCTTCTGCCGAGCGATGCTTTTCAGGATCGCCCTTAAATTCTTCTTTTGGCACCCAGCCAAGCCGGCGAGCTCTTGCTTCGGTCTCGAACTCACGGGGCACAAGTGTATCGCCGCCGGATTGCTCCAGCGTTTCTGTCTCGCTCATGATTTTTCCTGAAATTACCTGTTGGTTATACGCACGCCGCCGATGCTCTTGTCATCGATCAGGCGGTATTCTACTCCGTCATCCCCGAGGACAACGCGGCCCGCATATCTCTCGAAATAAACCCGGTCGCCAGCCTTGGGGCGCTCGCCCTCGAATGGCCTGGTCCTGTCGCTGTTCCATTTAAATGCGTCGTCGCCGGCCTCAACAATGACACCCGAGGAGGATGAGAGCTGGGCGCGGTCCACAACGTCGTCCGGAAGCTGTAGGCTACCCGAGGATGTTGCCGCGATATCAGGTCTAACCAGAACGCGGTCGCCTATTGGTCGGCAACCAGACTCGTTCTTGCCGAAAAACGGGGCCGGAATGTACTCGGCACGCCTGACCGAAAGAACCTTGGGATTAAGCGCCATGATTGACACCAAATCGGCTGACTTCTTCCCATCCCGTTGGCATAATGCTGTTCGGATATCCAACCGCATTTACCAAGGACGCCATCACCGCGCTCTTTGCCTTATGGATATCCATGGGGCAACGAATCAACAGGCCGTCCTTATTAGTCATAGATTTTGCTGCCTCAACTAGCGCTTCCGCCGCTGTGGTAACAAGATCGTCATTCACCCTCGCTGGCATTATATTCCTCTTCTCTTTCCTGATAAAACGCCTCGATTGCCTCGAAAGGCAGATCGCAGATTTCCTGTAATTCGATTATCTGGCCGCGCACTGTCTCTGACAGGTTTTTCGGATCGTTAAGCCACATCTCAAGGGCCGCCGATTTCAGAAACGCGCGCTTGTTGATTAGAAAATCAAAGAACCACTTGGTAACGGGCTCGTGTTTCCAGAGGCCGTATTGTTCTTTGGTCACGCGTTGTGCTCAGCAGCAAACCCAGCGCTAGGGCTCACCCGCCCGTTCCCGTCCGGATCAGCCTGCGCCAACTGATTATCAGTGCTGGGCGGTACACCGTTCGGGATGGTCGATGGATGCTGTAGCTGTGGCGGAGGCGGAGCGTTCTCCGGTCCCGGCTGGCTTACCGAACCGTCTGCGTTCTTGGTCGGCTGCGTGGCCGCATTGAACTGCGCCTCCCACACCTTCAGGTTCTGATCCAGCCAAGCCAAATGCTGATCGCCTACGGTGGCATCTGCCTCTGCCATGGACTTTATCGCGGTCGCGTAAGCCGAGAACTCCTGAGCCCGCTTAAGCTTCACATCGGCCTGAATGACCTGCTCCTTCTGATCCAGCTCCATGCCCTTGATGGCAATGGCCGGATTCGGAGCGGTCTGCTTGGCAAGGATCTTGTCAGGCTGATCGATGTCCGCAGCCTTGAAGGCGCGCATCAGGATTTCTTTGCCGTCGCAGTCCGGGTCTTGTCGGAAGCCAAGCAGGAACTGTGCCCTGCCCATCCGCTGCATGTCAGAAACCATCGTCGGGTCAGATACGGGCTCAACGCCCGCGCCCAGCACGTAATCCTGCTTAAGAATCGTCTTCCAGGTATCGCCAACCTTGTACTGGCTCTTTTCGTCGCCATAGACG
>Ga0265326_10000653_pt1 | contig 12865 bp, 6 predicted proteins | sample 41424metaG_FD_192439 | JGI IMG/M metagenome (GOLD analysis project Ga0265326, IMG submission 192439) | Rhizosphere microbial communities from Carex aquatilis grown in University of Washington, Seatle, WA, United States - 4-14-24 metaG | ecosystem: Host-associated > Plants > Roots > Rhizosphere >... | reverse complement strand
TCTCCGTTGGAGAGCCCTTGCTGATTAATCGCTTGTGGCGCGATCATATTGATATAACTCAATCACGTGGCTCCCTCGCGGGACGGCGTCGAATGGTGTTCCCAGCGTCAGCTGACAAGCTGGCTGGGTACCAATTTGGTCTCGGTTGTGATGCCGAAGAGCCGGCTGTCGCTATCATCCCGGAGGTCCAGATCGAACCGCACATTGCGTCGGATGAAAGCCGACGCCAGGTTCAAGAGCTGCGCGCCTCCAAGGAATTGCTCCTCGAGCCGTCCAGAGTCTCTCTAATTGCTTGACCGATGTGAATGGTCGCCGACATTGGGACTGAACGGGGTGGTCGCGGCCAGCGAACTTGCGAAGATGGTTCAATTCAGCGGGGCATCCGCGGTCATTCTCGTCATGGCATCCGGTAAACCAAGACTGCGCGACTGCATTGCCGGAACTCCGAAGCCGACTCGCATCTCACCGAGCGGCCGAACTGCGAACAGACACTCGCGTCTATCTTGCGGGCGGAGACGCGATGCGACGGAGTTCCTGAATAAGCGCTGCCAGCTCCTTATCGCTCGGCGCAATCGCAGCAAGCTGCTCGGCATAGCGGAGCGCCGACGTCGCGTCCCCAGACATCCGACTGAAGGAGATGAGCGCCTGCAAAATCTGGCTATCGTTTGGATGGGCGCGCAAGGCGTCCTTCAGAACACTCACCGCCGCCTCACGGCGACCGCTGGAATGCAGCGCGATGCCGTAGACGTAAACATAACGTTGACGCTCCGGCTCCAGTTCCGCTGCGCGAGCCAACGCGTTGAGTGCATCGTCCGGCCGTCTGAGGCGTGTCAACGTCAGGCCAAGGGAGTAAAAAAGCGCGGCGTCGCGCGGCGACGCCACGAGCGCTGTGCGCAGGACCGCTTCACCTTCGCCGTCCTGGCCGCGCTGCCGATAGAGGTCGGCAAGGTTGATTGCGGCCGTCGCGTAATGCGGGCTTAGCCTCAGTGCGGCCCGGTATTCGGCCTCGGCCTCTTGCGGTCGGTCGCGCTGCAACAAAAAATTCCCAAGAGCGGTCCGAGCCTCCGGCCGCTCCGCGTTGGAGCGCTGGGCTGCGATGAACTCGGCCGCCGCCAGATCGAAGCGAGCACGATCCGCCGGATGCTGACTTCGGACTGGCATATTGGCCAGCAGAGCAGCGGCTCTGATGCGAACGCCGCGGCTGGGATCGGACAAAAGCGGAGACACGAACGACCAGATCTCAGCGGCGGGCACGTTTTCCAGCATGTCCAGCGCGCCGAGCCGCACCATAGGATCGGGATCACCGAGCGCGGCGCGGGCCGTTGAAATGTCCGCTCGCGTCATGCGAGATGCCAATTCGCCAAGCGCACTGGCACGCGCTACGGCCGGCGCGCGCCGATCCGAGGCCAGCTCCGAAAGAAGCGCCGCCGCGTCTGTGCGGTTGATCCGGGCGGCATGAAATATCGGTCCGTAACTTTGAAAGCCCTTGCGATCAGCTCCGTACCATCGCTCAATCGCCGCTGCGGCCCATTGTGCCGACTGATCGCGATGGCAGTCGTTGCAGGCGTTCGCCGTTCCCAACGCCACAGATTGATCGGGTCGCGGAACCCTGAACGCGTGATCGTGTCTGACATCGATCGACATGTAGGTCCGGGTCGGCATGTGGCACGAGATGCAGGTCGGCGCGGGGTCGACGCCCGCATGCTGGCGATGCTTCACATCAGCGTATTTGTTCGATGCGTGACATTGCAGGCATGTACCTTCGCCTGAGAGGCGAAGCCCTCCGCTGTGCGGCTCATGGCAATCGCTGCAGCTGACGCCGGCCGCATACATCTTGCTTTGCCTGAAGGGTGTGTAGTTATACGGCTCCTCGACATCGCGGATCTGTCCGTCAACATCGAACGTGTTGCGCGAGAGCGCTTCGACCGCATGGGTCTCCGATAATGAATGTCCGGGAATCCAGCCTTCATGAAAGGCCGCCCGACGCGCGTGACATAGGCCGCAAGTCTCGACCTCTTTGCGGAGGGCTGCGGGCTCGGAAGAGCGCTGCACGTTGCCTGTCTGAGGCTCGATTGACCAGGTGATGCCGTTGCGCTCATCAAGATGCACCAGCAATCCCTTGCTCGAGTCCTGGCGCCTGCCAAACGGCAACCAGCTCTGCTGCTCGTGCGCCCAACTGACGTGGCGCGAGCCCTGTCCATGACATGCCTCACAGCCCACACTGATCTCCGTCCACGTCGTCGCGAACCGATCCTTCTCCGCATCGTAGTTCTTGCGCACACCAGTGGAATGGCATTCCGCGCACATGAAGTTCCAGGTCTGGTTCAATCTGGTCCAGTGCAGAACATCATCGTGCTTGATCGCTTCATTTGCCGAGAGATGAAACCATCGCTGGCCACCTCTATCACTAGGTCGGCTGTCCCATGCAATCGGCAGGACCTGGAGGCGGCCGTCCGGGAACGGAACGAGATACTGCTGCAGCGGATCGACGCCGAAGGTATATTTCACTTCGTAGACGGCCAGCGCTCCATCGGGACCATCGGTCTCCACGAAAAACTGTCCATTCTTACGGAAGAAGCGCGACTGCACACCGAAATAGTCAAAACGCACGTCGTTGAAATTGCCGAGCACCGTCCCGTCGGTGGCGTGCTGCATTGCCCCCTTGTGCTGAGACGCCATCCACAGCCGTGCCTCCGTCTGGTGACAGCCAGCGCAGGCGCTGCTGCCGACATAGGTAGCAATCTCAGGGGCCGGCGAAGCCTTGTTCTCGAGCGAGAGAAAGGCAATCCAAGCCAGAATGGCAGTCGTTGCCATCGAGCTGGCCGCCCAGAACAGTCCAGAGAATCCCGAGTTCCATCGTCGTGGCTCTGGTTCCCGCAACGATGCCTCTGGCGATCTCGCAGGGAAATTCGCCACTGGTTGATGAGTCGATTTGCGCCGCCTGCGTGCCAACAGCCAATCCTATAGAGATGAAGTCAGCCGGCCATCAGCCATATCATCGGTGGGATCCAGAGGGTGTCAAGTGCAGCGAGCTGTTGCGGCCGGCATCGGCCTGATGGAACTCAGCTCAAATGTGATGATTAGGCCAGCGGCTTGATCTTCCGCAATGTATGTCGCGCTCATTGCGCTAGTTTAGTCATTGATAAAAAACTGGAGGACGCCACAATGAAGCGATCGAGTGCACTCGCGATCTTGCTCACAAGTGGATTGGTAGCCGGCTTTGTGGCAGCGAGCACGGAAAGAGCCGGCGCGGTGGTGTACTGCCAGTACATCGAATATCCGGTGGGATGCATTGTTCGGCCTGGTGTCGTTCTGCGACCGCGACCGGTCGCACGCGCGGTGGTACGGCCTGGCGTCGGTGCACCTGGTGTCGGCGTGCGTGCCGGTACGCCGATGAATCGTGGCGGTCCCGTCAATCGCGTCGGTCGACGCTGAACCAGCTCAGTGTTTGGCTGGCCTGCCCAAGCCAAACAGGTTCAAATATTCGGCGTTTTGCTGCATCTGGCGCCGGCCATGGCAGTCGACCGATGCATTTAGCAATTCAATGGCGCGAAGACGTGAGCTGTTTTCAGTCGCGCCTTGCAGGTTTACTTCGGTCTGGTCTGGCTTCTGTTGTTCGTTGCCAAGAGCGTCGGCCCAATCGGGATCATCATGTTGGACATCATCTGGGTACGTGCGTCGCTTGCCTACCCAGACGCCGCGAACGGCAGCATATCGCGATGCGGCGCAACGGATCAAAAGCGTTTTGACAGAATAGGCAATCCAATTGTCATTTTCATTCAGCCAGGAGCGCGTCATGTGTAGGGACTCTTCGGATCAATTGCTGTCTCCGAATCGAGATAGCACAAGGGTGCGCTTGACAGGTCGGGCAGGCGTGATCCGTGCGATGGTCGCCTTGATGCTCATCGCGCCGGCGATGGTCGCTCCTGCCTTGGCGCAGTCCTTGGCGCAGTCCGTCGTACCGCCAGGTGTCGTACTACCCACCGATCGTAGCGTTCTGCCGATTCCTGAACCCGCATATCCGCACAGCACGGTGCTGGATGTTCGCAACGCCGGCGCGCCGCCGCCGCGCTTCGAGATCAAGGCGCCCTCACAGGCTCCGAACGTGCTGATTGTCCTGATTGATGACATGGGCTTCGGCCAGTCGTCGGCATTCGGTGGCCCAATTCACATGCCGACAGTCGAACAACTTGCGAGTGGCGGATTGCGATACAATCAGTTCCACACGACGGCGTTGTGTTCACCGACCCGAGCAGCCCTGCTTTCCGGCCGCAATCACCATGTGAACAATTTCGGTTCGATTGCCGAGACAGGCACCTCATTTCCGGGCCAGACCGGTCAGCGTCCTAACAACGTTGCGTCAGTCGCTGAGATGCTGCGTCTGAACGGCTACAGCACCGCCCATTTCGGCAAAAATCACGAGACGGCCGCCTGGGAGGTCAGTGCTTCGGGACCGACGGATCGCTGGCCAACCCGCCAGGGATTCGACAAGTTCTATGGTTTCATGGGAGGCGAAACCAACCAGTGGGCCCCACTGATCTACGATGGCACGACGCAGGTCGAGTTGCCAAAGGATCCTAACTATCACTTCATGACGGATATGACGGACAAGGCCATAGCCTGGATGAAGTCGCAGAAATCGCTGACTCCTGACAAGCCGTTCTTCATGTATTTCGCTCCGGGGGCGACCCATGCGCCTCATCACGTGCCCAAGCAGTGGATCGCGAAATATAAGGGCAAGTTCGACCAGGGATGGGACGCATTACGCGAAGAGACTCTGGCACGGCAGATCAAGCTCGGCGTCGTTCCTGCGGGCACCAAGCTCGCACCTAAGCCGGACGCCATTGCGGACTGGGCCAAGCTTAGCGGTGACGAAAAAAAGCTGTTCACGAGGCAGATGGAGGTATTTGCCGGTTTCGCCGAATATACCGACACCGAGATCGGACGCTTGGTCGACGCCATCAAAGCCACCGGTCAGCTCGAAAATACGCTCATCTTCTACATCGTTGGCGACAATGGCGCGAGTGCCGAGGGTGGCATGAGCGGAATGTTCAACGAGATGACTTATTTTAACGGTGTGCAGGAGACCGTTCAGGACGTGCTCAAGCATTACGATGAGCTGGGCGGGCCAAACACTTACAGCCATTACGCAGCCGGCTGGGCGGTTGCTGGCGACACGCCGTTCACCTGGACCAAGCAGGTCGCGTCGAGCTATGGTGGTACCCGTAACGGAATGGTGGTGTATTGGCCGAAGGTGATCAGGGCCAAGAACGAGGTGCGGACACAATGGCACCACGTCGTGGACATCGCACCAACCATCCTGGAAGCAGCAAGTTTGCCGGAGCCTAAGAGTGTGAATGGCACCATCCAGGTGCCGATCGAAGGCACCAGCATGGTCTACTCGTTCGACGCCCCCAAGGCGGAGAGCACCCATAAGACGCAGTACTTCGAGATCTTCGGCAACCGCGCAATCTATCATGACGGATGGCTCGCGGGCACGATCCATCGTGCGGCTTGGGAGACCAAGCCTCGACGTCCACTCGATCAGGATGTCTGGGAACTGTACGATACCCGGTCGGACTTCAGCCTGGCGAACGACTTGGCGGCGAAGGATCCTGACAAGCTGAAGGAGATGCAAGACCTCTTCATGAAGGAGGCAGAAGCAAACTCTGTGTTGCCTCTCGACGACCGTACCCTCGAACGGGCCAACGCGGCACTGGCTGGGCGACCGGATTTGATGGCAGGCCGCACGAGTCTCACGGTGCACGAAGGCATGGCGGGAATGTCGGAGAACGTCTTCATTAACATCAAGAATCGGTCGCACACGATCACGGCCGAAGTAGATATTCCGAAGGGTGGCGCCAACGGCGTGATCCTTGCACAAGCCGGGCGGTTCGGCGGCTGGAGCCTTTATCTGAAGGATGGCAAACCGACCTACACCTACAACTTCCTCGGCCTGGAACGGTTCACGGTTAGCGCGAAGCAGGCAGTGCCCGCCGGAAGGGCAACAATCCGGTTCGAGTTCGCGTATGACGGCGGTGGCGTCGGCAAGGGTGGCCTCGGCACTATCATCGTTAACGGTCGGAGCGTTGCGACCGGGCGGATCGAGCGTACTGAGTTTGGGGTTTTCTCGGCGGATGAAGGCGCTGATGTCGGTGCCGACGAGGGGACGCCCGTCACCGAAAGTTACAAGGTCCCGTTCAAGTTCACCGGCAAGATAGCGAAGGTGACGATCGATCTGCTCGACATGAAGAAGGCCGATATTGAGGACGCGAAGCGGGCTCGAAAGGCCGCCTTGGTCAAGAAAGGCCTCTCCGATTGAAGGAAGTAGCCGATGCTTCGGCCGCAACAAATCAGTGCCCAAAGGCTGAACTGGTGCGGCCGCCCCCCCTGCAATCGTAGAGAACTGGATTGGAGCGAGCCGCAATGACGTCGCCTGAAAGTCTGAATTCCGGATCGAGATTGTTCTCGCGGCGACCGACAGCGGTCGTCGCGGTTACCGTCGTTGCCCTACTGTCTCCGCAGGCCGCACGCGCCGACGAAAGCGGCATCTCGTACTGGCTGCCGGGCCTGTACGGCAGTATGTCGGCAACGCCGACCACGCCGGGCTGGTCGATCGCCGCGATCTATTATCACGCCAACGCAGGGGCGTCAGGAGCAGCAGCCGCGTCGCGGGAAGTCCAGATCGGACGATTGTCAACGGCCGTTGCAGTCGATCTCAACGTGGCCCTGCGCGGGCAAGCCGACCTGATGCTCATCGCGCCGACCTATACATTCGCAACGCCCGTGCTCGGTGGTCAGTTGTCGGCGACGCTGGCCAGCATCTACGCGCGAAATTCAGCCAGCATAGCAGGCACACTCACAACTGCGGTTGGCCCGATCTCGATCACGCGTAACGGGTTGCTGGAAGAAGCCGTCACCTCGTATGGAGACCTCTACCCAACCGCGAAGCTGAAGTGGAATACTGGCGTTCACAACTTCATCGTTTACGGTACGGGTAATATCCCGATAGGCGATTATAGTCCCAACCGATTGGCCAATATCGGCCTTGGTCACGGCGCCGTTGACGTCGGTGGCGGCTATACTTACTTCAATCCCGCCACCGGACTTGAACTATCAGGAGTCGGCGGCCTCACCTATAATTTCAAGAACCGAGACACACAGTACCAGAGCGGCGTCGATTTCCATTTCGACTGGGGCGCATCTCAGTTCCTGTCGAAGCAGGTCTTTGTTGGCTTGGTGGGATACGTCTATCAACAGATAACAGACGATTTCGGCCAGCCGGCTGTCCTTGGCAGCTTCCGATCGCGGGTTTTTGGCATCGGTCCACAGATCGGCTACGCTTTTCAGATTGGAAGTAACCAGGCGTTCCTTGGCGTGAAGGGATATGGCGAGTTTGCGGCTCAGAATCGGCCGTCGGGTTGGAACACTTGGCTCACTTTCTCGATATCGGAGGCTGTCCCGGCGAGCATCGCGACACCTACGAAGCACCCGATGCACAAATAAGATGGCGATCAACGAAACGGTCCGCCGCCTCAATCGGTGCTAGGGTCCGTACTCAATTAGGAGTGTCGGCGCAGGCTGAGTTGCGATTCAAGGCGTCCGAATCACGGGAGGCCTTGATGAGGTAGCAACTTTTTGGTTGAGCGATGTGGAATGGAGACGGCTCGAACCGCTGCTCCCGCGGGGGCGGCGCGGTGCGCGTCGGGTCGCCGTCGCGCAGGAGTGCCGCGAACGCGTCTTCAGCTGCGAGCGCCGGTCTCTCCGCCCGACATTGCCGTAACCCAACTGAGCGGGACCTTGCGGCCGATGATGCGCTCGCCTGCATCGGTCTGGAGGCGATAGACCCGCGTGGACTTCTGAGGGATGCGCTTCCAGATCGGCAGCAGGAGCCCGGCGACGAGGTAGATCGTGCTGGTCGTGAACGCTGGGATGGATGCGAGCTCCGCGCTGGAGCCGGCCTTGAGCTGCACGCGATCGGCCTCGACCCAATCATGCTCGGCCAGCTTGGCCAGCGCCAGAGTGCGGCGTCCTATCGGTCCGATCAAATGGACTCGTGGCTCGATCTCGCCATCGCCTGCTCGACGGTCCTCGATGTGATGCAGAACGCGATCACGTTGGCCGCGGTGATATCCCTGATCGGAATAGAGCCGAGATCGGGAACACGTCCCGCTCCAGTGAATGGATGACATCGAAGGCGTGCTGCTCGACCCAATGGCCCTTGTTCAGATCGTGCCATTCGCGGGCAATCGCCTCGAACGTCGACGATTGGCTCGTGGCGACTTGGAGGCGCTTCAGCCGTTTCTCGACGGCAGGATCCCGCCCCTCTCGAAGACAGCGCTTGGCGTTTGCGGCAGCGTCCCTGGCTTCGGCGAGACCGACCGAGGGATACGGTCCGAACGAAAGCAGTTTCTCCTTGCCATCGAACTCGTAGCGCAGGCGCCATCACTTGCCGCCGGCAGCGGAGACGTAGACGTGGAGGCCTCCGCCGTCGGTGAGCTTGTAGGGCCTGTCCGCAGCCTTGGCTTTCCGGATCTGGACGTCAGTCAGCATGAACTCACCCGCGATACCCGGTCCGCTCGGACCGACACCCAGTTTCATACCCGGTCTAGACCGGGTTTGGATGGGTCATCCTGAGAATGGCCGGCAACGATTCCACCACCTAATGCATTGTTAAACAAGCATTTTGGCGGGTCTTGGGAATGGCTGGGAGGGATGACTGGCCGATAGAGTGTCAGTCAATCCCTACTTCACCAGCATCAATCAGCGCCGCCTCAGCTACATGCCCGTCGTTTGGAATACATAAGCACTACCGACGAAGAATTGAGTGCCATATCCCGCATGTACACCACCTGACTGAATCGCGCTCGCTTCGGTCGCGTAACTATCAAAATGATAGCCAGAGTACTGACCCGTCACGAGATAATTGTCGGAAGAAGTCACTATCAGTGCCGAACGGTTTCCTGCCGTAGCATTATTGCCATGACCGTTAACGTAAAGATAGGAAATGTCACCAATTCTGACAACGTTGCCGTTGCCGTTCATTGTTACGTTTGCTCCTGCTCCCATATAGAGCTGGTTATTGCCGCCATTGATCCAAGCGATATCGCCGGATCCAGGCGCTGTTGTGTAATTACTGCTCCCATTCACGGTGATTGCTGAATTTACACCAATTGACGTGTTGTCGGAGGAGCCGGAGATAGTGACATTCGCGCTAGCGCCAATGGTCGTGGAGTTTGAGGAGCCACTAACGAGCAAAGTCGACGCATCGCCGATAGTCGTCGTGTTTGAGTTTCCGACCACCTGAACGCCGGCTGACTGTCCGAGAGACGTGTTGTTGCCAGCCCCGCCGATGTAGACACTAGCACCCGTTCCGGCGGTCGTCGTGTTCGAATTGCCGGATATATTCAGGTTCTCGTTCGAGCCCGTCGCATTGTAGGATGTCATGTTGTTGGACCCGCCGATGGCGGCGGCGGAGTTGTCACCCAGCCAGGTCTGATTTCCTTTACCGCTGACTGTTACGCTTGCTCCGGCACCCACGGTCTCGGCGTTTGAATTGCCGGAGACGTACATCCAAGCGCTCGCCAACGCCGTTGTCGAATTGCTTGAGCCGCTTACCGTGACGTGTGCTCCCGCACCGACATAGACCGAATTGCTATCTCCAGAAACAACCACGTTCTCGTTGGCACCGCTCGCGTTGTAAGAGGTCGAATTCTTTGATCCAGTGATCGCCGCCGTCGAGCCATCTCCCAGCAGAGTGTTGTTGGCATTTCCAGCGATCGTGACGTTTGACCCAGCACCCACGTTTTCGGAGTTGGAGTTGCCACTGATCAGCATCCAGGCCTTGGCTGCGGCGGTAATCGAGTTGCTGTCACCTCCCACCGTGACGCTTGCCCCGGTGCCGACGTTCACACCATTCGAGCTTCCTGCCAGGGTCAGTGTATCGCCAGCGCCGCCATAGATGGCGTTTCCAGCTCCGTTCACGGTGAGCTTGGTGTTGTCATTGAGCGAGACCTGATCGGCGGTGGCGGTTGCCGTCAGCGTCACGTTGGAACCACTGCCGGTGGTGGTGCCGTCGTGGTTGCCGGCCATGATGACGGTCGAGCCGGTGCCAACCGTGCTCGTGTCATAGTTACCGTTCACCTGCAGCCAGGCCGAATAGTCCATGTTGATCTGACTGTTCGCCCCGTTGACGGTCGCGGATGAGGCATATCCGGCGGCGACGGCGTTGTTGTTGCCATTGATCGTCAACGTGGCGTTGGGACCGGCGGTCGTGTTGTTCTTTGCACCATTGACGACAAGCGTCGACGACGCACCGGCGGTGGTGGTGTTCGAATCGCCGATCACCTGGACCGCCGTGTAGGTTCCGGCTGTCGTCGCATTTGCGTTTCCGGAGATCACGACCGAGGACCCTGCCGCCGACGTGCCATTGCCAACGTAGCTAGTATTTCCGGTACCGGACACCGTGAGCGCCGCGCTGGCGCCGGCCGTGGTTGTGTCTTGCGACCCGGAGACGACGATGGTCGATCCATCTCCGACTGTCGACGTATTGCCGTTGCCTTGCACGGTCACGTTCGCTCCGGCGCCCAGCGTGAGCGTATCCGATGCGCCGGTGACGGTGGCCGACGATGTCTTGCCGCCCGAGATCGTATTGCCGCTGCCTCCAAGCGTGATCTTCGCAGCGTCTCCAAGCGAGGCCGTGTTGGTGCTGCCGCCAGCATTCAGTGTCGACCCTGCCCCCGCCGCGATATGCGCGTTGGTCCCGCCCAGGGTCACGTTAGCACTGTCGCCGATAGTCGCCTGATCGTAGCTGCCGGCGACGTTCAGCGAGACCCACGCACTTGCCGCAGTCGAAGACCCCAGCGTGTCATGTGCGCCGTTTAGCCACACGCTGGAATGGTCGCCGGCATAGACCGTATTGGAATTGCCGTTGACCGTCAGCCAGGCGTTGGCGCCCGCGCTGATTGTATCCTGGGCACCGCCGACCGTGATCGTCGCGTTGCTGCCCGCGCTGATGATATCGGAGCTTCCGTTGACGGTCACCGAAGAACCGTCGCCGACGCTTCCCTGGTTGCTGCTTCCGGTCACGAGGACCGACGAGGACGTTCCCGTGGTGAAGGCGTCGTTGCTGCCGGTGACCTGAAGAGCAGCGTTGTTTCCCAGAGTGAGCTGGTCGCTGGTGCCGCTCAGGATGCCATGCGCCCCCGTCGTCGCTGTCACGGTGTTGTGCGTCCCGCCCTCGTCCGCCGTCAGGTTGGCGCCTGCGGCAAGCATGTTCGACGACCCGGTAATGTTGACATTGGCGTCGTCGCCGACCGAGACGGAGTTTTCATTGCCCGACATGGTCACCGCGGCCTTGTTGCCGGCGCTGACCAGGTTCAGGGCACCAGACACGTTCGCGGTCGAATTGTCGCCGACGACCACGACATTGTGGGTGCCGGTCACATCCGCATGGGCATTGTTGCCAGCAACGAAGATGCCGTCGCTGCCGGTCGCCTGGATGATGGCGTTGTCCCCCTGCGTCAGCCCCTTGCCTTGCTGAATTTTGTTGTTGGAGCCGACGACTGTCGCCACCGTGCCGGGCTCGAGCGTCAGCGAGCCGGCGCTCATGGTGATCGAATCGCCGTTGCCGGCGAGATCGATCGACGTATTGGCGCCGTTCACCGTGACGCCGTCATTGTTGCCGATCAGCGTGAGGGTCGCGTTGCTGCCGGCGACGATCGTATCGTTCGAGCCGACGATGACGGCATCCGCGCCATCGGCGAGGTAGATGGTCGCGTTGGAGATCGCGATCACGTTGCCGGTGCCGGACACGGCAACGCTGTCATGCTTGCCGCTCGCGATGACGGTGTCATGACCGACTGCGGAGATTGCATTTCCGTCGCCGGATACGATGACGCTGGACGATGCCCCCAATGCGACATTGCCGTTGTTGATCGCGATCGAGTCCGTGGTGCCGGTCACGCCGATGCTGCTGCCCGCCCCACTCACCGTCACGCTCGAATTGCTGCCGATGAGATTGAGCGAGGCGTTGGCACCGACGGCGATCGTATCGAATGATCCGTTCAGCGTTCCGCCGGATCCATTCTCGACTCGGACGCCGGCATTGCTGGCGGTGACCGTTGCCCCGGCCCCCGCGAAGTCGATCGAGTTTCCGGTCCCGGTCAGGCTCAGCGTCGCGTTCGCCTTCACGACCGCCGCATCATTGTCGCCTGTCGCGACCGTACTGGCACCGGCTTCGACGGCAATCGAGCCACTGCTGATCATGGTACTATTGCTGACCCCAGTGATATCGACGGCATCCCCAGTTCCGACGATCATCACGTTGCTGTTTGTATTTTGCGTGATGATATTGCCGGTACCATTGATCGTCGCCAGAGCGCTGGTCAGGACGACCGATCCACCATCCAAGTTGGCGGTCGACCGGGACCTGCCGGGCCCGCTGAAGGAGATCGATGCTCCCAGGCCAACCGCAGTGACATTATTCAAGCCGCCTACGGCGACCACGCTGGCTTGCGCCCCGACAGTGATCGTCTCTCGACTGCCGGCGGTGCTCACCGTAGCGCCGGTGCCAGCGGTAACCGAGGCGTAGTTGCCGGTGACGGTGACGGCCGAGAAATCGCCCGCCGTGACGGTCGCCGAGTCACCCTGCACGGACAACACGGACTGCATGCCGCCCGCCACCACTTCCGACAAGCCGACAACAGTGGCATGGGAGCCATCACCGACACTCGTCTTGCCTTTGTCGCCGGTGACGGTCACCGTCGAGCCCTTGCCCGCCGTCGTGGTGCCGCCCGCTCCCTTCTGTATGATCGTCGCCTTGTCGCCGGCCGAGTTGGTCTCGTTGGCGCCGGTGACGGTCATC
>Ga0265326_10000650_pt1 | contig 12898 bp, 13 predicted proteins | sample 41424metaG_FD_192439 | JGI IMG/M metagenome (GOLD analysis project Ga0265326, IMG submission 192439) | Rhizosphere microbial communities from Carex aquatilis grown in University of Washington, Seatle, WA, United States - 4-14-24 metaG | ecosystem: Host-associated > Plants > Roots > Rhizosphere... | reverse complement strand
TCGGGATGAAGATCCCGGACGGTGGGGACAGCTGGGACGGCGACCAAAGGTCGATTAGCGAAGCGACCTTGATGGAAATTTCGATCGTCGCGCGCGGAGCGAACCCGAACACCCAGGCCGGTTTGCGTGAGGAGAAAATCCTTGCGGAGATCCGCAAACTCGAAGGCATCCTCAATACCGAACGCACAGAAACTGTGTCGGATGCGGAAGCGGATGCCGAGTGGCGTATCCGCCACATCGAGAACCTGTCTCGGCTTTACAAGCTGCGATTCTGAACAAACACACTGCGGGCCCGCCAACTGATAGCGGCCGATCGGGAAACACCCCGCGCCACACCCAAACAAAACGAAAGGTGGCCCCCAGTGGCTTCAATCGAGGAACAACTGAAGGAACTTGGCGAGAAGCGAATCCGTCTGTGGAATCGTGCGAAGGAAGTGTACGACCGGGCAGCCGAAGAGCACCGCGACCTCACCGCAGAAGAGCGGTACAACACGGATCGGCTCGAGGAAGACATCCAAGGCATCGAGAAGCTTTCTGAGCGGATCATGTCTTCGGGTACGGCCCGTGAGGAGTTCGAGCAGGTCACGGAGGCGTTCGCGTCGATCAGTACCCGTGGTGAGCGTGCCGACCTCGCGCAGCGTGATCAGCGGATGGCGGAGGATTTGCGGTCGTTGATGCGTCCGCCGTCCGAAGGTAACTCGTTGATGGACCGCACCAGGGCTATCAACCAGATGGACTTGGACATGACCGAAGCGGCCCGCCATTTCGCTGCGGTTCGCCAAGGGTTCACCGGTAACGAGCTTCGTGTGATTATGACTGACGCGGGTGCTGCGTCGGGTTCGTTGACGGTTCCGACGACGGTCGCGAACACGATCTACTCGTTCATGGTGCAGTCAAACAACATTCGTCGGATCGCGCGTGTGATCACGACGGCTGGTGGCGCACCGATGAACTTCCCGCGTACTGGCACGCATGGTGTCGCGACGCAGGTCGCCGCGCAGACGACCGCACTTGCGGGGTCTGACCCGATCCTCACGTCGATGACGATGACCGCCTACGACTACGGCCAACTGCTCCCCGTGTCGAACGACATGCTCCAAGACTCGGGTGTGGATGTGCTCAGCTATGTGGCTGAGCAGATCGGCCGCGGTCTCGGCATTGTCACCGGCCACGACTACGTGTTGGGTACCGGTAGCGGCCAGCCGACCGGTATCTCGAACGCGACTGCGGTTGGTGCGAACGGCACAGTCGCGACTGGCGGTTCGTTGATCATCGGTACCGGCATCGACAGCTTCGTCGACCTCCAATACAGCGTGGCGGACCAGTACCGGAACAGCGGTTGTGCGTTCCTGATGCACCAACTGACCGGTGGCCTGCTCCGTAAGGCGCGTGACGGTGCCGGCGGCACGGTCGGCGCGTACGTGTGGCAGCCGTCCCCGACTGTTGGTGTCATTCCCGGTCAGCCTGACCGGCTGTTGGGTGACCCGGTCTACTTCGACTCCAACGTGGGTTCGCTCGCTTCGGCGGCGAAGATCGCCTACTACGGGGCGTGGGACCGGTTCTACATCCGTGACGCGTCGACTCTGTCGATTCAGCGAAGCGACGACTTGTACTTCAACCTCAACCAGGTTGCGTTCCGCGGAATTATCCGCACGGACTCGAACCTGATTGACCCGAAGGCAATCAACCTTCTCACGTCACGTGTTGCGTAACTAAAACCGCAAGCCTCCTCAGCGGAGGTAGACGAGCCCCGGAGTATGTGGCCGCACTGCTCCGGGGCCTCGTCACACGCTGAGGCCAACTCTCCGCTGAGGAAGGATCTTCATTATGAAATGGTTTCAACGCGCGCGCTCGAAAGAGCATCCTGTTATGCAGAACCCGGCCGAAATCTGCGACATTTGCGGTGGCCTCTCGCTGGATGGGTTCCGTCGTTGCGAACGTCATCTTGGCATCGTGTTCGACTCGCACGCTGTAACTGACGCACCCGAAACGCGGGGTGCATGATGGCGAAGTTCTTGCTTTACGGCAACGCACCGAACCAGAAAACCGGGTACGGAATCCAACTTGCCTATCTGGGTGAGATGCTCCGCCAGGACGGCCACGAAGTCGCCTACGTCAGCACGTACGGCCTTCAGGGCGGTGTGTCCGAATGGAACGGGTTCCGTGTTTACGGGTCCGGGTTCGACTCGAACTGCAACGATGTAATCCACATGCACGCCAGTCACTGGTTCCGTAATGACCCGGACTGTTGGATCATCACCCTGATCGATGTGTGGATTCTCAAGAATCCGCTGTTGGCCGATTTCAATGTTCTTGCGTGGGTGCCGATCGATCACGAAACCGATTACGGCCCGCAACGGAATGTGCTCGAGTTTTTCAACATGTCGGGTGCGGTTCCGGTCGCGATGGCACCGTTCGGGCAACGGTTGCTGTCCCAGGCGAACCTGAACCCGGCGTACATTCCGTTGACGGTTGACACGTCCGTGTACATGCCGACACCGGAATTGCCGAACGGGCAGAACACCCGCGAGTTCATGGGAATCCCAGAAGACGCATTCCTTGTGTCGTTGGTCGGAATGAACAAGGGATGGGCGAAGGACCGTAAGGGGTTCAACGAGGCTTTCTGGGCGTTCGGGCTGTTCGACGCGATGCATCCGGAAGCGAACGCCCACCTTTACATTCATGCTGAACAGACCAACATCATGGATGGCATGGACCTGAAGGAGATGGCGATCGGCTGTCGGGTCCAGCCACACAAGATCACGTTCGGTGGCGGACCGAACCAGTACGGGCTGCGGCTCGGGTACACGCCGGAAATGATGGCGGCCATGTACACGACAACCGATGTGCTGTTGGCTCCAAGTCACGGTGAAGGGTTCTGTGTCCCGATCATCGAAGCGCAGGCGTGTGGGACGCCGGCGATCGTGAATGACTTCTCTGCCCAACAAGACCTTGTTGACGATGAGGTTGGGTGGAAGGCGGTCGGGCAGCCCGAATGGGACCCCGTACACCAAGCCCGGTATCAGCAGCCGTTGATCATTGACATTGTTGACCGGCTCGTCGATGCGTTCGAGGCGGACCGGGAGAAGATAGCTGAGGCGTGTGTCGCGCGCGCCCGCGAGTTCGATACTCGGGTGGTGTATGAGCGGGATTGGCGTCCGCTGATCGCGGATCTGACCCGGGAGGCGATCAAACCGGAACTCGAGCGCGAACCGATGCCCGAAAAGAACGCGGTCGCGGTCATTGTTCCGATCAAGGGCCGAACAGAACACATCGTGCCGCTCGCAGAATCGTTCGCACGCACTACCAATGAGAGCGAAGCGTCACTGTGGTTCATTCTCGACCACGGCGACCGCGCCGCGTCAGACGAGTGCGAGAAAGCCAACGACAAATACAACGGCATCCATTGGATCTTCTCGGACGCGTCGACCTGTGCCGAGAAATGGAACTACGGATTCGACCTGACCAGTGTCGAACCGTGGGTGTTCTGCACGGGCGACGACGTGCGGTTCCATGAAGGCTGGCTTGACGAGGCCCGCAAGTGGAGTTCTGAGTTCGATGTGATCGGCACGAACGACACGACCGGCAAAGTCAAGAATCCGTTCGTTGCTCGCGGTATCCACGCCGACCATTTCTTCGTCCGCCGCGCCTACGTTGAAGAGTACGGGGCATGTTTGGATGGGCCGGGTGTTCTTGCCCCGGAGTGCTACCGGCATTGGTATACGGATACGGAGATCATCAAACTGGCACGCGCGCGCGGAGTGTTCACACCGTGCCTGACGTCGGTGGTGGAACATTTGCATGAGGGTTACGACGGCCTGACCATGGAAGACCGGCTGGCGGACCCGTTGTTGAAGATCCCGGTGGAGGCACAGCCGCAGGATCAGCAGACTTGGCTGTCTCGGATGCCGCTCGTGGAGCAGCAGCGCACCACGCGCGGCAAGATATGAAAGCCCGCAGGTTCGACGCGTTCCCGTTCGCTGGGACGCCAGTCGAGCTCTCGTTGCTTGAATGTCGGCTGACGGAACTGTCCGGGGTGGTGGACCGGTTCATCATCGTCGAAGCGACAACGGACCATATGGGCCGGCCGAAGGCATTGAACTACATCGAGAACGAATGCCGGTTCAAACCGTGGGCTGATCAGATCGTCTACGTCGTCGCGGATGACCTGCCGTCGATCGAAGAGAACGATTGGTTCTGGGCTCGGGAACATGCCCAACGTGAACATATCGGTGAAGGTCTCGACTTGGTTGGGGCGGACAGCAACGACATTCTGTTGCAATCCGACCTTGATGAGATCCCCACACGGCTCGCGGTACGGAACGTCAACCCTGGCGTCATGTCATCGGTGGTGTCGTTTCAGCAGCGCGGCCATTTCTGGGCTGTCGACTGGCAGCATCCGGCACCCTGGCAAGGAACGACTGCCTGCCGGGTCGGTCATCTCGCGAGCATGGCAAGAGAGTCAGTTTCTCCGTTCGCGGCGATGCGTGACGCCCGGAACATGACCCGGCCGACAACGATCCCGAACGCCGGCTGGCATTTCTCGTGGCTGGGTGGGAACTGGGATGCGTGGAACACGAAACATGACATGTTCTGCCACAACGGCCAGGTACGCGACTTCCATAAGAGCGCGGAGCATTACTACCGAGATGGTGTGCATCCGACCGACAACGTGAAAATGATCCCGGTGGATGTGGATGACACGTACCCGGTGTGGATGCAGGACCGGGCGAACGTCCCTGATAGCTGGTTCCGGCCAAGGTGACGCCTCTCGAGGTCCGTTATCGCGAAGCGTGCAACACCCCGTCGGATATCAACGAACATCTCCCCACATTCGTTGATCTCTGCCAAGAACTCAACGCACAGAACGTGGTCGAGCTCGGCACGCGGGGTGGGGTATCAACGATTGGTTGGTTGTACGGCCTGAAATGGACGGGCGGCCATTGCTGGTCGGTTGATATTGACCCGGCCCCGGATCTTGAGATGAAGCATTGGACGTTCATCCAAGGCGACGACCTTGACCCGGCCGTGTTTCAGCAGCTACCAACCGCGGACATTGTGTTCATCGACACCACCCACGCGTTCGAGGACACGCTCGCCGAACTGAACGTGTACCGGTGGAAAGTCCGACCGGGCGGGAAGATCGTCCTGCATGACACGGAACTGGAACGGCCATTCGACTTCATCTCACGGCTGCCGCAGCCGGCGTTTCCGGTCCGGTGTGCGGTCGAAGAGTTCTGTGCGGACGAAGACCTCGAGTGGACGAACTACGCGAACAACAATGGTTTGGGTGTCATTGATATCCCGGAGGTCTGATGTCGAACTACATCGACGGCGACGAACTCCGCGCCCGAATCGGATCGGACACATCAAACTTCCAGTCCGTCATCGACGCGGTATGTACGGTCGCCTCACGAGAAATTGAGAACATCACCGGCCGCGTATTCTTCTCCCAAACGAACCCTTCGTCGTTGTTGTATCGGCCCGACGAAGCCTGGTGTTGTGAGACGGACGACTTCTCAACAACGACCGGGCTGATCGTCCAAACCGACACCGGCTACGACAACACCTACGCGACGACGTTGACACTCGATGTTGACTATGTGGTCACTCCCCGCAACGCGTTGTATAACGGGCAGCCGTGGCCGTACATGGGGTTGCGTATTGCCCCAAGGTCGCCGCACTGGTTTCCGCCACCCGCGATTGGTCAGGTTGAGACGGTGAAGGTGACCGCGTTGTGGGGTTGGTCGCAGGTTCCGGACATGGTTCACGAAGCGTGCCTGATCGGCGCTGCTCAACTGTTCGCCGGTAAGGATTCTGCGGACGGGTTTATTGGTCTGGATGGTTGGGGTCCGGTGAAGATTCGTGAGAACCCGATGGTCCGTCAACTGTTGGGGCCGTACATGCTGAACGGGCCTGTCACCGTCGTATGAGCACCCAGATCGGTGATGTGCTCGCCGCGTTGAAAGAACTATTCGCAGGTTTGGGCGAAGTCCAGGTTTACGACCATGTACCGGACAGTCTCGTTCTGCCCGCGGTTGTGGTGTATGTGGAACGGTGGCCGTTCGCGGTGACTGAGGAAGCCACGTTCGTTGCGTGGTGCATCACGGGGACGGTCGAAACGAAAGGTGCGCAACAGCATCTGATGGACTGGTTCTCTGACGGTCCAGGTTCTGTCTGCGGGCTCATCGACGCGGATAACACGCTCGGCGGTCTTGTGTCGTATGTGTTGCCGTTGGAGATGCGGCAGTGGGGTAACGATCCTGTCCAAGAAGGTCGGGCACGTCATGTGCAAGGCCAAATCGTCCTGAACGTCATGCGGTAAGCGGCCACCGTCAAACTCGGAAAGGTAACCAATGTCAGGAAATTTGACTACTGGCCGTAACGCCAAGATCTTCGTGGACGCTTCGGCGGCGGGGACGATGGCGCTCGGTACTACCGCAGGCGGCACGTCGGTTCTCACACAGCTGAATGGCCGTAACCAGTGGACCGTTGACTGGACCCCCACGTTTGTGGATGTCACAAGTTTTGGTGACACGTCACAGACGAATGTGCCCGGTCTTCCGGGTGGCGGCGCGGACCTATCGGGCAACTGGGACTTCGCGGGCACGCTCATCAAGAACATCCTCCCGCCGGGTGCATCGACGGAACGGTCGATCATGATCTTCCCCGACGCGACGAACTACGGCACCGTGTTCTGGTCCGGTAAGGGCTATTTCGGCATGAAGACCGGCGGCGGTATCACGTCGGCTGTGTCGATGGATCTGCATTTCGAGCCCGGTCCGACCGGTCTCGCGCTCTATCCGTGATATCCGACCGCTGAGGAGCAACGTATGGGATGGCAAATCACGTTTGGTGGAACCAAACGCGACCTGACACCAGAAGAACTCGAGGACGACCCGTTTGTGTCGCGCTGGGAAGGCGGCAAAGTTGTCGATCTCGATGAACTGTCGCCGGATGTGTATGACGGTATCGCTGCGGATGAATCCGGTACGGATTCATGGTGGGGTGTGTATCGGTTTCCTTGCGCGTCGGCTTCTCGGATGTTCGCTATTACTCAAGCCGCGGCAGCATTCGCTGGTGTTGATGGACCGTCGAAGCCGGCGAATATGCGAGAGTCGGAACTGATCCTCGAGCTGTTCGAGATCACGCCCGATATTGCTGACAAGCCGGTTGTTGATTCGCTCCCTCTGGAGCCACCCGAGACGGAAGCTGGCTCATCATCTGGGCTGCAAGACGTTTCGGGTGGCGACCCTCGGAAGTCCGACGAGAACGACTCTCTGACCTCTTGAGTTTGTATTTCTCCGATGAGTAGGAGATTGCGTGAACGCAAACTTTGATCTCAAAGGAGTCGCCCAACTGGTCGGTCATATCAACAGCGTTCAGGCATCAGCGAACAAGTTCGATCTTGCGGTCGTGACAAGTATGGCGGCCGAGGCTAAGAAAGTCATTGTCGCAACCGGGCAGCCGCACCACCTCTCCCGCTGGAATGACGGCCGTGGCCTGAACTTGAACGCGAGTTACAAGATCACCGCTACGCCGGTACCGACTGCGATCGTCACGGGCACTCCGCCGGGAGTGTGGCGTGTGCTTGAGTCGGGTGCGAAACCTCACCTGATCGGTAACCGTTCTGCGGGCAGGGGACGCAGGGGAAAACGGAATCAGTCTGGCGGGTTCTTGGGCCGTCCTGGTGTGTTCGCGGCCACTGCGCCGGTTCAGCATCCGGGAATGCCCGCTGAACATGCGTGGGAGAAGTCCGCGTCGGCGGCGATTGCGGTGAATCGGGCGACGATTGGCACTGTCCGTAGGACCGAGTACGTGAAGTTCTTCGCGGGGATCTGATGGCGACATTCGCTGACAAACTCGCCCTCGCGATCACTGCGAACAACACCCAGGCGCTCGGGGCTCTGAAGGAACTGGGTGCGGTCGCTCAGAAGACTGCCGCGGATATGAAAACCGCGAACGCAGAAGCGGCAGCGTCGGGCGAGCAAGCTGCTACGCAGCTAATTGGTAATTCCGCGGCCATGAAGACCTTTGCTGCGGCAGCGGTGGTGACGGTCTTCGCACTTAAACAATTTGTCGGGGCGGGCGAGGCGGGCCAGGCTTCCGCGGCCCGTCTGGATACGGCGATCGGAAACGCCGGCCAATCATCTGAGGTGTGGGCTGGGAAGATCCAGAAGACCACCGATCAGATGGCGAAGCTGGGCTTCAATAACATTGAAGTCAACGACTCGATCACCCGTCTTATCCCCGCGACGAAATCGGTTGGCGAAGCGCTCAAACAGCAGGGACTCGCCGCGGACATCGCGCGCGGACGCAATATCGATCTCGCTTCCGCGACGGACATCCTGGTCAAGATCGACCAAGGCCGGTACACGCAACTGACTCGCAACGGATTGTTGCAGTCCAATCAGGTCAAGGCGTTCCAGGATCAGAAAGACGCCATCGCCGCATTGTCCGCTGTGTATGGCGGTCAGGCTCTCGCTTACTCGAAGACGTTCCAAGGGCAGATGGATGCCCTGTCCGCGAGTACGACGAACCTGAAAACACAGATCGGCGAGCAGCTCCTTCCGACTCTCGGTCAGTTCGTCGGGATTGCGAGCACTGCGGTCGGGGCGATGACCCAGATCGAGCGGGTCACCAACCACGCCGGTTTGAACTTTTCCGCCTTCGCTGACGCCGTCGAAAAAACGATTCCTGGTGTAGCGCAGCTGGCCGGCGTGCATGATGTTCTGAACGCGAAGCAGTCCCAGGCATCCGAGGGTGCGAAAGCATACGCGAAGGATCTTCAGGACGTTCAGGACGCCCAGAAACGGTATACGGCGGACCTGGCGAGCGGCCACACGACGACCGAGCAGCTGACGGCGGACAGCAATGCGCTAGCAGCAGCACAAAGCAAAGTGGCGGTCATTCAGGGTAAAGCTGATGCAGCGATAAAGGCTGGAACTGACGGTACGAATAGCGCGACGACCGCTACTCAGAAACTGTCAGCGGCGCAGCAACAATTGCAGAACGACCTATCCGGCCAGACGGGTAGAGGCCAGTTGAGCGTTTCGGCGGCTGACGCGAAGTTGTTGACGCAGTCCATGCTTGATGCAGCGTCGGCGGAATATGTATATAACCAGGCTGTTGCTGCGGCGCAACTCACGACCGACCTTGCGACCGGTTCGGTGATTTCCCTCGCGGACGCTTATCAACTGTTGGGCCAGTCGGCATCACAGAACGCGGTGCAAAGCATCGGCAACCTGAACACGGCCGCGTTTTCGCAGTTCGATGCGATTCAGGGCGTGTCGTCGGCGGCGGATAACTACAACCAGTCGTTGACTGATTTGACGAAGAAGGAAGGCTCTGCGGGCGGGGCTACGAAGACTGCTACAGCGGCGTTTTATGACCAGGTTCAGAAGCTGAACGCGGTCCGGGATGCGACGAATGCAGTATCTGATTCGCAGTATGCGTTGCAGAAGGCGCAAAGCAACGAACAGCAGACGTTGAATGATGCTGCGAAAGCGATGCAGGATTATCGCGACACACTGAATGGTGTGTCTGCATCGTCCCCGAAGGGTACTGATGCTCGCAATAATGTGGGCATTGCGAAGGACGCGAAGACCACCGCGCTGTTGGATTATAACGATGCGTATCGGGCGAATCAGGATGCGATCAAGAAGTACGGCAAGAACAGTGAGGAAGCGCAACGTACTGAAGTTGCGTTACATGACGCTCGCCGGAACCTGATCAAAGCGACTAACGACTACAACGATGCGCAGCGTGTGTTGAATGGCACGTTGCATGGGTTCGCTCAGGGTTCACCCGAACTCGTTACGGCGACCCAGAACTTGCAAACCGCGCAGGATAAGGCGCATGACTCGCTGATCAGTGTGCGAGACGCGGCTAATCAGGCGCATGACGCCCAGCTCAATCTTGGGAAAGCCCAAGCGGACTTGCAAGGCAAGTTGGACAGCCTTAAGACCGGTGGCGCGTCGGGCCAGTTGAAGACGTTTCAGCAGAAGCTCGATGATGTGAAGACTTCAGCGAAGAATCTGGTTGATTCGATCGGCACGGAGATCACGAACGCTGGCGGTTCGCTCGGTTCGGCACTCGAGGCCGAGATCGGCACGTTGAAGTCCATCATCGATCAGCAGCCGGCGTTGAAAGGCGCGTTCGATTCGGTCCTGTTGGCGATGAATGCCGAACTGGTCCGGTTCACGACCGCGAATGCGGGCCGGAAGGTGGCCGTAAGCGGCCATCAGTCGTTCGCGGAAGGCGGTTGGGTCAAAGGTCCGATCGGCGCTCCTGTAGATGCGACAGTGCATGGCGGCGAGTTCGTCCTGTCACGGAAGATGCTCGCGGCTGGTGGGCATGGCGGCGGTGCGGTCACGATGAACGTGACGATCAATGGTGCGGTGTCGCCTGAGGCGACGGTGTCTGCGTTGCGGCAATGGGTGCGGCAGAACGGCGCGCGCGAGATCAACATGGTGTTGGCTCGATGACTGCGCTCATCCCGGCGAAGGTCGAAATGGCGTTCGGTGCCCGACCACTGTTGGACGCATCACCAACGTGGACAGATATCACCAGCTACGTGCAGACGATCGACACGAACCGGGGGAACGCTCCCACACTGGGATCGTTCGCGAGTGGTACCGCGACTGTTGTCTGTAAGAACAACGACTACCGGTTCGACCCTGACAACGCTTCCGGCCCCTACTCGGGCGATCTGATGCCGTTGACACGTATTCGGATCTCGGTAACGAACTCGTCAGCGACAACCAAATATTTGTTCAACGGATACGTTGCACCGCTATCCGGATTCGTTCAGAACTACGGCGAAAAGACCGCGACGACGACGATCAACTGCGTCGATTTCCTTGCGGTCCTCGCGACGTTTCATCTTCCGCCCACGGTCACGATGACGACATGGACGAGCAGCACGCTCGACACGTTGCAACAGTTACAGCAGCTGAACGTTCCTGTCACGATCACGCTCCCCGCGCCGACCTATCCGGCGTACCGGACTGGTGCGCTACTAACACAGCTGGTGTCAGATGGGACGTTCCCGCAGCCAGTAGCCGGCTGGTCAGTGGACACGACATACCGTGTGTCGCAGGGATATCTCGGTGCCGATAATGCTCTCTCATGGGTGCAAACGTTGGCGGCTACGGAGGGCGGCGACGTATATGTCCTCGCTACGGGTGTCGCCAGGTTCGACGGCCGGTATTCGCCGATAACGGTCGCGAGGATGAGCACTTCGCAAGCAACGTTTGACGACGCGCCCGGCGCGACGATTCCGTACTCGGCGGCCGGGTTCTCAAAAACGTATTGCACCGAAATGTACAACTCGGTGACGGTCACACCGGATGGCGGCACGCCAGTCACTGAGGTCATCCAACCAGATATCGACGCGTTCACCCAGTCGGACTATTCGAAAAGCGGGTTCTTCAACAGTTCGGCCGACGCGATCGCGGACGCGAAACTGATCCTCGCCCAATATTCGACACCGACTTCGAGTCCGGCTGCGATTGTGGTGAAACCTCGCCGCTCGAACGCGGTGAAAGACGCCGTGTTGGATCGCGAGTTACGGGACCGGGTCACGGTGAAACGGAAACCGCCCGGCGCGTCTGCACAAGTATCGGCGGATGTGTTCATTTCGTCGATTGCGCATCATCTCACCGCGACTGGCGAGTGGGATTGCACGATGCAGTTCCGGTCCGCGCAGGTCAGCCCGTTCACTACGGCGTCGTCGAGCTATGCGGTGTATGGGACGAGCACGTTTTCGGGTGGGAAACTTTATGCGTATTGAGGTGGCATGACTACTCGAGCGACTGTTCCGGGCACGATCAACGCTGGTGACACGGTCGCCGAAACAGACATCAACAACGGGCCCGGCGGATGGTCGGCGTATGTCGCTGTCACAAGCGGAGGTTCGGGGTTGGGCACATCCGTCGCCGACCTCTCAGGGCTCACTACTGGCGCATATACCTACCCCGCAAACCGCCGTTACAAGATCACCGGGCATATTCCGGTGATCGTGCAGAACACGTCGAACGGGTTTGTGAAAATCCAGATCCGTGACGGTTCAAACAACGTCGTCGGCCAGATATGCGACACGACCGTCTACGCGGGGGAACGTCTCTTCGTAGAAGGGACCACGATTATCACTCCGAGTGCGGGTAGCGCGACCTACAAACTTTCCGGATTCACGTCTGCCTCAACGTTTGATTGGTCTGCGGGGTCCACTCCTGGCGATCCGGGCCCGGCGTTCATTCTTGTGGAAGACATCGGGCCCGCATGACGGCGACGGCCCCGAAGATCACGGCACGCGCTCAATGGGGTGCGAACCCTCTCGTGACGCCGGCCAGTCCGATCGGGATGCCATCGAAAGAACTTTGGTTGCATCATTCTGCGGGCGAGCAGTTCGGTGCTGCCGGTATGCGGATGCTTCAGCAGTTCACGTTGCACCGTCAGGATGCCCATTACGTCGACCTTGAATACACGTTCGTGGTCGATCATCAGTCCTGCGAGATTTTTGAGTCGCGCGGACCAGGAAAGAACACGGCCGCTACCGGGGGCCACAATGATGTGTCTCACGCGATCTGCGTGATGGGCAACTTCCAAACTGACCCGGTCAACCCCAACCTTGTCGAAACGTTGGCGAATCTTGTCGCGTATGGGTTTGAGCAGGGCTGGTGGCCGCTCGGTTTCACCGGAGGTCACAGAGACGCGTCCGGAAATAGCACGGCGTGTCCTGGCGACCATTTGGAACAAGTCATCCCTGCAGTCAACGCGCGCGCTGTAGCTATCCATGCCCCGACCACTCCGAAGGTGGCTCCGATGTATGACCCGCCGCTACCGATCGTCGCGGTCCTCCAACAAACACCGACGACTCCAGCGCTTGCTGGTGTCG
>Ga0265326_10000638_pt1 | contig 13098 bp, 32 predicted proteins | sample 41424metaG_FD_192439 | JGI IMG/M metagenome (GOLD analysis project Ga0265326, IMG submission 192439) | Rhizosphere microbial communities from Carex aquatilis grown in University of Washington, Seatle, WA, United States - 4-14-24 metaG | ecosystem: Host-associated > Plants > Roots > Rhizosphere... | reverse complement strand
CTGACTATGACTGAAATGTACCTTTAAAACAAATGTTAATTTTGTGGGAATGGTAAGGCTCGCGAACATGCAAGGAGGGTGCATGCAATCAAAATCTGCTAAAGATTAGCAATAGGGAGACGGGATTAGAAGTGGGGCTCGAGGGGGTCTGCGGGATGACACACGTGTCTTCTCGTTCCATCTTTATCCGACATCATAATTATACCTCGCACGTGTTTTTGCGCTCACGCTCGGAATTATTTTGAATTATTATTGCACTTTGTCACGAAACTCAGCAAATGTTTGCTTCATGAGACATAATACCACGATATACGTGATTTTACACTATGCTCTACGTGAATTTACACATGTTTTCGTTTATCTGCGTTTTCATGCTCTTCAACATGCTCTCGCGAGAGACGTGAGCGTTCAGTATGTTTCTGATCAGCTTGCTCAGGGCGACGTCGTTGCGCTCTGACAACATGACTAGTGCGTCGTAGTCGGCTGACGTTAGCTTTGCCGTTATCGTTTCTGTGTACTTGTTTCTTGTCATGGTAGCATTATTTGTGCGGCTTCTGTATACTTTGTAAACAAAGTATTTAAACTCCTGTTTCTCTGTGCGCTGCTTCAAACCCTGTGAGGTCGAGCTCGCCTGGCTGGAATGCCTGAAAGTGTTTGTACAGCTTTGACTGAGCAACAACATCTGCTTTTGTCTGCTTGTCTTTTTGTGCAGCGTGGCCTTCTACGATGAAGGCGATCGAGTAGGTTTTATTGTCATTGAGCAGTAGCTCGAGCGCGGCCGCTCTTTCTGTTGTAGAGACGTACAATTTGAGCTCCCGTTTTTCCTTGAGAAATCTTGAAATCTTCCATGACATCAGCCATCATCACACGTGTTTGCAACCTTCACTTTTGCAGGTACCAACACGATGGTCTTCTTGCCACGCTTGAGGAACAGCTTACCCCTGTACATGGCATACAACGCATAGCCTTGACGCAGCAGCGGGTGCAGAACTTGTGAGAAGTCATTGTCATCGACCAACCTCTCTGTCACAGTCTGCTTCTGCACTTCACTCACACACGCAGTATGAGCCAGTTTCACACACGACTGCAACGTCTGCGCTGTGCCAGTAAGCAGGAGCCTGTGTGACGGTGTCAGTTTGCTCTGCATCATTACCGGGCACACCGGTGGCGTTTGAGCAGGCGTTAGCGAGAGCGAACACGATGATTGTTAGTGTCTGTTTCATGGTTTGATAGTAACACAGTTTGTTAGACATATACACTTTTTAACTCCTGTTTTGTCGTTTGTATCCGGATGAGAGCATCGTGCATTCGGGCGTGCATGCATGCAGGTTAATGCGCGAGTGGCTTGTCAGTGGACGTAGTACTTTCCATTGCCACACTGTATGCCATTGTCGTTGCACATGTCTACTCGTATCATGCCACAGCGAGCACGACACTCAGCGTTGAGCTCGACTTTGTGATTGCTAACAATGATTATTGACTGAAAGAAACAACACATGAACCCAATAATCACTATTATGTGACTAATATGACTTTATCAGCAGACATTTTACCTCTATTGTAAAACCGATTTAGAATTTTTGTTCCCGTTTTGTGTCAGACTGTTATCACAGAAAAAGGCGTTTGTTGAAATTGTTTGTCATCGTCGTATAGGTCAGACGTGATGGTGGCTTACACAGAGTGTTTGTTTTTCACTTGTGTCTAACTGACACGTGTTACGTGTGTGTAGGCTTCATCTCATTGCACCAACAACGTGCCTCTGCCTTGTGTGCGACCTGCTGATAATAAGTCGCAAACATGATTGCGGCGACTTCACAAGTGTCCTGATCTTCGTTCCCGCTGTCGAACGTGGCAAAGTAAGCAGGTGTTGATGCAGGCGTTAGTGAGCAGAAGAGGCGAAAGAATATGATTGCAGGTGTCATGATTTTGTCTCCGGAGATTAATCTTGAGATATTAAGTTATAAACTTCGCTGATTCGTTTGTCAAATGCTGCCCTGATTGCTTTCCTTGCGGCGCGCTCAGAACGTCTGTACACATATAGTGAAGCACGTCGAGTTATTATTTCAGCTCCGACACAAAATTTGATATCGTACGTCACTTCAATCCCACATAAACCCGTTTCGTGCACCGTGTATACGATATTTTCACTATTGTCGACATTATCATCAACGTACGTCATAGCTGCACGACAACTATCAACTAATTTTAGAGGTGTTCCAAACAATCTTTTTGGGTATTTCATGATCTTATCACATTTTGACACACGTTACACTTTGTGGGCTCACTCGGACTCGAACCGAGAACATCTCGCTTATGAGGCGAGGGCTCTAACCGATTGAGCTATGAGCCCGTGTTTAATTTTTGCTCCGGATCTAGGACTCGAACCTAGGACTTACGCATTAACAGTGCGTCGTTCTACCAACTGAACTAATCCGGAATAGAACGACTGGAGATATTATCTCACGTTAACAAGCTTTTAACTTGCAGTCGTTTTGGTGGTGCAGGTAGGATTCGAACCTACGATTGACAGTGTCGCCAGATTTACAGTCTGGTCTCATAGACCTCTCGAGCACCGCACCATAAAAGAGCGAGTACTAAAACAAGCGTTTGTCTTACATTCCTCACTCAAAGTTTTTTGTGCTGCGACTTCTAGGAAGTTTGATTTAGTTCCAGGAGCATTCTCCTGTTTCCTCCGTCAAAAGGACGATCGATTCACAGATAAACTTGACGTTGTTTATGTGCTTAGCGGTCAAGTGTGATATATGATCACAAGACGTCGATCAAACTTCCGAGAAGTCGCAGCAATTGTTGCGTCACTCAGCGTCGGCGAGCTTTGCGTCGACCTTGTTGAGCTTCGCCTGCACAGCAGAGAGCTTCTCCTCGACTGCGTCACGCTTTGCTTCGGCTTTCTCGACGTTGGCAGTGAGCTTGAGCACCTTGGCAGTGAGAGCTGCCTTGGCGGCAGTGAGCTTGGTCTGACGTGCGGTTAGCTTGTCCTTAGTTACCTGATCCATGTTTTTTATCTCCTGTATTTTGTTTGAGTTCTTCGGCGATATTGCCGATTTCATGTTACTTGATGATATTAAGCTATCTTGACGTTGTTTACACTTTATTGTGAAATATATTGTTCTGCGTTTTCAACGATAGGTGTGTATGGCGCCGGTACAACATCTGACACGTATGCGTAGTGTTCGTGTTTCTCACCCTCAATCTCGAGGTAGCAGTGAATTCGCTTGACTGACTTAACTACACCCACCTTGCCGATTAGCTTTGCTGGTCCAACTGTGATTCTGACGGTGTCACCCACTTCAACATTTGCACCTTCGAGGCTTGCTTTGACTGCGGCCTTGCGAACTGTGTGTGCCAAGTGTTGTGCAAGAGCATTGACGTCATCTACGTCGAGAGCACCGACAACTTCGTTGTAGATGTACATGGCGCGTTCAGTGAGCACAGGTAACTTTGCTTCAGCCTTGTCGAGCGATACGACGTGTGGAGGCTTCTTTGCTGCACGCTTTGCAGCTGCGTTGGCGTGCTTTTCGGCCTTGCGACGACGCTCTGACTCGTCCTTGAGCAGCTTTGCGGCTCGTCGAGCTGAGCGTTCCTCATCTGTGAGACCTGCGTCCTTGCGCTTCTGCTTGTTATCGATTGCTGCCTGTATCTGATTGTCGATGACTGATGTGTTCATATTAAATCTCCTGTAAATCTTGATTCAAGTATATCACATTCTCTGTTAATATACACAATCTTCAACAACATGTTTCTTTGTGGAGACAAATAAAAAGTGTACACTTCAAACAAAATGAATTATCATTGTCATTATGAAAAACGTAGCAAAGCTGTTAACTCTGACGTGCATCATACTCACCACGTCAAGCGTCAATGCGAGGTGGGCTCCAAAACACCAGTGCCTGACGTGTGAAGTGCCAAAGGTGCTAACACCGATATCTCGAGACGCCCTGATCGACGTGCTTCATGACACATACGTTGTCAACTATAATAGAGAGCCATCAGACGCGCGTTTATCTATGGCTTGGGCTCAAGTTTCATTAGAGAACGCCGAAGGTTCAATCGTTTGGCAACACAATCTTGGGAATCTCGGACCCGTGTATGACAAGTCGCAGCAGTGGTACGTACATTCAAAGGAAGCGATCTATAGAGCTTTCAATTCCTTTGAAGAAGCAGGACAGGCATACTGGCACGTCATAGACAAGTGTCAATCTGCTTATCGAGCATTTGGCAATGAAAGTGCAGTTGAGAGTGCACACACATTGAAGCAGTGTAACTACTACGGGGGACCGGAAACTGATTACGCGTCAATGCTCTCAACGCTCTACTGGATAGCGAAGTCAAAGCTCGTTCCAGGAATGAAGGAGAGGCTACGAGCAAAAAAACTCGCAAGAGAACATGAATTAATGCACCCGTACACGTCTGACTGTGGGTGTTCAAAAGAAGACGTTGTGATGTCAAAAGTGTAACGTCACAAGAAAGTTGATATATTAAAACCATGAAAAATACACTGGCACTGCTACTAACTCTACTTGCTTTTGGCTGCCTACCGGAGACAAATGCATGTTCTGATAAATCATGTGACAATGGCAACACATGTGTTGTCGAATCTCAAAATGGATCATACCCAGGTTACACCGCTTGCAGCGATGTGTACGATGGAGCGGTGTGCTGCACTCATGACACTGGCTCAACCACGACTACCCACACCTGTAACAATGGGTGCAGCGGATCAACTCCCTGGAACTGCGGCAGCGGGTGTTACTCGACTCCGCCCAGTGGAAATCACGCCTGCAACAAGTGTTAGGTGATAATTGCTGAATGGGCCGAACGCAACAGGAACACATTAGGCTTTTGTAAGCAAATTCCAATCCTTGATTCTAAAAATGTTGTTGATGTTTATGATCAAGGATTAATGAATGGATCTTTGCCTGATAGATTTGATCTTGCACAACATCGATTGTGATTGAGTTCGAATCGCGACGGGAATGTCGGTTCATGTCCGGTGCCTCACGCCAACACAACGATTAGCTTGGACGTCGAAAGAGAAGTCATGAATTCTCGAGTAGAACGCGGTCAAAGCATCTGATGTAATCGGAAGTCGTGAGTTCAAACCTCACATCGTTGTGTATATTTTTTGAGAACATGGTAAATTGATTTATGCAGACGTCAACGAAAATAATCTCCATCATCCTGACTACGTCGTATGTTGCGTCAATTGGCTTGTCATTATCACTTGTACGCGACGTAAAGGTAACACCCCTACGACACCTCAAGATGCCCACAGTCGACAACGTGAAGCTGACCGTGAAGGAAGCGTGTCCAGGCGGAATGCGTCATGTCGTGGGCGATTACTGCCCTGAACTCGTGCAGACGTGCATACGGGAGCGGAAAAAGGATCCACACGTCAAGAATCCCGGAAAGACTCCCGTTGTCTGCGAAGAGTTTGCACATGCATCGACTTGCTTGAGCAAGAAGACTGTGCACATGGATTTTTGTGTCGACACGTATGAGCACACTGAAGAGGTGTCAGATTTGCCAAGAGTTTACGTGTCATGGACTGATGCCAATGCGTCGTGTGAAATTGAAGGAAAACGATTGTGCAAAGTTCAAGAATTTGAAAAGTTGTGTGAAGGCCCGAATAATCATGCGTTAGGATACGGTGACGGTTGGACGAGAGATAAGAATATCTGCAACATTGATAAAATGTGGCATGATCCTCTCACAACGCCTTTCGCAAAGCTTGATAAACGAGTCCCTGTGGGTTCAATGAAAGATTGTAAGAGCGACTACGGCGTGCACGACGTCAATGGGAATGTCGACGAGTTCGTGATGAACGAGAACGGATCGTATCACCATGAACCGTGGGTTAGCACTTTAATGGGAGGACACGCATTTGGCGTCAGAAGCATGTGCAGAGCAATGACGACTTCTCATTCACCTGATTTTAGCTTTTATATCCAAGGATATCGTTGTTGCAAAGATAAAGTGTAATCTTTTTGAGAATGTGATATACTGATATCATGACAAAAACCGATTCATTCAATCCTGTCGACTACGGCTTCAAATGGATCGAACCGATCATCCTCGCGAACGATGGCGTTGACTACGGCTGGTACGAGTTCAACTCTCTTGACGCTCATGAGCTTGCAAAGCAAAAGCGTGACGAGTGTGCAAAGGAACTCAAGTTGTTGGGACACAAGGTCGTCAAGCGCACTCTCAAAAATCAAATGATCACTCGCGGGGGCATTGGCTCGGACACCCTGAAATATCAGTGATCGTCACGGTGTATGAAGTTAGTTACGACGAAGCATGAGCGGGAAACAAATCATGGCACACTACGTTTCAAATGAAACAGAGCAGCTGCTCATCAAGCTCGAACGTCTTTCATACGAAGAAGAGCTGTCTTATAAGAAGGCAATGAGCGCGCTGCGCTTGATCAAGCTTCTGGCCGGGAGACAAAATGGAAATGCGTAAAATCATTGGCAACGAAGACAACGAAGAGCTCTCGATAAGGAGAAAGCTTGAGCTTCTCGATGCGTGGCAGCTCACGATACACAACAACCCGACGCTCGACAACGTCATATCTGTGTTTCTCGACGTGCTGTCGAACGCGAGGAACGATCTGACAAAAACACTGTAAAGTGTAAAATCTTAGAAAACGTGATATGATATACTTGAAATTATGACTGAACGATCATACACGCTGACAACAGAGCAGCTAACTCACTATGCAGCGGCAACGAAATTAGCCTTGCACAACGTCACGTTCGAGGGTTTCAAAACGATCAACTATCCGTGGCGCTTTCGGCACTGCGTGCCGCTCGAACCACCAACAGACGAACAGACAAAGAACGTAATTGAGTGTATTAGCAGCTGCTACACACACTTTCTCGAAGAGCTTCGTGGGAGACAAAGTGTAAAATCTTAGAAGGTGTGATACGTTAAATTCATGGAAAACAAAAGCTCTGAAAACGAAGAGCACGAAGCGTTAGACAGATGCTAAAAGATAAAGCCGCCGCTGAGCTTCGGCGCGCCAAGCTCATGGATGAATTCTTTCATGACGGTGAAATAGTCACTCCTCACTTTCCTTACTAACGCACGGTCCCTTGGTGAAATTGGCAGACACGGCAGACTCAAAATCTGCTGCAGCAATGCGTCCCGGTTCAAGTCCGGGAGGGACCACTATGAAAACAATGACACAACGAAAGACAACAATCACAATAGCAATTGTAGCAGTCGTTGCGTGGATCATCGGAGCGCTTGCGAGCCTTGCTGTCACCGGTGCAATCATCTACGTTGTTTGGCATTTCGTCTGCAAGTTCTGGTGAACTGACAAAAATCACTGCAAAGTGTATATTCTTTGAGAAAGTGATATACTAAATTCATGGAAACATTTGTGCTGTGGACGCTTACACAAGAGTCGCTCTGCAACCAGGAATGGAACATGGCAAGAAGCCGCCTCGATAGGCTTGGACAACGCAACGACAATCGCGACATGCTCTGCGACGCAGATATGTATGGCTGCCCAAAAGACATCCACGACGTCATTCAGGACCGCATCGACCTTGTGAACTCACATGTACGATGACGTTGCAGAGCTCGACAGAGCAGTCGACAGGCTGATGCGCATGTGCAGGTTCGACTGTGCCGAGCGAGTCGCTGAAATACGGGAGCACATAATAAAAGAGCTCAGGAAAAAGTGTAAACTCGTGAAGAACGTGGTATAACTAATCATGGAAAAAATTTATCCTAAATTCGAAACAGTTCTTTGGCAAGGTAAGGTAGACGAGATAACGTGTCGCATATGCGAAGACACGAGCGTTGAGTTACTGTGCGCAAAGGACACTGACTCAGAGCAGTGGTGCAGCGTCAACTCAGAACGCTTCCAGTCCGTTGAGGCGAAGGCGTACAAGCAGGCGTGGTTGGAGCTACGTGCAAGCCAGCAGACGCTGGGCGAGCCATGTCTGCTTGACGAGCTCTTGGGCCTGCACCCGCAGCAAGACGCTGTGACGAGAGGCAGATGGCCTGTGCAACACGACATAAGCTCTGTCACAGACGAAGGCTGAGCGCCCCGCCCCATAATACTCGGGGTGCAATGGAGGCAGGGGCCCCCTCACAGATTGACACAGAGGGGGCCGGCCCCACCCCATCAGGCAACCTTTTACCGGCCTATCCCGAGAGGGCGGTGGGTCAAGCACATAGTAAAAATTTTCCCGAGAGTTTTTGTGATCTGAATTGGCTTTTACAATGAGAGTATAACAATATGGAACATCACCTCGAACGCGCACTGTACAAAATTGTACACCTATCTTCACCACGCGACATAGAAAATGTGTTACGCACTCTTCTTGCCGAAGAGGACGAAATTTGTGCAAACGCACCTGTCACGAACATGTTTAGTATTCAAGACAAATTATTTGTCCGCGCTGAAGTGCACCGTGCAGGAATAAAAACATGACAACACACACGCTAAAAATTGAAAAACTAGTCACCGGTGACACTGAGTGTCGCAATCATTACACAAACTTTCTCGTTCATTATGAAGAAGAACTCATGATCAACGCGATCTCAGTCGAGAAGATACATGGTTTCTTTCTTGACAAGTGTTACGATGGGCCAGGCAATGATAATTCATTTACGATGAAACCGTTCACCAACAATGAAATGTGGCGGGTACTTCGAACAGGACATGCTGTCACAAAAGACGTAGTGTAAATTTCTGAAGAAAGGTGGTATATTGTTGTTATCATGGAAACAATACATAACCACGTCACTGATCTCGAAGACTACCTTCTCGCACGTCTTGAAGAAGTTCACCGTGCTCGTTCTGACGATTACAAAAATTATTTGCGCATGCGTCTTTGCGAAGACGTAATTCAAAAGGTGCTTACGTCGAATGGCATGACAATGCGACAGGCAAAAATCTATTAAGAAAGGCACTGTTACCATGAACATGAGAGTTTTTATCGTTTCAAATGACGTTGAGTACCCTGTGCGTAACGATGCAGTTCCTAGCGTGGGCGATCGTGTGCGGTGGTTCGATTGGAATTCTGACGATCACACAGAACACGCAGGAACTGTCAGGTCGCGTGAATTTGACTACGCTGATGCACACATCTATTTGTACGTTGAGTAGAACATGACGGAAAATATCAAGAAAGCAATCAGTGAGCTTGACACATTGCTGTCGTATTATCACTACACCGACAATGGCGTTCCTACACACGTCGTCGAAGACATGTTCAACTTAATCAAGATGCTGGCAGAGCGCATTGAGAAGAATGCAACATGTGAAGACGCGGGCGACAGGGCTTTTGGTAGACGCTTTGACAGTGACACGCAAGTCGCGATTAAATCAATCGGAACAAACGAAACGGAAATTGCGCAGCAAATTTGCTGTGCGTTAGATTGTCTTAACAATGACATTGAAAGACTAAAAGAAAGGTTCGACGAGTCACATGACGACTAATTTTGGCTACGACGAGGCACTCGAAAAACTCAGCCGCGGGAACCGCATTGAGTGTCATAGTAAACTGCACTCTGCTCGTTTCGAAAAGTGGGACGAGGTTGAACTAAACAACGAAAACAAGATAGTGTGGGAAGATCGTGGCTCGTTACTTTGCCTATCAAATGATGACTACGCGTTTAGATTGATCATAGAAGAACCAAACGTTGAGTACGCGATTAATCTGCTTCTTGACTACGGCCAAGTCGACAGTTCTCGTCACAAGGCGTGGGTTATCGACCAGGTCCTGCGTGCCTTGACGGGTAGCAAATACCAGCAAGTCATTGACAAGTTTTGTGACAACGGTGAATACGATTGGGACGAGGGTGTGGCGCCTTAGCGAAAGCGTGGTAAATTACTTCAATGAAGAAGCATAAAGACATTGTCGTGAAGTGCGAGTTCACCGTCACACGTGGAGCACGGACGTCACGTTGGTCGCTCCGTTCTTGATCGTGCCACCCGTTGCGTCACGTGTCATCGGTGTTTATCGCGCCGCAGGACTTCCCGACGTTGAGCCCGTTGAGGGTGGTTTTGCAAAGCTCGACGGTGATGCGTTTTGCATTGACGAGTGTGTTTACTACGAGTTCACTGACGAAGAACAGTACAAGGCTGAGTGTGAAGCTTACGAAAGATATTGGTTGATGACATGACACCTCGACTGTTTATGTGGAAAGATGTAGTTATCCACATTAATTATTGAGAATATCACTGTGATTGAACGAGAGGAAACGAGAGATGAATGAAGAACGTTGTGATGTTTTAAAAATGAGCGACAAGACGTTGGTGATAACGCTCATGCTTTTTTGTGAGGTTAATTCTCACGAGCTGTGTGACATGGCATACACTTGTGATCTTAAACAAGAGTTGTTGAGGAGGTTGTCAAAGTGAAATTAATTGCAGTCGATAACTTTGACAGGGACACGTACGACGACGTGTTGGTTTGTGAAAACATTGCTTTTCACGATTGTGCAGAGGCAATGTGTGAAGCGCTGAACACGCGATGTGCAGGAAATTACTCAGAAACTTTCTACAAAGTCGTTGACGATGATTATGTGTTGAGGGAATATGATCACTGAGTGCGTGTGTAAAAAGCATGGCTTTGAGTTCAAACGGCGGCGTCAAAATTACGTTGCACACTGATTTGAGCGAAAAAACTTTGTGCGTGAACTCGTATAAAACAGTGGGAGAAAGAATATAATATCTAACATGAACACATATCACATTGAGAATTGGGGAACTTGGTTCGGAAGCCTGCTTGGGCAACGCGTTGAGGACAACAAGCCTGTGACGACGTCGAACGTGCAGCGCGTCGAAGGTAACGTTGCATACACGAAGAACTCGGCGTACGTCTTGGGAAAGCCATCGCAGGGGTTTGTTGAATATTGTACAAATGAAGGCATCATGCTTGACCTCGATAATTTCGAGTCAACGTTTGAGCTGCTCGGTTGTTTGAAGTGAAAAAGCAAAAGTGTTGCAGTTGTAATCGAGTTGCCACGTGGATATACGTGCCTGGTGATTGGGTCGTTTGTGACGCGCACGTAAACAGAGGTTGTTCGTGCCAAGACGATCCAAACGAGCCGTGCTGTGAATATGAACACTCGCCTTGTGGGTTCGTGAAGACGAAGTACTGTGACTTTGCGCAAGTCATGCCATACGGGATAAACACACATTGGGTCAAATATATGAACGTAAAAACTCACGTGAAGTGAATAGACAAGAACGGTGTGATATACTTAATTTATGTTCCTGCTCGATTTGGCATGCGACGTTGCAAAGCGTGACGATGACAAGAACAAGCAGTTCTATGTTTCATGCGTGAGCGTGAGGCGAGACGGTGCTTGTGTAATGTCTGTTAATGGTTCGTGCAAGGCTCAGCCCGTTCCACACGCACATGCAGAAGCGAGAGCTCTCAAGAAGAGCGGGTGGGGGGCGACGCTGTACGTTGCTCGAGTGTTGCGAGACAAGCGAACGATGGCGATGGCAAAGCCTTGTGTCGACTGTCAGTCTGCAATACGAAATAAACACGTAAAGAAAGTGTTTTTCACCGTTGACAACGAGCACTACGGGACGTGGGACGTCGAAAAGGACGTTTGGCGTTTGAAGAGGTACTAATATGAAAGACAATGTGATTCACATCAGCTTTGGCTCAAACGTTCGAGCCGACGAGCTTTACGAAAAAGCGGTAATATTAGACGATATGGGTGACGTCGACGCTGCAATGAAGTTGTACGAACGTGCCATTGAAATGAACTCAAAACACGCGAACGCTTTGATAAACATGGGCACGATATGCATAAAACAGAACAACGAACACCGTGCGGAAAAGTGCTACTACGAAGCGCTAAAAATTAATCCCAAATCGATTGCTGCGCTCTATAACGTCGGTTACATTTTGTACCCGCGTAATCCATACGTCGCGATGACATTCTTCGAGAGGGCGATTGACATATGTCCCAAGTACCTTGACGCAGTGTACATGATGGGACTGTGCCTGCACGATGTCAACGACGAAAAGAAAGCATGTGTCTATTGGAAGCGATACGTCGACAACACTACCAAAAACGATGAGTACAGAGATGCCGCACTGCGGCACATAAAAACGTTTGAACAATTTAACTCAAAGTGATTAAAGTATTTAATATGTCTACAATAATGTATGGCCCAAATTTTCAACCCAATTTTAGCTTTCCTGTTGATGACCAACGTTGGTATGAACAACTACCAACGCGCTTACCCATTGACATTCCATGTCAAGAGTTACAACGTAACGTTCAAATTTTGACTGAGCGTGTGCAGGCATTACAAATCGAAAATAACGACCTGCGCGAAAAGTTGATAATTTTACAGTCAAAAACAAACGATTAGTGAACGTTACATCATTTCATTGTATAATAACAATATGACTATAAATAAGTACGAGAAGTGTTTTGAGTGTGGATCGAGCGACCTCACGTACGGTGAAATTGAACTCACGTCAAAGGTGGGTAATCACGTCGTCACTCACAAGTCGTTGGGCTACACTTGCAAAAAGTGCGGTGAACAATGGTTCTGGATACATGAACTAAGCGTTGCTGAGTGCAGAGCTGCTCACCAAGTGTTTTCTACGGGAGCAGAAATTTCTCAAAGTGAAGTAAAGTTCGCAAGAAAGGCACTCGGCATGAAGGTGAACGAATTTGCGAGAAAGATTTCTGCGCATGAAGACGTCGTGTGGGACAACGACATGACGATGCTCAAGGTAACGCCTGAGATTATTGCAACAATAACTTCGATGTTGAGCGACAAGATAAAGGTACTAACAGTTCATGACGAACAAACAGTCATCAGTGTTTGAGTACCTGTTCGACAGGCAGTCACAAAAGAATGAACGCGTTAGTGGTGAATTCATGTTCACGATAGAACAAGGACGAGTTCCTGCGCATCGACATCTAAATCCCGACGGTCAAATGGGTGGGTGGGTCGCTGACACCGCACACGTAGATTTGTTTTCGTTTGTGCATGAAACAGCGTTAGTGTATGACAACGCAAAAGTGTTGGGTACGTCAATCATTGCGCGCGGTGCAAAAGTTTGTGGAGATGATATCATC
>Ga0265326_10000632_pt1 | contig 13148 bp, 26 predicted proteins | sample 41424metaG_FD_192439 | JGI IMG/M metagenome (GOLD analysis project Ga0265326, IMG submission 192439) | Rhizosphere microbial communities from Carex aquatilis grown in University of Washington, Seatle, WA, United States - 4-14-24 metaG | ecosystem: Host-associated > Plants > Roots > Rhizosphere... | reverse complement strand
ATGGTCGGCGGGGCAGCTGAACATAGTCCCCTACGGCGACGCGACCCTCACCGGCAACGGTGTGACCTGGGTGCCAAACCTCACCCCGCAGTTCGATCTCACGGAAGACGACTTCATCGTCCTGAACCAGGGGGACGATCCGATACAGTGCAGCCGGATCACCTCGGCCGACGCCTACAACCACGTCCAGGTCGAGTTCCTGAACAGGCTGAACGATTACAACGTCGAGATCGCGGAAGCGAAGGATCAGGCGGATATCGAGACTCTCGTTGGCGGAGTGGCTAAGGGAGTCAGGACCGCGCCCATTTTCAAGCTGCACCAGATCTGCGATCCGCAGATCGCGAGGAACGTCGCGCAGCAGATGCTCCAGAGGCTCTGCTACATCCGGAACAACTACACCTTCATTCTTGGCTGGGGATACTGCCAGCTCGAGCCGATGGACCTCCTCACGCTCACCTACGCCCCGTTGGGACTGGCGCAGACCCCTGTGTTGATCAAGTCCATCGAGGAAGGGGAGGAGGGGGATCTGACCGTCACGACGGAAGAATATCCCTACGGGGTGAATTCGTTCGTCATGCATCCACATCAGCCTCCCCTGGGCTACCTGCCGAACTACAACGCGCCGCCGAAGACCATGGCGCCGCCAATCGTCTTTGAACCCCCGGCACAGATCGCGACAAACGAGGCTCTTGAGATATGGGTCTCCACCGCCGGCGGAGCGGACTGGGGTGGCTGTGACATCTGGGCCGCGGACTCCGAAACCGGGACCTACCAGAAAATAGGCCGAGTGATAGGCGGCACGCGTCAGGGCTTCACCACTGCCCCGCTGGCGATCGGTAGCGATCCAGACACCACGCACACCTTGAGCGTGGACCTCACCCCCAGCCTCGGCACGCTCCTCTCTGGCACTCAGCCCGACGCCGACGCCTACAACACACTCTGTTATCTTCGGTACGTCTCGGGTGGGGATGGTTTCCGTGGGGAACTGGTCAGCTACAAGACAGCGACCCTGACGGGGCCCCACCAGTACGACCTGACGTATCTGAGACGTGGGGCCTATGGGACTCCGATTTTCAATACTGATATGCTGCATGCCTTTGTCAGGGTAGATCAGTCCATTTTCAAATATCCGTTGCCCCTGACTCGGATTGGGACGCTCGTCAGCCTGAAGTTTACGTCGTTCAACAGGTTCGGGGGTGGACTCCAGAGCCTAGCCGACGTACTCCCTTTCAATTACGTCGTTACTGGCGAAGGCGTGCTCGCAACCGCGTCGGATATCTTACACCTGGTCGATGCGAAAATGTACGGCTTCACCATCCTGAACTTTGGGTTCACCACGAGCCTTTCAGCACACACGAAAGCCTTGACGATTGCGAATAACAGCAGCATCGGGCGAACGGTAACAGCGATCAGTATTGTGGGCCAGGATGCTGCCGTATTCGCGACCTCAGGCATAACGCTGCCGGCGTCCCTTGCCTCGGCAGCGACTACTACAGTGACAGTGACATGGACACCGGCGGACGCCAGCAAGTACTATTCCGCGGCCTTGCAGATCACGACCGACGTGGCGGTATTTATCGTCCCTCTTACCGGTAACACAGGGCACAGGCTTGGAAGCAGGCCATTAATTTAGCAGGGGGAAGTGATAGTGATTGATTGGTCTATGGTTTCGGTGATTGGAGGGTCTGTGACGAGCACGGCGGCCGCCCTGATCTATATCGGCAGGTCAGCCCAGACGCTCAAACAGGTCGATGTCAATCAGCAGGAGTTATTCAACCGGTTGCACGAGGCCGAAAACGACGTATCCAACGTCAAGAGCAGGGTGTCGAAGGTCGAGGGCATCTGTGAAGGAAGGACCGGGCTATATTTCGGGACGAGAAAAGGAGATCCACAATGCAGAGACTGAAACTTTTAATCGTAGCTTTGCTGATTTGCAGCTTCGGAGTGGCTCATGCAGACCCTCCCCGGAAAACATATTACAGCTATCCCCAGTCCACTACGATACCGACCGGGGCGATCCTGGGCCCGTTCTATGACAACACTCAATCGCCGGGGGCTCAGGACAGGAACATAACCTGGTTCAATTTTATTGGCTATGTAACCGGGGGGGTGGATGCAAGGCTGTACTCTACTTTGGCCTTGGCAGATGCTGCGGCTGCATCGGCAGGCAAACAGTTGGTCATTTCGACTGTGTGGAATACAGTACCCTCAACTCTGTCTGCGAATATCAAGGTGCTCCCCGGTGGCGGACTAAATAACTCTGGTCCGCTCACCATCAACGGCCCATTCTCGGCTGGCCTCTTCCGCATTTTCACTGGGGCTGGCGCGGTCACCTTTGGCGCAGGGGCAATAGACGCAGCTTTGCCCGAGTGGTTTTCGACCACAGGCGGCGTGGTCGCAGCCATCAAGGCTGCAAATGGGACAGCAAAGGTTGTGCTGGGGAAGCGGGCCTACGTCGAGCCTACCGGGCTAGTGAATAACGTCCGTGGGGTGATTATCGAGGGGTCATATGGAGACCGTGCAGCGCAGAACGGTTCTGAAATTCAGTTCACAGGTACCGGAACATTCTTCGATAACGGCACCGACAACGGGCATCTTTATGATGTCGGAGATTACGACGGCCCGCAGGGTGTTGAGGTCTGGAATGTAGATTTCAGGCATACCGCCCCCGATACCGGGATAACAGCATCTCCGGGTTCTCAGTATAAGGCGGGTGCCATTGCCATTCGTGATTGGCGCGGTGGTGATATCAAGCTCAAAAATGTCACGTTCGAAAACTTCGATACTGGCTTCTGGGGTATCCAGTCCGACGTCAACGACTTCGACAATATCCAGATCCGGACCTGCAATGTTGGGATCTATTTGGGGCCGCGCTCAGACCAAATCACCATCTCAAAACTATACGCAACCCTCTCTAACCAGGCAATCATTGTAGACCGGGCGAGCGGTACGCGTCTGATGAACCCGCAGATTGTCGGATGCGGAACGAGCACGCTTTACCCGATTGAGATTCGACAAGGGACCGGAGTTGTGAACATCGTCAATCCCTGGTTCGAGCATTACCAAGGCTACGCGGGGACCGATCAGGCCGGGTTCGTCGGCGCGGGTCTGGTGGCGGGCTACAACTCGACGACGACGCCCGCTCTTGGCATCCTCATTTCGAACCCGATAATCGCAACTACGGCGGGCGGTTCAGCATACCACACGAAGTGCGTCGTCGGCCTGGGTGCGGCACTCTATGCCAAGATACAGAACCCGAGCATGGCCGAAAACCTGGGCTGGGGCAACCTAGATGCGCTGGTGATCGCTCCCACAGGTACTGCATACAACAATACTCAATCAGGGATCGTCGTTGAAATGGTGACATCGGGGCAGTCGGACGCTCAGATATTCGCCAACAACGGCACGGGTACCCCGCATGTGGAAGCATGGCAGCAGGGAGCGAATGGATCGGCTATTGAGAACGTGACCGGCCGGTTTTCGATCAAGAGATTTGGGGGCGCAGCCGGTATTGACGAACTTCGCATATCTAACGAGAACTCCTCAGGGTTCGTCTACATTACGGCCCCAACCAAGGCAAGCGGGCAGAAAGACCGTTTGTTTCTCTGGAAATCCCTCCAGCAGGGAACTGCCGCACCAATATCTGGCGCTTGGGAAAGTGGGGACCGTGTGATGAACATAGCCCCGGCAGTCGGCCAGCCTAAGGGCTGGGTCTGCACAGTCGGCGGGACACCTGGCACGTGGGTGAGTGAAGGGAATCTATAATGATGTGCGCACTGAAGCCCATCGTCAACACCCTGGAAGAATCAGTTGATTTGTTTTCCATGTGCGAACTGGTCTTGATACGGCGCAAGGGTCCACCAATCTGCCCCTTGACTGGGGATACCTGAGGTTTTCTATTCCGCGCCGTTGAGTGCGGCAATGCAGTCTAGGCCGTGGGAAACTCCACCATGGAGGCGAAACATGGTTTACGCAACCAAGACGCTGGTTCTCAAGGTAGCAGGGTTCATGAAAAGCCTGGAAGGGGTGCCCCTTCCGCACTCTATAGGATGCGAGGCTCGCCAGGTGCGCGCGATGCTGATGGTGGTGGGCGAGCTGGTCCAGGAAAAGGAGAGGGAAGATGAACTACGCATCACAAGGCTTTAGAATTTGGATTCTGGCGGTACTTCTGGTGCTGCCGTCCCTCTGCCATGCGGCAGACTGCGAAAAGGCTCTCCATGGATGGACGACGAGCTCCGGCCAGCATGAGGGGGGAGTGGTCGTCCGAGAGGGTTTTTGGGTCAACAATCCTGCAGACCCTGGAGGGGAGACCTACGAGGGGATTACCATCAGGGATCATAAGAGGTGGCGGGGGTGGGCGCTAATCAACGAGGCGAAGAAAGGACTCGGAGATCAACCCAAATTCGGGACGCCTGCATATCGTGCGTGGGTGAAGAGGCTTAATCAGAAGCTCATCGCCAATGCCGAACTGCAGAAGTTGGTTGACGATCAGTACCATGGAGACCAGTGGGAGCAAATCCGCGGCGACGAGATCATCAGCCAGTATTTGGCGTACAAGCTGGTGCGACTCGGTATCAACATGGGGACCGGCACGGCAATCATCATCCTGGAAAAAACCATCAATGACCTGAATGGCAAAGATGAAGATTTCCCTCTGCATGGGGTGCTCACTGCCGGTCACGTTACGTGGCTCAACGAGTTCACGGCGCCGGAAAAGCTTGTTGACGGCACTACCAGTAACTGGCGGCGCTGGTGTTTCTTCGCGCAACTGAAGCTGAACGCTCTCGATAGGTACGGCGATCTGATCGCCGCCAGACCGAAACTCGGGACGTTCTGGGAAACCTGGAGCGAAGACGCGGAGCATGACAGATGAGCCTTTGCCGCCTAAACAAGACTGAAGCGGAACAGGAAGTGTGCAACGACTGCGACCCGTGCCAAGTGGAGGATGACCAATGGCAAACCGTTGGGGATTCGATTGTGCAGAGTGCGATTGTTGGGGACAAGCAGGACAGTGCGCGAAGCATAGGGAGTAGCCCCATGCGACAAGGAGGGAGAGGATGAGCGAGTTCAAGACGTGCCTGGAAGTGCGGCTACTGCCGGAGAATAACGGGGGCCCGCGCTGGCAGCTGGTGGCCCCGCTGGTCTATTCCTCTGAGGTCATGGGCTGCGATATCCCTGTGCCTGGCGGGTTCATTACCGATTTCGTAAGTTTTGCCCTGCTGAAAAACGTCGGTCATCGGGCATCGGTGATCCACGATTACCTGTATTCCTGCTCCGATGTCGCCCGAGAAATGGCCGATAAGGTTCTATGTGAGGCCCTGGCCTGTACCGGAGTTGATGAAGAGCTCAGGGATGCGATGTATGAGGCTGTTCGTCTCTTTGGAGGCGGCCATAAGGAAAGCATCTACCAGTTTTACAAGGAGGGGGATGATGGATCAAATAACGCTGCACCTTAGCCCGCAGGTGTTGGGATGGATAGCCGCCCTCGGGCTGCTCCACAATTTCATGAACAACCTCGCCGCGAACATCCCAGCACTCAAGGGCAATACCTGGTTCCAGTGCCTGGCGGGCGGGATCAACGCTCTTGTCGAAACGGCGCAAGGTACCAAGACTGTCACGAAAGAAACATCCACGGAAACCGCCACCGAGACCAAGGAAACCGCCAGCCCAAACTAACCAGCCGCATAGAGCGGCCAACCGAAAGGAGATTTACCCATGCCGAAAATGAGAGCAAAAGTGGAAGTGCAGTCCGTGCTGATTGGCAAATACCCCGGCGACAGCCTTGTTTTCACGGGCGTATGCGGTGGCTCGCCCGAAGACAATTCGTTCTGCACGGCGACCCCCCAACTGGACCTGAAGATGTACATCAACAATCCCGAACTGCTTGGCCAGATCAAACCGGGGCAGAAGTTCTACCTCGATTTCACCCTGGCAGAATAACCCAGCCATCAACCGAAAGGAGAAACACCATGTGGGAAAGATTTGAAGCCGCGCTGGAAAAAATGTGCCGTATCGTTGAAGGCCTCGCGCCTATCGCAGCAATGGTTGCTCCGCTCGCCGGTGGAGCTGCTCCCGCCGTCGCCCTCGCTGCCGGCCAGGCCAGCGCCATTGCAACCGCAACCGACCAGGCGCTCACCGCTCACCTCGCTGCCGGGTCGACCCCCGCCAGTGCCGCCGCAGCCATGAACTCCATCGCGCAGTCCGTCGCCGCAAGCGGAGTGCTGCCGCCGACGACCGCCGCCACCGTCTCGCAGCTCGCGCCCCTGGTGAGTCAGCTTACGCCCGAGGTGGCCGCGATGGTGCAGACCTACACGATGCCCTAAGTTGCATTGCCCCGGCTGGTGCCGTCCTCCAGCCGGGGTTTTTTAAGTGGACAAAAGTGGCCAAACTATTTTTCACAGACCCAGTGCCAGCGTGGCCTGGAGCGTGGCATGATATTCCTGCCCCAAATGTCCATAAAACCCACAAATCCGCGGCTACAGCCTATCTAGTCCAATTATTTCCTTGTCCATTTTGGCCACTTCCCACCAGCGTTTCAACAGACTCCCGCTGCCAGAGTGCGGCATACCTTACGTAAATCTGCGTCTGGGTTATGTTCTTGTGCCTCAGGTGGTGCATTACCCGGTACAGGTCGCGAGTGCGCCGGTATAGCTCCGTCCCGCTCACATGCCGGAACAGATGAGGCGTCATCTTCACCCCCGAGACCCTGGCCGCGATCCCGAGAGAGTAATGTATCTTGCTCAGGTGCTCCCCGTCCCTGCCCTCGAACAGATAGCCGCCCGGCTTCCAGTTGGCGTCGTACCATTCGTGGCAGACGCTCGGGATGTTGATGATCTCTTCGGAGCCGTTCTTCGTTACCTGAAGGATAATCGTGATCGAGCGCTCCCAGGTGCCAATACACCCAGGCCCCGGCGTCAACTCCATCCTCTCCGCGCAATTCTCCCACCTCAGGTGCCGTGTCTCGTTCCAGCGCAAGCCAGAGTATAGCATCATGCTGCATGCCATCCTGTGGGTCAATTTCGGCAGCGCGGCGATGCATCGTTCGGCGTCTTCGAAGGTCGGGAGGCGCTTGATTTTGGAAGTGGTCGGCGCGGACTCCGGCACCCAGTCGAGCTTGACGGCGTACTTGCGCTTGACCATCCAGGTGACCAGCGCTTTGATGTGCCGCACGTCGTTCGCGTAACTGGTCTTGGGGAGGTTCGCGCCGTAGGCATCGAGGGCGCGTTGTGTCAGCTCCTGCGCACGGCGATCTCCCAGGGCGGGGATGATGTGCTTTTCGAGGCGGCAGAGTTTGCCGGAGTAGGTTTCTTCGGCGAGGTTCTTCTTTGCCCAGGAGAGGTATTCATTCACCACATCGCGCAGGCGGGGAAATGTCACAGCCTGAGGCTTTCCCGCGCGGCCCTCGATCTCTGCGGCGCGCTCCTGCGCTTCGCCGAAGCCTTTGACGTTCAGTGTCTCGCGGGCACCCTTTACGCCGTTGGGGCGCCAGCGTAGGACGTACCAGTCATCCTTCCATGTTTTGTGGGGGGTGATCGAGACTTTCAACCGTGGTGCCACCATGTCTGGATTCGATTAGCGAAATACCAAATTGTCCCAACAACTAACATGGCTAAGCCAATCATGGTTGTCGCTACAGACATTTGGCCAGTAAGCCCAAGAAGCAGACCACCTAGGATCAGCGCCAGGGAAATCGCTTTGTGCTTTTTGAGCTGCTTCGATGTCTTCTGGATCGTGATTGTTTCTTCCATGGGTCCCTCCGTGGCAAATTCGCTTTTTGCCAAAATCGGCTGAGCTATGCACCTGCACCCAATTTCATGGGTGCAGTGTTCGTACGGCAGCAAAGGAACGTCTTCTGCGAGGCTATATACCTTGCCTTTTAGCCGCCTACATGCCTCACAAGAGTCGGGCGATGTGAGGATATCGAAGCCTTTTACAAAATCCAAGCTTTGATAATGCTCCATTTCGGCTAAGTGCTGGGCCCGGAACGCAGCCATCCGTTCGGCAACCTCATCCATAGGTCACCCCCTCTGTTTCACCCACACAATGCGATGCATGAAAATCAAGTCATCCTTTTTGCACCTAATTGGCTCGTAATCCGGGTTGACACTTTCCAGAAAATAGTTGTCATCCTTCGCCTTGACTCGCTTTGCAGCGACAGTCCCGTCTTTTAGCCGCACGACAGCATAATCTCCCGTCTGCACTCCCATGTTCGGGCTCACCAGTATCACGTCTCCAGGCTCATACTTCGGAATCATCGAGTCCCCGCTGATTATCAAGGCATAGGCGTTCGGGTCGGTAATGTCGTAGGGCCGGTTGATGTCGCCGAAGCCTGACCCTGCTGGGAATGAATCAAGGAAGAACCCATCAGGCCCAGCTTGAGCCCAGGAGATGATCGGAATCTTTCCTGTAGGCCGAGGTATGTCAAAGGCTTCAGGTGGCCTCTCATCGTTCTGGCCCCCCACTGTCATAGGTCCTTCTCCCGTCTCTAGCCAATCGAGGTTCAAATCTGTCTTTTGTTGGAGTGCAAGGAGCAGGCTAGCTGGCTTTTCCTTCTTGTCTATTTCGCTTATTTGTCCAGCACTTATATCTAAAAATGCAGCAAACGCCTTAGCGGTTTTATAGCCCTTGCTAATTCGGTAAGTCGTAAGCCTCTCCAGTCTGGTCATCACCCCTCCTGTCACAATAATTCCATATAAGTATTTTATAATTCTTTATAGGTATTTTATTCTTGAAATAATTCCTGATCGGAATTATAAGGGTACATCGCACAACAAAACGCAACAAACAATAACACAGCGGGGAGGTGATTACAAATGGAAGAAAAGCAGGCGTATAGCACGCAGGAGGTCTCTTTGAAGTACAAGGTCCACCCCAACACCGTACGCCATATGGCAAAAGACGGACGTTTGAAGTCGGGAGGGCCAGGGAAACACCTCAGGTTTAGTCCTGCAGAATGCGACCGCGTATTCCTGGGCATCGAGCCTACGAAAGAGGATGCTGCATGACTCTCGACGCCGAAGACATAGCCGCCATCGCCTCGGCAGTTGTCGCCCAACTTCGCGCGGCCGACTCTCGGCAAAAAGATCAAGCGTATCTGGCGAGCCTGCCGCTCGCGGAGCAGAAGCGGATAGCGAGGGAGCAGCGGCGGGCGGAAGTAGCTGCAATTAAATCTCAAGGAGGTGCCAAATGAAGTATGTCGTTTTTGCGGTGGCCGGGTCTTTCGCTTTGGTCATCATCACCAGCATCATCACCAGCTGGAGCAAGCAGAGCCGCGAGGAGGAGAGCCATGACTGAGAATATCGTTGACCTGGCGCTGACCCTGGCAGCGCTACTGCTGTTCGTCACGTTCGGTGTCTCTGGCGTGATGTTCTTCGCTGAGGCCATCGACAAGCTGGGAGGGATAGCAGGATGAAAAAGGAACCGGTGTTCAACTTCAAGGGCGAGATTGTATGCAACTCTTGCCCGTTCTTCTACCCCGCCGAAGCGCCCTGTCTGCACAAGCTGGCTAGTGGGAAGTGCCCGACGCGGGAGGATGTGGTCCAGTGGGGTGCGTTATGAAACAGGAAATCGTCTGCCCCGGGTGCACGGCTGAGTTGCAAAACCTCTTCCCGACTGCGGACCCGTTCCCCGGGGAGCACGTTAAGTTTGTCGACGGGGAAGCGCTCAGCCCCTACATGTGCGACCAGTGCGGGGCTCAAATTGACCAGGGAGACAAGTGCACGGCGTTCAGCATCTTCACCGACCACGGGGCACAGCCTTACTACGAGTGGGAGCACGAATATTTGGAGGTGGCTGCATGATCACCTTCATCATTGCCGTCATCGGCCCGTTCATCGTCGCCATCATGGCGTGGCTGTGGATAAGGGGGATGAAATGAACTGCCCTAAGTGCAAGTCTGATCGCTTCTATACCGTCGCCAACATTGACGGCCGCGAACGCCTCGCAGTGAAGTGCATGAATAAGGCGTGTGGCTATGTCGAGCGGGCGCCTGACAAGCTGATTTACGAGCGGGCGAGCTGCGGGAGGTTGCGGTGAGCGAGGAGTCGGAAGAATTCGCCCGCCAGCGCCAGGATCGGGAAGAAGCCGAGAGGCATCTGGCCGCGCCAGCAGTCAACCGCCGATCGATGCGGAGCATGGGTTTCAAGGAAGAATGGGAATACGAGTGGAAGTAAAGGGCGCTGCGAACGCCCTCAACCTGAAACATGAACCGGAGGTAATCATGCAAGAAAATGCAGCAAATGTCAACAACCCGCAGGAATGCAGCTGCGGCAAATGGTACCAGACGGCGGCGGGCGTCTCCATGTGCCAGTCCAACAAGCACGGCAGCGGCAAGGACAAGTGGAACGACACCTACGAGTTCAATCAGAGCCTCGTCACCGAAATCAAGGTCAACTGCACCGAGTGTGGCATTCCGCTGGCCTACATCATGACCAAGGACAAGAGCGGGGATCTGCGGCTCGATGTTCCGCCCCATGTTTGCCAGATAGATGCTCCGGAAGAGACGGGGGTGGCGGCGTGAATATTCCCAAGATCGAGCACAGCAGTTGGAACCACGGATCGAGACCAGAACTCATCTGCACCATCACCACGTCCCATGAGATAGCTTTCACGCCCGATGACATCGTGAGGGTTCTTATAACCGCAGCCAGCGACGACATGGCCAAGGTTATCAACTCCATCGGCGCCATTTTCAACCTTGACCAGTTTGCAGAAGCCTGCGCCGTAGATGACCTTAACCCGCAGGGGCGCGAACTTATCGACAGCCTGCACTTCTTCATGCACGCCCAGGACGAACGGGAGGTGGATGTATGAGCGCCGAAACCGCACCCAGTCCGAACGCCGCCCGCATCGCCAACGTGAAAGAAATCCTTTCGCGCCAATCCGTAACCGCCGCCGCGCCCGCACAGATCAAGGCCAAGGGGCACGTCAAGCACCACACCGAAGTTACCCAGGGCAGCGATGAATGGCTCGAACTTCGCCGTGGAAAGCTCACCGCCTCCGAAATGAAGCTCATCATCACCCCTACGCTTAAATACGCCTCCAACGAGAAGGAGCGCAGCCACGTTTATGAAATCGCGGCGCAGCGCATCACCGGCTACGTCGAGCCGTGCTACATCTCGGACGATATGCTGCGCGGCCAGGAAGATGAAATCGACGCGCGGCTGCAGTACATCATCAACTATGCCCCGGTCAAAGAGGTCGGCTTCATCACCAACGACTCCCTCGGGTTCACCATCGGCTACTCCCCTGACGGGCTTGTCGGCGATGACGGGCTGATCGAGTGCAAGAGCCGCCGCCAGAAGTTCCAGATCCAGACCATCGTGGAGTGCGTCCCGCCCGGCACGATCCCCGCTGACTACATGATCCAGATCCAAACGGGTCTTCTCGTGACTGGGCGTGCCTGGTGCGACTTCATCAGCTATTCCGGCGGCCTGGACATGGCAACCATCCGCGTGCTTCCTGACGCCAAAATTCAGGCGGCAATCATCGAGGCCGCGACAGCATTCGAGGCGCGGGTGCAGGCGGTCATTGACAACTATCACGCAATCAAGGCATCCGGCGCGCGGCTGATTCCGACCGAGCGCAGGATCGAACAGGAGATCAGTGCATGAGAAAATGTACCGCCGTTTACTGGGACACTGCGGAGAAGAAACAGTTGCCCGTTTCTGGCAGATTCCACGCGTGGGGCAGCGAGTACGAAGAATTTTCGGAAGGTCCGTGCGGAAATTCAACAATCGCGATTATTGAGCGAGAAGACGGACAGATAGTGACCGCCTTACCGCACACCGTCAAGTTCGAGGTACCGTCATGAGCGACCTCAGAACTGCAGCAGAACCGAAAACCGACCAGCTCAATTTCGACATGCTGCTCGGCGGAGCGACTCTCACGATCAAAGTAACCGAAGTCACGGTTGCGCTGACGGGCGAGCAGCGCGTTGTAATCCACTACGAGGGCGAGAACGGACGCCCCTACAAGCCCTGCAAGTCGATGATCCGCGTCTTGATCGGAGTATGGGGCGCAGACGGCAAGCAGTACGTTGGTCGGTCGATGACCCTCTATGGCGACCCGAAAGTGGTATTCGGCGGGATGACCGTTGGCGGGATCAGGATCAGCCACATGAACCATATCGACCAGCCGCAGACAATCGCGCTGACCGTGACCAGATCGAAGCGTGCGCCGTTCACGGTCAAGCCGCTCAAAGCATCCGCATCTGAGCCCGTCAAGCCGGCCACCACCTCCTGGCGTTCCGAACTCTGGGCCCGCGTGCAGGCTGCCGGCATCACCGCTGAGCAGTTTCAGTCACAGTTCGGCTCGCTGAAGGAGCTGCCGCAGGAAAAGATGGAAGAGGTTGCGATCTGGTTGAGCGACATGGAACTTTCGGGGATTTAAACCAAGCCTCGCCACTATTTTAGTTTCAGGAGGGATTCGTGAACAACGAAGAAATAGCAGGAAACATTTCGGAGAGGATGCACCAGATCATTACTCTCCCTGCGCAGCTCTCAAGGGTCGAGATGCTCCGCGAACTCAGCGGCGACGTCCAGGCCAAAATCAATGACCATAACCAGAATATCCTCTCCATCGCCAAGCAGAAGGCCCTGCTCAAGGTCGACCTGCAGGAGTTGTCGAAAGACCTTCTTGCTGCAGTGCTCGAACTCGACCAGACCCTTTCCATTCTTTACCGCCCCATCGATGCCCCCGCCGCGATCATCCAGGAGGTGGCAAGAAAGGCGCGCACCACGAAGGGCACGGTGGTTTTCTCCGAGACAATTCCGGCGCATGTCAACCCTCCCCTTCAGGGGGAGACTTCACGGGAGGCTCAAGATGAGACAGCTGCGCCGAAAGCGGAAACGGAAGGCGGAAAGACGGGAGAGGTTAAAGCGGTTCATGCAGGCGCTCCTGAGCCGGCAGCTGAGCGTGAGCGATTCCCCTGCCTGAAGTGCGGGGATACCTTCTACAAGTTGGAGTGGCTGGAGAACCATACCTGTGTGGCTGACCCGGTCCGCTCCATCTGCGCCGACTGCCTCGGCAACTGCGAAATGGACGGCACGCCGCGCGATCCGCACCCGAAGATGACGGCGTGCACCGGGCACCGCACCGAACCGGACGAGGATCAGACGCTGTGGCGCAACACGACCTGCCAGGGATGG
>Ga0265326_10000628_pt1 | contig 13193 bp, 10 predicted proteins | sample 41424metaG_FD_192439 | JGI IMG/M metagenome (GOLD analysis project Ga0265326, IMG submission 192439) | Rhizosphere microbial communities from Carex aquatilis grown in University of Washington, Seatle, WA, United States - 4-14-24 metaG | ecosystem: Host-associated > Plants > Roots > Rhizosphere... | reverse complement strand
ATCGGTATGTACAACTGATTCAGTGTAGCCCAATTTCTTGGCTTGGGCGCCGGTTAGTTTCTTCACGTCGCCGTCGTAGGTATCAAGATAGGATCTACCGAGGGCAAGGTGGGTGTTCCCGAATGGGCCACCCATGTTCTCGTCGTACAGGTCATCGTGCATGAACTTTGTTATCCGTGACAGCCTTTTATCAGTTAGCGAGAACTCTCCGATTTGTGCCGCGCCAGGATCCGTAGCGATTAATTCCCTTAGGAATTTCTGCTGGGTGGTGGCTGAAGATTCAACAACCTTTCCCTTTTTGAAGCGCAATTTGATGCATTCGATTTTCGGCCCGTATTTTGTCATCGGTTGGTCAAAATGAATCCAGCCCTCGGTGCCGCGCCAGTCCGGCGAAGTAAAAATCTCAAAGCTGGGGATATTACGACCGCCACCGCCCAGCCAACGGCGTTTTTCTCCTAGGGTGTAGCGCATGTCAACGTCGTCACCCTTGACGTGCAGTTTTTCTATCCGCAAGTCTGTTAGGGTTTTGGCCACGCGAGATAACTCTTTGGACACCTCTTTCCACTTAGCAATCGGGTCGTCCAAATCCAGGAAACAAGCGTCTATAATCTGTTGCCAATACTCGTTCAGCGGTAAACCAGCCTCTTTTGCCATGCTGGGCGTACCATAAGACGCCAAGGTCCAGGTGTACTTACCGGCGTTTTCTTTGGCATCGAACCACTTAACCAGGGGTTTGGCCGACGTTTGACGAAGCATTATTTTCTTGGTATCGACACTGTTGAGCTCGCGAACGTCATGGTTGGCCAGTATAGCGATACGATGGTCGGTCACTTTGACCAAGCCTTTGTAATACTCTGGCAGAAAACGGGTTAACTGCTCATGGCTGGCATGCTCGTAAAAATAGCGGCCGAGACCGTGCATATCATCGCCAAGGCCGTTAATGATGGTTGCGCCGGAGTCAATCAAAACCTTGGATAAAGCTAGGTAAAATGGCAGCGCCGAAGTCGGGCATTGCAGATAGACCACTTCGCCCTTTTTTATGCCGGTGCCACCGCCCAAAGCAAAATTTACCAGCACTTTGGCATACTTATCAAGAATCTCCTCCGGAGGCGTATAGCTCATTACTAATAATTATAGATGAGATTAGCAGTTTTGGCTGTTGTTTTTTGAGCGATTATTTAACTATGCCAGCTTTTTTAGCCGGGTCCAGAGTCCTAAAGATTTGCGAATGGAGCGGAGATGGTAAATTATTGAGGTTGAACCACTTTATCTTGTCAATTCTATCCGCATCACCAATCTTTACTTGTTTAGGGTCCACTTTGGCCGCATGGGCAACGGCAACCCAGTGGGTAGGTTTTCCGTTTGCAATCCTGTGAGCATCAAAGACTGCCAGGAACTCTATGTTTTTAGCGTCAGCACAGAGTTCTTCCTGAATCTCTCGCCTCACGGCAGCTTCAAAGCTCTCGCCAAACTCAACCGCCCCACCTCCTACATCCCATCTGCCTTGTTCGTCGCGGCAGTTCTGGCTGCGTTTCTGTAACAATGCCTTACCTTTGCCATCGTGAACCACAAACGGCACCGTTACACCTATAAAATTCACTCCCCGCTTGGCATCCATGACTCTATTATACGGAAAACGGCCCTTTTGGGCTGCTCACATTTTGATTTCGGCGTCGCAGCCGGCGGGCAGAGATAGGTTCATCAACGAATCTATTGTCTTTGGTGTAGGGTCAGAGATATCAATCAGACGCTTGTGGACGCGCATTTCGAACTGTTCGCGGCCTTTCTTGTAGACATGCGGGCTTTTAATGACAGTAAAGGTGCTTTTGCGCGTTGGCAGAGGGATCGGGCCAGAGATCTTGGCTCCAGTGCGTAACGCAGTCTCTACAATCTGCTTAGCGGATTGGTCAATGACCTTGTGGTCGTAGGCCTTAAGGCGGATACGAATCCGCTGCTTGACTTCTGGTTCTGTTGCTTTTTTAGCTTCAGCCATCACCGCCTCCATCTGGATAAGGTAAATCGTAAATCATTTTGTCCTCTATGGGGCTTTGAAGGATAGCGCTCAGCTCTTTAGCAACTACTCTACGACGGATGTTGATGCGCTGATTTTGCTCATGTACGCCCGCTAAACTTATGACTCTCACGCTGTTATCACCATATGCCCTATACAGAGCCTTGGCTTCATCAAGGTGCGAATCGATTTGTCGGGAACCCAGCTCAATCATTCTTATTTTGTAACTTTGGTAACAACACCGGCACCAACGGTGCGGCCGCCTTCGCGGATGGCGAAGCGCAAACCCTGTTCCATAGCAATTGGTGCGAGTAACTTAACTTTGAAGGTAACGGTATCACCAGGCATGACCATTTCTTTGTCGGCTGGTAGCTCAACTTCACCGGTTACATCCGTAGTTCGGAAGTAGAACTGAGGCTTATAGCCCTTAAAGAACGGGGTGTGACGCCCGCCTTCTTCTTTGGTCAGGATGTAAACTTCGGCGTCGAATTCGGTGTGAGGAGTGATGGTGCCAGGCTTGGCCAGAACCTGGCCACGCTCGATGTCATCTCGTTCAATTCCTCGAAGCAGGATGCCAACGTTGTCACCGGCCTGTCCTTGGTCTAGGTTCTTTTTAAACATTTCTACACCGGTAACGACGGTTTTCTTAGTTGGTCGGATTCCAACAATTTCGATCTCTTCGTTGACCTTAACTACACCGGTTTCAATACGGCCGGTAGCGACTGTGCCGCGTCCCTTGATAGAGAAAACGTCTTCAATGGCCATCATGAACGGTTTTTCCAGGTCGCGCTTAGGCTCAGGGATAAAGTCGTCCATCGCTTTAACCAGTTCCATAATGGCGTCTTCGTCGGCAGCGTTGCCTTCCAAAGCTTTGGTGGCAGAACCCTTGATGATAGGCGCTTCGCGGTCAAAGTCGTACTTGGCCAGTAGGTCGCGAACGTCTTCCTCGACCAGCTCAACCAGTTCGGGGTCGGCCAAATCCATCTTGTTAAGAAATACCAGGATTGAGGGTACGCCGACCTGCTTGGCCAGCAGGACGTGTTCGCGGGTTTGGGGCATAGGGCCATCGGCGGCAGAAACCACCAAAATTGCGCCGTCAATCTGAGCAGCACCGGTAATCATGTTCTTGATGTAGTCGGCATGGCCGGGCATGTCTACGTGGGCGTAGTGGCGCTTTTCTGACTCGTATTCCTGGTGAGAGGTGGCGATAGTAATCCCACGAGCTTTTTCCTCGGGGGCATTGTCAATTTGAGCGTAAGTTACCGGTTGATTAATGGAGCTGGGAAGCTTCTTAGCTAACACAGCCGTAATAGCGGCGGTTAGAGTAGTTTTACCGTGGTCAACGTGACCCATAGTGCCAACATTTACGTGCGGTTTGCTGCGATCAAATTGCTCTGCCATTCTAGATTTCTCCTGTTATTTCTCTAGTTATTTCACTGATATTTTTTGCGCAAGCGAGCAGTAGCTCACTCACGCGAATATGCCCTCATTATAGATAAACTTAGCCTGTTTGTAAAGAGGTTAGTGCCCAGCCGTTTCAGCGACTTCGGGAGGTGTGAGTGCCTGAACGACTTCATCAGCTTCTCCAGCTGATAAATTACTCTGCTCAATCTTAATAGCAAACGTCTCGCTTTCTGGGTCCGATGATTCCGACGTTACTCTTCCTGATATCTGCGCCAGTCGGTCCTTCGCATCGTCAACAAAACCAAACCAAAAACTTCTTGTCTTTTCGTCGTAGCGGGCGAAGGTCGATCTGTCGCCGTCTCGAATTATCTTAATAACTCCCGCACCAATAGCGGCACTGAGTGCAACCTTTACGGCGAGTTTAATTTTATCGTTTTCAGGTTGAGGGATTTCCATATGTTAGGTCTATCCGATTGAAGATATTACTTGCCGGATTTGGCAATGATTTCTTGGGCTACATTGCCCGGCACGTCGGCGTAGTGGTCAAGCTCCATGCTGGAGGCCGCGCGGCCCTGGGTGCTGCTGCGCAGGTTGGTGGTGTAGCCGAACATCTCGCCCAGAGGAACGTAGGCGGTAATTTCTTTGATGCCAGGGGTCAGGTCTTCCATGCTCTCTACCCGGCCGCGCTTGGAATTAAGGTCGCCGATAACATCGCCCATGTAGTCTTCGGGCGTAATAACTACGACTTTCATAATTGGCTCTAGTAAAACCGGGTTGGCGTTTTTAACGCCGGCCTGCAGCGCCATGCTGCCGGCAATCTTAAAGGCCAATTCCGAGGAGTCGACATCGTGGTAGCTGCCATCATAAATCTCGGCTTTTAGGTCTACTACCGGATAACCGGCTATAACACCGTTGCTCATGGCTTCTTCTACGCCGGCTTTGACGGCTGGAATGTATTCGCTGGGTACCGAACCACCCTTGATACTGTTAATGAATTCAAAGCCCTTGCCGGCTTCGTTCTGCGACAGGCGCAGCCAAACGTGGCCGTACTGGCCGCGGCCGCCGGATTGGCGGATAAATTTGCCTTCCTGCTCCACTCCATCTTTGCGGATAGTCTCGCGGTAAGCTACTTGCGGTTCGCCCACATTGGCTTCCACTGTAAATTCGCGCTTCATGCGGTCTACGATAATATCCAGGTGCAGTTCGCCCATGCCGGAAATGATGGTCTGGCCAGTTTCGTGATCAACTTTGATGCGGAAAGTCGGGTCTTCTTCTGCCAGGCGTTGCAGGGCGATGCCCATCTTCTCTTGGTCGGCCTTGGTTTTTGGCTCAATGGCTATGCTGACTGGAGGTTCCGGGAAAGTAATGCTTTCTAGAATGATTGGGTTGGCAGTATCGCAAAGTGTGTTGCCGGTAGTAGTGCCTTTTAGGCCGACAATGGCGGCAATGTCACCGGCTTCCACTTCTGTTACGTCTTCACGCTTATCGGCGTGCAAGCGGACGATACGGCCAACACGCTCTTTATCGCCAGTTGAGCTATTTAAGATATAGCTACCGGCTGTGATTTTGCCGGAATATACTCGGAAAAAGGCCAGTTTACCCACAAACGGGTCGGTAGAAATCTTAAATGCCAGGGCGGAAAAAGGTTCGCTGGCATCCGGTTTACGCTCAATCTCGTCACCGTTTTTGGGGTTTGTGCCCCAAGTGCTGCCGCGGTCCAGCGGACTGGGCAGAAAATCGTTAACCGCATCCAGTAATTTTTCCACGATTACGCCGCGGCCGTCGCCGCCGGATACGGCAAAGAATTTGCCAGTTAAGACTGCCGTACGGATAGCACTGCGAATATCTTCTTCGGTCATACCCTCTTCGCCAACTTCAAAGTATTTCTCCAGCATTTTTTCGTCTTCGGCCACGGCATTCTCTACCAAAAGGCTGCGGTATTTTTTGACCTGGTCGGCCATGTCGGCGGGGATTTCGGCCTCAACAAGTTCGTGGTCGGCAAATTCTTTGTAGGTGTAGGCTTTCATGGATACCAAATCGACTATGCCGTTGGCCCCCTGCTCAAAGCCGATTGGCAGGTGAATCGGGAAGGCGCGTTTGCTCAGACGGTTATGGATACTATCTAAACTCTTGTAAAAATCGCCGCCGGTTTGGTTAATTTTGTTGATAAAACAGATACGCGGCACGCCGTATTTGTCAGCCTGGCGCCAAACCGTCTCGGATTGGCTCTCTACGCCCATTTTGCCGTCAAAAACCACCACTGCGCCGTCCAGCACGCGCAAACTACGCTCAACTTCTACGGTAAAGTCAATGTGCCCGGGCGTATCAATGATGTTGATCTTGTGGTCTTTCCAGAAACAGGTCACGGCTGCGGCGGTAATGGTGATGCCGCGCTCTTTTTCCTGGGCCATCCAGTCGGTAGTGGTTTCGCCCTCGTGTACGGCGCCGATTTTGTGCTTTAAGCCGGTGCGATAAAGAATGGCCTCCGTAACCGTGGTCTTACCGGCGTCAATATGGGCGATAATGCCGATGTTTCTGACTTGGTCTAAATTGTATTTCTTATCCGCCATAATCTTTAGTTTTGAACTCCTAGCTGCTGGCTATGAGCTGGTTCTCGCGAAGTGGGCGAAGGCGCGGTTGGCGTCGGCCATACGGTGCGTATCTTCGCGTTTTTTAACGGCTTCGCCGGTGTTGTTGTAGGCGTCTACCAGTTCCAGGGCGATGCGGTCTTCCATGCTCATGCCTTTGCGGCTGCGGGCGGCGGCGACAAACCACATGATGGTCAGGTGCTGCTGACGCTGGCCTTTGACTTCAAACGGAATCTGATAGTTAGCACCGCCAACGCGGCGGGAGCGGGTTTCCATATGCGGCTGGACGTTTTTCATAGCCTGGTCAAAAACATCCAGCGGGTTCTGAACTTTAAGTTTATCGGCGGCTTTTTGCATGCCACCGTAAACTAGACGCTCGGCTATTTGTTTTTTACCGTCGTGCATTACCCGGTTAATCAGTTTGGAGACAGCCGAGCTGTTATAGATACGGTCTGGTGCCGCCGGACGGATCAAAGCCTTGGTAGTCTTACGCGGCACTTCTGTCTCCAGACTCATTTTCTACTTCAAACGCGCCTCTCTGTAAAATGCCACGTTGCCAATCTGTTAGCCTACCAGCTAGTTCAGGGAAAAATAGTAGGTGCTCGCTCAACGTTGAAGCGATAGCCGATTCTTCGTCTGGACTACTGGCTTGAGTTAGTGCGTCAATATCAGCCTCGGCTCTGACATAGCCGTTAGGGAGCGATGGAAGTTCAGCTCTCATTATTTTGACCTCTTGGCGCCATACTTTGAGCGGCCCTGTTTGCGGTTTTCTACTCCTTGAAGATCAAGGTTACCGCGGACAATGTGGTAGCGGACACCAGGTAAATCGGGCACCCGGCCGCCACGCACCAAAACCACGGCGTGCTCTTGCAGGTTGTGGCCTTCGCCACCGATGTAAGCCCAAACTTCGTGGCCGTTAGTAAGGCGGACACGGGCGACTTTGCGCAGCGCCGAGTTAGGTTTCTTTGGTGTTTTGGTGGTTACGCGGATGCAAACCCCGCGCTTAAACGGCGACGGTTTTTCGTAGTTCCTAGTCTCTAGGTTATTAACCACACGCAGCAGCGCCGGCGACTTGGTCTTGCCGGACGCACTCTTGCGAGGCTTGCGTACTAATTGGTTAATAGTGGGCATCGGTAGGTAATTTTAGCAGATTTACTCCTTAGAGGCAACCGTTTCAGCCCCCTCGGGTTGGTGGGCTTCATCGTAGCCGGGCGCGCCGGTTCCAACCGGAATACGCCGGCCTAAGATGACATTTTCTTTAAGACCATACAGGCGGTCAATCTTGCCGCTGGTGGCCGCGGCAATCAGCACGCGGGTGGTGTCCTGGAACGAGGCGGCACTCAGGAAGGAATCGGTGCTAAGCGAAGCTTTGGTGATACCCAGTAGTAACTGGTTGTATTTGACCAGGTGCTTACCCCTGGCGGCCAGTTCTTCGTTGGTTTCTACGACCGCCAGTTTACTGGCAATATCACCGGTGATGAACTGGCTGTCACCGGCCTCTTCTATCTGCACGCGGCTGAACATCTGGCGCACGATAACTTCCAGGTGCTTGTCAGCAATGGTCTGGCCTTGGCTGGCAAAGATGTAAAGAACTTCGTTCATGATGTAGCGCTGGGTGGCCTCCACTCCTGACAGGCGCATCAACTCATGCAGATTGATAGAACCGTTGGTCAGGCGTTGGCCGGCCTCTACCTGGTCGCCATCGGCTACCAGCAATTGCTTGAAGCCGGGGATTTCGTAGCGCACTACGCTTTTAGCGGTAGGCGTGATAGTTAGGGAAGTTTCGGTGATATGAACCTTGCCGGCCATAGCTGCGATCAGCGGTTCGCTGCCATCTTCGTGGGCGGCTACTATGTCGCCGATGGCGACTTCATCACCGTCGTTAAAGGTGGCTTGGCGCCCAGCCAAAGGCAGTTTTAGGGCTTTTTGCTCTTTGGCAGTAACCTGGACGATGTATTCGTCGCCCTCTTCCCAGGCGTTTACAACGCCGGTAATGTCGGTTAGGTAGGCCTGGCCTTTAGGCACGCGGACTTCCAAAAGCTCTTCTACGCGGGTCAGGCCCTGGGTCACGTCGTCACCGGCAGTCACGGCGCCGGCGCGGTGTTTAGAGTCAAGTGACAGCTGGGTACCCGGTTCGCCAATTGACTGGGCAGCTATAACCCCTATTGGGTAGTCGCTGGCAACCAGCTTACGGGTGGCCAAGTCCATGCCGTAAGACTTGCGGCTAACGCCGCGTACTGAGGTACAACTGAGAACGCTTTTAATGCGGACGCTTTCGATGGCTGTGTCTTCATGTATGGCTTGGGCGATTTCGGCAGTAATCAGCTCGCCGGCTTTGACGTATTTCTTGACATTTTCGGCGGCAAATCGGCCGGCCAAGCGATCACCGATATTGATGCCAACCAGCTCGGAGTCACTGCGATACAGTGGCAAGCCCGAATCTTCGGCTTCGTAATCGACAGTAAAGACATCTTGGGCGACATCAACCAAGCGGCGGGTCAGATAGCCGGAGTCAGCGGTTCTAAGGGCGATATCTACCAGAGATTTTCGGGTGCCGCGGGTGGCCGTAAAGTACTCGAGCGGATCAAGACCATACTTATAGTTGGACTTTACCGGCAGCTCCATGGCTCGGCCGGTGGCATCGGCGCGGATGCCAATCATCCCGACTGAGTCTTTCATCTGGCTTAAGTTACCGCGGGCACCAGAGGCCACGGCAATGGACATGGTGTTGTCTTCGGTAGCAAACTGTTCAGCCAAGGCTTTTTCTACCTGGCCGTCAACGGCTGACCACGCCTCTACGGTCAGACGGTAGCGCTCGTCGTCGGTGATGAAACCGGCAGTATACTGTTTGGATATCTCAGCAGCCTTCTTTTCGCCACCACTAACAATTGCCGGCAAAACTTTCAGATCCGAGAAGTCTTCCATGCCGATGGACAGACCGGAGAAAGTCGCATAGCGGAAACCCAAGTCTTTGAGGTCATCAGCGATTTCGGCAGTGATTTCCTGGCCGTATTTTTCGTAGGTGGCGGACATGGCTTTGTCTAGGCGTTTGCTGGTCATGGCCCCGTCGATAAATGGGAAGTCGTCCGGAAAAATTTCGTTAAACAGCACCCGGCCCAGGGTGGTTTCGCGTATCTCACCGCGGAAGGGTAACCGGACGCGGCTTTGCAGTGTTAAATCATGGGCATCCAATGCCATAAGGGCTTCGTCCAGACTAGAAAAGTCTTTGGTTTTAGCGGCTTTTACACCTGGACGCTCGTACGTCAGGTAGTAGCAGCCCAGCACGATGTCTTGTTCAACGTGCAGAATCGGTGAGCCGTCGGACGGCTTGAGCAAGTTATGGTTGGCGGCCATGATTTCTCGGGCTTCTTGTTGGGCTTTTTCGCTCAAAGGCAGGTGCACGGCCATCTGGTCACCGTCAAAGTCGGCATTAAAACCTTTACAGACCAACGGGTGCAACTGGATGGCTTTACCTTCTATAAGCACCGGCTGAAAAGCTTGGATACCTAGACGATGAAGTGTCGGCGCACGGTTCAGTAGAACATATTTGCCTTTGATGACCTCGTCCAAGGCATCCCACACAGCGGCTTCACCCATTTCTATCATGCGGGTAGCGCTACGGATATTGTGCGCCAGCTCCTGGTCAATCAGCCGGCCAATTACAAACGGCTTAAATAGCTCCAAAGCCATAGTTTTGGGCAGGCCGCACTGGAACATCTTAAGTTCCGGGCCGGCAACAATTACGCTACGACCAGAATAGTCTACGCGCTTGCCCAGCAAGTTCTGGCGGAATCGCCCCTGTTTGCCCTTAAGCATATCGGACAGTGATTTTAGACGGCGGCGTTGGCCGGTGGCGGCCACGGCGCGGCCGGAGCGGGCGCTGTTGTTGTCAATTAAGGCATCCACGGCTTCTTGCAACATGCGCTGCTCGTTGCGGCGGATGACTTCCGGCGCGTTGAGCTCCATAAGTTTCTTTAGGCGGTTGTTGCGGTTAATGACCCGGCGGTACAAGTCATTGAGGTCAGAGGTGGCAAAACGGCCACCGGTCAGCTGCACCATCGGGCGCAAGTCCGGCGGGATAACTGGCAGTACGCTGACACACATGCTTGATGGTTTAATGCCGGCTCGTTCCATGCTCTCCAACAGGCGCAGCCGTTTCATAATTTTCTTCATGCGCTGGCCTTTGGCTTCTTCGGCTTCTTTATTCAGGGATTTGATCAGTTTCTTCAGGTCTACTTCTTCCAGAAGTTCCTTAAGAGCCGCACCGCCCATGCCGACGCTAATTAGATCCTGCAACTCGTCAGGCAAATTGCGGTAGTCGTTCTCGGAGAGCAGCCCCAGCTTTTGCAGGCTATCGGCCTCGGCGTTAAACAGCTCAAACTCAGCAACCAGCTCCTCGAGTTCCTTGTTTTGGGCTTCAGATAGCGCTTTGATATCGGCATCTTTCTTGCCGGCCTCTTTTTCGTAGCGATGCTTAATAGCTTGCTCGGCCGCTTTTTGTGTGGCTTCGTGGTCGGCGCGAACTTTGGCCAGTGCCGCGGTGTCAACGCTCTTAATGATGTAGCTGGCAAAATACGCCACTCGCTCCAGACTTTTGACGGTCATGCCCAATAGTAGGCCAACAGCGCTGGGAGTGCCGCGCAAAAACCAAATGTGGGCAACCGGAGCCGCCAAATTAATGTGGCCCATGCGCTCGCGACGGACAATGCTGCGCGTAACCAGCTCGCCGTTTTTATCAACGGCTGCTTCGCGTGAACGAACACCCTTATATTTAGCGTCGTGGGGGTTGATGTCTTTGACCGGGCCAAAAATGCGCTCGCAGAATAGACCGTCGCGTTCTGGTTTTTGGGTACGATAGTTGATGGTTTCGGGTTTGGTTACCTCGCCGTGGCTCCATTCTAAAATGTCATCCGGGCTGGCAATAGCCAGGCGTACGGCGTCGAAGTCGGAAATATTGGTTCCGGGATTGTACTGTCTCATCTTATGCTTCCTCCGCAAGTTCTTGGCTAATTTCTTCGGCTGTTTCGTCTAACGCGACGTCCTCGGCGGTTGGTGGCGCTACTTCTTCGATAACACCAAATTCGCTGATTACATCGTCGTCAGTTACGTCGGTGGTTGTGAGGCTGCTGTCGTTCGGCAGGTCAACCGTGGACGTGTGCTTAGCTTCGTCCTTGACGTTTTCGGCCAGGACTTTTTCAGCATCCACCACGGCGTTATCGGCCAACAGGTCGACTTTTAAGCCCAGCCCTTGGAGTTCCTTGACCAGTACGTTAAAGCTTTCCGGGACCTTTGGACCCTGGATTTCCGTACCTTTAATGATGCTTTCGTAAGCTTTGGCGCGACCGTAAACATCGTCGGACTTGATGGTCAGCATTTCCTGCAATGTATTAGCGGCACCGTAAGCTTCTAGTGCCCAAACCTCCATCTCGCCAAAGCGCTGGCCGCCGTTTTGGGCCTTACCGCCCAGCGGCTGCTGCGTGACCATGGTGTACGGACCGGTTGAGCGGGCATGAATCTTATCGCTGACCATGTGGTTAAGCTTGATGATGTACATGCAACCAACAGTTGTACGCTCGGCAAAGGCTTCGCCGGTGCGGCCATCGTAAAGCTGCTGTTTGCCGTCTTCGGGTAGACCGGCCTGTTTCAGCAGTTCTTGGATTTTCTTGATTGGCACACCGTTGAAGGCCGGGCTGGCAACCTTAATGCCTAAGGCGTTAGCAGCCATGCCAAGGTGTGTTTCAAATAGCTGGCCAATGTTCATACGACTGGGAACGCCCAACGGATTTAGAATAATGTCAATCGGCGTACCATCTTCGTTAAAAGGCATATCCTCAATCGGTAAAATGCGGGCAATAACTCCCTTGTTACCGTGGCGGCCACCGAGTTTGTCGCCTACGGAGATTTTGCGCATCTGGGCAACAAAGACTTGGATTTGCATGATTACGCCAGCTTTAAGTTCGTGGCCGGAAGCGCGGCTAAAGACCTTAACGCCAACAACTTTGCCGTGACGGCCGGTGCTCATACGCTGAGAAGTGTCACGAACCTCTTTGGCTTTTTCGCCGAATATGGCCCGCAGCAATCTCTCTTCGCTGGAAAGCTCTTGTTCACCCTTGGGGGTGATTTTACCAACGAGAATATCGCTAGGATGGACTTCGGCGCCAATGCGTACAATGCCGTCTTCGTCCAGGTGACGCAAGGATTCCTCGGAAACGTTGGGGATGTCGCGGGTGACAATCTCCGGTCCCAGTTTGGTTTCGCGAACTTCGGTCATGTAGTCGACGATGTGGATAGAAGTCAGGGTGTCGTCTTCCACCAAGCGGCGGGAGATAATCACGGCGTCCTCAAAGTTGTAGCCACTCCAGGGCATAAAGGCCGTTAGTAAGTCTTTGCCCAGCGCCAGTTCGCCGCCGGCGATGCTCATGCCTTCAATCAGAATATCGCCTTCTTTGACTTTATCACCGCTGCTGACCAACACCGTTTGATTGATAGAACTGCCTTCGTTACTTCGTACAAAGTGCTGCGGCTCGTAAGCAACGCTCTTGCCGTTCTTATATTTGACAACTACTTCATCGGCGCTGGCTTTCTGTACTACACCGTCACCATCGGCAGTGATTATCTGGCCGCTGTTGCGGGCGGCGATAGTCTCAAATCCGGTGCCAACAATTGGACTTTCCGGCTTGATTAGCGGTACCGCTTGGCGCTGCTGGTTGGAACCCATCAGGCTTCTAAGCACATAATTTTTCTCTACAAAAGGTACCAGACCGGCGCTGCTACCGATAGTTTGCGAACGTGAAGCGTCCATATGTGTGACTTCATTAGCGCCAACTTCACCGGGTGCCAAGCGATTGCGGGCACTGACCCGCTCTTCGACGAAATAGCCATCGGCAGTGAGTGCGTTACCGGCACCGGCCACAACAGCATTTTCTTCTTCGGCGGCATCCAGATAAATAATTTTGCTGGTTACTTTGGCTTTGACGGGCCAGGTCGCCCGGCTCTTTTCGGCAGCCAGTTTTTTGGCGGTAACTTCGGTAATTTTGGCACCGGCTTTAACAATCACCGTGCCACGTTCGTTAAGCAGGTCTATGGCAGCAATGTGGCCGGCAGCCTCTTTAGGCGTGACGGCGTTGATGACTTTGCGGTAGGGTGTTTCTATAAAGCCGTACTCGTTAATACGGGCGTAGCTGGCAAGG
>Ga0265326_10000618_pt1 | contig 13288 bp, 24 predicted proteins | sample 41424metaG_FD_192439 | JGI IMG/M metagenome (GOLD analysis project Ga0265326, IMG submission 192439) | Rhizosphere microbial communities from Carex aquatilis grown in University of Washington, Seatle, WA, United States - 4-14-24 metaG | ecosystem: Host-associated > Plants > Roots > Rhizosphere... | reverse complement strand
GTTCGACCCAGCCAAGGACGAGGTCACCCACGCGACGCTCGGCAAGGCGATGAAGGCCGCGCCGGTCTGGCGCCACCTGGCCGCCGTCGAGGCCGTGATCGTCATCCGACGCTGGTTCTGGGAGCGGTTTGACGAGCGGCAGCGCGGCGCCGTCCTGATGCACGAGCTGCTCCACGTCGAGGCGACGGCGCCGGGCAAAATCCGGATCAAGGAGCACTCGATCGAGGAGTTCGCCGCGGTCATGCGCCGCTATGGCGCCTACCTGCCCGACCGGGCCGCGTTCATCAACGAGTGGGCCAAGTGGGAGAGTGAGGAAGGCGGCAAGCCGGCCAGCCTCGACGCGAAGCGGTCCACGAAGATCGGGATCACCGTCGGCGATCGCCACGTCGAGACCGACATGGAATCGCTCGAGCGGGCGTCGCGTGATGCCCAGCGCGGCAAGCCGAAGGCCGAGGCATGAACCGTCGCACGACCCTCGGGCAGCTCTACCGCGAGCAGGGCGTGCCGATGGCGCACTTGCCCGCCCCAGAGCCTCGCTGGCGCTGGACGATCGGGATCCTCGGCGAGATCGGGTTCGTGCTGCTCGCAGTGCTGCTGGTCGTCGCCCTGGCGTCGATGCAGCCCCCCCCCGGTCGGGCCATGAGCGGCAGCCAGGCGTACGACCTCGCCAAGATCGAGCGTGGCGGCTCCAGGCTGCCCGTGTACGACGAGAGCCTCGGCCGGCCGACGGGTGGCGCCGGTCCGGTCGAGCGATCGTTCCTGATCCGCCCTGAGCTGCCTTGTGGGACCTGCGACCACGCCGCGGTCTGCTCGATCCGCCCAAAGCTCGAAGCCGCGTCGATCGAGTACCGGACGCCGGCGAGCCCGGATCCAGCCGTCCATGTCCGCGCGTCGCTCTCGATCGAGTGCGACCACTACCGGGCCGGCCAGGCGCTCCCCGTGCCCGAGCCGGCCCCGGCCGCCTTCCACCGCAAGGTCTCCGAGGCCGAGCGGATCCGCACGTCGGCCGCCAGGGGCGCGGCGAACTCGAAGGCGAAACGGGCAGCCGGGACCGCTGGTAGCTCTGTCGGCACCCTGTCGACGATCCGCGGGCCACAGAAGGACAGGCCGTCGAACGAGGCGATGTACGCCGCGATCCGGGCCAACGTCGCGATCAGCTACGGCGAGCTCGCGAAGGAGGTCGGCTGGGAGGCGACGGCGATCGCCTACCGGCTGAAGAGTCTGCGGGCGCGCGGGGAGCTGCCCGAGGACATCGGCACCTGGCTCGACACGCGACGCGAGAAGGCCGGCGCTGGGATTCGGCGTCCATGAACGCCGCCGCGGAGGCCGTCCTCGCCGCCCTACGCACTGGCCCCAAGACGACCCTGGAGCTCCAGGCGCTGTGCCCGACGACCCATGCCGCCAAGCCGGTGTTCGATCTCAGGCAGGACGGCTGGATCATCACCCGCCGCTCGCTGCCGAACCGGGTCGCCGAGTACAAGCTCCTGGGCCGCGAGCCGGTGGTTCCGGAGGGAGGCGCAGTCATCCCCCCTGCTGCGCCTCCCTCTCGAGCCAAGCCGCCGGTCGAGTTCGGGAACGTCGCCGCGATCAGGGCCTACGGGCGAGGCGCGGCGTGACCCTAGGAATGAGCGGAGCGGCCCAGCGGCCCACGATCACCCCGACTTGCCGTGACGTGTCCGGCGAGCCCAGCGACACGTCCACCGCTGGTCCGCTCCGCATCGAACCCTGCCTCTGCGGCGGCACGATCACCGCGCCCCGCGACGATCCGGCGCCTCAGGTGCGCGTCCACAACGAAGGCCACGTCCACATGGCCTGGCGCGGGCGGAACGGGCTGTGAGGGCTTATCACCGGACGGACCCGCTGATGGACGAGCGCAAGTCGCACTACACGCCCGCCCAGTTCGGGACGTTCAGCAAGATCCAGCTCGTCGCCGGGCGCCAGAGCCGACCGGGCTACTTCCGTTCGATCGCTGCCCTGCGGGCGTGCCTGCCGGCCGCCTATGCCCGCCACGTCGACTTCCTCGCGGCCCAAGGTGACCTCGTCGAGCGCGACGGGATGCTCTACGTCGACGGCTGGAAGGAGTGGCAGGAAGGCGATTTGACCGTCGCCGACCGGATGAAGGCACTCCGTAACCGACGCCGTAACGCTAGCGTAACCGCCAGCGTAACGCCAGTCGTATCGGAACCGTCACCGCCCGCTATACGCTCTAGCAATAGCTCTAGCGTTGGCGTTAGCTCTCCCAACGGTTCAACAGAAGCCCATAGGCCGTTGGCGGCGTCGACGGCTGCTGTGGAACCTCGATGAGGACGTACAGCCGGGTCCACTTCGAGGAAGCCCAGCGGCTGTGGACCGACGGTGACTTCAGCGCCGAGTGGAAGCCGTTTCGCCACGCAGCGGCGATGCGGGGCTTCATCTACCCGCCGGATGGCTCGAAGTGGGACGGATGGGACGAGCGCGAGCCGTCGCAACGCGCCGTCCTGATCCGCGCGATCCGCGAACAGCCGGTCGCCCTGATGGCAGCGATCAACCGAAGTCGCTCCTGGCACGACGTCATCGGCCAGGTCATCGCCGCGAACGAAGAGTTGATCGTCGACGTTGGTCTGGCTGAACGCCGGGACCGGCACGATCGAATGGCCGAAGAGCCGACCGAGCGCGAGGCGGCGGTCCTGCTCCGGGACATCCTCGCGAAGGCGGGCGCGTGAGCCGCGTGACGTGCCTCGCCTGCGGCTTCGACGGCGACGAGCGGACCGTCCGGATGAAGCTCGTCGAGTACTCAACCGAGCCGGCCTACGGCGCCGAGTGGCGCTGTGTCGACCGCCAGGCATGCGAACGCCGCCAGGCCGAGCAGCAGGAGAAGCTCGACGAGCTCGAGGCGACCCGATGAGGTCCGACTTCGCTGACTTCGGCATGGCGAGCTTCGAGGTTCCGGGCATCCCGGCGTCACCGAACGTGACCAGGACCCGCAACTTCCACCTGAACGCGAGTCAGGCAAAAGACTGGAAGACGGCGACGATCGCTGCTGTAGGCGGCCGCCATCCCGAGACCCCGCTGCCATCCGTCCGGCTCGTCCTGGTTGCCCTGACGAAGACTCGCGGCCGGCGAGACCCCGACAACTTCGCGGCCGCGTGCAAGCCGATCATCGACGGCCTGGTGCTCGCCGGCGTCCTCGTCGACGACAGCTTCGCCGTCATCCGCGAGCTCGTGGTTCGGCGCGAGCAGGCCGACCGGAACGCCGTCCGGGTCGAGGTGTGGCCATGACCCGCAACGCCGCCTTCATCGCCGCCCTTGCTGTCGCCGTCGCCTTCGCGGAGAGCCCGTTGTGAAGCCGCTCGTCTTCGGCGTGACGCCGCCTCCGACCGGCAAAGGTGACGCGATGGCCTATGTCGCCCGCCATCGGACCTGCGGGCACATCCTCCAGGTCGTCCCCGAGAAGGACGTCATCGATCTCCTGTCGGGCGTCCTGTACTCCCGCGAGCCGCTCAAAGACGCAACCGAGGAAGCGGCCGCGCGCCGCTGCGCCGTCTGCGTCCCGCCCGAGCAGATCGAGGCGTTCGGATGACCCGCAACGCCGCCCTCCTCACCGCCCTGGCCGCCGGCTTCCTGGTCCTGGTCCTCGTCTCCAGCGCGAGCCCGGCCTCCCGCTCTGGGCCGACTGTCGTCCCCCCGCAGTCGGTCCAGAGCGAGGCGCCGGTCGTAATCGCGCCTTCGAGCCCGGTTGACGCGACGGGGCAACCCGCCGTCGCGACAGCTGCCCCGACAGTCGCGGGATCCCCGCGGCCGGGCTCGTCACCGATCGGCCATGTCGTGCCGCCGGCCGTCGGGGCCCGCGGCTGGGCGACCTGGCAGCCGGGCACGGGCGCCTGGGGCTCGGCCGGGCCGACCCTCGAGGCGCTCGGAATCCGCGTCGGCCAGCTGGTCCGGATCCAGTCCGCGACCGGCCACCTGGTCGTCCGGATCGCGCCGGGCGGATGCGCGTGCGGCGATCGCCGCGGCCTGCACACGCTGATCGACCTGTCCCGCTCGGCCTGGGCCGAGCTCTGCGGCACCCCATCGGCCGGCATCTGCCGCGTCGACGTCACCTGGTAGGGAGGGAGTCATGGGCAAGTGTTCCACCACGATCCGAACGATCGAGTTCGACCTGACGGACGAACAGATCACGCGGGTCGTCGTCACCCAGGACTACGCGGGCGACTGCCCGATGATGGATCGCCGGTACGAGAAGGCATTCCCGGCCCGGATCCCGGTCGTCGACCTGCTCACGATCGAGGGCGGCGTCAAAGACTACCTCGTGTGGCCGCGATGACCGGCACCTACTACAAGTTCACCGACGCGGACCGTCGGACCAACGGCGGGTTCCAGTGGAGCCCGGTCGGCGAGTGGACCGAGATCGGCAAGCGCGCACGGCGGACGCTGACCGAGGCCAGCCTGTGCACGCGCCAGGTCCTTCATGTGACCGATGCCGAGCACCTGCTCGCCTGGTCGCGGGCCGAGCTGTACGAGGTCGAGGTCGACGAGAGCCGCGGGATCGTCGTCGGGCGCGACAAGATCGGCGTCCGCCGCGCGCGGCTCACCCGGCGCGTCGAGGCATGGAACGAGCGGACCGCCCGCCTGTTCGCCGCCGACTGCGTCGAGCGCGTTCTGCCGCTGTTCGAGAAGGAGCGACCGAACGACAAGCGGCCCCGCGAGGCCATCGCCGTCGCCCGGCGGTTTGCCAACGGCGAGGCAACGCGGGAGGAGTTGGCCGCCGCCTGGGCCGCCGCCAGGGACGCCGCCTGGGACGCCGCCAGGGCCGCCGCCTGGGACGCCGCCTGGGCCGCCGCCTGGGACGCCGCCTGGGCCGCCGCCTGGGACGCCGCCTGGGACGCCGCCAGGGCCGCCGCCAGGGCCGCCGCCTGGGCCGCCGCCGGGGCCGCCGCCGGGGCCGTCTGGGACGCCGCCAGGGCCGCCGAAACAGCATGGCAGCGTGAGCGACTGGCCCAGTACCTCAGCGGCGCCGCCCTGGACGACGCCCTCCTCGGCCCACGGGAGTCCGCTGGAGGAATGAAGCCGTGAGCGAGCACAAGGTCCGGGCGTTGATCCGGGTCGTTGTCTGCTCGTGCGGCTGGCAGGCTCGCTCGGATCAGGTCCGCTCGCTGGACGATGCGTTCCGCGATCACCAGCATCAGGCGGTGCTCGTCGGCCTGAAAGAGCACCTTCGGGCGGTCAAGCCATGATCCGCCTCATCTCCCTGACCGCCCTCGCCGCCGTGCTGGTGGCCTGGTGGGCGACGAGGCGGCCGAAGCGGCGCGAGATCCCGGCTGCATGGCGCGAGGACGAGGACGGCGTCCAGGTCGATCCGCGGCCGGCCAGCCTGCTCCACCCGACGTTCGCTGGCGGCCAGGACGGCTACGACCGCTGGATCGCGGACTGGGAGGCATGGGCCGCCGCCTGTCCGGAGCACGATCACGCCGCCGAGCTCGTCCAGGCCCGCCAACTCGCCCAGCGCGGCTATCGGCTGGCGCTGCCGCATGACGACCAGGAGCGGTTCGATCGCGGGCTGGTCAGGCTGCTCGAGGACGTCCGACTGGGCGAGACGAGTGTGCCGGTCGGGTGAGCGAGCTGCTCACCGTCGATGAAGTCGCCGAACGCCTCCGGGTGGGGGTCCGGACGGTCGAGCGGATGATCGCGACCGGCGAGCTCGCCAGTCTCAAGATCCGCCGCCGCCGGTTTGTGTCCGCCGAGGCCGTCGAGGCCTACGCGGCGCTCGCCATGCGGCGCGGCCGCGTGCAATGATCCGCACGTGGCCAAACGTCCGCGAAAGCGCGGCACCGGAGCGATCACGAAGCTCCCGTCCGGGTCGTTCCGGGCGCAGCTGAGCCTGCCCGGGTCCGGCCGCCAGCGGATCGGGCAGACGTTCCGGGTCGAGGACGACGCGAAGCACTGGCTCCGCGAGCAAACCCGCCGCCTGCGCGCCGGCGAGGATCCCGACGAGGCCCGGACGACCGTCGCGGCGCACCTGGACGACTGGCTCGAGAACGTCGGGCACTCCATTCGCCCAATGACGCTCCGCGGCTACCGGGCCCACGTCGAGACCTGGATCGTGCCGGCGATTGGCAGCGTCCGGATGTCCGACCTGACGGCGCGTCACGTGCGCCTCGTCCGTGATCGCGTGACGAAGGCCGGGCGATCGCCGCGGACGGCCGCCGGCGTCCTGCTGACGCTGCGGATGGCACTCGGCCAGGCGGTCGACGACGGGCTCGTGTCGCGCAACCTGGCGGACGCCGTGCGGCCGCCGCGACCGGCGCCCCGCCAGGTAGTCGCGACGTCGCCCGACGATGCCCGGGCGATCCTGGCGGCGTTCAAGGGCCACCGCCTCGAGGGGCTCGTCGCGGCCGCGATCGGGACTGGGCTCCGCCAGGGCGAGCTGCTCGGGTTGCGCTGGTCGGACATCACCGGCGATCGGATCCGGGTCGCCGGCTCGGTGCGCCCGGTGCCGCGCGCCGGCGGCCACGGCTACGAGCTCGAGCGCAGCGACCAGGCGAAGACCCGGCGCAGCATCCGCTCGATCGAGGCCCCGCCGTTCGTCGTCGCGGCCCTGGCCGAGGAGCGACGGCGGCAGGCGGCCGAGAACCTGATCTCGCCGTACGTCTTCGTGACCCGCGGCCGCCGCGAGAACGAGGGCAAGGCGGTGTTCCTGGACGGGATCAACGTGACCCGGGCGTTCCAGCGGCAGTTAGCCGCCAAGGGCTTACCGACGATGCGCTGGCACGATCTCCGACACGCCTACGCGACCCTGATGCTGTCGGTCGGCGTGCCGCTGCGGGTCATCCAGGAGGCGCTCGGCCACACGTCGATCGCGACGACCGCCGGGATCTATGCTCACGTCCTGCCGGCGCTTCAGCGGGACGCCGCCGCGAAGCTCGAGGAGGCGCTGACGAAGTAGCCTCCGGGCCGATCTCCACACGTTTCGCCACACGACGACCCGGCGCTCAGCACGGCCCTGAGCGTGATGACCGGCGGATTGTGGATCCGCAGGTTACGGGTTCGACCCCCGTAGGCCACCCCACTCACCCACGCACGAATGAGCTCGCCTGGTAGGCCTCGCCGAACGGCCTAAACCGCCCCGAAGCGCCGGGAACCGTCGCGTTCCGCCAACTTGGCCACACGCATTGCCACACGCCGGGCTCGCAGCTACCGTGAGTAGCCGTGGATCAGGCATCGCCCTTTGGCCGGCTTCGTACGGCTGTCTGCGAGCTGATCGTTGAGCCAATCGGGACGCCGGCCTTCGCCTCCATTCCGCCGGCGTCCCACAGGCTCCGATGAGTGCCACTCGTCTCATGGCTTCCCGACCTGACGGACGCCTCGGGCTTCGCCCTTTTCGCGGGCGGCGTCATCGTCATTGGCTGGGCCCTGTGGACGAAACGCCTGGTCGTGGGCTGGATCTACCAGGACAAGGTCGACGAGGCGAAGCGGTTGCAGATCGCGCTCGATCAGCAGATCGCGGTGAACGTCGCTCTCACGAACGGGCTGCGTGATGAGCCACCTCGCAGGCGGGCTGACCATTCAGCACCGTAGCCGGTTCCAGCTCCTGGTCGAACGGATTTTGCCCTGGTACGACTCCGATCGAGAAGCTGCCATCTTGGCCCGGAGCAACGAGCTGATCCGCCGAGCGAGCGTCCAGAGCCGCTATGCCGCCCGGGTGCGCGAGAACTACGTTCGGGCGGCCCGGCGGCTTGGCCGATGAGCGTGCCCGGTCCAATCATCCTGGTCCTCGCGCTCATCGGCTGGGTCTTCACCGCCATCCTTGCCCGCGCCGCCTGGATCCGGCCGCGAATCTCGACGCTCAGTGAGCGAGCGCTGGCCGGCATTGTGATCTCGACCTTCTCAACGCTCTATGGCCTCGTCGCCTCCAACACGGATCTCGGGTTCGTGACCTTCGATTCGGACACGGTGAGGTCGATCCTCCGGATCCTCGTCCTTGTCGTCGGCCTGCTGCCGATCGTGTGGGGCGCGCTCTACCTCTCCGGACATCTGGGGGGAACCGAGGAATGATCGGCCAGCGCCGATCCAATGTCGTCGCGATCGCCGCGCTGATCGTCGGCTTGGCCGGCGGTGCGTTCGCGCAGTCGGCGATCCCGCGGATGGACGCGGCGAGCTCGACCGCCTGTCATGTCGGCCCCGCCGCCGGGACGTACACCTGCACCGTCATCGTGGACGCCCCAACGCCCATCCCCAGCGCGGCTCCGTCGGCGACGCCGACCTCCACGGCAGCTCCCACGCCGACGCCCGCGCCCACCCCAAGCCCGACCGCGACGCCGGTCAGCTGCCCGACCAGCCTGGCGACCGCGCTCACCGCGACGCCATCTGGCGGGACCCTGAACATCACCGGCTGCGCCTACGCGACCTCGAGCGGCTTCACGATCGCCCACCCGATGACCCTGCTCGGCGGGACGCTCTCATCGACCGCTGCCCAGGTCGTCCTGGCGGTCAACGCGGCCAACGTGACGGTCAGCGGGACGACGATCAACGGCAAGGGCGATGCCCAGGCGTTCAGCTCCGGGATCTGGGCGTACGCCGCTGACCACCTGGTCATCTCGAACACGACGGTCAGCGACTTCGTGTACGCCGGGATCATGGTCGAGAACACCGGCTTCGCCACTCTGACCCACGACACGGTCAACCGGATCGGGATGAACGTGACCGGCGCGACGAACGCGTACGGCTACGCGATCACGAATGACGGTGGCATCCAGAGCCACGATTCGACGATTACGTTCGATACGGTGAACGGCGTACCCAACTGGCACGGCATCGACACCCACGCCGCGCTCCGCTCGACGATCACCGACAACGTTATCCACGGCGCGAACCGGGCGATCTTCATCACCGCCGACAGCTCCGGCCGCGCGAGCTCGAGCGTCGTCGTCAGCCGCAACTTCGCCGACACCCCGACCCGGCGCGGCGACGTGCTGAACACCTACCCGTACAACGAGGTCGGGATCACGTTCGTCGCGGGGACGACCGGCGTGACTGGCACGGCGAACAGCCTGGACGGCTGGCCCAGCGGCAACGCGGTCGACTTCCAGGGCGCGACGAACACCCTCACGAACACGACTGTGAGCAACGCCCAATGACCGACCCGACGACGCCCATCTACGGTCTCGGCGCGATCCCGAGCTTGGCCGATCCGAACGACTGGCCGATCGACCTGCTCTACGCCAGCCTGCCAGGCGCGCCGATCGACGCCGGCGCCACGACGAGCTTCATCGTGCCGGGCAAGCTGCCACCGGTCATCGACCAGGGCTCGACGCCTGAATGCGTCGCCTTTAGCCAGTCGACGCTCAAGGCGTACGAGGACCTGAAGGATCAGGGCCCGTTCAACTTCGACGAGGGCCTGTTCTTCCGCCGGATCGGCGGCAACGCCTCGGGCGCGGTCACTCGGACGGGGCTCAATCAGCTGCTCAAGGTCGGCTATCCCGTCGTCGGCACCGATGACGCGGCACACCACCGGATCGCCGCCTACTACTCGGTCCCGGTGACCGAGGCCGCGATCAAGAACGCGCTCGTCAACTTCGGCATCGTCACGGTCGTCCTGCCCTGGTACGAAGAGTGGTTCCGGCCGGTCAACGGCATCCTGCCGCCGCCGCGGATCCTCGCTGGCTACCACGAGATCGACGTGATCGGCTGGGACAGCCGCGGCGCCCGGCTGCGCCAGAGCTGGGGCACCGACTACGGCCTCGCCGGCGACGTGTTCATGTCCTGGGCGGTGCTGGTCGCGAAGGTCGAGGAGGCTTGGAAGACGGTCGACCAGATCGTCGCGCCGTCGCCGACGGCGACCTACCACGTCCACATCTCCGCTCGCGCCGTCGTTCAGATCGCGACCCTCAGGGGCTCGTGCATCTCCGGCTGGGCCCGGCGCGGCTGGGGCGTCAAGGCGAGCTCCGCGCCATGCCGCGCGCCCGAGGTCCGCAAGGGCTGCGCCTCCGGCCAGGCGACCGTCGCCTACGTCACCGCCGGCGTGTTCGCCGGTCAGCGCATCCGTGTCGCCGCCGGCGTCACGGTGGTCAGGTCATAGGAGGCTCCAGATGAATGACAACGGAACCAGCTACTTCGGGGTGACCTACGGCAGCGCTGTCGCGATCCTGAACGCGATCGTCGGGATTCTCGTGGCGTTCAACGTGATTCCGTCCTCGAGCGATCCGCAGGTCGTGGCGGTCCTACTCCTGGTCAATATCGTGCTTGGCCTCGCTTACCACGTCCAGACCGTGTCGGGTCGGCGCGCGGCGAAGGCTGATCCCGAATGACGGGCGCTCGCGACTTCAAGTTCGGCCGCCGCCCGCCGTCGAACCGGCCGGCGCTGGCCCTCGCGCCGCTGCTGACTGGCGTCGTCCCGGCCCACCCACCGGCGGCCGACTATCTCGCCCGCCTGTCGGCCTGGGCGATGCTCGGCAATGACCAGTACGGCGACTGTGTCGCGGTCACCTGGGCGAACGAGCGGCGCGAGATGACGGCCGAACTCGGCGGCCGCGAGGTCTACCCAGGCATCGACCAGGTCATCGCGTTCTACCGGACCCAGAATCCGGGCTTCCCTGCCGAAGACAACGGCATGGACATCCAGACGGCGCTCGAGACGCTCGTAAAGGCGGGCGGTCCCGACGGCGTCAAGGCGGTGGCCTTCGCCAAGGTTGACCACACGAAGCCCGACGAGGTCGCCGCCGCGATCGCGATCTTCGGCCAGGTCTGGACCGGCCTGACGGTCCTCGACGCGAACATGGACGACTTCGACGCTGGCCGACCGTGGGACTACCACGCCGGATCGCAGGTCGACGGTGGTCACTCGGTCATCGTCGGCGGCTACGGCGTCGGTGGGACCGGCGCGTTGGCCGGCGACCAGAAGTTCATCACCTGGGCCCAGGAGACCAGCTTCACTGACGCCTTCTGGGCGCATGAGGTCGAGGAGTGCTGGGTTGTCGTGTGGCCGGAGCATCTCGGCTCGGCAGCGTTCCTCGACGGCGTCAACCTCGACATTCTGGCCGCCGACTTCGCGGAGCTGACGGGCAAGCCGCTGCCGCTACCGCCCAGTCCGACCCCCGTGCCTGTACCACCGGTGCCGACGCCGACGCCCGTACCGCCGGAGCCGGTCCCACCGTCGAACATCGCGCATTTCGTGAAGGAGCTGATCGCCGAGATCGAGCGCCTCGCCAAGAAGTGGCTCGGCCTGTGAAGACGAATAGCCGGGACGGACTCACGCCCACCCCGGCTATGTGGATCGCGCGCGCCCTATTTGTCGGCCATCGTGCCCTCCTACCGTCGGCTGGTACGCCTTACTGGCACCAGCGTACGAAGCCCGTCATTACGGATCGTCATGGGGCGGCGGCGTGAAGTCCGACAAGCTCGCCCTGGCGATCGCCAATGCCGCGAAGCCGCAGGCCGCGCCGAACTTCCGGATGGTCGTCGGCCTGGAGAACGGCCGCGAAGCTGCCGTCGTGGTGCCCGAGGACGCGACGGACTCCGAGCTGCTCTTCGTCACCGGCGCCATCACGAACACGCTGCGCCCAGCCATCGAGCAGAAGCGGACGGCTGGGCGGCCGCGGATCCTGGTGCCGCAATGATCGACTACGCCGACGCCGGGGTCAGCGACGCCGAGGGCAAGAGCGTCGCGCTCAGCCTGATCCAGCTCGTCGCGCCGAAGACGGTGCTCGATGTCGGGGCAGGGCGCGGGGCGTACCTGGACCTGGCCGCCGAGACGGTTCATGCGCACTGGACAGCGATCGAGGCCTGGCAGCCGTACATCAGCGAGTTCAAGCTGCGCGATCGCTACCAGCGCGTCATCCACCGCGACGTTGGAAGGCTCGACCTCGGGACGATTGGTCGCTTCGACCTCATCGTCCTGGGCGACGTGCTCGAGCACTTCAACGTGATCGACGCGGTCTGGCTCTGGCACGAGCTTCGCAAGGTCGCACCGTGGCTGCTGCTCAGCATCCCGATCGTGCCGTACCCGCAGGGCGCGATCGCAGGCAACCCGTTCGAGATCCATCGCAGCGACTGGACGCACACGATGGTCATGGGCCTGCCCGGGATCGTCTCGTCCTGGCAGGGATCACGGATCGGTATCTACCTGGCACGCGGGTCATGACATGGTCGCTCGGCCCTGCCTTGTCTGCCGTCAGCCGACGTCGAGCGGCCCGCGCTGCCGCGAGCATGCGATCGACTTCGATGCCCCGCGGCGTCGAGCCGACAACGATCCGCGCTACATCTCGCTCCGAAAACGGATCCGCGACAAGTGGTTCATCGAGCACGGTCCGTGGTGCCCCGGCTACCGACGGCCAGGCCACGTCTCGTTCGATCTCCAGGTCGATCACATCGTCCCGCTTGCCCGCGGCGGACCACTGCTCGACGAGCGGAATCTCCAAGTCCTCTGTCGCTCGTGCAACGGGACGAAGGGTGATCGCTGATGCGTAACCCGAACGCCGAGCCGAAGTTCGTGGCGACCTGTGTTTACTGCGGGATCGGTTTTGGGACGGCATCGCCGAACGCGATCTATTGCTCGAGTGATTGCACGGTCGCTGCTCAAAAGGCTTCGGCGCCCGAGCATAGATGCCCGGCGTGCGCGATGGCCTTCCGATCCCGAGATCACAAGGCGAAGTACTGCTCAGCGACGTGTCGACAGATCGGCCGTTTCCGTGAGCACCGTCTGCAATGCATCGGCTGCCGCGACTGGTTCCAAGTCCCGCTTGCCCAGCGACTCGAAGACAGGCCGCCGATCTGTGAAATGTGCATCCGTGCAGCGGTCCGCGGCAGTGCGCGCGTCCACAGGGAATACCAACGTCTAAATCGCGCCGTGGAACGCGCACGGGTGAGGGTCGACCACGTCCGGGCGCGCCAGCGAACCTTGTCTTGTCGACGGTGCGCGACCGAGTTCACGACTATGCAACCGGCGCAGGCGTTCTGTTCCCGTCGCTGCTATAAGGCCTGGCACAAGGGCGCTGACTCGAGCCAACGGAATCGTCCGACGTTCAGCAAGGCGAAGAGGGCCCGGATCCTCGAGCGGGATGGATGGCGCTGCTACCTGTGTGGGTCCTCCATCGACCGCGCATTGCTCGCGCCCCACCCGCTGTCGGTGTCGATCGACCACGTCGTGGCCATTGCCCGCGGTGGTACGCACGACGACGCCAACCTGGCTGCTGCTCACCTCGGTTGCAACATCGAGAAGAGCGACAACGACGTGGCGTGGTGGGCTGAGCGAGCCCTGGCGGTGCGGTCGTGACCGGGGTAGGGGTAACCCCTCTGGGCGTCGACGCCCCCACGG
>Ga0265326_10000615_pt1 | contig 13322 bp, 34 predicted proteins | sample 41424metaG_FD_192439 | JGI IMG/M metagenome (GOLD analysis project Ga0265326, IMG submission 192439) | Rhizosphere microbial communities from Carex aquatilis grown in University of Washington, Seatle, WA, United States - 4-14-24 metaG | ecosystem: Host-associated > Plants > Roots > Rhizosphere... | reverse complement strand
ATAAGGCTACCCGCCCGCTAGACTGATGGGGAAGGACCCGAGAATTCCACGCATACACAGACGGCCAGCACTACGAGCGCGATAATGCGCGACCATACAAACGGAGCGAAGATTGGATCGGTCAGCATATCTAACATTTGACTCACGTTCTGTTTCGCGCTACACTAAGCGTACCGAGCGACGGATACTACTCTTAGTTACTAAACCCCTCCGCCTTGCTGTGCTCGTCGACGCTCAATCTTTCGCTTCGTACATCCTCACCAACTCCGCCACCTGAGCATTCTGTGTCTGCGACATCCAGGAGTGTGCGTACAGGTACGCATCCCCATTGGCTTCGGCGTATACACAGCAGGCAGCGTGCGAATAATACCGCTTGATGCCGTCAGCGAGTTTGTGGATGAACGCCTCTGCCATCACTTCACCCGCACGACCGCTCAAGTCTTTCGCTTCGCAACGACCCACGGGCGTTCAGATTGCTCGATCTCTTGGCTCAGCCTGCCCCACACAATCCTCGCCTCTGCCCACGTAAGTAGCACGCGCTCCACTTCGTCATTCCCGTAGACCTTTTCGATCGCGTACAATCTGCGAGAGTTGGGGTTCTCTGTGTCCGGGTAGTCGATGGTACTGACGTACACGCCCTCAGTTCGCGCTTGCATACGCTTCCTGTATCCTGACGATCAGATCCCATTGCAGCGTAAGGGCTTCCTGTGTTGTGTGAGCCTCGTACGGCGCAGAGTAGTACGCCATGCGATTCAACGCCCGCATCTCGTCCCAGAGTTGTGCCTGCTCGTCGGCGTCCATGTCATGCACTTAGCGCTGCCTCAGAAACACCGCCACGACCGCACTTGCCGCTGTTGCTAGAATGCCCACGATCCACCCGATGAACGTGACCACGCTGCTTGTGCGCGCCTGTGCAGATTCGATCGCCTCAATCCGCACAAGTCGCGCCTGACACCAGCCGGGCTGACCATTGCCGAGGAGTGTTTTTTCCAGGTTCGCCACCCGCGAATCGATTCTCACAAGCAGGTCGTGATCGGACTCGGTACTCATGCGGCTTCCCTTCGGCGTGGAAGTGTCATGCGAAAGCTCATCAGCGCGAGAAAGTCTTCTTCGGTCAGTCGCTCAACTAGTGGAGTGCGCGGGGCATCCGGTTCGAGGTCCACTGGCATCGCCGTAGTGTGGATCTCCTCGATGGATGCCCCGCTTTTCGGGGGTATGTCGATTCTGCCGCGTTCGTTCGCGCAGAAGATTGCTCCGGCTTGGTTCATTGCATTGAGCAGGACCAGTCGCTAGCGCCCGGGTCCGGCGTCTCCCCAACGTGAGCCCATTCTGGATTGCGCGGGTCCAGTATCGGCGGGAGTGGCACGAAGTGCGGTATTCGCGCAAACTCACCGTGCTTGACTTCCGGCCTGCCCGTATCATACGAAGCAAACGTAACGCTCTTACCCAGAGCGAAGCGCATTGCCTCATTCCATTCTCGAAAATAGGCGGTTACCCCGCCCCGTTCGGCCGCCCACTCCTTACCAATCTGGCAGACCTCCGGCTTAGGCATTAGCCACCTTCGGCTGTGCCAGCCCTAGATCCTTCAGTTTTTGCAGGTATGACTTTGGGGCAATTTCGCGGGGAAGTTCGACACAGATCTCGCTGACCATGGTATTTGCCGAGTGATCGAACGTATATCGGGACCGTTCGCGACTGGCCCGGGAGTTCTGTGCCCTGTCGTATCGCGGCTTCCAGTGGACGCCGGACTGAACGGGCTTCGTGATGGTGAGGTTGCTGCCCACTGGGGGACGGCGGAAGCGCCGAACCAGGGATATCGCAGCGTGGACCGAAACGGAGAGACGTAAATAGCGGAGGTAATTGTGTTTATTGACTTCACCGCTAACATACCGGCTTTTGCAGAGGGCCAGCGCTTCGCGGCGATTCGCGGTGAACGCCAACTGTCCGGATGGGTGTCGGACCTCGAACATCTTGTCTGGGGTATCAGGAAGGAATTGTTCAACTAGGCAGGACTCTATTGTCATTCGCGCCCTATCTCTCGACTGTGCGCTACAAAAGCCCCGTATTATCAAGCCCCGGGGAGGGCCACAACTTACGCCACAAGACTACCGCTAAGTCATTGTGGATGCAATACTCTTAAACTGCGCTATTCCTCGTCGCCTCAAGTTCAACGATCCGCTTCGACTGTTCGGATAACATCTCGCGCATCACTTTACATATCAACTCAGAGCGACTAGAGACGCCGAACTTACGGCAAATCCTTACCAGATAGCGATTTACGGTAACCGTCCTGAGTCCCATTTCGTGTGCGATTTCTTTGTTCGACGCCCCCTTGTTCACCAGGATCGAGATCAGTTCGCGATATCGGGGGGCCGTTACGCCGGAGATGCGTTCTGTTTCAAACATGAAAGATGACATTTGTTTAATGAAGTGCGCACTAATCCTTTTCGTCACCGCATACGATTATTTTATCAGTGCTACCAAAACGCGATTCCGGCCCCTTTGTCCGTTTTCCTGGTCCGCTACCACGCGGACGGGTCGATTGTCGCGTCCTGGAGTCTGCCTGCGCCACGGGCGGGCATTCCTTCGGACACTCCAGCCCGCGCCCGGTCAGTTTGCCGAACTTCGTGCGCTCGCCGCACACGGAGCAGTAGCCCTCGGCGTAGGGTTGCCGCTGATTGGTTGTTTTCATGCCGCACCGCCGCTCGCCTGCCGTGATCGGTATGCCGCTGCTCGTTCGCGTCCCCGTTGTCTCCGTTTCGCGAATAGTGCGATAACGTCGTCCGATGCGTAGACCGGCGCAATCTTGGGCGCTAGTTTCAGGGGTTGTTTCCTGGATCGCTCGGCAATCAGCCGATCAAGTTCGGCATCACGTTCGCGCAACCTGCGGTAGTACTCAGCCTCCAGGTGCTCGTAACCGTAACTGCCCGTACTGTCCAGCGGACATATGCCGCGTTGGATCATCGCGCACCTCCGCATCTCGGGCAGGGTTTAGCGCCCGTGATCACTTCGCCGTTGATCTCGCGCTCAAGAATTATCCAGCCGCGCTCGCAATTTGGCTCCCCGCATCCGTCAGACGGTAACCGAGACGGCTCACGATCTCCCGTCGCGGCCGTCTTCCAGTCGTTCACTTCGGCCATTTCACGCCCCCTGCGATCTGCTTCACGAGTTTGCGGTCTTGCTCAAGTTTCGGTGCCGACCAGCCGCCGACCTTCAGTTGCTCATGCTCCGCAAGTGACGCTTCCTCCCCGTCTTGCCAGCGGAAACCGGGGACGGTCGAGATTCCCTCAATGCCGTCTGACGGCTTAAACTTCCAACACAAAATCCCGCGCAGTTCCGCCGGACCCTTCCACTCGCCCACCTTGTTGACCATTGCGTCGATGAGCCAATTCAGCGCCTCTTTCGATGGGCAGATCTTGCAGAGCAGCATCTGCACGGAGGCGTGTACGGCCGGATCGGTCGGGAAAAAGCGACAGGTGCCGAGGTCGGCAATAGCCGCGTCAAGATCTCGCTTGGTGAATTTCATTTAGCTTCTCCGTGATGCGTTCTTCGAATAGCCGGTCACGCACTGCGGCATTCCGCTCTGCGTAGGTGAGACCGTTTTGCTTGGGACCGATTGGAATAAGCGCCAGGCTCGGCTGATCCTCGTCATTCCAGCGTTCGTCCGTGAGCCAGCCCTGGAGGTACTTGACGATTGTGTCCGGTCGCGCCTTCACTTTGGCCGCGTATCGTTCAGCACCGGCAAGCACCTTGAGGAACAATCCCTCTGATGTGACGACATGCTCGAACTTGTCCATGCCGGCCCGCTTGCCGTCGTGTCCGGGATAGACGTCCCACACCCGATTGAACCAGCCGAGACGTTCCGTTCCGAGCGCCTTCTCGATCTGCTCCGTGGTGCGCTTCTCGCCGCGCGACTTTTTCGTTTGTGCCCCCTCTTCGGAAGAGGGGGTTGGGGGTGTTGTAGTAGTGGTTTTAGCAGTAGCAGATGCAGAAGCAGATGCAGAGCTATCGTTTGCTATTGGCAAAACGATGGCAGAGGGTATAGCAGAATCATGGCACACCCATCGTTTTGCCGCCCCCTTGGCACCCGCCTCTCTCTTGGATTCCCTGTATTGAACCTGCTCCATTCGTAGCTCTTCCTGCTTCGCGTTAATGAGCCTATCTCCGGTTTGAATGAAGCACTTGCCGACGCGATCCCAGATTCGATTGACGTAACTGCGGGGGCGACTCATCACTCGCGCCAACTCGCCGAGGTCTGCCGGAAGTCCGCTGTTCATCCACGCATGATTGAGACAGCGCATATAGAACCCGAACTCGCGATCATCCATCGCACGCACGTTCTCGTCCGTGTCGCAGTCCTTCGGGTACCACTGAAATGCTGGAGCTTTCATCGGCACACCCCAAGCGCGGGTATCGTATGTGAAATAATGGTGGGCATCTGTTGTCCGTGGTATCCGCCGCTCGTGCATTCCGCCAAGTTTGAGCGGGCGGCGGGATACCTGCTATTCGGCGTCAGCCTCCGCGAGTTCGGATTCCTCTTCGTCGCTGGAGTTGTCCTCGGTCCATGCTTCCGAGAGCGTGGGGCGGTAGAGCCAAATGCCTGAGTGGTGGGTATCTAGCCTACAGATCCAGCCGCCGCCGTCGCGCAGGAGGGTCATCGCCGCACCAGCCGTCCATAGTTGGCGTCCAAAAACTCGACCATCGCGTCCAGCGAGTCGATGGTGACCACGAGGAACCCTTCGTGCCTAGCCTGTTCGTGCCAGATGTCCTGTGCGGGCGTGGTCTTTTTGCCCGGGGCCTTGAACTCGCAGAAGAAAAACTCGCCGTCGCCGGGATCTTCCGATCGCAGCATGATGTAATCGGGCTCGCCGACTTCGCCCACGCGGTACCTGCCGCCGTCGCTACGGGTCACAAGGGCACTCTGAAGACGGATGGGCCTCCATCCGCGAAGCCGCAGCAACGTGCAGCATTGGTCGGTTACCTGCGCCTCGGTCAATTTGACCCGTTTATCTGGTTTCGTCGCGGTCACCGCGTGTCTTCCTGATCCCCACGAACTCCAAGTCGCCGTAGACGCCCTGGATCTCTTGGAGCTGTTCGATGATTCTTGAGATCTTCATAGATTAAAAAGGCCCCATTATCTTTTAGACTCTCGCGCCTACGCCTCGGGCGGATTCCTGTAGCCCTCGGCAAGCTGTGTTTGCGCCTCTGCCTCACGATCAAGATCGGCAAGGGTCATCTGGCTATGCAGTAGCCGCGTATTCCACTTGCGCAGCGGTGAGCACCAGAAGCAGCGGACGCCGCCGCGGTGCTCACGCACGTAACTCGGATGCCGTACCGCGCAGAGGAGCAGACGGAGGATGCGCCGGATCATTTCGCGTCCTCCGGCTTCGAGACCAGGCGGAGGCGGGTGTACCCGCGAGAGTTACAATAAGTACCCGTCCAGAGCTTGACTCTCCCCAGTACGTCCACAAAGAGGTCCATGTTGCTTAGCGACACACCCGGCTCCTCCTCGAATACCCAGCGACGGGGCTTGGGCTTGGCGCGGAGGATGACACGGGAGGCCGAGTACCGGGCGGGGAATGCGGGTAAGAATGGCCTGTCCTCTGGACGGGCAAACTCACCCGTGAACTCGTACCCCTCTGGCGCGGTCAGTTCGTTGAATGGCCTGCCGTAGACCTCCTCGATCTCGGCCAACAGGGATTGTGCTTCTGTGATTAGCATGAGTGCTCCTTCGGCACAATGAGCGTGCCGTCTGCCTGTTCGCCATACTTCGGTTCGTCGGAGGGCTTGTCGGCTTGCTCGGCAATGAATTTGTTTTCCTCGTGCTGGTCTGCCATGCCTTTACGTTGAGCGGCCGTCAGACCAGACCAGAATTCGCGGTATCGTTGCGTGCCCTGTTCTGCGGCGGTTCGGGCCTGCTTACGAAGCTGCTCGAACTCTTCGAGTTTCTTGCCGCCCTCGTTCCACTTCCGAACCTTCTCTCCGTCTTCCTTGGTGATGAGTTTGGGTTGCGCGAAGAGTTCCCATAGGTCGTCATGACACTTCGTCACGGTCGAGACGTGGGTCTTGGGGTCCACCGAGAAGACCAGCAGCAGCGGGAATAAGTTATTTTTTTCCCAAATGGGGATCATGCCCATGTCGAGGAATTCCTGCTTGCCGCTTGCCGATTTCGCCTTGTCGATGACCTTGGTTTTGTCCTGTGCCTTGAGGCACCACAGGATGTGCATGTTGGAGAGCGCCGCCCTGGTCATCATGCGTTTGTTCCAGAGCTTCGCCCTATTCCACATACCGCTGGCCTTCTCTGCGATGTCCGTGCAGCCGCCAGGACCGTCCCATGAGTCCGAGCCGCTGTCGATGATGCAGACCTCGTACCCGTGCGACTCGCACAGGTCGATTGCTTGGATGTATCGCTCGGGATGGTACGGAGCGTCCAGTTCGATCACATCGAAGCCGTTCGGCAGTGCCGCCAGGATCTTCTTGTTGTCGGCATACAGGCTCGCCCGCCCGCGCTCGGAGTCGATGACGCAGACCTTCTTGTTGGGAGAAAGGCCGGCCGCTAGTTCGAGTGCGCTGAATGTCTTCCCCGATCCGGATGGACCGAAGAGGCCGATTTGCAATGGCAACGCTCTCCGCGTAGCCTTCTTGATTTCCAGTTCCATGAATGTCCTTTAGGCGTATGCCAACGCCGGTATTTCCTCGTCGCAGATCGCCTCGACTTGGCGCGGTTCTCTCCACGGCTTGTCTCCATACCGCTCGACATAAGATGCGTACAGCCTGATTAAATTCGTGACTTCATACCGCGCCCGCTCCCACAGCAGGCTTGCAGTGCCAGCTTCCACTGGGACGATGGACCGTAACCGAACCTCAAATGGAGCCTCGCTCTCAACGAAACAAAGCGTAAACGGTGGCGCCTTGGCGGCTATTCCGGGCTTGGGAAACCCGGGCTGAAGAGAGCGTATCAGGCCGTAAAGATAAGCCTGTTTTGCGTATCCTTCATACCAGATAGCGTCAGTCACCGACCGATCGATGGACTTTCCGCGCTGCTGAGAGAATGTCTTAATGTCGATGGTCGCGTCATCCCGCACCCAGTCGAGTTTTCCCTTGAGCAACACGCCCGTCTCGGGGTGCGTAGCGAACATCGGCACCTCGGCCCGCCCCTGCGACAGGATCTCGGCCACTGCGGGTTCAGACCGTAGCGCCTCCGCACAGTTCCGGCAGCGGTCCCAATCGGCGCGAGAGAGCCACGTCTTGTTCCGATTGCGGGCCGCGTGGACCGTTTCCTCAACGTCGAAGATCTTGACGGTCGGATCGTTCTTCTGAATGCGGTCGATCAGCTCGCCCTTTAGTTTGCCGGAGTATGGGAGGGCTTTATCCTTTAGCCACCCGCGCAAATCATCGGCCGTCCTCAGGCATCCCGGAATGTCTTCGGGTACCAGCTCGGACGCGAAGCGGTGCTCGTACTTTTCCGGCTCCAAGACCGCGCAGTGGAGCGCACTGCCGAACTTCATTTCGGGCGTCTCGCGCTTCTCTGGACGGTTCGGGTTGATGTGAAGATGCCAAAAACGGAACGGACTAACCGCCAGATCCTTCATCGAACTGTTCGATAGGCCGGCCCTGCTGAAATACTCGGAGTCGGTCATGCGGACTCCTCGGCGTCTGCCTCTTGGGCAATCCGGTCCTCAATGCACCCACACGAATCGCGGTGATACTGGCAGAACACCCCGAGGCAATCGGTACACAGGAACCCGCAGTGCTCGCATACCTCCCGCAGACAGCCATCGTGCTGGCACAGGATCGTTTCCTCATGCTCGTGGCAGATGTCGCACTCTTCGGGCGGTTCTGGGTCGAAGAACCCGGGAGGTGCGTTGATGGTTGAGACGAGCCGGCTCATATCTGCTCCGTACAGCAGCATGGCCCCATCGCCTGAAGCACGTCCGAGCCGTTCGCGTAGCCGTCGCCGCGCTCCACCTCGCAGCCGTACTCCGCGCGATGGTATTTCATGGCGTGGCCGCACTCTTCGCACTTCGCTTCTCGTGCGATTTCTTGGTTCTTCGCGTAGGCGGCCATCAAGCCGGGATGCGTGCGGATCTCGGCCATCTCCACCCAGACCAACTCGTAGCCGTCCGGATAGTAGGTATCGTACTTGTCGTGCTTCCAGTCGGACGTTAGGCCAAGGTCGTGAACGGCCCAACCGGGGGTGCTGCAAACGTGGGATGCGAGCACGTTGCCGTCTTCGGCCATCGCCAGGGCGGGATACCATTCATTGCCGCCACCGTTGCAGAAACAGAAGATCTTCGGCTTAGTGCCGTCCGTGCGGACGGATTGCGATTCTGCTACATTTTCCATTGCCTGATATCCTTCGGCCTTTCGGCCCTTGCCGGGCTCGGTCTACGCCGGGCTCCGGCTATTTTTGGTTCAGTTCAGCGAGCAGTGCCCGCGCCTCGTTAACCTTCTCTTTCGCGATGATCTTCTCGAAGATCTGCGATGACTTCGTGGCTACCCATTCGCATTCGATGCCCCTCTCGGTCGCCACACAGAGCGCATGAAGTGCTATCCGTACCCGCTCCAGCAGGGCGTCCTTCGCGGCGCAGGCGAGACAGGTCCCACTGTCGCACCACGTCAGTTTGTGCTCGCTCATCTCTCTCCTTTGCCCAGGCCCGGCGCCTGCGGACTTGGGAATCCGGATGCGTGCCGGGATGCGGCGTCCGCGAAATCCCGGTCTGCGCTGTAGCAGTTCGGCTTAAAGAAGCACATCAAGGCGTAGGCGTCGGTTAGGTCGATTGGGCCTACGTTGGGCCTGGATGCGATATCATCGACAACCGCGCTTGATTCTAAAGGCTTTGCGTTTGCATCAGAATGGTCTGCAAAACCTTTATTCGGGGGTTCGATTCCCCCCCGCGCCTCCACCGAAACCCCCTTGATCTTCCCGCAATTGGCTGATTCTGTAGATGTTTTCATTGGATTCCGCCAGATTGGGATCGCCTTGTCTGAATAGGCTCGGATTGGGCCTGATTGGGCTCAGTGGTGGGCCTGAGTTGGGCCTGACGCATCTGACGGAGTGCTTGCAGCCGGTCCATAGAGGCGTCCAGGTGCTCCTGTTGCGGATGCACGTACTTCATCACCATCCGCAGGCTTGCGTGCCCCAGGACTGCGGCAAGCGCAGCGAGGTCCATGCCGTCAGCAGCGGCCCGCGTGGCGAACGTGTGCCGGAGGTCGTAGAGCACGAAGTTCAACTCGGGTTTCTTCGCGCAGACCTTGTCGTGGGAGCCGTTCAGTTTGCTGAGATGATTGCCCGCAACCCTGGGCGACGGGAACAGCCACTTGGACCGGAGCGCGGCCCGCCGCTCCAGGATCATCCTGGATACGTCGGTGAGCTTGAGCGTCCGCTTCGCAGATGGCGTCTTGCCGTGAGTAATCTTCACCCGCTCGCCGTCGAAGTTCTCCCGCTCCAGGGACATCACCTCTTCCGGCCGGCATCCCTGCTCGAGCATGATCCGCGCGACATCGGCCAAGTTCGGGTAGGCCGCGGCTCGCTCGAAGTACATGAACTCTTCGGCGGGTGTAAGCGGGTGGATGCGCACCGCATCCTTGTCGGATGGGCGTTCAACCTCCATGACCGGGTTGATAGTGGCGAGTTCCATCCGCTTCGCCCACTTGAAGAACAGGCTGAGGTTGTCCAGGTCGTGACGGAGGGTAATCGGCTTGACCCTGTGGACCGTGAGCCGATTTACCTTGAAGCGCTCAATGTCGGGCACGCGAACAGATTCGATTGAGCGGGCGCCGAAATAGGACTTGCAGACAGACATCGATGTTTTGATGCGCCTGGCCGAGTTCGGGTGTTCTTGATACTGAACGGTGGCGTGTTCCACGAATTCCTCGGCGGCCCTATTGAACGCGCGAGATGCTACGCGCTTCGCTGGCTGCTCCCCCTTCAACACGGAATCCCGGTGCTTCTTCTCCAGCCGCTCGGCCGCGCTCCGATTTGGTTCTGTGGCCGCCAAATCGGTGAGTTTCGTGACGCGGTGCCCGCTTACCAGGAACCGATATTCCCACCGCCCGTTTTTCTGCCTTAGCGACATGGATCTTTTGCGCCTCCAGCCAAGAGTCTACGTCGGCTTGATGGTACAGCACGGATCGGCCCGCGCGAACGTAGGTGGGGCCGCGGCGATGCACGCGCCAGTCCGCGAGAGTTGCCGGGCTCACGCGCAGCAATTCTGCGAGCTGGTCGGGGGACAGCGTGTTGTCGATGCGGTAAACTCCCGCGCTGGCCGGCTGTGCGCTCATTTCGCCTGTGCCTCCGCGAGCGCGTCCTCTGCTGCCTCTCGTCTCGCCACCCCCCTGCGCCGGCAGTCCAGACAGTAAACCTCCGTGGGCTCGCACGTCAGAAAGTCTTTCCCGCAGGCGCACTTTCGGTTGTACTGCGTCGGCGCCGTGACGAATGACCGTAGGCGCGGCTTGGGTAGCGTGCGGAGCTTGGTGGTCATCGGGGCTTCCTTCCGGGTATCGGGCGCGCGGAGAACATCTTCCTGCCGCAGGCGATGCATCGCGATTTCTTCGGTAGTTCGTCGTTCGGCCATTCGGTCGCTATTTCGTGTCCGCAGTGCAGCAAAAGAACGGCCCCGTGCCGTCCCACCATGCACACGATTTTCTTTACGGATCGCAATGGTCCACGCCAACTCATCGTGGATTCCTCGGTTTCTCCTGCGGCCTGCACCCGCCAAGCGGCCTGAGCAGGTAGCAGACGAGCAGTGCGGCGAGTGCGGTGAGCGCGAGGGTGGTCATGCCGCCCTACGCTTCTTGTCGTTCTCGTAGATCCCCGTGAGGTCGCGGAATATGCCATTGCTCTTCTGAACGAAGTGCTTGAATGCCTCGTTGTCCTCGCCGGTAAGGATCACCGCATCGCCGGTCGTGAGTTCGATCACGCTTGAGGACGAGCCGAGCGTCCATGAGACGACGTGAAGCAGGTTGATGCCGTTCAATCCAGCGGTCACGATATCGTGGTTCACAACAGATCCCTCCCCCGCAAAACAGTCAGGGATTCGCGGACCTTGATACGCACCCCGCATCCGGTATCCTCGGCTGGCTTGCGACGATGCCAGAGCACAAAGTAGATGAGAGCCGCGCCAACAAAGATTTCTAATGCGTGTTCGATCATCGAATATTCCATCCCTGGAGATGCCGAAGCACCTCGCGATCCTTCGCGCCCGGCCCGCCAATGGCAGTAGACGGACCGGGCACGCGGGAGAAACTCTCATAAATCGACCAGCCGTACCGCACCAAGATCGGATGCAGCAAACCGGCGAGTGCGGCGGCGAGGTACTTCACTTGAGCACCTCGAATACCGCCACGGCGAAGATGAGCGCAGCGAGCGCGTAGGCGAAAACCTCGGGCCACTTCATAGACAATCCTCCGGTTCGATCACGCCGCTGCCCATCGCGCGATCCCCGCGAGCGGCCGCACGGCAAAGGCCGATGACGAACAGGCCGCCGAAGACGATGAACGGTGCCGCGATGAGGAATAGTCGGAACATTGGTTGATCCTCCAGCTACCGAACGGCCTGCCTGTTGACGATGCGGTTGACTTTGCCGATTTCGAGCGCGGCTAGCTCTGCCTTCCAAAACTTCGCCGGTGCCGTACTCGCACATTCGATCCTTACGTCTGCCGTGGTGCCGAGCGAGATCAGGACACCGTGCATGTAGAGCCGTACCTGCCCGCCACTAACTGCGGGTGTCGAGTCCAGCACCTGCCCCGGGTTAGTGCCCGACAGCAGCCTGCATACGAACTGCTGGCCAAGCGGAGTCGTCGGTAGCAGGTCCACGTAGCCGTGGATCAGCCAGGAGCCCGGCAGGAGAGAGAAGTCGCTGATCTTCGTAAATTTCCCGAGGATCGCGGGGAACGAATCATCGATCGTGCCGTCGTGCGGGCCAATCAGAATTTGGGTCATGGACAGGGATGCGTCGTCGCCGGGTGCGCCGTCACGTCCGTTCTTGCCAGGAGCGCCTGGTGCTCCGGGTGCACCGTCCTTGCCGGGCGCACCGGGAATTCCCTGCTGGCCGGGAGCGCCGGGGCTCCCTTTGTCGCCCTTGTCCCCCTTCGGTCCGGCCGTGCACTTTACCGTGTCAGCCGCAAATAATGTCGCAGCGGACAAAAGCAGAACAGCAAGATTTCGTATGTTCATTACGCAGCCCCCCTCATAATCAGCGCAGCCCGAACGGCCTTCTGTTGCTGGCCATACAGGTGCTCAAGCACCAACTCGAATGCTTCACGCTCACGCAGGTCGTTCCGAAACGCAGCCTGACGAAGCGACACGTCGTGCTTCAGGACGAGCGCGACTACGGAGTCTTTGACTTCCCGCGACACGTAAGCGCTAACGGGCAACTTTCGCCCCGCGCGGTCAATGTGATGCAGCAAACTTGTTTCCTCGGAAACTTGATAGCGGTATCCTTTGTTCGTCATGCTAGTTTCTCCGGGGTTTCCCAGACCCCTTCTGTTCCCGTCCCAGTTCGGCGGCACGCTTGAATATCGCGACCAGCGCCCTGGCCCCGATTACGCCCGTGCCCTTCCGTTCGCCGGACAGCAACATGTGGATCAGTTGCCTGGATACGCCAATCTGCTTTGCCAAGCGATTGGCCTCCCCGGGATGGGCGTGGATGATTTCACTGGCCCGCCTGATCTCCATAATTTGCTATCCTTTCGGGTGTGTTTCTCGTAGTCGTCAACACCCGTTGACTAGAGTGCAGCAATTCTGGAATGGTGTCAATGGCAATTCCAGAAAAGTGACGAATTTTAATGTTGGCGAGGGGGCAATACTTGGACGACGACACCAGGAAGACCGGGGTCAGGGTGCAAAGAAGCATCCATCAGGCAGTGAAGTCGGCGGCCCCGGGAGTGGGGCTATCGCTGGAGGGGGCCTATGAGCAGGCGCTCACGGAATGGCTGGAGAAATACACGGGACTAAAGATGGCCCCGGGACCGGAGAAGCCGCGCGCCCCGGAGGAGATGCGGCGCATCAAGAATATGCTGCGGATGATGCGCGAAGATCGGAAGGGGGATCTCGCATCCTATGTCTTGCATGGCATCGACCTGTGGGCAGGCCGAAGACCGAAGGCTTAGAAGCGGACGCAATATCCGACGATTACCGGAAGCCCCTGGACGGAGGCGCGAAAGATGAGTCGCTGCCGGTCGCGTTCGCCGTCCCAAAACGTAAGCACTTCGGATTGCCCGGTGTGCAATACGCGCTCCTCGTCTTCGCTCAGTGGCGCAGCGGGGATGTCGCGCCCGTTACTCCAGAGGCAGCGCCCGTACGGATCTTTGATCCACAT
>Ga0265326_10000614_pt1 | contig 13358 bp, 23 predicted proteins | sample 41424metaG_FD_192439 | JGI IMG/M metagenome (GOLD analysis project Ga0265326, IMG submission 192439) | Rhizosphere microbial communities from Carex aquatilis grown in University of Washington, Seatle, WA, United States - 4-14-24 metaG | ecosystem: Host-associated > Plants > Roots > Rhizosphere... | reverse complement strand
TACTGCGCTTGAATCTAATAGGAAATGGATGAAAGATTCTGTGGAATTTAAAGATGTGGAGAATTATAAAAATGAATAGAACCATTAAATTCCGCGTCTGGGACACTGATGAAAACATTTTCCGCCACGATTGTTCCATCACTAGCGACGGTATTCCACAATCAAGCTGGGGAAAGGATAAGGAGCATTGGGTAATTCAATTCGCGACGGGATTAATGGATAAACATCAAAACGATATTTACGAAGGTGATATTGTGCGCGGAGAAATGCATGAAGATGGAGAGATTATTACCGGACAAATTAAATTTAGCCCATTTAAAGGATATTTTATCGATAATAGGTTAATTTCAACTTATGAGATAATGTATGACTGGGGAATTGATTGGGCAACATTAGAAATAATTGGAGATATTTTCCACAATAAGGAGTTAATTAAATAATTATGTCAATTGGTTCTGAATTGCTTAGGTTTAACTATAAACAAGTATTTTGTTGCGGGGATTTTGAGACTACCAGTGTTAACCTCCAATTCACCCTTCCTTGGCAAATAGCTCTTTATAATTTCAATTTAAATGGCGTAATTTCTACTCAAAATCGTTATATTTGGTGGGCCGATTTGAATATGAGTGCCGACGCCGCGAGAATCACAAATTTTAATTACCAACATTATAAAGACCACGCCGAAGACCCAATTAAGGTATTAAAAGAAATTGAAGACGTAATTTATGACCCAAGTGTAAAAATTGTTAATCAAAATTATTTAGGTTTCGATGCGATGGTTCTAAACATTTGGCGGCGTAAATTAGGATTAAAGACTTATTATGATTATATTCATCAACCTTATAAAATCTACGACACTTTAGCTCTCACCCGAGCAATTAAGCTGGGAATCACCCCTGACACAAGTTCTTCATTAGCGTTTTTGAACTCTCAATTCAAACTTTTGAGTATCCGCAAAAAGGGGTTAAAAGCGGGGCTGGGCAGTATAAGTAAAGAGTTGGGGGTTGTGGTAGATGAAAGTAAATTGCACGATGCCATGTATGATACTTGGCTAGTGAGCGAAGTTTTCAAAAAACAGATTTACAAACTCGAATTGATTTGACAGCGCGGCGAAAATATAAATGATGACAACCATGAAAAACGAAAAACTCATTGAAACGTTAAAATTTAAGATTGAGGATGAAGGACTCGGATATGCCATAGAAGAATATGGGCTAGAATTAGCAAGAAATGATGAAGAATTTGCCAAATTACGAAATCAATTTTTGCAATCAATAAATCATATTAGAAATTACTTGGGACTGGAATATTAATTATGAATCCCGTAGAACAACGTATCGCAATAGCTCTCACCCAAGGGTTTATTAAGGTTAGTGAAATTTGGTATTCTAAGAAAACTCGCACCAAATGGGCGTCTCCTCTTCGATATTTTTTAAAATCAAAGAAATTATCGTGGCCGGAACAACAATTAGGTTGGGAAGTTAGCGTCCCCGAGTGGAATAAGGGCGCGGAACCAAATTGGGATAGAGGGAGCCAAGTGCCGGATTATCCAAGTAGTTTAGATGAGATGAATAAAGTCGAAATGACGTTAAATCGCGGCGAACGTTCGAAGTTTCGTCAATTTTTAGGTAATCAATTTGAGTGTGACGAAGATGGAGATAGCACGGGCTGGGAAGGAAAATTTGGGCGCGCAATTCATGCGAGTGCGAAACAAAGGGCTGAAGCATTTTTAAGGGCTAAAAATCTTTGGAAAGATTAATAATATGAATATTGACAAACAAAGAATCGCTATTGCTGAAACTCTCGGTATAAGAGTTAATTTTTGGTTTTTTCAATGGCTATCGGGGGATAAAAAAACATGGGTTGATTCCCCGCCCTATAAAACCGAAGATACGGCTAGGGAGGAGATGGATGATACGAAAAATTACGGGCCTGTCAGATGGATAGGAGAGGTTAAATGCGTGATTGATGCTCCTGATTATTTAAACAATTTAGATGATATTTGTGGCGCGGTTGAATCCCTCAGAAACAATCAATTTCATTACGTTAGATACCCACGAGAACTATTCGAAGTTGTGTCAAAACGTAAATGGACAGGCGATATGGGATATTTTCTTTTTAATTTAGTTAATGCTACGGCGGGGCAACAATGTGAAGCGTATCTCAAAACGTTAGACTTATGGACGGAGGATAAATAATTATGGATATTAATAAACAAATAATCGCGGCGGCAGAATTCGAGGGCTGGACAGAAATATCAAAAATTATTGGCAAATATGATATGCCCACGGGAATTCATCCTATTTTTGATTATACCAGAAGTGATTTACCCCGTTATGACGATGATTTGAACGCGATTAGAAAATTAGAAGAAATTATTGATAAAAAGAAATTGCGCTGGGAATATATCGATGAGCTAACTTATATTACTGGCGCGGAATGGACGGATGCGCTTGAAGAAGTTTTTGTCGTCGCACACGCTTCTGCTGCGCAAAAATTAGAAGCAATAGTAAAAATGTTGAATAAGTGGGAGGATGAATCATGAATAAATTAGGTTCGCACGCCGAAGAAACTCAAAAAGTGCTTAATCAAGCATTTGCAGACCCTATTGTTAACCCTATTTTAGAAGAACCTTCAATTTGGGTAGTGTCCACTCACACATTCAAACGCAATATCGGCGGGCGCACGGTGGGTTACTATTGGACGAAAGGGGAATTTGAAACCGCGCTGAATAAAGGAAGTTTAGATCATTTGGAAGAATGTTTATATAGATATCTTATTTGTGAGCAGACTTTTGCGGGTGTTTATGCTACTCAAAAGGAAGTAATTTGGTATGAATGGCAACCGGAATTTAATAATTCTCATGTAGTGTCTAGCTTAAAGAGTGGGAAATGGGCAAAAATTAAGTGCCCGAAAGATCATTTGAATATAATTGGCTTTGGAATAGGTTAATTATCAATAATTTATGAAATCTATTTATATGTTGGACTTGCGCCGAAGAATTAATCAAAATCTTAACAAAACCATTGAGACTTTCGGCGCGTTCAAATCTATTGAAGATGCTCGCCAATGGGTTGTCCTTAATGGAAAAGCCCGCGCCCTAGATCGCGAAATGAAAAGTGGATTTTATTGTGTGACGCAATTTGGTTTTGGTGAGGGCCGATATTTAGATTCTGGCGCGGCAGTTGAAAGTTTTGACTTTTATGGTAATAAAGTGAGCATATTTAAATAATTTATGAAATATCTATTTTACACAGCAACTCCCACGATTTATAAGCGAAATTTTATAGGCGAGACTCCCTTAAAAGGCAAAAAATTTGGCTCAATTAAATCCATGTTATACGCGATGGAAGAGGAAAAATATTGTTTGCGCGAAATGAATTGGGAAATCACGGGGTATAAATGGGGAATTATTCCAATTAGTATTACTCTAAGAGAGTTGCATGAGGAAAAATATTTGTCATTTCAGACTCGTAAAGATGAAGTTAGCTTATATTATTTGTTTAGAAATGAATATGAATATGAGCCTCAGTATGTGAGCGGCGAAAACCCAAATACTCTGCGATGGAAAGGCTTCCAATGATAACCAAACCTCAATTTATTAAATTCTGCCAATTATATCGCGCCCAAAGCGAAAAAGTTAACGCGGCATATAAGTTGAATATTGATTTAATTGATTTTGTTGATGATTATCACGCCGCGCAAAATATTCTTATGGAGGGGCTTTTTACTAAAGTTTATTCTGATGCGATAACCGATTGGTTGTGCAAAACTTGGGAAGGGGAGATTTTTGAGGGTGATAAGCGAATTGTTCATATTAAGAGCGATGAAGAGTTATACGATTATATTATTAAACAATTAGCCAATGAAAAATAATTTAATCACAATTGCAGAAATTTCTCCAAAAGAAACGGTTATTTGGCAATGTCCCTCTTGGGTAGGTGATATGTATGTGAGGGAAAAACCTCTTTGTGGCAAAAATTATTCAATTAGCAAATTTATCAGAGATATCAATGATTATTGGCCCGAATTAGAGGGGATGGTTAAAGAGATTTCCCGCGCCCCAACTTTCAGCAAAATTGAGGGGCAAAGTTATGATTATGTTTCTATTGATGAACTCGCCCCTCTCGACCAAATAATTGATGAGAAATTAATCCCCGCGCTGATTTTGAAAGAAAAGTAAAGGTATAAGTATAAATTTAACGGCGAATATAAACCTATAGCCATAAAAAATGAATAAAAATCTTTTGACAGTGGAAAATTTAGAAGCCGTGCGATTGGCCGCGTTAAAATTAATCGGGCGCAGTATTGATAGGACGAATTCTCTAGATGGCGATTTATTAGAAGCTCATAGAATTTTGGCCAACGCAGACGTATATTATTACATAACTCCAGAGGACATTCACAACACAATGTTTACTGAGGAAGATACTAGAGGGAGAAATTAAATCATGGAGCTAAACACATTAGATTTTGAATATCAAGAATATATTCGTTGTTATAAAAAATTCAAAGAAGACTTTTACTCTAATACTAAATCTATTGTTGACGAAATCTGCCGTTTAGAAGCGCGCCAAAGAATTCAATTAATTTTTAATAATAACATGGAATTTGTTGGAAGAGAAATAATTTGGGATAAATATGATAAAGAGTATAGCGAGCATCTTTATCAATTGTTAACCAAATATAAAGAAATCGCGGCGGAAAGTAGTGGGATAAATAAATGTTTGTATAAGCCTAATGGACAATAATTTATGAGCAATCCATATCAATTAGGCGCGGAAGCTCGCAAAAGGGGAACTAATTTAAGTTTCAATCCATTTTGGAAAAATCAAAAAGCACGCCGGTATGCGTGGGGTCAGGGCTGGCTAGAAGAAGATTGGAAAATTTGGGATAAGAAGAAAGAGGTGAAGAACAATGCAAAAAGTGTCAAAAAAGAGATTTTTATGAGTGTTGAGGAAGTTTTGAAGGAAATTGGTTGACATAGAGACCGCAAAGAGAAGAATATTGTTTAGATTTATGAAGAATTTTGATCAAAAAATTTGTGATTATGTATTAGAAAATTATGGAATAAAAAGTTCTCGGCAAATTTCAACTGATTGCAATATTAAGATCGGAGAAGTATATAAATATCAAAGAATTTTACTTAAATTAGGTAAAATTAATAAATTGAGAAATTACAATCCATTTTCTAATGAAGAAACTCAGTATATTATTGATAATGTATTGATTTTAAATACTAGAGAAATTGCCGATTCTTTAAAAAGAAATGTTGGGGCAATATCCCGTAAAAAAGTTTTGCTTTTAAAAGCGGGTTTAATTAAAGAAAATAAAAGGATGAAAGAGCCTCTTAAGGATGGGGAAGAGGGATTCATAAGAGAAAATATATGGGAATTGGGCGCGGCGAGATGTGCAAAAATATTGAATCGTTCACCTAGATTTGTTGGACAGCGAGCCTCGCAATGGGGTTTGGAAACTCGTCCCGATATATTATTCGATAGATATGATATCTCTCATTTTACCGATCTAAAAGACCCTTTTGTTATTTATTTTTTGGGTTTCTTTTGGGCTGATGGCTGGTTATCAGATTTTAGTATAAGAAGAATTAAGTTTAAAATTAATAATATTGATTTTCACGACGCTATAACCCCAAATATCGGAAGATTAGGTAACTTTTGGAATTATCGTGAATATGATCCGCCTTCGGATAAACCGCATTGGAAGAAATCCAGCGTCTTTGAAGTTAGTAATTTGTATTTATGGCAATTTTTAGATCAATATGATTATCAAATTAAAACAGGAGCGTCCGCATGTAAAATTTTAACAGCAATTCCCGAAAATCTTCGTCATTACTGGTGGAGAGGATATTTTGATGGGGATGGAAATATAAGTGACGGTAGAGCCTGCTTTCACGCTTGTTATGAACAAGATTGGAAATTTTTACTAGATTTGGGTAAAATTTTGGATATTGATTTCGAAATAGATAGAGAGGACAGAGGAGATAGAAAAGGGTCAAAGGGTTCAATTAGTAATTATCCTTATGTGAAGAGGCTGCATAACTATATGTATCAAGGCGAACAATTTGGATTAAAAAGAAAATTAGATAGATTCGTTGATTATCTTACAAATATTCGCCAAAAATCTTCAGGCGACACCTCCCAATATTGGGGCGTAAGCAAGGGTGCCAAAGCGAATAGATGGACTATGCAAATCACTCATAATGAAAAATATGTATCTAAAAGATTTGCTAACGAAATTGATGCCGCCAGAGAATATGACAAACTTGCTAAAGAATTTTTTGGCAATAGAGCTTTATTAAACTTTCCTAATGAATAATCTTATAGATTCGTTTTCCAATTATGACTTTCCCCTTTTCGAGAGAGGGGTTAGACTTCCAGAGGTTAAAATCACTAAAGAGGATAAAAAATCTATTGGGTTAGAAGAATCCGCCTCTAATCAATCTTATTTAAAAAAATTATGTTGGGTTAAATGTTTGGAAAGGATTCAATCTGGGCAAATAAAACAAACAAAAGAAGAGTGCGCCGAACGATTAAAAATGGAGTTTTCAGTTTTTGAGAAAACCAATACGATAGATTATATTCTCCTATTAATGGATATTTATCTATGGTGCGATAATAATGACGTTTTGAGAGGTCCGGCCCGTGGGTCTGCCGCCGCAAGTTTTACACTTTTTTGTTTAGGATTAACTCGTATGGTTAACCCGTTAGATTACGATTTAAATTTCACAAGATTTTTGAGCGAGGCACGCGCCAAAGTGAAATATTACGATTCTGTCGCTTATGTTGACGGGCGTTCTATGTGTGATTTCGATGGCGATCTAGAATACTTCGGACGCGAAAAATGTCTAAAAAGAGTAGCGGAAGTATATCAAGGGCAGACTTGTAAAATTTTGACTTTGCAATATTTAACGGGAAAAACCGCGCTTAAAGATACTGTCAAATCTCTATTGGAGTATAATGAGCAAGAAGCATTATCAATTAGCGGTGAAATTGAGTCAATATTTGGTAAAGTAGATTCATTAGATAAAACTTACGAAAAAAGTGCTAAATTTAAGGAGTGGGCAGATTCACCAAGTAATAAGGAAGCCTACGCTATAAGTAAGCAAATGGAGGGGCTTTGTCGCGGCGCGGGAATTCACGCCTCTGGTATATTGTTGACTTATCATAAAATTGAAGACTCAATTCCCACCGAATTATCAGCTACCGGAGAAGAGGTGTCAGGATTTGATATGTCTATATGTTTAACCCTAAGCGTTAAGTGTGATATTTTAGGCTTGCGCACCCTCACGCAATTAGATTATGTGAGTAAATTAACGGGAATTAAATGTGATGATATTGACGTAAATGATAAATCTATTTACGATTACTATCTCAAAGAATCTAAATGCTTTTATGGGTTATTTCAAATCGAAGATGGCATAACGAAAGAAGCTACTTTAAAGATCAAACCCAAGAATATCGAACAATTGGCAATCGTGGTAGCTATTAGTCGTCCGGGCGGAATGCGTCACATTGATGCTATGGCCAAATTTACCAATACTGGTGAATATAAGAGTTTTTATCCTTCAATTGATACTATTCTAAGTAAAACAGGCTCAATTATTTTATTCCAAGAGCAGATAAATGATATTTGCCAAAAGGTTTATGGTTTATCGCCTACCGATAGTGATGAGGTGCGCCGCGCAATCGGGAAAAAATCCAAGAAAGATATGGAAAAATGGGAGCCTTTAGTTACTAAAAATGGATTGGATAAAGGCATACCAGAGCAAGTTACAAAAGAGTTCTGGCAGACCTGTATTGACGCCTCAGACTACCTGTTCAATAAGGCCCACGCCGTAAGTTACTCATACTTAACGGCTTATACAACTTATTTTAAAGCTAATTATCCCCTAGAATTCTTTTTATCGTGCCTTAAAATTGCGAAACATGAACAAGACCCTATTGGATGTATTGCAAAAATTCAAAGCGAGCTAAATTTATTTTCCATAAAACTTTTACCGCCAAACCTCGCTCTCAATTCCGAAGATTTCACCATTGATGGCTCCAATATCCGTTTCGGCCTCTCCTCAATTCGCGGTGTTTCCGGCAAAAATCTTCTCAAAATTAAGAGTTTCCGCCCCGAGAATGCAAATAGAGTCGAATTGTTTGAAAGTTTTATTCTCGCTAAATTACCCATCAATGTCGTCACCCCTCTAATTCTCTCTGGCTGTGTGGCGCAAATTGACACTAAAGAAACTAGAAGCAAACTCCTCCTTCAATATGAACTTTACACGTTATTAACCGATAAAGAAAAATTATCCGTGCATAAACTCGCGGAACGTTACAATTATGACGTATTGCTCACAGTTAAGCATATGAGTGAGACGCATAAAGATGAAAAGGGTAATTTTCTTATTAAGCCCAGCCGATTTGCCACAATATTAAAACACTACGCCCCTTTTAAGGAGAAATATTTAAGGAACTCTCAATGGGATGCGTTGACAAGCATCGTGGCTGAAAATGAATATTTGGGCTTCAATTATTCAAATACTCTCAAGACGATTTATTCAACTCAAATTGATGATTTATTAAATTCTAAGGAACTGGGCGAATTACCCCCCGATAATAAAGGAATTGGAGTTTTCATCGTAGAAGAAACTGAAAAGCGCGTCTCCAAAAATGGTAACGTTTACATAAAAGTAACCGCAAAAGACGAAGTGGGAATTATTAATATGATGATGTTTCGTGAGGACAGGATTAACGCTATGAATAAAAATAACGGCGGGGAACTTGTTTTTGGCAATATTATCGTCGCCCATGTGTTGCACAAAGAGGGCGGGACGTTTTTCGCGGACAATATTATTAAACAAGATTGTCCCGTTGTGTTGAAAAAATCTAAAATTGAAAAAGAATTAGCGGCGGAACAAATTTAATTATGGCCAAACCTAAAAAGAAAAAGCGCCGCGCCAAATTTTCTCAAAATGAACTTTTCACTTATGGTTTTACTCGATTTCTAACCGATTTATTTGATCAAATGGAATTGGATTACGAAGTCGATGAAGAAACTAATCAAACTGGCAATCCCGTGATACATATTACTTGCGAACATCTTTATGGATTTTTTACAATTGGCGCAAGGACTGGATTTAAAGGCGCGTTGAGGAATAATGGATTAGTTAATTGGATAATTAAAGAGGGTTTTGAAGAAAAAGATTTGAATAAGTTTAATATTTGGATAAATTTCGATGATGAAGAAAAATTCTTTTACGGACTTTTGCCAAAAGAATATCAGAAAAAGTTTGACAACCAATAAACATCTTCACAACATGGCAGAGCATTTACATATCAAAATTATGAACACTAAACCAAATATTTATCTTTATCAGGACACACTTCAATATAAATTAGCCGTGATGGATGCGGCGACCCACCAAGGAAAAGTTATTCAAGTTAGCCCTCGCGATAATCATCTTAACATGGGATGGAAATCAATTTCATTAGATGCCTGTCTTTGGAATTGGCAAGAAAACAAATATAGGATTAGAACTGAATATGTTAATCTCTACGAATATCAAGATAACGATGAATACCGCGCCGCGCTGCAATTAGCTTATGAAGCGGGAAAGGTTAACATTGAATGTAAAAATGGCCCAAGTTGTTCTTATCAGGGCGATTGGAGTAAGAATATTTCTCCTGTGTGGAACTGGGATAAGGTAATGTATCGGGCGATTAGTCCTGAAAAAGAATCTTCTCCTATTGATATTTACGCTGAATCGGGCGGAATTAGTAAAGAATTCCAAAAGGAATTCCAACGTGCAATGGACAATAAAGAATTTGACGTTTTTGAATGGCAAGATTATTATGGCTGTTGGATTCGTGATGAAGTAAGAGAGGGCAGGCATATATCTTCATTCTATTGGCCAAAGATCAAATCCCTTCGCGCCATTAAGAAAAAGGAGTCGCTATACTGTCCTTATACCTATGATTCTTTCCCCAAGGGAAATATCTGGATGAAGTTTTTCGAAATGGATAAAACAAATAGCGAGCGATTGGTAACGGAAGTTCGTTCAAATGGAATATTTATTGGGACGATTTTTATTCATTATGAAAATCTGGTGGATAAATATATTTCGCTAGATGGGCGTTTAACTTGGCAATTAGGCTTTTATTATTCGATTAATAAGTAAAATCATGAACTACGAAGATTTAACCCAAGAAGTGAAAGATAAATTACTTTCCTTTACTCGCACAAATGGCGAAACGAGTGAACATCGAAGTTTAGTCCTCAAAGATAAAACTGTCGCGCCGAAATTTTATAATATCGAAAACGAGCTTCACATTGATCTTCTTATCGAGGATTTTAAGCGAGAATATTATCCCGCAGAATATAAATTAGAAGCCGACGCGAGAAGTAAGCAATTCGCCCAAGAACGAGAACTAAAAGAGTTTAATTCCGCGAAAGCAATCGAATCAAAGGACTATTCTGGATATTTATTTTATAATGAAGACTGGTATGATGAGGTTAGCGATTTTATTGAGCAATTTTTAGAAAATTACGATGAAGAAGAGTTTATCGCGGAACAGCATTTGCCAAAATTTCTTTGGGGTAGTAAGCCGTTGAAAATCAACTATCCTGATTTTGAGAGTATCGTAGAACGAATGTATGGGGACGCGAGTTCTTGGGATGAAAGCCCGATTGATAGTTTAAAAGGCGTGAAAGAATTTAAATTAGCTCTTGACAAATTTTATAAAGATAACGAAAAGACCAGTTGGTTTGAACGGGATAATAAAGTCGCGGTAATGCTCACTCTGAAAGATTTTGATTATGCAAATCAATATTGGGCGGCGTTAAATGATTTGTAATTAACAATTTATGAAACAAATTAAAGTATATAAAATTAAAGCAAATGGTTCCAGTTATTACTCGGACAATATTATTGAAGCGGCGCGAGAATTAACCGAATTTGACGTAGGGGAGGAAATTAAAATTACCATCGAAATGATGGATGAGGATAAATATAATAATTTGCCCGAGTTTGATGGATTTTAAATGATTTATGAAAATTGATTATAAAATCAAAGAAGTCCAACCAAATATTTTCGCGGTTATCGTTAAAGATAAATATGATTTAGCCATGCTATTTTGCCGCGCACAGGAATATTACGAGAGTCCAAATAAGAAATTTAATGGCAAAACCTTCGATTTTTGGGATTATATGAAATGGTATGCGAAAAAATATAAAAAGGGATTTTCGTATATGATTGATTGGTCGGGGTTTAATATCCCTTTAGAGATTATTCAAGAATGTTATCACGGGCTTGATTTTTACTTCACTCCATATGATGAACATATGAATTTTATCATGGACGAAATTGAAGGAAAAGGGGATTGCCGTCTTCCTAAATATATTATTGGGTGCAATGATATCAAGGGGGAAACTTTTCAACATGAAATTTGCCACGCCAAATATTCCATAGATGGCAAATATAAAGCTAAAAAAGATAACTTAATTAAGCAAATCGATAAAAAACATTTGAAGATTTTTAAAAATAATCTATTAAAAATGGGCTATGCACGAAAAGTAATCAATGATGAAATTCAAGCTTATTTACAATATGGCTATGAAATGGATTGTTTTGGAAAGGGCGTAGAGATGAAATATAGGGAGAAATATAATAAACTATTTAAATAAATATGGGCGGTTCATTAAAAAATATAAAAGCAGAATATTTTACCGATAAATGCAAAGATATCGCAATAGAATATTATCTACTAAAATTTTGGACTTTGGCAAAAATTGCAACCCATTTTGATATATCTATAGATACTGTAAGAGATAGATTCAAAAAATGGGGTATTAAAACAAGGAAGCGTCATGTGGGGGCGGTAGATTTTGACAGAACTCTAGAGGAAAAAATCATGTTAGAGGCGAGTGACCCAGATATTGAGCATGTCGCAGAAAAACTTAACTGCCCAATCTATGCGGTGAGAATGGTTTTTAAAAAAAATGGTGTTAATACCAATTTTATAATAAAAAGGGAAAAATATAAAAACATATTGAGCCTTAATGACGCGGAGATAACTTTTAGGAGGTTAAAGGGCGACAATATTTTGGAAATTGCCCGACATTATAAATTACCTAAAACGGTATTATATGATTTTTTTAAAGAGCGGGGGATCGATACCAGAAATAATAAATTTGATACCTACCGTAAGAAAATGGAAGAATTAAAGCCTAAGATTATAGAAATGTATTTTGATGAAAAGATTCCAATTGATGAGATTTCGGACTCTCTAGGGTTACATAGAGGCTCAATTAGCAAATATTTCAAAAGGTGGAAAATTAAGGCTAGGCCTCTGTTAACTGGAACTATAAGTAGAGTAGAGAAAATTTTTCAAAAGGATTTTCTTGAGAAATATTCTATCAATTTTATAAACCAATATCAAATAACGAATAGATATTATGATTTTTATTTGCCAGATTATAATTTATTAATTGAAGTTCAAGGGGATTTTTGGCATTTTAATCCGAAGCTTTACAAATTTCCAAATAAATATCAAATCGCGGGCATGGAACGGGATGTTATAAAAGCTAAGTTGGCGGAGGACAGTTTGAAGGGATTAGAATTTATTTGGGAAGACGATATAAAAAACAATAAAAATAAAGTTATAGAAATTCTATCAAAGTATATAAAAAATTATGGAAATCAAAATTAAAAACGTAAAGGGGCTAATTCTACCTAAATTTTTTCGGGAATCTGATTCCGGCATGGATATTATTGCCGCATCAGAGCCAAATATTGTAGGCGAACGGGTAAGCGTAACTTCTGATTTGTGGAAGCGAATTGATTATATCGAATATGCGACGAACTTGTTTATTGAACCTCCTAAAGGACATTATGAACCTTATTATGCGGCGGGAAGAGATATGATGCAAAAAGTCCATGATAAACTCGGCTATACATTAGTTTACCCGCGATCATCTATTAGTAAATATAATCTTAGTTTATGTAATCAAGTTGCAATTATTGATAATGAATATCGAGGTAATATTATGCTACGTTACAACTACTTGTGGCAACCAGAGGATTATCATTATTTTAATGGCGATCATAGCAATAGCTTTGTTTCTTTTGGTAAACCTAATATGGAAAAAATTTATAAAAGGGGCGATAAATGCGCACAATTAGTCGCGGCGTGGAAAGAACCTATTAATTGGCAAATTGTCGAGGAACTATCCTCTACGGAACGAGGCGCGGGTGGTTTTGGTAGCTCTGACGCGAAAAAGTCTTGACTTAGGAGCGTCATTCAAGAGAATCTTCCTATGAGAGAAAAAATCTTAGCCTTTCTTAAAAATC
>Ga0265326_10000613_pt1 | contig 13374 bp, 5 predicted proteins | sample 41424metaG_FD_192439 | JGI IMG/M metagenome (GOLD analysis project Ga0265326, IMG submission 192439) | Rhizosphere microbial communities from Carex aquatilis grown in University of Washington, Seatle, WA, United States - 4-14-24 metaG | ecosystem: Host-associated > Plants > Roots > Rhizosphere >... | reverse complement strand
AAAAGCCGCCGGACTGTCGGACATTCGCTTTCACGATCTCAGGAGAACATTTGCAACCGATATGCACCGGGAAGGAGCGGATGTGTTGACCATTCAAAGCTCGTTAGGCCATTCGTCTATTGATATGACCGCCATCTACGCACGGAGCGACGATGCGGCTTTGAGGCGATCTTTGGACGCAATCGGTGATGGATTAAATCTCGGGTTGGATGGCATTATTGAGAGTGATAACTTGATGTAAGACGCCAAGCGGTCGCCAACTGGTCATTTACGATCTTTGCACAACCACTAAACCCTTGTAAATAAAGCCCCGCCGACTTAGCTCAGTGGTAGAGCACTCGCTTCACACGCGGGGTTTCGGGTGTTTCTGAGCACAAACCTAGCACAACGTAGTGCGTAAAACCTTACTTCTCGGACACTTCGCGAAAGGCTGAAATCGGTCGGATTCCTTTCGACGGTCGCCAATTAGAAACCAACAATCCAATGACACCCTGCCCAATATGCCAACAAGAAATAGAAGACCTGGACTCTCACCTTAAATCTCACGGATGGGAATGGCCGGATGATGACTGGACAGATAACATGCCGGGACCGGATGCGGAAGGGTGGAGGGAGATTAGAAAGGTTTGAGCGGGGAGATTAAATTGTTCTCTTTAAATTACTCTTAAAGTTCTCTTAAATCTTTCAATTTTAAAGAGAGGTTTCTGGTGAATTCCGTGCCCAAACCTCATCTTCCGTCAAGGGTGTGTCGCTTAAATCGTGAATTGTATCGCCTTCTGGTCGTCCACAGGTGGTGCATTCCACGATCAAGATTGCGTCGGATGGTTGAAAACCATGAGGGCGATTGTATCTTGGCGTCTCAGTTATATCGGCCATAAGTAAATTTTATTTGGATCGATAGGCGCGATCTCAAAACGCTCAGGAGTGTCCCTAATAACGCGGTGGTTATTGCGTAAGTCAACCGCCTTTGCCATTGCTAGAAGCTCACGGTGGGTAACGTTTTCGTGTAACTCGCGCCACGGATTAGAAATATCAGCCAATGTGCGTGGGCTATTAATTACTCTCTTTACGCCCTTTTCCATTCCTGTATTTTATCACAATTTCGACCTATTTTGTGAAAAAAGTTGAGGCGTCTCCAGACGCCAAACTGGATACGTGAGTACCGGGGTTAATATCTCAGGCGCTCCGAAATAGCCCTAAACGAAAACGGGCCCCGTAGAGAGGCCCGCTAACCTTACACTGAGTCCTAGAAAAAACAAAAAATAAGTGGAAGGAGGTGAATTGTAATCCGGCGTACCCTTGCGCGTCAATAAAGATGTGTGATAAATTGCTGTTCCTATGAAAAGCCTACCTATCTTCCTACTGGTCGCGCTTGCATGCTCGGTTTCTGTGTACTGTCAATCCTCTTACGAATTTGGTGGTGTCGGCGATCTGAAAGGCTTAACCACAGTTTACATTTCTCCCGAGGTCGATATGAAGGATCGGGAGCGAATGATTAAGATCATCGCGAAAGACCTTCCTACGGTAAAGATAATGGACAGCCTAGATGCGGCGAGTATTATGCTGGTGTTCGGGGGTGACAGCGAAGATACAATCACCGGGGTAAACTGGAACCGCTATGGCGCTAACGTTGTGCGGGTTCCGCTCGAAGCCGGGACAGGCCGCGTATTTGTCGAGGGAAAGGAAAAGCCAAGACTTGTCTTAACCGTCTCAAATAGCCAGCAAAGTAGGGCCGAAAAACGTCCTGTCACTAAATTTACCCAAGCGTTTGTAAAAGCCTGGAAGGAGGCGAACGGAATCAAATGAAAAGGCTGTTGTTGATTTTAATGCTCTTTGTGGGAACAGGCATCTTTGCTGCGACTGATGATCGACCTGTAGTTCGCGCACTCCCTATCGCCGCGCCCTCCAGAACACCAACAAGACCACCTCCGCCTTCGACGTGCCCTTACGGTGCCACGGCGCGGTGTAATGACGGTAGCTGTAGTTTTAGCCAGACGCGGCAGGGAACGTGTTCGGGGCACGGCGGGGTGGCACAATGGCTGCAATAAAGTATTTAATAATCGCAGTTCTTTTCACAGGATGCTCGTCTGTACGACAATCCGCAGCGATTGACACTCCATCCCTCCCGATTATCCAGGTACGTCTCGACTCGGGTCGCTACTTTTTGCCGGAATGTCCAAAGGCTATGGAGATCCCGAAGCGCCTGCTTCTGGAGTTACCTACCGCCCAAGAGGCCGAACTGTCAGGATACATGCCGGCCGCCACCTGCGCTGATTCCGTGGTCAGCGCGCGACTCGCTAAAGAAAAAGAGTTGTATGGAGAAATGAAACCTACGGCGGAAACTGAAAGGAGACGCGAGCAGACCTTATTGCGTGACGCGCAATAACTTAATTGCCGACCACCACCCCTTGGCGACGTAGCCGCTCCGCCTGCTTGACGGCTTGCTGGTGCTTCTGAATGATTTGAATCAGCTTCCGGCGCTCAGCCCCGTGGAACTCTTTCACCCTCTGCTTGGCGATGTCGATTAATATCTTTCTTTCATCATCCCCACCCTCGGCATTATCGATAATCTCATTTACACTTTCGGCATCCAGATCCCGCTCCCACATGGACGCGCGGTCTAAGGTTCGCTGATCTTCAATATTTTCGGAGGGACGCTGGCCTTCCCATTTCGCATCAATCGGCGTCTCATCCCGCCAACGACGCTCAATATTTTTCAAAAACTCAGGTGTTCGGCGATGCGGAAATATCCGCCCGTCTACCGGCGGCTGCATAACTTGGCGTGCCTGCTCTGAATAGCGGTCAATCGCTGCCTTGTACTTCGACTTACTCGCGGCACTCGTAGCTGCGGCCCACTTCTGGCGAGTACGCATTAATAATTTAGCCTTATCCTTTTCATCTGCATCCTTCATCGCTTTCTCGAGGAGCGCGACAAAATCATCCCCATCGGCTTCATCCATTTGCATTAGAACCGGGCTTTTATCCATTGCCACGGCAGATCGGATTTTTACCTGATCCTCTTTTTTAATTTGACCAGATCTCAATAACTCAGCAATCGCCTTTTCGGTTTCAGCGCTACGCCGGTCCTTCGGTACTTTTTGAAGCTCGGTAACCGTTTCAATAATAATATTACGCGGCGCTTCAACTATGTTCTGATCAGGTAAATACCGGGACAAGGTTTTTGCATCGCCCTTTTGTTCGGCCAATGTTTTCTTGTCTGGGTCTTTTTCAGGGCCCGGAGTAAACGGAGAATCGCCACGCATAACCTTGTTCACGATCTCGCGGCCCATCTTGGCGATCTCGAGTTTTTTATCTTTGTCCGCCTGGGTCGATGCTTCGCGCAGTATCTTCAACGCTTTATTCGCATCTTCGAGCTGCATCCGATATTCCCGCTCGCTCGCCGTCTCGGGAGTCTTCTTAGACGCTTCGCGTTCTTTCGCCTTGGCTAATTCCTCGTAGAATTTATTGACAGCCTTTGACCCGGTGCCAATGACACCGCCGCGGCGAAACATTCTACCGATTATCGGATAGTCCGATGCTTCCCAATCTGCCGGGGTTTTGAATTTAGTGATTTGTGCAAGGTCCGAGGCAACGCCGCCCCCCATCGAACGAATGAACGCATCTATCCGACGCGGGCTATTGACCGGGATGCCCATAATTTTCGCATCAGGCAGATTCTCCCCGAGCCATTTCGCAACATCGCTCGTATACTGATTAGCCTGTTCAGGCGGCGGCAAGTCCTCTTCTGACTTCGGCACAATGGGCTTGTCGAAAAACTCTATGTTATTCGCCCATTGCTCGTGTCCCACCTTAACTACTTGGGGCTCAATAGGCGGGGCGGCAAGGTCAAATAAATAGCCCATCGCTTTCTTGAGTCCTTCCGCGTCTTTTTGGTACCAGCTATCAGCCGCGGCCTCGGGGAGCGTCCCGAATAGTCCACCGACTTCCTGGGCACGAGGTATCTGAAGTACCTCGCCATTATGCTCGATGTTCCAGTACATATTTTTCTCGCGGTCGGGCATATCTTTCCACCATTCTTTGTCTTTATTCGCCCACCATAAAGCGAGAGTTGGAAGCGTGATCGCGGTCACGGCCTTCAGCGTAGCGCCGACAGGGCTTCTTTGAAACGCCCGCACAAAAGACCGGGTGCCCTGAACGTTGGCATTAAAGAAAGGCGTAACCTGATTCAGCACCTTCCCCGCCTTACCCATCGCCGAGAAGTCCACGGTTGATTGCTTTGTCGCCAACCCGATTTGAACGGCCTGATCAAACGTCATCGGCTCGCCCATCTTATAGCCTACCTGATCTGCGATACTTTTCATTTCCGCGATCCTGGGGATGGACTCAGTAACGGAGAATATATCTCGCAACGCATTTATCGGCTGTGAAATCACACGTCGGGGCATCGACTGGAATACCCGCTTGGACGCCTTGGTAGTAACGGCCTCATCAATGCCTAGGGGCTGAGACAGTGGGCCTCCGACCCGATGAAACATATCCAGATCCGGCCCCATCTTTCCAGTGATTCTTTTCGGATTAAGCGCCGAGCCTATCGCCTTGAGATAGTTGAGCATAAACAGTGCAGGATTCTTCGCCTGCGACTGGATCAATCCTGTTTGAATGTCCCGTACCGGATTTGTAAACAGCGAGAACGACGCCCGCAGTCCTGTGGTTCCGAGTTTGAACGCCCGAACAGGAGCGGCGAGAAGTAGGTCTAATGCTTTCGGCAGACGGTAAATATCCAAACCAGATAGTGTGTTATATAGATCGGCCGGAACCTGGTACCAGTGCATCTTCCCGTCTTTCATTACGGGAATGATCGGGTCCGCGCCTTTTGGAAATTTCGCCGGTGTAAAGAATGTTATAGCCTGGTCAAGATCAACATCTTTCAGATTCGCCCCCGCGTCTTTTAGTGCGTTTTCAATCTCGGTCAATTGAACGGACTGCGGCACTTTGTCCCTTGGCACTTCTTCGAGTAGCGACCCTACACCCTCTAACTTTTCTAGCTGTACGATCGTATCCAGAACCTTGCGCTTGTGCGCCATACTGATCATTCTTTCAGCGTTGGCGATCATCTGCGGAAAGATGTTTTTTACACGACGACCCGATCCGGTCATTCTTTGCAGTGCGTTACCACCGAAGCCTGAGTATTTCCCGGCAAGGTCGGAACCGCCCAGATCATTCATTTCGCGCATCAGCGGAACGTAGTCTTGAGAGTTGCGTAAGATCTTGTCGATCGTTGGGGCAAGGTCCGGTACCATCCCTTTGACGTAGTTCATTATGCCTGCGTTCCAGTTATAGACATCTTGGGCAGCCAATTGAAACTCAGGTGAATCTAACTGCTCAAAAAGAAATTGAGCATCTTCTTTCGTCATTCCCGGATTCTTATCTTTCGACCATCGTTCCAGTGCACGCCGAGCCCACAGGTAGTGCACGAAATCCTCCTGTCTGCCTCTTATTTTCGCTACTGCGTCAACCAATCCGGGGCCCGTTTTATTTCCGGCGGCATCAAGCATTCCGTCAAACACCATATAGTGGGTTTTCGATTGGGCATTGCCCCGGAGATATTGCGCCACGTCAGAGGGGCTTTCGCCAGGGCTCAGCCTCTTGCCCGTCAATTTCTCGACGTTCTTCGATAGATTGATCAGCGGAGTCATCTCATCCACCACGTTCGTCGGTATCCAATTCTTGAGGTCCTGCGTGATCTTACGCATTCGCTGCATAATTTCCGGCTTCGACATATCAGCCGCAGCCCTGTTTTGCGCTCCCTGCTGCCGGTAGGCGTCCGTTACTTCTCTCGCCGTGGTCAGCCCTTTGGCTATCTCGGGGTTATTCGGCAGAAATTCTTCCGTGAAATATTTATACATCGCCGGAGCTTTCGCCTTGGCGTTGTCGTGAGTAAGGAATAACCTGCCGAATTCTGCAAAACCCTCAGTTCTATACCCGCCGTTTGGCCTACGATCCCCGTACAGGTCTTTACCCAGATGGACCAGTTCTCGTAACGCCGCTTTCGGTATTGGCGCAAGAGCGCCCCCTTTGATCCCGCCGAACATTACTTTTTGCACACCGTGAAATATCTCGTGAGCTGCGGTTGGAAGATTGCCTGCCTCCTTTAGCCTGATGACCTCAGTTCTTGCGTTATATACGCCTCTTGCGTCCCGTGCGGTCATTCTGCCTGTTCGTATAGGCGTAGGCCGTCCCAGCGCATCCAGCACGCCTTGGTACGCCTCTATGACCTTTGTATGAGATGTTTTAGACCTCTCATAACCCGGCTGCGCCTCCATCTCCAAAGGAAAGCGTTTTTGAGCTACAGTTCTAGCGTGGATTTCTTGCTCTTGAAGATTGTCGTGCTCGAAGCTTTCGGGATCGGGTTCGCGGTTAGAATACTTCTTGGGCACCTGCGGTTCGTAATTGGTATCAGGATCGCCCAGCAGGTCTGACTCAAGCTCATCCCTCCCCGGCCCCTTCTTTGCTGCCTTCGCTAATTTCTTATCAAGCTTTAATTGATTCGGAGTTTTCTTCCACGCTTCGGTTATTGGGTGAATCTGCCCGGTCTTCCGCTCAATCTTTAGCGTGCCGGCCTTATCCTCGAAAACTCGACCTTTGTACGGGCCGTTCGTTACCTCATCCCCTACTTTAAGAGAGATGGGTTCGGGGGATTTGATGGAGGTCGCGGGTTCTTCTTGAGTCGTAATAGAATCGGCCAATTTCTGAAACGGACTTTCTTTGACGACTTTGAAGTTGTTCGCATCTAGCGCAAACCGTGTAACAGCCACGTCACGCGGCTCCCCTGTCCGATCTGTATATTCAATTACAACCCTATCGTTGCCGGCTTTAGGTTTAATAACGGTCGCAAGCGTACCCTTCTTTAAGTCTGGATGACTCTCGATGGACACATCCCTATTTACAACAACTCGCGAGCCTTCCGTGTTTACCGCATCTTCCCATTCTTTGCCATCGCGTATCAAATTCACGCCGTGCTCAATATCCAATAAATCTTCGGCCACCTGTTTCGCGGATTTTTCAGGCGAATCCGCAGTTTTCGCGGTCGATTCCTCTTTGATTTGAGGCGGCTCGACAGGCTTTACTTTATCCTTCGGCCATTGCACATCCGTCTGGCCGTTATCTTTTGTAACGAGCCAGTTGTCCTTTGTTTCGCCGGTTATTTTACCTTCGTGGATGCCGAATTTTACTGTGTCTCCGATTTTTGTGACAGGCTTCCCTGTTTCGTCCAACGTTTTAATCTCGTTGGAAACGGGGGTATTTCTTTCCGCTTTGGACTCTAAGATTTCCCCCTGTTTAATTTCGGGCTCAACTAAAGTTCTACTAGATGTCTCTTTAATTTCGGCAGATTTAGTTGAAGACGACCCGGCCTTGTTGTCAACGGGAATCTCATTCAACGTTTTAAGGGTTTCTACACTTTTGACGGGGGGCGAATTGGGTTTCTCAATTCGCTTGCCTTCGGCATCGTAGCCTTTCATTACCTTGTTTATTTTGGCGTCAAGCTCTTTTGGGGATATTCTTTCGCTAACATCCAGAATCGGGGTCGGTTGATCAGGTTTTTCAGGTAGTCCTATTGCCTCCCCTTCCGGTGTTATCGTTACATAGGCTTCGTTCTTCCCATCGGTGGCTTTGAACACAACATCCTTCAGGACCTTTAAATCGCCCTTGGCGTGCATCACCGCATCGAACAGGCCCATTTTGATACCTTCCTTGAAAGCATCTTTTGGGCTTTGCCCTTCGAGTAATCCCACGCCGGTAGTCGCGCCGACCACGCTTCCTAACGAGACGCCGCGTTGGACGAGTTTGTTCACAGAGTCTGCGTACTTCCCCGCACCGCCGGCGACTTCGAGGATCTTTCCGAAAATAGCCGCTTGCCCCGCACTTTTCAGGCTTTCGATGTCCGCACCGTTTTTCTTACCGACATCCTTTAGAAAAGTATCGGCGCCAAAGGTCATTGCCGCACCGCCGGGGAGTGAAAAGATGCGTGGAGCGTCCAGTCCAAACTTCACGCCCATATCCGCAAGTTCACCTAAGAATGTAGTGGGCTTTTCGGCCTCGTCGGACAGTGACATTCGGGCATTGCCATAAGCCCGCATTTTCTTTTCCAGCCATTCAGTAACGTGTTCGCTATCATCCCCGAATATGTTTACATTAGGAATTTTATTGATGTAGTGAAGCATCCCCGCACCCAACTGCTCGGCGCTCCCTATGCCATAGTTCAGGTACTTGTTTAATGTGGAGTTCCCCGCTTCGGTCTGTTCTCTTAATTCTTTTGCAATTGGGCCATTCTCGATCTCTTGTAGGAATATTTGACGCCTCTCGTCTGCCGCGATGTCTTTTAAGCGTTGATCCGGGGTGCGGGGCGCTCTGCCTAAATCCTTATTGATTGCCTCGTCTGCGTCGATATTTTCTACTGCCTTTTCACGGATATTCTCGTCAAACGGAGCGGCATCCTTGCGGGATACGTCTTCCAATTTAGGGTCTTCAACCTGTCGCCTACGCATTGCCTCGTCTTGCTTTTGCGCGAGAGGCTGGAGTTGCGCGCTAAGTTCGTCTCTTACCTTTTTGGTAACTGCATCCTTGCCCGCGAAGCTGGCTATAACCCCGCGAGGTATTTCAATGGTTACATCGTTTTGGTCTTGGATCGACCCTTCCTTAAATCCATCTCCCAGATGTCCCAGTACAGTATCGACCGGTACGCCATACTGCTTGGACAGCTTCGCCGCAACAGCGTTCATAGCTACGCTATTTTTATCTTTGCTCGGCACTCCGCTCAGGTTGATTTGGTAGGATTGATTTCCGCCGATAATATCCCAATCGGTAGGCTCTTTGTCTCCTGCCGTAATGGTGTGGGGTATTTCAGCAACCCGCGAATCGTCCATCTCCGGGGTGAGACTATCCACCTGTACGGAAACGGTGCCGGACTTATTAGGAGCAATAACCTCTGTATTATTACTCGGTGGGGCTATATTGTTAGTTGGAATATCCTGCGTAGGTACTTGCTCCTGAACTCTCTGTTTTGGCGCAATACGCTGCGCTGGGGCTTGTTTTCGGGCTTGAGGGGTAGTCTGGATAGGTTCTTGATAATCCCCGAACGTAGCCTCTGTATTCTGTGCTCCCTGAACGTCGGGAGGGGTGAAGGGCTGCCCGTCTACCGTGAAAGGTGGATTCGTGGCCGCAGGGTGTTCGGAGAGGCGTTTTGCGATAACCTGGTCCGCCGTGGTAAGCGTGCTTTCCGCTCCCGGATGTGCAATTTGATCCGTTGCTATCTGAGCAACAGCGGCTTCAGGATTTGTAACCTTGCTAGATGTTAACTCCGTTCCGGTAGCAGGGTCGAAGGTCTGGGCGGCTACGCCGTCGGCCGTGTCGGTGCCGACATCCTCGACTTTACCGATAAGCTTTGCGAAGCCGTTTTTGGCTACATATTTTTCAACATCTTTAGGGGTTTTGAAGCCATAGCCTTTTCTGCCGGATTGCTTAGCAACAAAAAGGGTTCGTCCGTCTTTTTGAGGCAGCGGAATGAATTGGGAGATCACGGCATCTCCTATTTGCGAAACTTCTTCAGGCTTGAGCAGGACAGCCACACGCGCGGTTTGATTCGGGTTTAGGGCGGACATAGCCTGTGCCTGGATTGTGTCGGGAGATTCGGAGACGGGTTCCGGGGCGGCAGACTTATACATCTCTAAAATGCCGCCCAAGTTTACGGGTGCGGGCTTTACCGCTTCAGTGTTGTAGTTGTAAGCACCAAGTACGTCGTCAAATGATTTGAAGCCAGGAGTTTCGGTACCGTGCACGCCTTTCCCAGAATACCCGAGATTGAAGAACCTGTGGTTGCCTATATCGATACCCTTGCCGTTGTCCCAGCTCGGGGCAGGGCGTCCTAATGCCGCTTGGGACGCTGGACCGTAGAAATGTGTGGCATCACCGGCAGGGCCGCGTTTCTCGCCTCGTAGCACCGGGAGCACGGTTCGGGCCACCTGTTGAAAGATTGGCGAACTAGAATCGTAGGATTCGAGCTCTTTTTTGCGCGATGACCACGGCTCGAACTGTCCGGGAGCTAGTACAACGTCCGCAAAACTCTTGCCCGATTGTTTTGAGCGATTACGAATTACATCGGCAACGCCTTCCCAGCCTCTCGCGCCTTCGCCCTTTGCTTCGCCTATAATGGTACGAACGGCTAGATCCTCATCACGGGACAGAGATTTAGCGCCCGACGAGGCCGGGGTTTTATAAAGCCCGAGAATTTCATCAGGAATAAAGCCCATTTTTATTGAGTCGGGAAATCCGCCAAGGCTGCTGCCGCCGCTTCCGGCGTTATTTCACCTTTCGCGACCTTGGAATCAAGGTCGGCTTTGAATCTCGCACGCGTTACCTGATTGTCAATCGCCCATTTACGCAAAGCCTCTTTACGGTTTTTCTCATTCTCGCCAGCTTGGAACGCCTGCTGATTTACCTGCCTCTCCCCTGCGGCATTGGCCATAACCTTGCTTGAGCTCGTCGTAGTAAGCTGTGAGCCGTCCTTGTTCGTAATCGGGCGCACTTCCTGCTGACCGGAGATCGGGTCTGTAAGGGTAACTGTCCAAGCGCCGGTTTCAGCGTCCTGAATAAGCTGAACTTTCTTTTTCGCATCCTTCGGGGCAATCGGCAGTCCGACATCGCCCAGTGCCTTGGTGATTTCTGCAAAGCGCGGGTCTGCCGGGTTGTAGTTCTCGATTTTGGCAAGCATCCCGGCAACGGTCTTCATTTTGGTATCGGCACGTTTATTGGTGGCTTCATCGATACGTCGTTGCTGCTCCGATTTCAAATAAGATTCCCTATTTTTACGCGCTTCGGTGCGTTCCGCGTTATCCGCGTAGATGTTCTCGATCTGCGCCCTCTTCTGATCGCGCGCGATACCTGCATCCTCTTGTACTTGAAGGGGCGCATACTTGGAATACGCCTTATTGACATCCTGCCGCTTTTTAGCCGCTCCATATCCTTCCACCGGAAGCATTTGGTTGCCCCGCGTTGCTCCTTGATAGGCGTTTGAGGCGATAACTGCGCCTTTATACAGTGCATCCGCCCACCAAGGCTTTTTCTTTACCGGAGCGGCCAGGGCGGCCTCGTACTCCCCACGCGCCGTATCTATCGGACGATTAAGCCCGAACACTTGGGGTAGTGTATCGGATTGAGCGCCTACACTTGATATTGTGTCATTTTGAAACATACGAGGGTTAGGGTTGCGTAAGGTTTCTTCGCTCTCGACAACCTCATTTCCATCGGGGAACATTTGATCGACGCTTGCGCCATCCAACAACCCGGCAAAGGGGTGTGTTTCTTTGTCGTCACGCCCGAACTTGAAGTCCATTGTCGGCGCTTCACTGTCACCGCTCAGGACATCCCCAATGAACGACAGGGGATTTGCCTTCCTCATATTTTGATAAAGGCGGAACTGTGCTTGCGGATTGGTATTATGAAGTAGTGGCGTACTGCTGGTCGGACTTATAAGTGTGCGCAATCCACTGTATGAATCCTCGGTTACACCATCGGAGGACACAGGAGCCTCGAAGGGCTTCATTGCACGAAAGCCCGAGCGATCGGGACGCTTCTTGAATATCTCGCCTAATTTACTAATATCGAATCCCATATTATGCCGCCTTTGCTGTCTTTTGCTCCTTCATTCTGAGTTCAGATTCGTGCTCGCGCTCCATCGCCCTTATCTTGGCATCTTCAAGTTTTTCCTCCCTCATCGACTGGCGCTCCGCTTGCTTATCCCCCTGCTCTGCTTGCTGTTGCTGAGCGATTTGCTGGGCCTGGGCTTCCTGTTGCTGCGCCGCTATTTGTGCTTGCTGTTCCTGTGCCGGGGCTTGTACGGCCATCTCGGCTGTAATATTTTCCTGTCCTTCGACCACGCCGGCCATTTTCAATGCTTTTATCTGCGCCTCGCAGCACGCGACAAGCAAGAAATTGGGCGAGTCTTTAGACTTTTCACGACTGATCTTGTCCCTAAAGAACTCGATCTCTATCCCGACCTCCTCGTACTGCGACGGCACGAGGTCCGGTAGCTGTATTATCTGCGCCGCCATTATCTGAAGCGCCTGTGGATTAGTACCCGGCGGTATCTGCATCTGCTCGACAATATGGCAAATCTTATCGTAGCGAGAATCGGCCAGTCTCGTTTCGATCTCACTATTCGCTACATCAACGTCGATCTGAGTGAACTGTTTAATATTCTTCAGAATATTTTCGAGTAATTCAGGCTTGGCAAGCGGAGATCCCGTCATCGATAGCTCGGTCAGCGCGCTTAAGTCGCCGATAAACTGCCGCAGCGCCATTTCCCGGTCTAGGAGGTTTCTTGGCGCTTCGGAGCCGCGTTCGTAATCACAGATGATGTCGGTGTCCAGATTAGCTTCCAGAAACGCCTCTATATACTCCTCCGTCCACTCCCCGTTCATTTTAAGGAGAAATAAAAAGTCTTCCTCGGCCCAATGCTCCTGGGCTTCTTTTAGCTGCCGTAACGTCCATTGCGTTTTCGCCAGAGCGATAGAAATAGAGAAGGGTGTAATCTGCCCCATGCTCATTTCTTTTTGCTGCCTCACAGCGGAGTAAGTCTCTCCAGGCTGGGACTGCCCGGTCATTGCAGGAGTAACCCCCCCGATCTGCGGGGCCAAGGCCAGTGCCGTATTAATGATCTGACTTGGGGCATCCGAGAGGGTGGCGGCTTTTATTTCTCCGAAAGAATTATTGATGTTTTGGTCGTAAGGAAAAGGCTCCTTAGTAAGAACCACATCCTTTTCAACGTCTTCAGGATTAAATGCCCCTGAATTAAGGATCTTCGTGGTCCGCGCATTCCTACGAGTATGCAGGACCTGGACCGTCCACATATAATTAACGACATTCTGGATCGGCAGCATTTCAGTAAGGAACAATCCTTTGAACGCCGACGGGTTGGATAGAAAGGTGATGTAAATAAAACACTCTCGAAAATCGTATGGAAATACATCGATTATCAAGGACCCAACCATTCTAAAACAGAGCACAGTACCTTCAGGTAATGGCTTGCCGTTAAATAATCCGTCTCCAAACCCCTGCCCCGTACGGGCTATATACCGGGGCTTCTCCGGATCACCGATTATTAGGTCGCTCGTTAGTCGGACGTGTTGATATGCCCTTGGAATTTGATACAGGTCCTTTACTTCCTTCAGGTCCTCGACCATTTGGGTCTGGTCGCGAAACGGCATATCGTTACCGGTTTGCAGCGTGTACTGCCAGCGTAAGGCATAGCTCCATTCAAAGTTGGCCGACGATCCCCTGATATTATTCTCCATTTCGGGATACTCGGCCAATAGTTCTTCCGTGGGCACTAGATAGCGGTGGAGCATCCACTTCGCA
>Ga0265326_10000610_pt1 | contig 13409 bp, 13 predicted proteins | sample 41424metaG_FD_192439 | JGI IMG/M metagenome (GOLD analysis project Ga0265326, IMG submission 192439) | Rhizosphere microbial communities from Carex aquatilis grown in University of Washington, Seatle, WA, United States - 4-14-24 metaG | ecosystem: Host-associated > Plants > Roots > Rhizosphere... | reverse complement strand
CTCCTTCCGCCCTTCCCCCAGTCCCTCTCCGTGGTTCGGATGCCGGTGTTCGGCAACGAGGCCTACCGCATCCGCGAGGATCGGGTGGGCGACTTCTCGGTGCCGGAGAAGCTGGACATCTCGGTGTGCACCACGCTCCTCGAGGTCGACGGCCACGCGCTCGCCGGCCAGGTGAGCGACCGCCAGCAGCAGGAATCGGTTCAGGGTCCGCTGAACGTGGACCTCGAGAACGAGGTCCTGCAGACCATCGTCTCCAGCATGGACCTCGCCCGCGAGAAGATGCAGGCCGACCTGCTCTGCGCCTCGGCCACCTACTCCGGGAACTCGAAGGACCTCAACGGCGCCTCCGCGCGCTGGGACGACGACTCGGTCGACCCGCTCGCGGACCTGATCAACGTCATCGAGACGGTGATCCCGGACGGCTCGGGCAAGCGGCCGAACACGCTCTGGATGGGCCAGCAGGTCTGGGCCAAGCTGATCCAGAACGCGAACATCAAGAACCGGATTTACGGAACGACGGGCCCCCAGCCGATCCCGACCCAGGCGCAGGTCGCCTCCCTGATCGGCATCCAGAACCTCTACGTCGGCCGCGCGGTGTCCGCGCTCGCCGGCTCGGGCGGCGCGCAGGGCACCGTCACGAAGCTCTGGGGCAAGAACGCGGGTCTGCTCTACGTCCCGCCCACCGCGGGCAAGCGCGTCCCGGCGTTCGGCTACACGGTCGAGCAGACCGTGTTCGGCGGCGCCTCCGAGAAGGTCATCCGGGTCCGCGACGAGATGATGGGCGCCAGCGGTGGCGAGCTCATCAAGCGGTCCTCGTTCTACACGCCGACCGCCCTGTTCCCGAAGGCCGGCTACCTGTTCTACAACGTCGTCGCCTGATCCCGGGGTTCCAGAGAGAAAACCGAGGGCCGCCGGAGACGGCGGCCCTTTTCATAGGAGCAAAGGAAATGCGAACGGCAGCCCGGTTCGTCCTCGGCGTGATCCTCGGGGCGGCGCTCGCGCTTCCCGCGGCGGCCCAGACGGCCACCCCCACGCGGACGCCCACCGTCACGAACACCCAGACGCCGAAATACAACCAGCCGACGGCCACGGTGACGGCCTCGAGCCTCACCCACAACCCCACGGCCACCCAGACCTTCACGCCGTCCCCCGTGCCGCCCACGGCCACCAGGACGCCGACGGTGACGATCACCGGCACCCGGACCCTGACGCCCTCGGCCACGCGCACCCAGACGCCCGCGTTCAACGTCCAGACCACGGTGACGAAGGCGCCGAGCCTGACGCCCACGGCCACGCGGACGAGTACGCCGACCCAGACCGCCACCTACACCAAGACGAACACGAAAACGCCGTCGAACACCCCGACGAGCATCGGCACCTCCACGCCGACCCAGACGCCGCGGTTCGGGCAGCCGACCGCCACGATCACGCCGGCCCCGACCAGGACGCCGACTTCCTGATCCGCGCCGGGGCTTGACCTCGACGCGAAACTGACGTCGTGAAGCCCATCCGCCGCCTCGCGCTCGTTCTCGTTCTGCTCTCGGCCGCCGCGGCGGCTCGAGGGCAGACCTTCGTCGCGGACACCACGGGCGGCTGCGCCACGGGCGCCACCTCCTGCACCATCTCGGGGTTCACCACGACCTCGGTGTCCGGCTCCTACCTCGTCGTCTCGGTCGCCTCTCACAACAACGGCGGAACGCAGCCCGTCGTCTCGGCCACCTGGCACGGCGTCAGCATGACGGTCATCAACTCGGTCGGGCTCAACGTGGGCTACAACTCGCTCTACGTTTTCGGGCTCGCCAACCCGGACGTCGGCTCCTACTCGCTCGTGATTTCCTCGGGCTCGGCGCTCGACACCGTCGAGGCCGTGATCGCGCAATACTCCGGCGCCGGCACCACCGCGACTGGCCGCGGCGGAAACCAGGGCGACCCGGACTCCTCCTACGGCTACGACGCGAGCGGCGTCCCCGATCCGCTCGTCATCGTCTCCCTCGCCCACGAGCCGTCCGTCACGACCACGATCCCGAACCTGACCCTGCGGGACACCGCGAGCAACTCGAACTGGAAGCTCAAGTTCGGGGACGGCGGCCCGGCGAACTTCAGCGGCACCTTCTCGGGCTCGAACTACTACATGATGCTCGGCATCTCGCTGACCGCGCTCGGGACGCCGACGCCGACCTCTCCGCCCACGAACACCCCGACGAACACGCCCACGATCACGCTGACGCCCTCGAACACGCCGACGCCGACGAACACCTTCACGCCCTCGAACACGCCGACGCGGACCAACACGCCGACGAACACGGCCACGCCGACGAACACGGCCACGCGGACGCCCACGCGGACGCCGACCCGGACCTACACCCCGACGCCGACCCAGACCGCCACGCCGCGGAGCTCGTGGAATCCGTCCCCGACGCCGACCAGGACGCCCACGACGACCCCGACCCCGTGTTGCCTGACGCCGCACCCGAGCCGAACGCCGACGCCGCGGAACACGCGGACCCGCACCCCGACCGCCACGCCCACGCCGTAAGGAGGCCCTCATGTTCGACGCAGCTGCCCTTCTCGACCTCGCAAAGGCCCGGTACGGCGAGGACATTCTCCGCAACCGGATGCGCGGTGCCGACGGCGACGGCACGTTCGCGGACGCCGAGCTTCTGGCGATTGCCGAGTCCGTGATTTCCCGCGTCCAGAGCGCGGCGGTCGCGCAGGTGGGCTGGCCGTTCCCCTCGCCCTACGACGAAACGTGGCCCGCGGACCTCCTCCAGAACGCGCTGGTGCTGTTCAACTGGCGCACCCTGGCCGGCAACGAGGGGTCCTCGGAGAACCAGACCACGGCCGGTAAGGCCGCGGAGGCCTACTTCCAGAAGGTCCAGAACGGCGCCCTGTCCATCGGGATCGGCGGGGACCGGGACACCCAGACCCCCGAGCTCGTGTCGGCGCGGTCGCGCTCCGGGGCGAACCTCACCACGGACGCCGGGACCTGTGACCGCGAGAACGTCCTCGACACCTTCCGCGGGCGCGGCTGGGACTACGTTTCTTGATTTCTATTCGGATCGACGCGGAGGAGGCCGGGCGCGCGCTGACGGTTCTCGGGGCCAACCTCGGGAACCTCGCGGACCCGATCACCAAGCTGCTCGACCTCGGGCTCGAGGACGGCCGCGCGAACCTCGAGAGCCGCGGCGTCATGTTCAACGAGGGCTGGGCGATTATGTCCCCGTGGACCACGAAGGTGGCGAAGGCCCTCTACGGCAAGGTCCGCGAGCCCCTGGACGTTCTCGAGGATACTGGCGCCCTCCTGCTCTCCCTCGTGAAGGACGCCCCGTTTAACATCTTCGAGGTCGGGGACGGAGAGGGCGAGGCCGGCTCCGGCTACCTGTCCACCCGCACCGGGTTCGGCGTGGCCGTCGCCATGCAATACGGCACGACCCGGACCTACCACGTTCTCGGGGACGGCGGGTTCACCGTCCCCGGCATTCCCGGGCGCCCCTTCCTCTCGTGGCATGACGAGCGCGGGGACGAGTACGCCGGGATTTTCGCGGAACACGCCCTCGCGGGCGTGAACACGCCGGAGGCCTGATGCCGCTGACCCTCGCGGACCTGCCCGTTTCCCCGGAGCGCAAGCTGCTGGCGGCCATCGTGGCCCTCCTCCGAAGCCTCCCCCAGCTGACGGACGTTTTCAAGCCGATCATCGTGGTCGAGAGCCCCACGCGCGAGGCCTTCATCAACCTCGCGGCCCGGACAATGGCGGTCCAGCCCGTCCAGGTGAAGGAGTCCCCGATGCCGAGCAAGCGGTCGGTGGACAAGTTCGGCGTGATGATTTCGGCCTTCCTGCCGCCGGAGGCGACGGAGCGGTCCTCGGACCTCGTGGGGCTGGACCTCGGGAACTACCTGCGGCAGCAGCTGTGGGGGCTCGCCGTGACGGACCCGGACTACCCGAGCCCGATTTCCTTCGCCACGACCGAGTTCCGCCAGCTGACGCCCCTCGTGGTGACGGGCTCGAACATCCGCATCCTGTCCTATCAGGCCACCTTCGAGACGGACATCGACCCGGTTGCGGGGGACTTCTCGGCCTGATCCGGCACCCCTTGACCTGTCCTGTATGACTGGACCTCTGGAACCTCGGACACTACCGAAGGAGAGCGCAAAATGGTCGACGCGGCAACTGGCGGACGGGCAATCCTCGGCCGAGGTATCGAGAAGATTTACCTCGGCGTTCCCCGTGGTCCCCTCGAGTTCCTGAACTTCGACTCCGAGGACCTCGGACGCGAGGACAAGGAAAACGCCTCCCAGGCGATCACCGGCAACGAGGGCGAGGACCGGGGCACCCCGGCCGATATCTCGTTCAAGGACAAGCTGAAGTACGCGCTGACCCCCTCGCGCTTCCTGTTCGATTGCGTTGCCGCGTGGGGCAAGCCCGCGAGCGTGACGCCGGTCGGCGGCGGCCCGCTGGACAGCACGACCTTCGCGGTCACGGCGGCCGGCTCGGCCAGCTACACCACGGGCCAGGTCGTCACCGTCACGGACCCCACGGGTTCCGGCGCCGTGGTCCACGTCGTCGCCTCGGCCGGGCACGTCACGGGCTTCACGCTCGTTTCCGCCGGCAAGGGCTACACGAGCCCGACCCTCGACCTGACCGGGATCGGTGACGGCACCGCCACCGGCACGGTCGAACCGGCGGTCAAGGCTTGGCTGGTGAAAATCCGGCCCTCCCGCACCAACGAGGTCCGGGGCGCCTCCCTGTACCTGTTCGAGGGCGGCAGCTACTCGGCCAGCCTCCAGACCGGCCGCCGCGCCGCGGATATGACGCTCGCGGACAACGCGAACAAGCGGGTCGACGTCACCGTCACCTACTCGGACCCGACCGGGGACACCATCACCGGGTTCGCCGTGGGCAAGTCCTCGAACTCCGACGCCGCCTGGCAGGGCGACATGGGGCTCAAGATTGCCACCCGTGGCCGCCGGCCCTACGACTCGAACTTCGACGCGGGGAAGTCCTTCTACCTGAAGGTCACGGCCGCGAGCTCGGACCAGATCACGGTCAAGGTCGCCATCGATGATGCGTCCGGCGCGACGAACGGCTCGGGCTTCCCGACGCCCACGTTCTCCACGGCCACCATCGACATCCCGGTCGTGGACGGTTCGACCGACGGCTTCGTCCCCATGATCGACCCGAACGGTCTGCCCTTCGGGCTGATGGGCGAGAACTACGAGCCGTTCGAGATTTCCTTCGGCTCGGACCTCACCAACCTCGCCGTGAACGACATTTTCGAGTTCCCGGTCGCCATGCCGGCGCTCACGAAGTCCGTCAACGTGGAGAGCCGGCTCTCGGCGTTCCACCTGCTCCGCAAGATCGGCGGGACCACGGACGTTCGGATCGACAAGGGGACCACGAAGCTCACGCGGCCGTACAAGCCCTACAAGGCGAACGGCCGGCGCATCCCACAGGCCATCGACCCCACGGGTGACAGCGGCGCGACGTTCTCGTTCTCGAAGCGGCTCTACGACCGCTACTTCCGGGCGAAGGCCGACGCGCATTCGCGCTTCACGCTCCTCGACGTTTACAAGGTCGAGAGCCCGATCACCGGAACGGATTCCTCGGACCCCGCGACCTCGGCGTTCGAGTCCGTGGAAATCTTCGCGCCGCAATGCGCCGTGACGGGCCTCAAGTCCGGCGACATTGCCACGAAGAACGTCCTCGAGGAAACGATCACGCTCAAGGCCGAGCAGCCGGACGTCGCGCCCTCGGCGCCCTCGGGCTTCGACTCCTCGGCGGCGTACCCGTTCCAGATCAATATCACGACGACCGTCGACCCGACGTGGCTGGACTGATCCGGCTCCTCGTTCGAGCGTTCAGGACTCTGAAAGAAATTAGGAGATTGCAGATGGTCACAATCCAGGACGTCGCCGCCCTCGCGGCCCAGGTGAAGGCCGGCATGGATACGCTCGGCCAGAAGATCGACGCGGTCGTCGCGGCTTACGCGAACGGCCAGGGCGACCCCGCGGTCCTCGCGCAGGCGATGGCCGACCTCCAGGCCGCCAACGACGAGGAGCAGGCGAAGGGCGCCGAGATCGACTCCGCCCTGACCCCTCCGGCTCCGCCCGCCCAGCCCTAAAAATATGACGCGCGCGGGGGTTGGCCTCCCCCGCGCGGGTCGTACAGCCGGCCCCCGTCATGGGTGACATCAACAAGGACCTGACGCTCTCGGCAACCACCGAGGGCTTCCCCGAGGCGAAGGCGCAGGTCGACGCCCTCGGGGATTCCGTCAAGGGCGCCGCCACCGGAACGGAGAAGCTGGGCGCGGCGGCGGCTGGCGGCAAGCAGAGCTTTGACGAGTGGCGCGCCGGGATCACGGCGAGCATCAACGAGGCCCACAACCTTGCGGCCGGAGCAACAGCCGCGGCCGAAGGCGTCACCCTGTTCTCCCGGGCGATTGCGTTCCTCTCGGGGCCCATCGGGATCGCCATCGCGGCCTTCGCCCTGCTCGCGACCCACCTCGAGGGGATCGGCAACTGGTTCGGGAAGATCGGTGACGGCCTCGACCGCTGGGTGAACGGCGTCGGCGCCGCCACGCCGGTCCTCGACGCCCACGGCAAGGTTCTGGACGAGCTCGCGCAGGGGTACAACAAGGCCGCCACGGCCCAGGACCTCCACACGCGCGCGCTCGCCCTCGAGCGGCTCGGCGTGATCGGCGCGACGGACGACCTCAAGGTCCTCGACGCCGAGGCCCTCGTCCACGAGGCGAACTTCCGCAAGTCCACCGAGGTCACGGAGGACCTCGCGGCGGCTTTCAAAAAGCTCGGGATCACGATCCCCGAGAGCTTCGACACCCTCCAGAAGAAGGGCGACGAGTTCCTCGCCCGCTACCAGATCATCTTCGACCAGGACGGCCCGGCCGCCGCGCGCGTGTTCGCGGAGGCCAACAAGTCCACCGTCGACACCGTCATCACCCGCTACGAAAAGATGGGGACGGACGTTCCGCCCGCGCTCAAAAAGCTGGCGGACGGCCTCGGGCTCGTCTCCTCGGCGGAAGCGGAGGCCGCGAAGGACAAGGGCCTCGCGGACAGGTACACGAAGGACCTCCGCAAAATGGCGGACGAGTCCGCGGACCTCCTGAAGAAGGTTTCCAACCTCGGGGATGAGTTCCTCAAAACGCGGGACAAAATCGAGACGGCCGCGAAGGCCGAGATCGCCGCCAACGACCAGAAAACCGCGGCCACCATCGCGGACCTCCAGAAACAGGTGGCCGAGGTCCAGGCCGCCTACGCCGCGCGGACCATTTCCGACACCGAATACAACACGAAGATCAACGCCCTTTTCTCTCAGGAGCAGAAGGCCCGGTCGGACGGCTTCGACAAAGAGAAAACGATCCAGACCGAGGAGGAGGCCGCCCTCAAGAAGAACGTCGAGGCGCGGGACCAGGCCGGCAAAGAGATCATCGACAAGCTGGACGATATCGGGGACAAGCAGGTCGAGACGGCGAAGAAGCTCGGGCAGCTGAACGAGAAGATCGACGCCCAGAAGGAGTCCACCGCGAAGGCGGCGCAGGGCTTCCAGGGGCTCTCGACCCAGTTCGGGCTGACGGGCTCGGACGCTATCTCCCTCGGCAACACCGTCTCCGGCCTCGACGCCCTGATGGACAAGCTCGCCACCGAGCGCGTCCCCGTCGTCCTCCACGCCTTCGACCTCATCATCGACAAGCTCAAGCAGATCCAGGTGGCCGCCACGGCCGCCGGCTCGGCCCTCAATAACCTCGACGGCGGGGTCAGCGGGCAGTAATGCCGGGGATCACCGTCGCGCGGCTCACCGCGCTTGCCGCCGGGCTGACCGCCACCGCGAACGCCGCGAAGGCCACGGACGAGGCCGTCCAGGGCCTCGGCGCCACCGTCCGCACCGTGGGCGCGGCAATGGGCGCCACGCTCACCCAGACCGCGGCCACGGCCACGAAGGTCGGGCAGGCCGTCGCGGACGCGGCCGGGGACTGGAAGCAAAGCCAGCTCGATATGCTGGACAAGCTCCGCCAGATGGTTATCCCCTTCGAGGGCACGGACGCGGGCTCCCAGTTCTCGTTCGACAAAATCATCGAGGACCAGATCGCAAAGGTGAAGGCCGGCTCCGAAACCATCTCGGACGCGATCCAGGAACTCCAGCGGCAGTTCGGGTCGGTGTACGGCACCCTGCAGCAGCGGTTCTTCGGCAGCCAGGACCCGAGCGAGCGCGAGTTCCTCCAGGACATGGAGCAGTTCATTAACTCGGGCCGCCTCAACGGGCAGGGCTGATAAGGGGACAAAATGGCGGACATTCAGCAGCAGCCGGGAATCCGGCACCGGGTGTGGATGGGGAACAAGGTCCTCATCCGGGACCCGCTCCCGATCCAGATCACGCCGCGGCGCTTCGAGACGAAAACCCGGACGTCGAACCTCGGGCTGCGCGTCGACCGGGCGTACACGATGGAGGGCTTCCCGAACATTCGGAACCGCCGCGAGTTCTCCCTGCCGTGGCGGGACCTCCGCGAGGCGGACCTCCTCGAGCATCTGGACGTTCTCGCGGCCGTGGGCCAGCCGTTCCCCCTCGGGCTGTTCAAGCTGGAGACGGACGTTTTCGACGGGGACGGCGAGAACACCACGTTCTACCTCCAGCGCCGCCAGCTGATCTACGCGCCGGGCGGCATGATCCCGAACCCGCGCCCGCTGGACTGGGAGACGCGCATCCGCGTGTTCGACAAGTCCTACCTCGACTCCACGGCCGTCGAGCTCCCGGTGTGCGTCGTCCAGGTGCCGCAAGCGGACATCGACACGGGCGGTCCCACGGGCGCCGACGTCTGGGTGTCCGTGGAGGGCGAGCAGTTCGGGAACGTCTGGGCCTCGAAGGTCCGGTTCGGCACCGCGCCGCCGGACGCGACGGACAACATCATCGCCCACTACCTCCCGCTCTACGAGGTCGTGATCGACCAGGAGAACGCCCGGTCCTACGGCGAAAACCTGATGGAGCCGCGCGCGCTCAAGATGGTCGAGTTCGGCTGATGAAGTCCGTCGCGGGCTCGTTCGGCGTCACGGTTGACTTCCAGGCGGAGACGACCCCGTGCGTGTTCACGGGCGCGATCACCGTCGAGCAGCTGCGCGCGGACGAGGACCCGCCGGTTTCCGCGGACGTCGCCGTCACCTTCGACCGGACGGTCTACGACGCGATCACCGCGCGGGCCAGGTGGACGGCCTCCCGGCTCATCTTCGACGGCGAGGAGATTGTCCTCGGGCGCACCCTCGGCGCCACCTTCGAGGAGTCCCTGACGCCGGCCGAGGGCGCGACCTGTAAGTTCATCCCGGTCGGGGACCGCTGGGCGATCCCCTCGACGGACTTCGTGAAGCCGGACCCCTCGACCTGCCCGCAGGAGGTTGGCGAAAGCTCGAGCCACTCCCCGCGCTCGTGGGGCAACAAGCCGATGGAGTTCTACCTGTCCCTGGGGGCCAGCCCGAAGGGCATGAAGGAGCGCAAGCTGTTCCAGGGGATGAGCTTCCAGAAGGCGAACAAGGCCTCGACGCAAGTCCTCGGGGAAATCACGGGCGTGGACGATTCCTCGAACTACGCGAACGTCCCGCTGTGCTATTCCCTCCCGCCGTTCGCCGGGCTGCGCCGCGACGAAATCATCCGGCAAATGGCGGCCAACGCCGGCCTCGATCCCCGGCCGCCGGGCTCGCCCGCGCTCACCACGACGGACGGGGTGTCGGGCACGACCGGCCAGGTGATCTGCCCGATCCTCAAGCTCTACACGAAGCCCCTGCTCATCACGAACCAGAGCCTCCTCCCGCTCGTGAACGCCTTCCTCGCGGGCGACAACGGGTTCGCGTTTTTCAACGCCGACGGGAACCTCGAGGTCGTCATCGTGGACGTAAAGGACTCGCCGGACCTCCCGGACTGGACCCTCGACGCGAACCTCGGGGACTTCGACTCGGACACCCTCGAGGAGGTCCCGCCCACGGCGGCGCCCACGAAGATTATCGCCGTCGTCTCGCAGCCCGTTTCCGGCACCGGCCCGGACGGCTCGAACCAGACCGTGACGACGCGGACCATCGAGGAGGAGGCGGACCTCTACGCGCCGCAATGCGTAAAGACGCGCCCCTCGGGTCAGCCGTCCTTCCTCTACGGCGACGATTCCTACCGGACCCTCGCGGCCGAGCAGCTGATGCTCGTGAGCCGTAAGATCACGGACGTCACCACGGTCAACGGCCAGGAGACGCGCCGGGCCGTGACGACTTTCGGGTTCTACAACCCCGCCGCGAAGGACCCGAACTTCGACACTTACCCGAACGGCACGAGCTACAACGGGGCCTACGGCGACCACACCTTCCACCGGGACGAGGCCGAGAGCTTCATGGAGATTTCCTACGACGAACTCCAGACCCTCCGGGACGTTTACGGCACCCAGATCGGGACCGTCGAGACGCGGAAAGAGTGGTACGCGCCGCACCGCGGCATGACCTTCATCCCCGCGAGCCGGACCACGATCCTCGGCAAGCCCTCGGACGATCCGCCCTCCTGCATCTACGCGGGCGGCACCGCGCGCACCCTCGCGGCGGAGGAGTACGGGATCGTCTCGAAGGTGGAGAAGTCCTACACCTATGGCGCCGACGGGACGCTCGCCTCCACCACGGAGGACACCGCCGGGTGGTTCTCGCCGGACTCGCGGTGCGATATCACCGTCAACGACGACGACCCCACGGACCAGCAGCCGCAGGACCCGCCGAACGATAACCAGCCGCCCGAGCCGCCGCCGAGCGGCAACCCGGCGTGGTACCCGCAGATTTCCGGGCCCATCGGCCAGGACGGCGGGACCTTCATCTTCCTCGTCTCCATCGCGGGCGGTCCCGCGGGCGGCCCGCTCACGACCGAGGTCACGATCAACGGCTACCTCACGGGCGGCTCGATCCCGGCGCACGGCGGGTTCGGTTCGGCCATCGCTCATTCGGGCAACTCCCAGAAGGTCCTGCTCATCCCGGGCAGCCAGGAAACGGGGTACGCGAAAATCACCTTCAGCGGCCCGAAGCCCGGCGGCACCTGCTACGTCCAGTTCTCCATCAACCGGACGGGCACCACGCACGGGGACTCGAACAACCTGATTTTCGATCCGTGGGCCGGCCTTCCGCCGGGCGGGAGCCTCTGATGCCGACGACGCGCACCCTCAAGGCCTACGACTACAAGTACGAAGCCCGCGTCTGGCGCAAGGACGTCGCGGAGTCCTTCCAGAAAACGAAAACCGTAAAGACGGATTACGTCGTAAACGACGGCCAGATTGCAGAAACCATCGAGACGACGTGGGAGTTCGCCAGCGCGAAGGCCGCGCGGACGAACCAGCTGCCGGACCCTCCGGGCGGCACCACCTTCCTTTACATCGACGGCAGCTACCGCAAGGAAGCCGCCTACATCTTCCAGATCACCCACATCAAAACCACCACGTACCAGGCCTACGGCACCGACGCCTACCTGCTCACCATCGAGGACCGGGACGTTCTCAACAACACGGTCACGACCACGACCTCGATCATCGACGGCAAGGCGCCCCTCGCGCCCACGGTCAACTCGGCGCTCTCGAACCTGATCCAGCAGCCGATCCTCAACGTCCTCGACGATAATTGCGATTTCATCCCCGGCACGGACACCATCGACGGCACCTACCTGGACGACGGGTCGGACGCCGCGAAGGCGGCCAAGCGCGCGATGCAGCGGAACACCGCCATCGTTCGCCGGGTGAAACACGCCGCGAACCCGCTGATGAAAATCGGCCACACGATCCGCCTCGTGGACCCCGCGCGCGGGCTGGACGCGCGGCACATCCTCACGCGCCGGACCATCGAAATGACGGACGCCGGGGCCGCCGACGAGGTCCTGGAGATGGAGTTCTGGACGCGATGAGCGGCGTGAAACAGCTGACCACGAAGGTCGCGGAGATTGCGCGGCGGACGGCGAAACAGCTTTCCCCGATCACCGAGGGCGTCGTCCTCTCCCGCAACCCCGACGGCACCCTCAACGTGGACGACGGGCAGGGCGGCTGCATCCGGCAAGCGCCGAAGGCGAACGTCCGGGTCGGCCAGAAGGTCAAGCTCGGCCTCGAGCCCTCCCTCGGCCAGCAGACGGACCTTTCACAGGAAACGATCACCATCGACCCGTCCACGAAGGATTGCCCGGGCGACGGCCGCTACGGCGAGGACGTCAGCTTCCCGCGCACCGGGAACGTTTTCTCGATGGGCTGGGTGGACCCGGCGCCGGGCCAGAGCTACCCGGGCCGCGACGGTATCTGGGCCAACCGCCTCCACACCGGAGGCGCTTCGCTCCTCGGGCCGCCCGCGGCGGGCCTCCTCTACACGGACACAAACCGCGAGGCCCTCCTCTCGGCCACGCGGCGGTCGGGCAGCTACTCGAGCACGACCATCGACCCCTACGCGAACCAGCTGACGCTCGGGGAAGATTACGCCGAACCGGGCGCTGGCGACGGTGGCAATCTCGACCGTCTACCACGCCCAGCAGCCGGAAGCCGACGTCCAGTATTACTTCGACTTCGTCCTCAAGGCGCCGAAGAAGCACACCCTCGCGGAGTTCATCACGCGCGAGGGCCTCACCAAGCTGGTCCTGATGCTCGAGAGCGACTACAACGTCGGGAGCAGCACCCCCACGCGGCCGGACGCCTTCACGAGCCCCGGCACCCCGAACGAGATCCGCGACGTGGACGATTTCGTCCTGACGAACAACGACGCGGGGTTCGTCCTCCTCGTCAACCTGACCCCCGCCGAGAACGAAGGCCACGGCGTCACCACGGGCGGCCACCGTGGCCACGCGCTCTCCTGACCCCCTTGACCGGCCCTTTATTGTGAGGACACCATGCAGCTGACCCACCAGGACGACACGCCGCTTTCCGGGCTGACGCTCACCGCCGAGCGGGCCATCGACTCGGACCACGTCGACCTCAAGATTTACAACGACGGGACCGAGGACTTCCTCGGCGGCTTCCTGACCCTCTACGCGGAGACGGACCCGGGCTCCGGGTTCTACTTCACGTCGGGGCACCCGGCCACGGACGAGCGGATGGGCCGCTTCCAGATCACCGGGCAGGACTCCACGGCCACGCCCGGGCAGGAAATCGTCCTCGGCGTGGTGCAGCCGATGGGACACCTCGCGGTCGCCCAGCTGCCCACCATCAAGGCCGGCGACTGGATTCTGGCTGATTTCTGGCTGTCCCAGTCCGGCTCGAGCGCTGGCGGCGGCGCCGTGAACATCAAAATCGAACTGGCGAACGGTGTCGCGGCCCAGCCGCTCCCCTTCGGTGTCTCGCAGGTGGGGACCGGGATCGACTCGGGCCGGAAGCAGCCGCGCTCGTTCTTCATCGGCGGCCGAGCCGTCACGGCCACCGGCACCA
>Ga0265326_10000590_pt1 | contig 13620 bp, 34 predicted proteins | sample 41424metaG_FD_192439 | JGI IMG/M metagenome (GOLD analysis project Ga0265326, IMG submission 192439) | Rhizosphere microbial communities from Carex aquatilis grown in University of Washington, Seatle, WA, United States - 4-14-24 metaG | ecosystem: Host-associated > Plants > Roots > Rhizosphere... | reverse complement strand
GTATTGTGCGTGCTGGGCGCAGTATCGGGCAAGCTCTTTGTGGCGCTGGTCGCCCTGGGCATGATCTTCTTGATTCGCCATGCCGACAAGGTATTTGCGAAGCAGGATGCGCCTTCCCCGTTGCGTCCCGAGTTCGTTTGCAGTACAATAACTGCACTGGGCAGGAAAGAAACCGAGTCCAGCCAATCCTTCCACTGACACACAAAGGAACTACCGTGAAGAAACACATCGCCCATCTGCTCGCCGACGCCATCACGAGCGGCCACTACACCCGCACCGGCGGCACCAATCGCCGTGTGGATCCCAAGACCAAGGCCAATTCGTTCTGCATCGGCGGCGTGCTGATCAACCTGTTCGCGCAGGCGCACCCGGAGCTCGCAGCCAAGGAAACGGACCCGTTCACGTTCATGGCCTGCAGTTCCAGCATTCCCCTCGCAGTGGTCTCCTGGGCCGGCCTGCACAGCAGCTTCATGGATGCCATCAACGGAAGCATCACGATCAACGATCACTCCTTCGGCGGCCTGCAGTCGGCGAACGACGAGAAGACCAACGGGAAGCCCACCGACCCCTACACGGTCAGCTGGGACGACATCGCAGCCTGGCTCCGCAGCGGCGAGAACTACAAGCTGGTCTGAACTTCGCAGGCAAATGTCAAGACCAGATTTGGTTTTCTAGGTTAGAATCCTAGGTCCGAATTTGGCGACAGATTCCTGCTCAAAGACCTAAAGCCCCATTGACAGGGGCTTTTCCTTTTGCTATTATACAAGCACACAACAGGAGTTAACCGTGCCCTTGCTTCACACTTACCTTGAGCCGTGCAAGCCCTCTTGCGAAGAACTCGAGCTTGACTTCTTCTGGCAGACTGTCGATGCTACCAAGCAGATCGACCCCGAGCAGAAGCGGTGGTGGTCCGATGTCGTACACGACTCCGTGGGCTTGGTGTGCATGGGCGGCGAGCTGTAATGCGTAGGGGGCAGTGTAGCCCCTAGCTAAAGCAACCGCGTTAATTCGCCTAAATTCAGCCAATAAAAAGCCCTGCAATGCAGGGCTTATGTCTGACTAGCGTGACCTACTACTTCAGTACTTCCAGGATCTGTCTTTCCCGCTTCACTTCAGCAAGCGGGCGGTAGAAGCTACGATCGCATTGCTGCGGCTCACCTACACGTACCCCTTGCCGGGAAAGCGCCATCCTTAACTCTTCGGCCTGCTTCTGAGTTTCAGCTTTGATTCTGGCCTGGACTTCACCGTAGATCGCTTCGAAATAGAATGCCATCTTGAACTCCTGTGTTACATTTTGTTACAACTTTTACAATCTGTTACATGTCGCTAAAACGCCACAGTTACATCTTGTTACAAACCTCGCACCTGCCCTTGATCCGGGTCTCTAAGGTGCTGCGAGGTTCTGTCGATCCTATCTCGCAATCCGGTTCAAGACCTTAGAGCTAGACTTGCGAGGCAGGACCGAATCTGCCTTCTGGAATCCTGTACAGGTCTACGACCAGTATCCTGCCATCCAGGCGCCAACCTTGACCCAGAAAAGCAGGGTAAGGGCTAGGACAAGAAGCACGTCCCAGTTGAGTTTACGCTTCTCCTGTTGCATAGTCAACTCCTTTCGTTACACGGGTGCGCGAAAAGGCCCTTGCGGGCCCTTACGTGCAGCGTTGTTTACGCTGCGATCCAGAACAGCTTGGGGGCAAACTTCACGCCCACGTTGGCCGCAACGCGCGCCTTGGCTTCCTCCAGCGTGCACGCTTCGCCCACCTGCTCGCCGCCCTTGGCCTTCTTCACCAGGAACAGCTCGGGGGTCGCTTCGATGACCTCCTGCGCTTCGGGCTTCGCCTTGGGCTTGCGCCCGCCCTTCTTGTCCTCGGGGCGGCCCAGGCCTTCCAGCAGCGCCAGGAGCGCTTCGTTGCCAGGTTCCGCAGCAGCCTTGCGCGCTTCGATGAACGCATGGTTGTAGTGCGTTGCAGCAGCAGCGAGCGTGCAGTCGAAGCTCTCCATCAGGTGCGTGTTGACCTGCGCGCGGAAGTTGCGGTTGCCGTCGCGCGTGTTGACGCGGGTGGGCAGCAGTTCTGCGAACTTGCGCTTGGCTTCCAAGCGAATGCCTTTGTCTTGTCCCATTTCTAACTCCTAGTTGCGATGTGCTAACTATAGCACGTGGATGGAAGGGTGTCAACAACTAAAGTGTAACAGCTTTGCGTTTCTGCTTGCTGTTTGCTTCTGCTGTCTCCATGTACTAACTATAACTTCAGGGCAGGCCTGAAGCGACCATTGTTACATCTCCTTACATCTGCACAGTCTCGGACCTGCCCTTGATCCGGGTCTCTTTGGCGCTGCGAGGTCGGGCCGATGTAAGCAAATGTAACAGTGCTTGACTAGAAATGCAGCTATGTTAAAGTACATACATCGCAACAAGGAGCTTAACATGAAAGTTTGGGCAGGCTGTTACAACGATGCGGATCGCAACGAAAATCCGCCCACCATCCACTTGTGCGGCACGGAGAAGGAACTCGTGGATGCGCTGCTGGACGACATTGGCAGCGACATGGAGGGCATCTCGTGCAACACCTTGGAAGAGGTGAGCGAGCAAATGGATGAGTACTGCGAGAATCCCTACAGCAGCATCAGCTGGACTGAAAAGGATCTGTAAGCAGACGTAACAGGGGTTGACAGCCCCTGCTCCAACGCGCATAATAACTACATCGCAACAAGGAGTTCCAAATGTCTGAAGCACTCGTAGCAACTGCGCATGATCAAGCTTTCTGGGCGTGGGATGATGCGCTGCAAGACGGCGTCACGTGGTTCACGCCCGTTGTGTTCAAGCAGTGGGGCTTCGCGGAACGCTTCCTGGTGACGGCGGGGCAATGGATCCCCTTCTGATAGAAGCTGACAGGGACAAGCTGGCTTTCAGCTGGCTGTCAACCGGTCTCGTGTGTCAACGCTGGTCGGCCGCTTATGCAGCGCGAGGCTGGTGGGGGCGTGGTCATTACAACTCTGGAGTATAGCATGGAATTTTACGCTCTCGTGCTTCTTGTCTTGATCGAGTTCTTGATTTACGAGGACACGAAGGCATAAGGCCAGATGTAACAGTGCTTGACGGGTGCCTCCCCTGAAGCTATAGTTACTACATAGCAACAAGGAGCCAGTCATGCAACAAGCCGTTCGCGACAACCTGCAAGACGTTTTCTGGGACATGTACAAAGACGCGCATGGCATGCGCCCGCGCTTTGTGGACACCAGCGCGTGGACGGAGGAGGACTTTGAGAAGGAGTTCACCTACCTCCAGGGCATCATCACGCGTGACCTGGAAGAGCAGGCGGTCCGGCAGGCGCAGGCGGCGCGAGACTTCGAAACGCGCATCAGCGAAACGATTGCAATGGGCGCCTGGACCAGGGATAATGCTATCCGCTGGATTCACGAGGCGGAAAGCAGCGGCGGGGACGACGATTACCTGTGCCACTTGCTGGGCTTGAAGTACGGCTACAAGCTGCGCACTACGGCGTAAGCAAGGGGGCTATAAGCCCCTGCAGCGCGTTTGTTTGACGCTCACGCAAGCAGCGTAGCGTCTTCAACCTATGACAGTTTGCGCACAGCGTCTGCAGGTTAGACGGATCTCCATTATTATGGTTTTCGTCAATATGGTCAACATCTAATTGACAGGGATCCTCGGGAACGAAGCCACACCTTTCACATGTGTCTTTCTTGTGTTTGCGAAACGCATACTTTGAACTATATGCATTCCTATTGCAGGCACTACACATATTACAGTAATATGGAAGTCCTGTCAACTTATTTCTGCCATTAGTTTTGCATAGATTGGTGTTGCACTTAGTGCATATTGGGCGTGTTGTCATATTGTATTTATCTATTATGCGGCACCAATGCGCATAATGTCTCGCGGCAGACTTTGCGGTCTTATGCCGGTCTAATAACTTGCTCACGAGGCTGTGGTCAGACTGAACCTAAGGTTACGCATGTCTCACGGCAGGTTCGGGACCGGTCCAAGACCTCTTCCGAGAATCATGCAAGCCTCGCGACAAGGGCTCAAGACCTTGAGTAAGCGTCGCTCGACTAGGTTCATGTATAAGCAAATGTAACAGTGGTCGCATTCAATCAGCAACGTGTTATAGTTACTACATAGCAACAAGGAGTGCACCAAATGAAGAAGTTCCAAGTCATCAGCAAGCGTTTCAACAAGCAGTGCGATGTGGAATGCAATACCCCTGCGCAGGCTCAGGAGATGGCAGCTTCGTTTGACACGGCGTTCGTGCTGTCGTACAACAACCCGCTCGCAGTGGTGGAACTGTGACCACTGCACAACAGTTCATTAACATGTTCCGGGCCTTCGGGCGACCGGATCGTGACATCCGTGTGAACAACTTGATCACAGCTACGCACAGCGAAGATGAACTCGCACAGCTTCTGCTTGCATTGTACAAGGAGGGCATCCCCATTCCTACCAAGAAGCCCTCCGATCTTTTGTAACAAGACGTAACTCCTCTTGCGCTTCGGCGCGACTGGAGTTATAGTTATTACATAGCAACAAGGAGTATGTGATGACACTGTCGGAATTCAGCAACAAAGTTGACATCCTGGTGCAGCGCGATTTTGGTTTGGAAGACGGGGGCGACCTGTGCTTCAACCTGGTCGAGCAGGGCGTGATCAAGATGGAAGACGGCATGTCCGAGGCCGCCCGTATCGTCGCACAACACATGGAGCAAGCGTAACATGAAGCTCACCCAAAGTCAACGGGCCCGCATGGCTGCGGACATCATCGAGAACATGCGCGCCAAGTGGAAGGAGTGGGGCGAGGAAGAAAACGGCGACTGGGAAGACGGTGAGCGCCACTTGCGTGATGACGCCCCTGTCTCGGAACTGCTGGGCGAGCTCAAGAAGTGGGTTCCCGAGAAGCCCGCGAAGAGCTACCTGTAAGCAGAAGTAACAGGGCTTGCATTCTGTGCTAGTCCTGTTATTATAACTACATCAACACAACGCGCACAAGGAGTGCACAACATGCCCAAGGAATTCAAGCCCCTGGATCCCCAGATGAAGGCCATGATCGACGCTGCTGCCGCCACGGAGCCCGCCGACCTGGTCATCGCAATGCGTTTGGCGCTGATGTTTGCAGACTACGAAATCTGCACGTACATCACGGCCAAGCACTTCGACAAGCTGCCCGCCATCGTTCAGGCGGAACTGCGCGCAAGCGGCCTGAAGACGATCTCGGACATGGCACAGGACCTGGCCGACGGCCTGCACGACGAGCCCGCGGTCCCCAACGCGCCCGCATCCAACAGCGTGCACTGATCTGAAGCTACTTGTCAAGTAGCTTTACAGTGTAACAGGGCTTGACGAGCCCTGTTTCTGCGTGCATAATACATACATAGCGAAACACAAAAGGAGCGCGCTATGATAAGTGAAATGCAAAAGCAAATGTTGGAAGCTGCTGCTGCGCACAGTGCAGAAAGGCTTGACAACATACTGGATGTCGCTGTAGCAATGGGCGACTGGGACACTGCAGATTACATTGCGGACAACATGTTTGCGAAGCTCAGCGCAGACGTGCAAGAAGCGCTGTACAGGAACGGAGTTGTTGCACGCCCCGCAACTGTGCATTAAACAGGAGCAGGGCGCAAGCCCTGTTACATCTGTTACCCAGAATAGGAATTCTAAATTGGATTCCTATTTTTCATTTTGAAGACAAAATTCTCGCAGCAGCCCTTGAGGCGGATCGCCCGGTGTGCGAGACAATCTGACCTTAACTCCTGTAACAAGATGTAACATTGGTTGCAAATTTTCCGCAACATGTTATTATACATACATAGCGAAACAAAGGAATCCAGATGAAAGCAACGGCAGACACAATCGCAAAGGTGCGGCGCATCCTCGAAGCGGGCAAGCCGCGTGTGAAGCAGATCGTGACGCAGCAGCTCGGAACCATGCAGCTCACGAAGGCCGACTTCACGACCACTTCGCAGCGGGTGTTGACGGCGGATGATTTGGAACTGCGTGCGATCCTTTTCGCTGTGCAGGACATGTAAGAGATGTAACAGGGCTTGCATTCCACACCTAGCCCTGTTATTATAAACACATGGACAACATCACCATCAGCAAAAAAGACGGCGAAGTCCTGATGCATGTTGTTTACGGTCGGCTGCATCACGAAGCTGAAAGACAGGATCCCGCGTTCAGGCAACTCAAGTTCGACGCAAAGGAAGCCGCCCTGCGAAAGGTTGATCCCGCAGTGTACGATGCACTGCAAAACTTGATGCGTGCAGTGTGGGTGTTTAAGTAAGCACTTACTTACAGCACAAGTAAGTTAGCACTTACTTTCCTTTCTCGCAACGCCAAAGACAACGGCGTTACAATTGCTGCGAGGCCGCACCATGGCCCTACCCTCGCATGTGGACTGCTTTGGGCCTCAAACCTGTTCCGAGGCCCTTCGATGCTCTTTGCAGTCGCTGCGGACTGGTTGAACTTGGTTTTGGTTTGCGGTGTGCATATGGTTATAGTAGCACGACCTCGGAAGCTGAACAAGTCCTAATTGCGGTTATTTTAACCACCTGCGAGGCCTTCACCTCCCTCGTTGCGTGTTAAGGCCGAATTAAGGTTTAGCACGCGATTGTTAAGGTGTAACGGTATGTAACAATGCTTGCATTGGAACGTGCGTGTGTTATAGTTACTACATAGGAACAAGGAGTACAACACATGAACTTCCACAGACTCATCAACACGCTGGCGAAGCTGGAAGCTTATCTCGAGGAGCATGGTGCGCAGAACATCCGCACGGATTGCACGGGAAGTTACTTCCTGTTCCCGGGCGATAAGGGATACATCGCACTCAAGAAGTAATCGCGCAGGTTGGATTTGCGTCCGCAAATGTGGATCCGAGACCAATTTGCGTGTGTAGTTTTCTTGCACAAAACGCGAAGGTAGATTTGGTTTTTTGCAAGAAAATTTTAGATGTAACAACACGTAACAGTGCTTGCGTGGAGCGTTAGCGTGCGCTATTATGTACTTACTGCAACAACGCAGTGTAGCAAAAAGGAACGCAAAATGCAGCAGCAACTTACGCAAGTTTTTGCAAACGTGCAAGCAGCAATGCTGGCAAACGGATGGGCACTGACGCGCACGGAAGACAACGCGGAAGACGGATATATGAGCTACGTGCGCGAATACAGCGGCGCTGCAACGCTGCACACGGATGGCACGGGCATTTGGGGCGCAGCAGCAGGCATGGAAGTGCACGTGGGGTGCATTACGTTTGTTGCAGACGAATACGACGAGGAAGACGACTACAGCTGGCACGTGGGCGTGGTGCATACGCACAACGAAGCGGGTTACATGCTGTACACGGATAACGCGCTGCAACAGCAAATGAGCGCGCTGTGTGGCGTGGAACTGCGCTTTACGGAACAAGGCATGCAAGACGCATACTACATGAGTATGGAGTAACTAGCAAGCAGAGTTACAAACACTTGCAACGCTTACAATGTGTTGCAAGTGTTACAAGCGTTACATCTTGTAACAAGACTTACATTTTGTTACATCTCTCGTAACGCTGTTACAACCTTGTTACAATTAAAAACCTGCGCTGCGAGAAACGTGCAGCACGCACGTCGCGTAGCACAAAACTGCCCCTGCGTCGCGCGTGCGCGATTGAGGCTTTGCTGAATTGCTACGCGACTGGTTTGTGGTTTGCTTTTTGCGCATGTATGTATAATAGCAGCTTCTCGCAAGTTGAACAAATCCTTATTGCGGTTTTATTTTACGCTGCGAGAAACGTTGCACCTCGCGTGCGTTCAGCAAAACCTCAATCGCGCATACGAGGAGTTTGGGAGCGCTTTGCGCTGCACGACTTGTAACAGTGTGTAACAGTGCTTGTAGAATAGCAGCAACTGCGTTATTATATAAACACTGCAATACAGCAGTGCAATACAACTGTACGCACTATGCAAAAAATTACACTTGCGCAAGCACAAAACGCGCTTGCGTTGCACGCAAACAACAACACAGTAACTGCGCAAGCTGTTGCGCAATTGCTACAAAACGTAAGCGTTACGTTTGCGCAAATTGTTTACGTAACAAAAGTTACGTTAGCAGCAGCGCACAAAGCGCAAAGCATTTACAAAGTAACAACTGCAAATGTGTTGCTTGCAAACAACATTGCAGCACATACGCACGTATACGCACGCGCAGTGCGCAAAAGCGCAGCAAAGCACGCTAGTAACGCTGCAAGCGCTGTAGCAGCGTTTAGCGCGCAGCAAAACTACTTTGTGCACACTGCAACGCATTGCATTGTGCAGCACGCGCAGCACGCAAGCAAATTGTACTTGTATGCAATTTACAACAGTGCAAGCAGTGTGTATGTGCATAACAACACTGTTGTTAGCAAGCAACACGTTGCGCAATATTGCACAGCAAGTGCAGCAGCGCAAATGTTGCAAAAAGACAACACTGTGCACAATAAAACGCACAACATAACGCACAATGTGCAAGTGCGTACTATTGCACTAAGCAACATTGTTAGTATGCGCGCACGTAAGCAGCTACTAACTGTGTAGCAGCTACTAGCACACAACGCAAACAAAAGCAAGCGCAATGCTTGCTTTTTTTGTAACTGCTTTTCCTCGCAGCGTTAGCCGCTGTCCTGCATCGCGCATACGAGATTGTGGGGGACGGACACGCACGCTAGATGTAACAATGTGTAACAGCGCACGTATCTCGTATGCGCGTAAGCAGCCTTAAAGCTTTTGTTACGAGAACGTTAAGGTGTAACAGTGTGTAACAATGCTTGCGCTGAAGCATAGCTAGTGCTATACTATGTACATAGTAACAAACTGGAGCTAACACACTAGCGCATAGCTAACAAAGCGCATTGTAACACGTTTCTCGCAAGCGTTGCAGTGCGTGCTTTACATTATGGCGAGATACAGGACCTCGCAAATGTAACAGGGTACGCGGCAATTAAATGCGAGGTATTGTGTAACAGTGCTTGCAAAAATCCCAGTCAGCATGTATAATTTTAAGACCGGTGTAAGAAAAATTTGATCGGCAAGCCGCACCTGAAAATTTCTCCAAAACATATAGGTCCCGATTTTCCTAAACCCTAATACCAGATTGTGAATCTGGTCGGGCTGTTTCCATTTGCAGATCTGGTCGAGTTATTGTTATAATAATTGCATGACCGAGCTCCCAAACATTCCCAACGCTAAAGTTTACTTTGACCACAACGATGAGTCCTGTATTCGGATTCGTGTACAAGCTGATGCGGATGCGTATTGGATGTGGTGTTGTGAAAATCTCGTCACAGGACAGTGGCAATCGTTAATCCCACTAATAGGAAATACTGCTACATACATATTCAAGAATGGGGCCGATGCAAGTGCCTTCAAGCTAAGGTTTAATGTATGAACCCTAATCCACAGTTAGAAGGTTTAACTAAGATAGTGATACCTGATTCTATTTCAACTAGGCAAATACTTGAAATAGTGCACTGGCTTGGGTCTGACAATATAACAGATATCGTGGAAACAATAGTAAACGGAAATGATATCTACTTCAAGCACGAAGATGATGCAGTTGTGTTTAGATTGAGATTTGGTGTATGATAGAATTACATTTAGATACTGGTTCCTTTGGTAGGGAAAATGTTAAAGAATTAATGGGGTGGGTTAATACTACTCGTTCTGGAAGATACGGTACAATAGATGTACTGTGGAATCGAACTGACTTGCTAATTCGTTTCTATGATGAAGCAGATGTACTTGCGTTTAAGTTAACATTCGATTATGAAAAGCATAGAGTTCGTTGATGATTATTCCTAACAGTGGTGCAACCTTTCTTAGATTTTATCGTCCCTCGATGACTGAGAATTTTAGAATAATTAAATGGTTGAATGAATGCGATGCTTACCATTATTGGAGGGATTACTACGTACTGGTTGAATTTAAATGTCCCGAAGATGCAATGGCATTTAAGTTAGCATTTGATTTAAACTGGATGCCGGATAGAGAGGCGCCAGGATATGATTGAAGTTGATGTAACCAAATATAGCATGTACGAGTTGAAGGCTATGGATGAGTGGGTTGGTGAGAATATTTGGAATGTGCGGCCGAAAGAACCGGCGTCGTATCTTTTCGATAGCACTAAAGAAATCCTACGTGTGTACTTTACATACGAAGAGGATGAGTTAGCCTTTAGATTAAGATTCCCAATAAAATGACTACCTTCCGCCTAAACAAAGATTTAGTTGAAATGTATTATAAGAATGATAATCCGATTATCCTATTCTTGTTTGAGCATTGTGGTGATTCTGAATTTGGGAAGAACTGGTTGTTTACTAGAATACCTACCGCGGCACGAAATCTAGATACGTTAAGATTTGATCCGATAATTGAATTGTACATTAAGGATCCGGAAGCAGCCTTAATGTTTAAATTAAAGTTTGGTGTATGAGTTATCGACTTAGATTAGAAGTTACGGCAGAGAATATTAATGACTTACAGAATATGTCGTTAACTGTTTCGGAATGGGCTAGAGAAAACAATGTCGAAATAGAATTTGAACCTATTCCTACGCTACCTATAATCTATATGGATTTTAAAAATGCCGAAGATGCTACTGCTTTCCGATTAAGGTATAAATTATAGTATATGTATGAAGTGGACCTCCCGCCTACCTTCTGGAGATTTCCAGAGTGGGGTCCAGCATGGAAATGGTTACAGAATCTTAGGAACTTTGAAATAGATGGTTGCACAGTAGAACCATTTACAATGTCGGATGATATACAAACTATTTACTTTGTTAGAGAGGATGACGCAGTAGCATTTAAGTTGGCAAACAAATTATAGGATTGATTTATGAATGAAAACTATATAGCGGTCGCAATTATTCCTAGAGCCAAATATGAAATTAAACATATTATGTGGCTTAAGGAAAACGTAAGCGAACAGAACCAGCTGTGGAAGATTGAGATTGACCTTTTCGAAAGATATGCAGTATACTTTAAGAGTAAGGAGCATTGCTCCGGATTTAAGAGTATCTTTAACCTGTAAGAAATTATGTCTACCAAAATTGTTATCTATAACTTAACCATGAGCACGGAAATAAATCGCATCCGTGATATTATCTATGGAAATAAGATGATAGAATATGCTAAGTGGATAAAAGAAAATGATATTCCGGCAGCGATTGATCGAAACAATATCGATTTTGTAGATAACGAAGATGCGGTTTTCTTTAAACTAACTTTTAAGGTTTAGTGTAAGTATGTATCAGGAATTTAAACAATGGCTGCTTGCAATTCTAATGCCACTAACCTATGGCGGAACTTTTATTAAGTTTTCGGAAGAAATGCAAAATTACGATTATCCTATTGCCGATGTTATCTATTGGTTATATCGTAATGCGGGTGAGCCAAACAAGGATTATAAAATTTATAGTTTTCTGTCTGGGTTCCCTAACGGTGTTCGAATTCTTGATTCCGAAGTTGCAACAATGTTTAAGTTGAGATTCCAGGTGTGAATGGTTAAGATACAACTTTTCCATCGTGATGGTGTTGCAAAGATTGCAAATGTAACCAAGCGGATGAAAGTTAGATTAAAGTTTATTTCGGATTATAAGCCGTGGCTTGATGCCAATAAAATTTATTATATTTTCGATCCTGTAAGTCTTGACTTAAGCATGGAGCCAGAAGATATGACATTGTTTAGATTGAAGTTTAATGTATGATATTTTCTTTTAGAGATTTTGGTACAAACTCCTATCCACATGTTGACTATACTGAACCACCTAATAATGTGCATTACGAATGGTGTAAGAAGAATATTGATAAGGACAAATGGAGAGTTAATTTCTACTATCCGTATTATGAAATTACATTGAATAGTGAAGATGCTACACTGTTTAAATTAATATTTGGTTATGAGTAAAGTTGTTATCTTGCAGCGTGATATACCAGTGTGGGCAGATGCCACATGGGTGCAGGCTCTGGCAATGCTTCCGAGACTTGAACAATTCTGCTCCGATAGATTTGGCATTTATTGGGATTACTGGAGTCCAACCGAGGATGAGGTGCATCATCCCGCTCCTTTACAAATTCCACATGCAATTAGATTTGAAAGGGACGAAGATGCAACCATCTTCGTATTAAGTTTTAGATGAAAATCTATTATCGTGAACTTGAGAATTGGCACAAAGCTGGCCAGGTTGGTTACGTAGGAGATTATGAGCGATCTTTACTCGATTGGTGCGAAGAGCATCTCGGTAAGCATGGATCCGACTCTTGGCATACATTTAGGCCACCTAGAACAAAGTTTTGGGTAAGGCCCGAGGGTATCCAATTCTGTAAGGACGAATATGCAACTGCTTTCTTATTGGTGCACAAATGAATAAGAAGATTTACTTCCAGAATTTAACTGGCGCAACTAGAGTCTCTGGCGCGGCTGTATTCGGCCTGAATGATAAGTTTATTGCCGAAAGAATTAATTGGTGTGAAGAACATATCGGCAGTAGATATAATAGCAAAAGAGAAGACTGGGGTTGGGATACTATTCCTGTTCCAAATAATAGGTTTTATCTAATCGCACCAATGCCGCTTGGAATTGAATTCTTTAAAGAAGAATACGCCACGGCTTTCTTGTTAGTATTTAAATGACTGAACAAATTAATGGTTATCCGTACTGGTATGGTCCGCAAGATTATCAGGACTTTCCTATACGAGTAAAATGCTTCGCAGTAGAAGAAAATGATAGACTCGAATGGTGTCTACATAATCTTCCTAGGGGAGCCTGGTGCTTCGATCCTTATATTAATAGAGGAACCGAATATAGATTTAAGAACCCCGATGATGCAACCATATTTAAATTGAAGTTTGGATAATGAGGAAACCACCTAATTGGATTGTTGATGTGTTCGATTGTCTTCCTGATTCTGGCATAATCGTAGATATCGAAATGCAACCATATCGTAAATGGTGTCAGGAAAACATTGGACCGATGCAACATCCATTGCATGGATATGCGCTTAACTGGTGGAATGATTTATACGATATTTGGTACGAAGTACATTTTAGAAAACCAGAAGATGCAACTGCATTTATGTTAATGTCGGGCGGAAAGAGAGCAAGATGAAGAAATATAAAGATTATGTTCCGTTGCCGAATTCTGAGACCACAGGGCATAAAGAGAAGCATAAAGAAATTGTTGATTGGGTCTTAGCGAATGTTAAGGAACCGAAATGGTCCTGGAGCCGCAGTAATTCGAAGATCTATAAACGTGCACTCCGACCTACAGTTAGACTTGGTGTATGGTTACCAGCTGAGGATGCTCTAGCACTTCGATTGAAATTTGACATCAGAGATTTTAAATGAGTATGACAGATCGTGAAACCGATATGACTAACAAATTCCGTCTCGAGGAAGTTGGAAAGACGCGCGGCGGCACTTGGTATTCTCTCTGGGCAGATGGAGATGTGCTAGATTGGATTTTAGACTACGATCCAAAAGAATGGGTTAACCACCATGCTCGTAATGTAACCATCTCCGAAGGCATGTTAGTATTGCTGAGATTGAAGTTTAGTGATCGCGAAATCCGCAATCCTTATCTAGGTCTTATCCCT
>Ga0265326_10000578_pt1 | contig 13704 bp, 10 predicted proteins | sample 41424metaG_FD_192439 | JGI IMG/M metagenome (GOLD analysis project Ga0265326, IMG submission 192439) | Rhizosphere microbial communities from Carex aquatilis grown in University of Washington, Seatle, WA, United States - 4-14-24 metaG | ecosystem: Host-associated > Plants > Roots > Rhizosphere... | reverse complement strand
GCGCGCACGCCGGACCAGCGACTCGCGGCCGGCGACCACCCGGGTCACCGAGTCGTCGTAGCGGGCCCGGATCTCGCGATCGTGCGTCAGGAACGAGTCCGCGAGGCCGGCCAGCCGCGTCGCCGCATCGGCGTCATCGGTGGCCAGTGGCTCGTCGGACAGGTTGCCCGAGGTGAGCACGAGCGGCCGGCCGACGGCCTCGAGGAGGAGGTGATGGAGCGGCGTATAGGGCAGGAAGATCCCGAGCCGGCGATTCCCGGCCGCCACGGACGGCGCCAGGGCCGGCGTGCCGCGGCGCCGCGCGACGAGCAGCACGATGGGGCGGGCCGGGCCGGCCAGGAGCGCGGCCTCCATGGCCGTCACGTGGCACAGGGCGCGAGCTGCCGCCAGGTCGCGGACCATGACCGCGAGCGGCTTCGCCCAGCGGCGCTTCCGGTCCCGCAAACGCGCCACGGCGACCGGGTCCGTCGCATCGCAGGCGAGGTGGTAGCCGCCGAGGCCCTTGACCGCGACGATCCTGCCGGCCCGGAGGTCCGCAGCGGCGGCCGCCAAAGCCGCCTCCTCGTGCGCTTCCGGTGCCGGCGCCTCGGTCCTGCGGTAGGCGAGCCGCGGTCCGCAGCGTGGGCAGGCCACCGGCTCGGCGTGGAAGCGGCGGTTGCCCGGGTCGGCGTACTCGGCGGCGCAGGCCTCGCAGAGCGGGAACGCGCGCATCGTGGTCTGGGCGCGGTCGTAGGGCAGCTCATCGATGATCGTCGCCCGCGGACCGCAGTTCGTGCAGTTCGTGAACGGGTAGCGATAGCGCCGGTCGGCCGGGTCGCCGACCTCCGCGAGGCACTCGTCGCACGTCGCGATGTCCGGCGGGAACAGCCGGTCCGAGGCTGCCGCGCTTCGGCTCGCCTCGATCACGAAGGTGCCCGCGAGGCCCGGCTCGGCGCCCGGATCCAGCGCCCGCGCCGTCACCCGCTCGACGCGGGCCCGGGGCGGGGCGTCCGTCCGGAGGCGCCGGGCGAAGGCGTCGAGGGCGGCACCCATCCCGGTGGCGTCGATCTCCACCCGGCCGGCCGCGTTGCGGACGCGGCCGGAAAGGCCGAGCTCGGTCGCCAGGCGCCACACGAACGGCCGGAACCCGACCCCCTGGACCACGCCCTCGACGATGAGGCTCCGGGTCACGCGCCGCTCCGCCCGGCCGCCGGATGGCGTGCGGGAGCCTGCACCTCGGTCCCTGACTGGTGCGTCCATGCGCATAGGATGGCCCGTTCCGCGCGATCGGCGGACGTGCCGAAGGTCCCCCGAACGGCAGCCATCGGGGGGCGCGATGGCGGCCGGGCGTGTTCGTGACCGCCGGCCCTGGCTCCGCCGGCGGCCGGGCGCCATGCCGGGGAAGCACGCGGGACCCCGCGTCGACCGGCCCCGCGGCTCTCGAGGAGGCGCCGCCCGGATTCCCCCGGACGACCGGGTGGTCCTCGTGGGCCCGGGACCCGTGCGGGAGCGGCTCGCCGGCGAGATCCGGGTCCCCGACCTGCGGGCCCGGCGCACACGTTCGATCGAATCGCGCCCGGCGGGCCGGCTGACGGAGCGGCAGCTCCGGGCCAGCTGCGCCTCCTCGCGGGTGCCGCCCCGGAGCGCCGCGGGACGGAGGCGGACGGGACGGGCTGAGGGGCCTTTCGGCCCCCGTCCCCATCGGCGGGGATGGGGCCGTTTCGATACCGTATCGCAACCGTTCGGCCCTAGCCCGCCGCTCGGCGCGGACGGAGGCTCGAGGCCACAGAGTCAGGCAGGAGGTTCGACCGGGATGATCGCCGTCGCACAGGACTCCCTCGCGTTACCGGGCGCGGAGCTGCCGGCCTCCGCCGGCTCCGCGCCCGGGACCTGGAGCCCACTTCACATCGCCACTGATCGCTGCAAGGGGTGCAGCCTCTGCATCGGGGCGTGCACCAAGGGAGCGCTGGCCCTGGACGAGACGCGCGTGAACGTCCTCGGCTACCACCCGATCCGGCTCATCGACCCGGCCGTCTGCACGAGCTGTGCGCTCTGTGCGCGGGTCTGTCCGGATTCCGTCTTCACCGTCTTCGCGGCACCGAAGCCGCCCCGGGGGACCCCGCGATGACCACCGCCACGATCCCGCCGGCCACCCTCCATCACGGCCACCGCGTGCTTATGAAGGGCAACGAGGCGATGGCGGAGGCCGCCATCCGGGCCGGCTGCGACGCGTACTTCGGCTACCCGATCACGCCCCAGGCCGAGCTTCTGGAGTGGATGGCCCGCCGGATGCCCGAGGAGGGCCGCCCGTTCGTCCAGGCCGAGTCCGAGCTCGGCGCGATCAACATGGCGCTCGGGGCGGCCGCGACCGGTGCCCGCGTGCTCGTCTCGTCCTCGTCGCCGGGGATCAGCCTGATGGCCGAAGCGATGAGCTACATGGCCGGCGCCGAGATCCCGATGGTCCTCGTCAACGTCATGCGCGGCGGGCCGGGCCTGGGCGGCATCGGACCCAGCCAGGCGGACTACTTCCAGGCCACCAAGGGGCATGGGCACGGCGACTACCGCGTCCCGGTCCTCGCGCCGTCCTCGATCGGCGAGGCGATGGCGCTCATGGCGGACGCGTTCGAGCTCGCCGAGCGATATCGCACGCCGGTCTTCATCCTCGCCGACGGCACGCTGGGCCAGGCGATGGAGCCGGTGGAGCTCCACTTCCGCGAGCCGGCCCGCGCCGCGGACGGCTGGTCCGTGAGCGGTGCAGATGGCCGGCAGCCCCGGGTCGTCAAGTCGATGCACCTCGAGCCGGAAGACCTCGAGCAGCACAACTTGCACCTCCAGGCCAAGTTCGCGGAGATCTCCGCGCGCGAGGTCCGCTGGGCAGGCGAGAACCTCGAGGGCGCGGACCTGGTGATCGTGGCCTACGGCACGGCCGCGCGCGTCGCGCGAACGGCGATCGCCCGCGCTCGCGCCGAGGGGCTGCGGGCCGGGCTCTTCCGCCCGATCACGCTGTGGCCGTTCCCGTCCGCAGCGCTGGCGGAGGTTGCCGCGCGCGCGCGCGGCCTGCTGACCGTCGAGCTCTCGGCCGGCCAGATGGTCGAGGACGTTCGCCTCGCAGTCGAGGGTCGAACGCCGGTGGCGTTCGAGGGCCGCACCGGCGGCATGATCCCGACACCCGGCGAGGTCGTGGACGCGCTGCGGCGCCTCCACGACGCGACGACTGCCCAGCCGGCCGGGGCCACGATGGAGGTCCGGCCATGACGACCGTCGCCCCGGCGGGCGCCCGCATCATCTTCGATCGGCCGGAGCTGCTGGTCGATCGGAGCACCCACTACTGTCCCGGCTGCGGCCACGGGGTCGTCCACCGGCTCATCGCGGAGGTCCTGGGCGAGCTCGGGCTGGGGTCCAGGACCATTGCCGTGGCCCCGGTCGGCTGCGCCGTCTTCGCCTACGACTACATCGGCGTGGACTTCGTCGAGGCACCGCACGGCCGCGCGCCCGCGGTCGCGACCGGCATCCGGCGCGTCCGGCCGGATGCCTTCGTGCTCACGTACCAGGGCGACGGCGACCTGGCCGCGATCGGCACCGCGGAGATCATCCATGCCGCGGGCCGTGGCGAGCTGCTGACCGCGGTCTTCGTCAACAACGGGATCTACGGGATGACCGGGGGCCAGATGGCCCCGACCACGCTCCTCGGGCAGCGCTCGACATCGTCGCCGGGCGGGCGCGAGGCCGCGTTCCACGGCTACCCGATCCCGATGACCGAGATGCTGGCGATCATGCCGGGCGTGGCCTATGCGGCGCGCGGCTCCGTCGCCGACGCGCCGGCGATCGGCCGGACGAAGCAGTACCTGCGTCGCGCCTGCGAGGTCCAGCTCGAGGGCCGGGGATTTGCGATCGTCGAGGTCATCAGCAACTGTCCGGTCGGCTGGGGCATGACCCCCACCGAGTCGATCGAGCGGCTCCGTGACGTGGTGGCGAAGCAGTATCGCCCCGGCGTCATCGTGGACCGGACCCGGGAGGGCTGATCGATGGAGCGCTCGGTGATCTTCGCCGGCTTCGGCGGCCAGGGCCTGCTCTTCGCGGGCCAGGTCCTGGCCCGGGCGGCGATGAACGAGGACCGCGAGGTCCTGTGGATCCCCACCTACGGACCGGAGATGCGGGGCGGCACGGCGGCCTGCACCGTCATCGTGGGCGACGAGCCCATCGGCTCGCCCGTCGCGGATGCCGCCTGGGCCGCGGTCGTGCTGAACCCGCCCTCGCTCGCCAAGTTCGGTCCCATGGTCGCCCCGGGCGGAACGCTGATCGTGAACGCCACGCTCGTGGAGGCCGAGTCCGGCCGGTCGGACATCGACGAGCTGCGGGTCCCGTGCACCCGCCTCGCCCGCGACGCCGGCGACGATCGGCTGGTCAGCGTCGCCGCGCTCGGCGCCCTGATCGGACGGACCGGCCTGGTTGGCCCCGATGCGGTGACCGCCGCGCTCCGGGAGATCCTCGGTCGCAAGCACGCGGACGCGCTCGAAGCGGACCTCGCGGTCTTCGAGGGCGGGCTCGCGTTCGGGCGGGCCGCGAACACGACAGGGGAACAGCTGGCGGCGGCGAGCGCGGCCGGCTGACCGGCGCCCGGCGGGTCGCGCTCGGGCAGATCCCAGTGCCGGGAACAACGAACGAGCGGCCAAGGGGTCCGGGCCCCGCGGCCGCTCGACGTTTCCTCGCCCGTCGACGGGACGACGCCCCGCCGCCGGCTCTCAGGCGGTGGTCAGGTCCCGGGAGGCCGACCACGAGCGGAGCGTCCGCATGTAGTTGGCGCGCTCGTAGGCCGAGGGATCCTCCACCGCGGCCGAGCTCGCGCTGCCGCGGAGCTGGCTGACCGATTCGTACTCGTGCTCGACCATCCAGGCGCGCAGGCTCGCCTCGACCGTGCGGATCTTGTCGGGGCCGTTGCGGAGGATTGCCGAGGTCATCATCGCCACGTCGGCGCCCACCATCAGCGCCTTGACGACGTCGGTCGCGGAGCCGATGCCGGAGGTCGCGGCGAGCGCCACGTCCGGGCCGAGCTCGGGTCGCAGGATCGCGATCCAGCGGAGCGGGAGGCGAAGCTCCCAGGGCTGGCTCAGCTCGAGCCGGGCCACCACGTCGAGCGTGTCGAGGTCCAGGTCGGGCTGATAGAAGCGGTTGAACAGGACGAGCCCGTCGGCACCCGCATCCACGGCGTGGCGCGCGACGTTCGCCATCGACGAGTAGTAGGGGCTGAGCTTGACTGCCACCGGGATCGTGACGGACGTGCGGACCGCCCCGATCAGGGCGAGGTCGGCCGCCTCGACGTCGGCGGAGGTCCGGCCGGGGTTCGCGGCGACGTGATACAGGTTGAGCTCGAGGGCGTCGGCGCCGGCATCCTGCATGAGCCTGGCGTAGCGGACCCAGCCACCCTGGGTCGTGGCGTTGAGGCTGGCGATCACCGGGATGCCCGACTGGGCCTTGATCTGCCGGAGCCGGGCCAGGTAGCGGTCCCCCACGCCGGCGAACGACTGGATGGCCGGGAAGTAGTCCAGCGCCTCCGCGAAGCTGTCCGTGCCGGCCTCCAGCGACCGATTGATCTCCAGCTCCTCGAAGACGATCTCCTCCTCGAAGAGTGACGGAAGGACGATCGCTGCCGCGCCCGCCTGCTCGAGCAGGCGGGCGGAGGCGAGCTCGCCCGTGAGCGGCGACGGCGAGGCGACGATCGGCGTGCGCAGGTCGAGGCCGAGGTAGCGGGTGCGCAGATCGACGGTCATTCGACATCTCCCTTCTCACCGGCAGCGGAGTCAGCCATCATCGGCTCCGCCGTCACGTCGTCCGGCGTGCCTCCCGCGATCGTGGTCACGGAGTCGGCACCTGGGGTGAGCTCCGCCTGGTTGCCGGGTTGCATGGGGGGCAGGTGCGGCACGCTGCGGTGCATCGCCGCGAGCTGCTCGTAGTAGCGCCAGCGCTCGTCGACGTCCGCCTGCGCAAGCTGCGCAAGCTCGGCCGCCCGCTCCGGCTGGGTGCGAGCGAGGATCGCGAAGCGGGTCTCGCCGGCCACGAACTCGCTGATGGGCATCGACGGCGCGGTGGAGTCGAGCTTGAAGGGTTGGCCGGACTCGGCGTCGCTGGGATGGAACCGGTAGAGCGGCCAGTAGCCGCTCTTGACGGCGTTCTTCTGGTGGGACATCGACTTGCCCATGTCGATCCCGTGGGCGATGCAGGTGCTGTAGGCGATGACCAGGGACGGCCCCGGCCAGGCGTCCGCCTCGAGCAGCGCCTTGGCAGCCTGCGCGTCGTTGCCGCCCATCGAGATCTGGGCCACGTAGACGTCGCCGTAGGCCCGGGCGACCGCACCGAGGTCCTTCTTGCCGCGGGACTTGCCGGCGGCAGCGAACTTGGCGACCGCCCCGCGCGGGGTGGCCTTCGAGGCCTGGCCACCGGTGTTGGAGTAGACCTCCGTGTCGAGGACCAGGACGTTGACGTTCCGGCCCGAGCTCAGGACGTGGTCGAGGCCGCCGTAGCCGATGTCGTAGGCCCAGCCATCCCCGCCCACGATCCAGACGCCCTTGCGGACGAGGTCGTTGGCGAGCGCCAGCAGGTGCCGCGCGTCGGAGCCGGACTCGCCGTCCAGCCTGCCGAGGGCTTCGCGCAGTCGCACGATCCGCGCGCGCTGCGCCTCGATCCCCGGCTCGGTCTCCTGGTCGGCCTCGAGGATGTCGCGGACAAGGTCGAGTCCGATGGCCGGCGCGAGCTTCGTGACCAGCCGTCGAGCCTGGTCGTTCTGGGCGTCCAGCGCCAGCCGCATGCCCAGGCCGAACTCGGCGTTGTCCTCGAAGAGGGAGTTGTTCCAGGCCGGACCGCGACCCTGGGCGTTGACCGTCCAGGGAGTGGTCGGGAGGTTGGCGCCGTAGATCGAGGAGCAGCCCGTGGCGTTGGCCACGATCAACCGGTCGCCGAACAGCTGGGAGATGAGCTTGAGGTAGGGCGTCTCGCCGCAGCCGTTGCAGGCGAGCGAGAACTCGAACAGGGGCTCGAGGACCTGGGCGCCCTTGACGGTGTCGTGGGCGATCAGGCTTCGGTCGAGCGGCGCGATCGACTGGAAGAACTCCCAGTTGGGACGCTCCGCGTCACGGTGCTCGGCGGCCGGCTCGAGGTTGATGGACTTGTGCTTGATCTCGGTCTTGCTCTTGGCCGGGCACACGTCCACGCAGACGCCGCAGCCGGTGCAATCGTCCGGAGCCACCTGGATCGTCAGGCGGTGGTCAAGCAGGTCGCGGGACTTGAACTCCTTGGACTGGAAGCCGGCCGGCGCCCCCTCGATGGCGGCCGCCGGGAAGACCTTCATCCGGATCGCGGCGTGCGGGCAGACCATCGCGCACTTGCCGCAATCGATGCAGATCGCGGGATCCCAGATCGGGAGCTCCAGGGCGATGGCCCGCTTCTCGTATTTGGTCGTGCCCAGCGGGTACGTCCCGTCGATCGGGAAGGCCGAGACCGGAAGCTGGTCGCCGCCGCCGGCCATGAGGACGGCGGTCACGTTCTTGACGAAGTCCGGGGCGCTGTCGGGCACGACGGGCGGAAGCGCATGGCCGGTCCCGGCCGCGCCGAGCGTGACGTGGCCCAGGCGCGCGATCGAGGCGTCGATGGCGGCGTAGTTGCGGTCGACGACCGCCTGGCCGCGCTTGATGTAGGTCTTGTTGACGAACTCCTTGATCCGCTCGATCGCCTCGGCGGACGGCAGCACGCCGGACAGATGGAAGAAGCAGGGCTGCATGATCGTGTTGATCCGGCTGCCCATGCCCGTCTCGGCGGCCACGGCGAGGGCGTCGATGACCCAGAAGTCGATCTTCTTGTCGACCAGGAGCTTCTGGACGTCGGCCGACAGGTGATCCCAGATCTCGGCGGGCCCATACGGCGAGTTGAGGAGGAACGTCGCGCCGGGCTTCGCGAAGTCGAGGATCTTGATCTTGTCGAGGAGCCCGAACTGGTGGCAGGCGATGAAGTCGGCGGCGTCGATCAGGTAGGCCGATCGCGTGGGCACGGGGCCGAAGCGCAGGTGCGAGACGGTGGTCCCGCCCGACTTCTTGGAGTCGTACACGAAGTAGCCCTGGGCGAAGAGGTCCGTGCCTTCGCCGATGATCTTCACCGAGGCGTGGTTCGCGCCGACCGTGCCGTCGGAGCCGAGGCCGAAGAAGAGCGCCTCCACCTCGCCCGCGGGGCGTGGCGTGCGGTAGTCGACGTCGATCGGCAGGCTGAGATGCGTGACGTCGTCGTAGATGCCGACCGTGAAGTGGCGCTTGGGCCGGGCCGCCGACAGCTCGTCGAAGACGGGCCGGATCATGCCCGGGGTGACTTCCTTCGACGACAGGCCGTACCGGCCGCCGATCACGCGCGGCATCGCCGCGAACGGGGGCGCGTCGGAGTCCATCCGCTCGCTGAGCGCGGTCACGACGGCCTGGTAGAACGGCTCGCCGACGGCGCCCGGCTCCTTGGTCCGGTCGAGGACCGCGATCGCCTTGACGGTGGCCGGGAGCGCGGCGAGGAGCGCATCCGTCGGGAACGGCTGGAAGAGCCGGACCACGAGCACGCCGACCTTCTGGCCAATGGCGTTGAGGGCGTCGACGGTCTCCTGCACCGCGCCGGCGGCGGAGCCCATGATCACGATGACGCGGTCGGCATCCGGAGCACCGTGGTAATCCACGATGCCGTAGCGGCGGCCGGTCTGCTGGGCGAGCTCGGCCATCACCTCGGTCACGATGCCCGGCACGGCGTCGTAGAACCGGTTCCCCGCCTCGCGAGCCTGGAAGAAGGCGTCCGGGTTCTGCGCCGTCCCACGGACGACCGGGGCATCGGGGGTCATCCCGCGGGCGCGGAAGGCCAGCACGTCGTCGTCGCGGATGAGCGAACGGATGACGTCCTCATCGATGAGGGCGATCTTGTTGATCTCGTGCGACGTGCGGAACCCGTCGAAGAAGTGGAGGAACGGGATCCGCGACCGGAGCGTGGCGGCATGCGCGACGAGCGCGAAGTCGTGGGCCTCCTGGACGGAGCCGGCGGCCAGCATCGCCCAGCCGGCGGCCCGCGCATGCATGACGTCGCTGTGGTCGCCGTAGATCGACAGGGCGTGCGTGGCCAGCGTGCGGGCCGCGACGTGGATGACCGTGGGCGTCAGCTCGCCCGCGATCTTGAACATGTTCGGGATCATGAGGAGCAGGCCCTGGGAGGCCGTGAAGGTCGTGCTCAGCGCGCCCTTCTGCAGCGCCCCGTGGAGCGCGCCGGCCGCGCCGCCCTCGGACTGCATCTCGACGACGTCGGGAACCTTGCCCCACAGGTTCGGCTTCCCGGCCGCGGCCCAGTCGTCCGCGTGCTCCGCCATCGGCGAGGCGGGCGTGATCGGGAAGATCGAGATCACCTCGCTCACCGCGTAGGCGATCCGTGACGCGGCCTCGTTGCCGTCCATGCACTCGAAGACCTGGCCACGGGCCCGGGCATCGCCTGGCGCGGGGGCGGCACCGGGTGCGGCGAGGGGCCGCTCCGGGGGCGTCTGAAGGGTCATGCTGGACCTCCGATTGTCCGAAGGCGACTGGCAAGACTGCCGCCTTCGACGTGTTTCAGGATTGTCGCGCCGATGCCCGCGTCGCGGGCCTCCCGGACCTCATCGGCACCCAGGTACGCGGCGAGAACGACGATGTGGTTCCGGGGCGTCACGCCATCGAGGGCATCCGCAACCGCCTGCCAGCCGCCCCGCAGCGCGCCGTCGACGAGGACGAGGTCGGGCGCGCAGGTCCGCGCCGCCAGGGCCGCGGATCCGGCCGACCGGACCTCGCCGACGACGGCGAAGCCGTGCCGGTTCAGGTGCGCGGCGAGCGCATCGGACGAGCCCACGTGGTCGCTCACGATGAGAAGCCGGCGCACCGGCTGGGGAGGGGCTGGGACCATGTTCGTAGCGTCGTCCCGGGCCTTCCGACCGGGCACCCCCGCACCGGCCCCAAGAAGGGGGCCATTCGGCCCTGCCAACCGTCGCGATCTGCGGACCACACTGCCGAGCGTGGTGGACGCCGCAGGGGACGCGCGGTGTCCACCACTATCTGTGTCGGGCCCCTGGGGCGTGGCACGGGGGCGGCTTCCGGGCGGCAGCCAGCACCCCGCCCGCGACCGGCTCTGCCGTCCTACAGGTAGTGGGTGCGCCGCGCCTGCGCGGTCAGCTCGTCGCGGAAGTCGGGGTGCGCGATCGCGATGAGGGCCGCCGCCCGCTCGCGGATCGACTTCCCGTAGAGCTCCGCGATGCCCCACTCGGTCACGATCGTCCGGACGTGCGCGCGCGTCGTCACGACGCCCGCCCCCTCGGCGAGGAATGGCGTGATCCGCGAGACCGTTCCCCCGGCCGCCGTCGAGGGAAGCGCGATGATCGCGCGGCCCTCCGCGGCGAGGGCTGCCCCACGGATGAAGTCCATCTGGCCGCCGACTCCGCTGTAGAGACGCCAGCCGATCGAGTCGGCGCAGACCTGGCCGGTCAGGTCGATCGCGATCGCCGAGTTGATGGCGGTCATCCGGCGGAAGCTCCGGATCACGTGGGTGTCGTTCGTGAAGTCGCAGGCGCGCATCTCGACCATGGGGTTGTCGTGAGCGAACCGGTAGAGCTTCTCGGTTCCCATCATGAAGGTGGCCACGATCTTGCCGCGGTTGCGCTCCTTGGCCAGCCCCGTCACTGCGCCCGCCTCCACGAGGTCGACGACCGGGTCGGTCATCAGCTCCGTGTGGATGCCCAGGTCATGCTTGTCGCGCAGGAACAGCGCGACCGCGTTGGGGATGGCCCCGATCCCCATCTGGAGCGTCGCGCCGTCCGGGACCATCTCCGCGACGAACTCGCCGATCCGGCGCTCCACGGGGTCGATCTCGCCGGCCGGCACCAGGTAGGGCGGCACCGCCACCTCGACCGCGTAATCGATCCGCGAGACGTGGATGAAGCTCTCACCCAGCGTCCGCGGCATCGCCGCGTTGAGCTGGACGATCACGGTCTTCGCGGATCGGATCGCGGCCTGCATCGCCTCGACGGCCGTCCCGAGCGAGCAGTACCCATGCTCGTCCGGCATCGAGACGTTGCAGAGCACCGCGTCGAGCGGAAGCAGGCCCGCATCGAACAGGTGTGGCACGTCCGACAGGAAGACGGGCACGAAGTCGGCCCGGCCCTCGTTCACGGCGGCGCGGGCATTCGGGCCGATGAAGAGCGCCGTGTGGCGGAAGTGGCCGGCCATCTCCGGGGCCAGGTGCGGGCCGGGCCCCTCGATGTGGAGGTGGACGATCTCCACGTCGCGCAGCTCGGGGGCACGCTCGACCAGCGCGTCGAGCAGGACGGACGGTGCGGCGGCAGCACACTGGACGTAGACCCGGTCGCCCGAGCGGATGGCCTCGGCGGCCTCGGCGGCGCTGACAAGCTTCATGGCCGGCGTCTATGAACCGCTGCGACGCATCGAGGCGGGCGTCCGCGCGCTACGTGCCCGAGCCGGGAAGCCGGTGCTTGGCGACGAAGGCCGCCGCCTGGGCGCGCCGCTGCAGGTTCAGCTTCGAGAGGATCGAGCTGACGTAGTTCTTGACCGTCTTGTCGGACAGGAAGACCTCGGAGGCGATCTCCTTGTTCGTCTTCCCCTCGGCCACGAGCTGGAGGATCTTCTGCTCCTGGGCGGTCAGCTGGGCGAGCTCGTCGGTGTAGGTCCCCGACGCGATCCGCCGGACCCGCTCCAGGACCTTCTCCGTCACCGCCGGGTCGAGGAGCGACTCGCCGCGTCCGACGGCCTCCAGGGCGCTCACGAGATCGCGGGCCCGGACCTGCTTGAGGAGGTACCCCGAGGCACCCGCGATGATCGCCGAGAGGACCGCCTCCTCGTCGGGGTAGCTGGTCAGCATCACGACCCGCGTCGCGGGCAGCTCCGCCCTGATCTCGCGGCACGCCTCGATGCCGGATCCGTCCGGGAGGCGGACGTCCATGATCACGAGGTCCGGCTGGAAGCGGCGCGCCGCGTCGAGGGCTTCCTCGACCGTGCCGGCCTCCGCGACGACCTGGAACTTCTCGCGGCGGTCGATGAGCGCCACGAGGCCCTGGCGCACGACCTCGTGGTCGTCCACGACGAGCAGGCGAAGGGGACGCTGTTCGGGCTGCTCCGTCATGGTCGAGGTGGGCCTCCGTTCCGGTTCACGCCCGCGGATCGTCCTCTGTCTCGCCGACCGAGGGGTCACGGGGAACATGGGCGATGATACGCGTCCCGCGATCGGGTGAGCTTTCGATGCCGAGCGTCCCGCCGATGCCGGTGGTCCGGGCGTCCATGTTGGCAAGACCCAGGTGCCCGAGACCGCGCGGGGCATCCGGATCGAAACCGACGCCGTTGTCGCTGACCGTGACGGTGATCCCGTCCCCGTCGCTCGCGACCAGCACCTCCGCCCGGGTTGCCCGGGCGTGCCGCGCGATGTTGCTGAGCGCTTCGCGCACCACCGAGAGGACCTCCAGCGTGCGCTCCGGGCCCAGCGAGTTGGCGTCCGCCTCCGCGCCCGCACGCAGCTCCACGTCGACCATCGTGTTGACGCGGAACTCGTCGGCGAGGGCAGCCAGCCCTTCGACCATCTCCACCCCGTCGAGCAGCTGGGGACGGAGCCCGAAGATGAAGTTGCGGATGTCCCGGATCGTCTGGTCGAGGCTCTCGATGGCCCGCTCGACGCGCCGGCTCGCCTCGGCGGGCTCCTCCACCATCAGGTCCGGGACGTCCTCCAGGGAGAGGCCGACGGCGTAGATCGACTGGATCACGCCGTCGTGGAGATCGCGGCCGATCCGCTCGCGCTCCTCGACGACCGCGAGCCGCTGCACCTGGTCGTGGAGGCGGGCATTCTCCATCGCGATCGCCGCGTGACCGGCGAAGAGCTCCACGATCTGCTGATCCGCCTCGCTGAACCCGCCGACCTTCTCCGCCAGGTAGAGGTTGCCGATGGTTCGGCCGTGGATGGTCACCGGCACGCCGAGGAACGCGTGCATCTCCGGGTGGTGGGCCGGAAAGCCATAGCGCCGGGGATCCTCCATCAGGTCCGCGAGCCGGTACGACCGGTTCTCGCGGATGATCAGCCCCAGGATCCCGTGGCCGCGCGGGGTTGCCCCGATCCGCGACCGGTCCAGGCGCGACATCCCGCTCGTGATGAACTCCTCGATGACGCCCTCCGCGTCGACGATCCCGAGGGCGGCGTAGCTCGCCCCAACCAGCTCGCGCACGCGATCCACGATGACCTGGAGGATGCGGTCGAGGGACAGGACTGCCGCCATGGCGCGGATCGAGGCGTCGAACGCGGCCAGCCGCTGATCAGGGAAGCCGGCGGCCGTCGTGGCCGACTCGACGTCGGGCGCGGTGGCGCGTGGGAAGGTCCCATCGGCCCCCCCGAGGCCGAGGCTCGGAGCAGGCCCGTCAGGATCGGCGGCGCGAGGCGCGGCGGCGTCGGTCACAGTCGCGAGGGTAACAGGCGGAGGCACGCGGCGCCGACCGCGGCGTGAACCACGGCCTGAACGGTGGTCGGCACGAACCCGGTTGGGCCCGACGAACCCGCCACGCCCCGGGTTGCCGGCGACACGAGCCCCACGACTCCGGCTCCACCGTGCACGCATGCGCATATGTTTTGCCCCTCGGACCCGCCCGAATGTGACAAATGCCCCATCGGGAGCGAGCCCCCGGGCAGGTAGCATGCCGCCCAATG
>Ga0265326_10000569_pt1 | contig 13805 bp, 20 predicted proteins | sample 41424metaG_FD_192439 | JGI IMG/M metagenome (GOLD analysis project Ga0265326, IMG submission 192439) | Rhizosphere microbial communities from Carex aquatilis grown in University of Washington, Seatle, WA, United States - 4-14-24 metaG | ecosystem: Host-associated > Plants > Roots > Rhizosphere... | reverse complement strand
GATGGCGATCTCGGGCGCGCCGCAGCAGATCTCGACCGTGATCCCTTCGTGGACGTGCAGCTTCGGTCTGCGCGTGGGCCAGCCGGTGTGCTGGCAGGGCGAGACGACGGTCGATGCCGGCGGGTCGTCCACCATCAGACTCCCTCGGTCGGCACGACCCGCCAGACCTCCGCGTCGTATCGAGCTGCGGCGTCCTCCGGCTTCTCGCCCTTGAGGACGGGGACGAGAATGAGCTCGTCGTAGAACGCCGGCTTGCCCGTTCTCGGCGCGTCGGTGAACCACACGGGCTTCTGGTAGACGACGACGAGTCCGACGGCGCCTGCGGCCAGAGCCCGGCGTCCGCGCTTTCGGCACTCGTCGTCCTCGCACAATTGCTGGATGAGCGCGTCCTCGGGCTCGACCGATGCGTCGTTGTCCGCTCCCCACGCGCGGGCGTAGGCCATGAACGTGTCGCGCTGCTCTCGACTGTCGAAGTCGTAGAGGTTGCAGCCGCCGTTGCCGTGGTTGGTGACTCGCCCGGCGCGTTTGCCGTCGAGGTAGACGGTCGCACTGAACGCCTCGCTCTCCTCTGAGAGCGACGGCACGGGCTGGTAGTTCTTGACGGTGACCGTTCTGACGGTGGGCGTCGGGTCACTTCTAGGCATACAGATCGTTCCTTCTCTGAGGTGGTGAAGACAGGGGTGGCCGGGCGACGCGCAGGCGCTCGCTTGGTGCGCGTGGCGGCGCGGCAACGTGTGGCGCGGGCCGCGCGTCGCGCTGGGCGGCGAGGGACCTGCGTGCCGCGCGGCGCTGGCGTGCCGGTCGATGACCGACTACGGCGCGGATCGGCCCGCCGCCGCCCGGACCCGGGCCGGCGGGAGTCCCCCCAGGGCGTCCGCGTCGAACAGCACCAGCGGCGCGGGCGCCTGGTCTGCCGCTCCGGGGGTCGACCGCGATGCCGTTGCCTCCGGCGCAGCCGTTTGCTCGGCCCACAGGCGGCGTGCGAGCGCTCGAACGCGTGTGTGGGTCTCCGCCGTCTCGGCGCACGGCGGGCACAATCCGACCGGCGGGCCGGCGGTGTCCTGCTCGTCGAGCGCGTCGATGGCGTAGCAGCCGCTGCTGCTGCCGAGCACGCCGCGCGGGTCGTTCTGACCGTCGTCGAACGTCCACAGCGGCCGCTCGCACTCCGCGCAATCGGCGCGGTAGCGGAACGTGCGGAGCTCGCCGCGCCACGAGTCGTACCACGCCTGGACCGGCATCGACCGCGCGGAAGCGCGGCTGAGGAATGGCCGGTGGACGGGCACGCTGGACTCCTCCCCCGTGTACCCGCGAAACAGTGCCGGGTGGCGGACGGTGGGCAGTGGCAACAGTGCCTCGACCGGCGGACGATCGAGCCAAACGACGGCGGTCGCCACGGTGACTCTGGACTCGGCGAACTCGTCGTCTTCGAGTCGCAGCGCCCCGCCGTTGACGCGCACCAGATCGCGCGCCTCTGCGACGCGCCTGGTGCGCTGGCGCGAGTCGAGCACCGACGCTGGCACGATCGCGACCAGACGCCCACCCGGAGCCAGCAGCTGCCACGCGAGCAACACGTGGTCGGCCCACAGCGTCGGCTTGTCAGGCACCGCGAACGGTGGGTTCATCACGACGGCGTCGAAGCGGTCACCTGCTGCCACCGCCTTTGTCGCGAAGTCCTCGAAGCGCGCGTGATGAACGCTCACGTGGGCCCCGGTCTGGATTTGGCGCGCGCGTCGCGGGTCGACCTCGACGGCGGTCACGTGAACCCATTCGCGTCCGACGAACTCGACGACCGCGTCCACGAGGCGCCCGGTGCCCGCGGAGGGCTCCAGTACCCGAGCGACGACGGGGCGACTCGGAAACTCGGCGTGCCAGCGGACGAGGTGCTCGGCGAGCGCGGCCGGCGTCGGCACGAAACCAGCCCGACCCTTGTCGTGCATGACCTTGCCGACGCTGAGTGCCTCCCGCACGACAGTCTCGGCACTGCGGTTTGGAGCGAACTCGAACGCGGAGGAGCCGTGTACGTAGACCGCGCCAAGCGTCTCCAGAACGGCCTTTACGTCTCGCCAGAGACCGGGGCCGAGCTGTTGCGTGATCGTGACGACCGGGCCCTCGCAGACGGCCGCGGCGTCCAGCGCGTTGCGAGCTGCGGGTGTAATGACGCGCCACCGGGCAGCCATTGCCTTGTTCCCCTTTCGGTGTGGTCCCTGCGGGTGGAGCGCCCGCACCGGTACGGCGGTGCCTGAACGCGAGCCGACTGGCTCTGCGCATGCGGAGCGACGAGCGCGGGGTCCGGCGCTCAGGCCGGATGGGTCGGATAGGTCTGCTCGCGCTCGAGGTCCGGGTCGACGTCCGGGTCGCCGGGGAAGCGACCCGCCTTGTCGGGGAGCAGGACTTGCAGCGCGCCGGCGGGGTTCTCGCGGTCCTGGTAGGTCTCCGCGACGAGGTGCTCGGGGCACTCGCGCACGCGAAGCGTGTAGGGCTCGGCGAGCACGCCGTCGATCTCGTCTCCGGGGCGCACGACGCGTGCACCGGCCACGATCTGCGAGCACAGTTCGTTGAGTACGAACGAGACGACTTCGGGCGCCATGCCGACCATCACGAGCTCCGGATGTGAAGCGGTCGCCCCGAGCCCTCGGCTGTACGCGAAGCTCGGCAGCGCCAGCGGTTCGCCGCGGCCGCCAACGAACTGGATGACGAAGCCACGCTCGACGCTTCGCCGATGCACCTCGCGGAAGTACGCCGCTCGACGCTGGGGCAACGCAGCAGTGAGCACGGCATCCAGCGCGGCGCCAGCGGCTCTCAGGTCGTGGTCGACGGCATCCTTGATCAACAGGTTGCGCACCTTGGCGGCGACGCTGTAGGGCACCTCGTCTCTCTGGATCGTCTCCGCGAAGCGGTCCAGGTCGCGCATCAGCTCGCGGAGGGTCTGCATCCAATCGGCTGGGTCCCACTGCTCCGTGGCGAGTGCGGCAGGGGCCGGCCCGGCGGCGAGTCGCGCGGCAAGGTCGAGGGAACCGGCTCTCGCCCATCGCGCGAGGCGACGACGCTGAGCAGGCGTCAGGGGGTTGGCAAGCGGAGTGTCTTCAAGCTGGATCGGGCCGCAGGCGTCTTGCGGCTTCGCGATCCGGTCCTCGTGCCGGTCGGGTTCCGGCGTTCTTGTGTCGGACATACGGCTTCCTCATTCGATGGTGTCCGGGTGGCGCGCGTCGCGGGGCGCAGCGCGCGGTTGCGTGTCGCGGCGGTCGGTGGTCGGGCGGCAGCGACCCAGGGGCGGCGCGCTAGATTCGGGTGCCCGGCTCGCTACGCTGCCGCGGTGGCAAGAGCACACGACGCCGGAGCAGGGGAAGGACGGCACGCTGGTGCGACGCGCGTTGCGATCGCCGCGACCGTGCGCAGACGTCGACGTCGCGTCCAGCAGTTGCGCAGGGCCGGCCACACCAACGGCGAGATCGCGCGCCGGCTGAGAACCACCCGCGACGCGGTCGCCCGCGACGTGCGCCGGATGCGAACGCTTGGCTGGGAGGTCGACGCGCGCGCCGGCGTCTCAGCCGAGGAGATCCAACGGCGCGACGCACGCATCGCCGAGCTGTGGGCCACCGATGCCTCGGGTCCCGAGATCGCGTCCGATCTCGGGATGAAGCCGGGCACGCTCTACTCGCGGGTGCGGACCTTGCGCGAGCGCGGTGTCGATGTGGCGGTGCGCCGACCGCGGGCGCCGCGAGGCACCCCGCGCAGCGACCGCATCGAGGAGCTTGTCGCCGACGGTACGACCTATGAGGCGGTTGCCGACGCGGTGGGGATCACCGCCGCCGGGGTCGGCTCGGCCGTCGCGCGCCTGCGCCGCGCGGGACGCGATGTCCAATACCGCCGCGGGACGGGCACGCCTAGCCGACGAGCGTCGATCGCGCAACTGCTCGCCGAGGACATTCCCCAGGCGGAGGTCGCACGCCGGCTCGGAATCTCCGAGACGGCGGTCAGCCGCCACGTTCGAGCGCTCGTTGAATCCTCAAACGAGGACGCACGAGCAGCCTGACGGCAACCGTCGGGTGATCGCGGCGCAGATCGCGTCGAGCGCGGCTCTTAGTCCCGACCGTGCAGACGCGGCCGGCGAGAACCGGACGGGCGCTCGGTTCGCGGTTTTTCAGGCAGGGTGGCTGGGGTAGCGCTGCGCGCGCGCGTAGCGCGGGTCCAGGCCCGGGTCACCGGGCAGCCGCCCGGCCTCGTCCGGAAGGAGGACCTGCAGCACCCCGTCAGGCGCCGTGGTGAAGCCGGGTCTCAGCACGCCGTCCACCTCGTCCCCCGCTCTCAGGGTCCGCTGGCCGCCAACGATCGACATGCTGAGGTCGCGCAGCACCCACCTCGCCACGCTCACCGGCATGCCGACGATCACCAGCTCCGGATGCGACGCGTTCGCGCCGAGCCCTCGGGTGTAGGCGAAATGTGGCAGCGGCAACGGTTCCTCGCGGCCGGGGACGGTCTGGATCGCAAAGCCTTGCTCGGCGGCCAGGCGCTCCATCTCGCGGGCAAGGGCGCGACGGCGTTGGGGCAGCGCGTCGCTGAGCATTGCGTCGAGCGCCGCGCCTGCGCCCCGCAGTGCGTGGTCGTCGGCGTGGCTGAGCAGCGTCTGCATCTTCCTCGCCGCGCTGAAGGGGACGATGTCGTTCGCGACCTGTGCGGCGAGCTGGCGCAGGTCGGGCACGTTCAACTCGAGATCGGCGAGCTCGTCGGGGTTGGGTCCTCCGTCGAGCCCCGCGGCGACCGCGGCTGCGGTCTGCTCGAACTGGTGCGCGGCGCGATCGCGTACCGCGCCAGACAGCGGATTGTGAAGCGGCGTGTCCTCGAGCTGGGCTCGCCGGCCGTCAGGTTCGGGCGTTCTCGTCTGCGCCATCGCCTCTCCATGTTCGGGTGTGTGTGGGCGGCGCGCCTCGGTCGGCGGCGAACGGGCAACGTCGCGAGCCGCGCGAGACGGCGTGAGAGCGCGACCTCATGCCCTACTCGTCGAAGGACTCCATCGCCGACTGCTCGCCGGAGATCGACGTCGTCGCGGTCGTGACGTCCCAGGTCAGCGTCCCGTGGACCCAGAAGTCCCCGCCGAAGTCGCCCCACCGCTCGTAGATCGGCTCGGTGAGTGCCGCGACGAGGACGGAGTCCGGGTCGGTGGCACCGTGTTCGCTCCAGGCCGGAAGGTCGCCGATCTGCTTCTCGCCGGCGTACAGCCGGATCGCGTCAGCGCCGCCCTCGTCGTTTCCGCCGGAGAACTGGATCTCGACGCGTGTGGCGCCGCGGGCGCGCAGGCGCGCGAAGACAGCAGCATTGGTCAGTGACATGGTCATGCTCCTTTGCTCGTGGTCGCCAGCTCGCGTGAGAGCGGCCGTGACCGGTTCATCCAGGGCGCCGGCTCGATCCGGGCGACCCAATCGGAGAGGGTGGGCAGGAAGCCCAGGTCCTCGATGACGTGCTGCTCGCCGACCCAGCGGACGGGGATCACGCGGCCGCCGGCCAGCGTGATCGTGTCTCCGAAGATCCGCTGGGCCTCGAAGATTCCGTGGGTGTGATGACGCAGCGCGCGGTGGCGGAAGTCGCCGTGCAGCTCCTTGCTGGCATCGAACCATTCGTGGATCGGCAGGTAGTCGCCGACACGGCCGCCCCACTTCTTCACGGAGGAGAGCGCGTGGTGGTATGGGTTTGCCATCAGTGCGTCCTCGGAGCGCTCGCGGCACGACGGGCGGGTGCGCACGCGGCGCCGTCGGCGATGCAGGCGGGCATGGCTCGGCCCCCTTTCGGCTCGGCGGAAGGGGTGGCCCCGCGACGGGGGCTGCGCCGGCACGCCGACTGCGCGTCGTCTCTAGCCGGCCGCGACTATGCGCGGGCGCTCAGCGCGCCATCAGCCGGCCGCGGCTGGAGTGCGCGGTCAGCGCCACGGCCGACGAGGCGAGTCGGGTGCGCGGCCTGCCCTCAGCTCCCGGCCGGCGAGTCGGCGCTCGGGTCGTTTCCGGCATCGCCCGCGGGCGCCTCGAGTGCGTCGGACCCGTGCATGAACTCGAAGGCGCAGATGTAGTACGCGAGGTGGGCGTACGGCGCGCCGGGCAGGTCAGACCAAGCGACCAGGACGTCGTGCGCGGTGAGGAGATCGACGGCGAGCAGGGAGCCGTCCGGCAGGTCGAGCCGCAGCGGCTCGTCGGACAGCTGCTCGGCGCGAGCCGCGGCCTCGGCCCATGCGTCGTCGTGGGAGCCATCGCCGTCGCGGCGCTGCGCCTGCACGAACCCGGACGCGATCTCGCAGGCTTCCGCACGCCGGCCGGTCGCGCGCCGCTGCACGCGCAGCTCGGCCGCGCGCAGCGCCAGGCGCGCGAGCAGGACGCCGGGCGTCGAGGGCTCTCGTCCGCTCTCGATCGCGGCCAGGCGCGCGCGCGAGCGCTCGCCTTCGGCACGCGCATCCGCCGGCGCGAGCGTGACTCCGTAGACGTGCTCGATCGGCTCGGCGACGCCTCCGCGCTCCCACAGCGTTTCCATCGCGGTTCCGAGGCGCTTCCATCTCTCGGCGCTCATGGTGTAGCCGTCCGCCCAGGTCGCGGCGAGGGACCGAGCCGCCGTGAGCGTCTCGATCTCGCGCGGGTCACTGATGCGGCGCAACACCTGCTCGACCGGGATTGTGCCCTCGGCGCGCTCCACCACGCCGCTGCGCACAAACCGCGCCTCGTGCGATCCGGGGCCGGGACGTGTGCGCACCTGCTTGACGTCGACGAGCTGCACGACGTCGAGCTGGCGCCGGTCGCGACCGGGGCGGTCGGCGGCGACGACGTAGTAGCCCGGCGTCTCGATCTCCTCGTGTTCCATGATCGTGACCTCCGTCGATTCCAGCATCGGGTTGGCGCCGGGCGCGACCGGGACATGGCTGCCGCACTCCAGGCAGCGCACCATGTCCGCGGGCACTGGCGCGCTGAACGGCGGCATGTCCTCGACGGGCCGCAGGACCGCGTCTCGTCTCGCCGGGTCGTTTGCGCCAGCGGCCGGCTGGGTCCAGGCGTGCGGGCACACGCCGGCGTAGCGCAGCGCGCCCGCGGCGTCGGCACGGCGGCACAGCTCGATGAGCGCGGCGTCGTTCTCGTCGAAGTCGTCGTCTTCGACCTCAAGCGGCGCGTCGATGAGCGTCCCGCAGTAGTCGCAGGTGCCGTCGTAGCCGCCGAGCACGTGCGCGCAGACCGGGCACACCATCAACGCGTCGCGGTTGAGGCGTGCGATCGGAGTCGGGTCCTGGGTGCGGTAGCCCGACTCGTCGCGGTCGAGCCTGCTCACGGCTGCAGTCCCGGCAGTTGCAGTACGTCCGACGCGGCCGCGGGGCCTGCGGTGGGCACCGACACGCCGGGCTCGGGTCGACGGCCGCCGGGCGCGAGGATCGTGCGGTGCGCCGCGATCCGCGCTGGCAGCTCGGGGAGCGCCTCGTACCAGCCGCTGTCGAGGAGCAGCCGCGCGCGGCGCATCGGGTCCCTCGTGACGTCGAGCTCGTGGTCGGCGTCGAGGCGGGCCGCGACGGCCGAGCGCAGGTCCAGTCCGCGCGCCATCGTCTCCAGCACGCCGCTGGCGAAGATCGCCGCGCTGTCGCTGCAGGGACCGTCCCACAGCGCGGGGTCCCACTGGCCGCGGGCGAACATCACCGCCGCGTAGTGAACGGGCAGCGCCCGCTCGACGACGATCTCCACGATCGCGCGCCACTCGGCGGAGCGGTGACGCTCGACCCAGAACGGGTCCAGGCGCCATTGGTTATGACGCGGAGGTGGGGACATGCCGACGAGTGCGCAGGCGACGTCGGGTCGAAGCTGCTGCCAGTGCCGGCTGCCGTCCGCGGGCGCGATCAGTTTCGCGCCGTCGTCGAGGCACGTCAGCACGGCCTCGGTCCTGCTGATGCGGACCAGCTCGCACAGCCGGCGGCGATCGGACCCCGACGGGTCCACGAGCCAGCCGAACTGCTCTTGCACGCCGACCGCGATCGTGAGCGGCACGAGCGGCGAGGGACGTCGCGCGCTCATCGCTCCTCGCTCTCCTGGTCGCGACCGACCATGCGAGCGATCGACTGGCGTGCATGCCACGCGCGCGCGCCGAAGGTGTCGGGGCGCCCGAACTGCGCGTCCAGCGCGCGCGCGAAGAACCACAGCATGTGCACGCGCGTCTGCGGCACGCTCCCACTGCGTGCCGCCTCCTCGAGCGCGGCCGCGGCCTTGGCGAGTGCATCGATCGCGCGCTCGACCTCCTCGCCTGCGCGAGTTGCGCACGCGAGCGGGACCACGGTGGGAGACGCGCTGGTGTCCGCGTCGATCTGGTCGACCATGCACGCGTCAGGCGTCGGGATGTCGCTCGGGTCGGAGACGGTGCGCGCCACGAAGCGCAGCACGCCCCAGGGGATGCAGCAGGTGGCGTGCGGTTGCGCGGCCTGCTCCAGCTGCGCAGCCCGCAAGAGCGCGCTCGCGGCGTCGCGTGCTTCGGTTCTCGCGGTGTCCAGCAGGTGCGCCAGCGCCGCGTCGGTGCGGGCAGGCGCGGCGGTGTCGTTCGATGGGGATGCCATCGTTGAACCTCCGAATGAGTAAGGCGGTGAGGGTGGCGGCGCGTGTCGCGTCGCAGTTCGCAGTCGGCGGCGGCTACTCCGCGGCCGGTGCGGGCTCAGTTGTCCCAGCCCCAGCGGGTCGTGGGCAGCGAGCACGCGCAAGTCGTCGCGCGTCATCGGCTCGGCGTCCGGGTCGATCAACACGGGGTTCACCGTGGCGAACGGCAGCTCGGGGTCGTAGCCGACGGGCAGCTCGTAGCCGCAGCCCTCGCCCTCGTAGCGGAACGCGACGGTCGCTGCCGGTGACCGGGTTGCGCGGGCGAAGTGCGGGCAGTGCTGGGCCATGAGCGCCGCGCACCGGGGGTGACATCCCGGTCCGCTCGTCTCGTCGTCGCTGCACTGGACCAGGCCCAGCACGATGATCTGTTGGAGTGAGTCGCCGCACACTTGGCAGAGGCGTCGTTCGTGCGCGGCCTTCGCACGCGCGCGGTCGAACTCGGCCCATTGCGGAGCCGCGTCACGTCTGCCGCGGGCGAGAATCCACGGGCGCGGGAGCGTGAACGTGCCGAGCTCGGTCTGGTAGGTACAGCGCGGGCGCGGCCAGCCGGGCGCGCAGCCGATCGCGTCGGCAAGACGCCTGTGAAGCGTCACGGCTCGGGCAACTCCGAGCAGGTGGCGCACACCTCGTTCTCCGGCTCGCCCGGGATCTCGGTGCGGCACTCTGAGCAGATGCCGTCGGCTTCGACCATGACGTGCAGGCCGCAGTCGAGGCAGCGCGCCCACCCCGAGAGCACGACCACGTCGTACGGCACCATCTCGCGGTGCGGTCGCAGGACCCCGACCCGTGTCTGCGGATCGTTCGCGGCGAGTGCCGACTGCGTCCGCGCGTGCGGGCAGGCTCGAGCTGGCGCACCCATGCCGATCCGCCCGCAGAAACCGTCACAGGCCGCTGGCGCCCCCAGCTCATCGGAGAGCACCTCCAAAGTGACCGTGTGGTCGGCGTCTCGCCAGAGTCTCCACGTCACGACGCGGCGGGTGAGGGCGAGCACGTCGCTGGCGAGGTCGGGCAACTGAAGGTGGAACGACTCCCCGGCGCGCGGCCCGGCGAGCGTCACGCAGTCGCGCCATCCGACCCCGGCGGCGACGATCCGTCGCGTATCGCCGTTGTAGATCGGGGCGTAGGTGTTCTCGACCCACCTGACGGTGGCGCCGACCGGAAAGAGCGCGCGAACGCGCTCGATCGTCCTCATGTCGAGGCTCCCTTCGGTTGAGTGGACGTAGGGGTGGCGCCGAAGCGCACGGTCCTGTCGGGCGCAGACGCCACACGCACGGCGACGCTGGCCATGCTGCGCTTCAGGGCGTGGTGCTGGCTTCGAGCAGGCGCCCGATCTCCGAGCGGCGCATCGGCTTGAAGCTCAGGTCGCGCTCGGGCGGCAAGCCCATGACGCGCAAGGCGGCGATGTCGTCCAACGACGTGTCGCCCCAGGAGAAGTTGCCCGGGCCGAGCACGCCCATGCCGGTCATCACGGTCTCCTCGCCGTAGCGCGTGACCGCGCCGATGTAGTAGGTCCACGACCCGGACGGCACGAACAGTTTCACGCGACACAGCGCGTCCGGGTCGTCTCCGAGCTGCTCGAGTGTGGGCAGGCGATCGGCGGCTCGCACGTAGCGGTAGGCAGAGCCCCTGAACCGACGGTCGGGCTGGGTGAAGGTGACCGGGTCGCCGCCAGCACCTCCGGGCGTCCTCGCGCTCACGCCGTACCTGCCGCGGCCGCGACCTTGTCGGTGGCCGGGTCCGCGGCGCCGCGCGAGAGGACCTCCAGCGTCACCGTCTCGTCTCTGCCGGGGGCGATCCGATAGGTGACCGAGCGGTCGCCGATCGCCAGCACATCGCGCGCCCGGGTCGGCAGGTTCATCCGAAAGCCGCGCTTGCCGGCATCTTGGCCGGTCAGGATTTCGCACTCGCGCCATCCGACGCCGCCGGCGGTCAGTCGGCGGGTGGTGCCATTGTGACGGGGGATGTAGGTGTTCTCGACGCACACGATGGTGGCGCCGACCGGGAGCAGCGCGCGCACGCGCTCGATGGTCTTCATGGTGAAGCTCCTTGTGTTGGCAGCATGGGTGGCGCCGGCCGCGGGGCCAGGCGGCGACGGGGCCTTCGGGTCAAGCGGGCGGCGCGTGCGGCGCCGGAACGCGGTCTACGATCCGGCGGGGATGGACGCAGGCATCGCAGGCATGTTCGTCGTCGTGGGTCTCGCCGCGACCGTGGCCGCCGTGCGCACGCGGCAGATGGACGCGCCGCGGGCCTCGACGCTGGCGGCCGTCGCCGCGGCGGTCGCGATGCTGGCATGGGTGCTGCTCGCGGCGCTGGGCGTGGACTCCGCGACGATCGTGTTCGTTGTCGGGCCGTTGCTGCTCGCCGTGCCGTTGCTGTTCCTCGTCGGCAAGTTCAGCGAGCGACGCCGCGCGTTCAGAGACTAGGGACGGCCGCGCGCCCCAGGGATCAGAAGGCATCGCGGTCGCGGCCGTCGTGGGCGCAGCCGATCTGCCCGCACTGCAAGCAGTAGTCGAGGTCGTCGATTGCTCGCAGGTCGTTGCGGAAGACGACGTGCTCGCGATCGTCCCCGACCATCACGACCCGGACGCGGTCGGCGTCGTCCACGGTCTCTCCTCTGTCTCGAGGTCGTACAGTTGGACCGGGCCGCGCACGTAGAGCGCTATCCCGGCGAAGTCCTCGTGCGCGTAGACGGCCACCGTCACTTGCCTCCGACGGCGTCGCGTTCCGTTGCTGCGAGTTGATCGCGCAGGCCCCGCTCGTCGGTGATCGTGAAGACCTCGCGGAACTCTGGCTCGTCCTCGTTGTAGACGTAGGGCTCGCCGGTGCGCAGCAGCGTGCGCACGATCTCCTCCGCCGCATCGTGCTCCTGCACGACGTGCTCGGCGAAGTCGGCGAAGGTCACGTACTCGCTGCCGCCGGGGTAGACGCGCAGCAGGCACGGAAGGTCGTTGTCCGCGTCGTCGAGCGGGGTCGCGCCGGCGTCGCCGATCATCTGGTTGCCGCGCTCGGCGAGGGCGTCAGTCGCCCACCTCGGGCTAAAGCCGGCAGGGACCGCGCCGCGGGCGAAGTCTTCGAGCACGAAGATCGTGCCGAAGACGAAGTCCGGGTGCGCGCGCACCCGCTCGAACAGGTCGAAGATGTCCTCGCGGGCCGGCAGCATGCGCGGGATCGTCGGGCGCCGCGATCGCCGGCGTGTGATGTTGGTGAGTGGCATGTTGTCGAGGCCTTTCCTTCGGTGGTCGGGTTGGGTGGCCGCTAGGCGGCGAGCAACGCCGTCTGGGTCGCGAGTGGGCGGTTGCTCCAGAGGACCTCGTGCACCCGGTCTGACGGGGCGCCGAGGCGGTTTGATGCCGAGCGCGCGACCGGGACGTCGAGCCGATCCCAGCCGTCGTAGAGCTCGTCGTAGAGGCCGGAGCCGTAGCCGGAGAGCAGGACCGTGCCGCGGCAGCCGCGCAGGGCCAGCGCGAGCATGGCGTGCTCTGCCGGGCTCGTCATGTCGTGGGCGTAGTCGCGCACACGGCGCCCCGTGCTGAGGCTGTCGCGTGTGGACCCGAGGTAGGGCGGGTCCACGTAGAAGACGGTCGTCGGCGAGTCGTAGGCGGCGAGCATCTGCAGCGCCGACCGGTTCTCGATGATTGCTGACCGAAGCCGCTCCGCGCACAGGTGCAATGCGTCGGCTCGTCGGCGCGCCGAGTCCGCCTTGGAACCGCCCTGGCGCAGCGAGGTCACCCACGATGAGCGGCCGGGGAAGGTGCCGTTGGCGTTGTAGCTCTGGGTTGCGCGTACGAAGAACCGACGAGCGCGCTCGAGGTCGTCGACGTCCTCCCGCAGATCGCAGGCGTGGTACTCGTCCCGTGCGTACGGGCTCAGTTGGCACGCGCGCTGCAACTCCTCGGGCTGCTCGCGCAGCACGCGGAAGAACGTCACGACGTTGCCGTCACGATCGTTGAGGACCTCGTGAGCGCAGGGCGCCTTCGCGAACAGCACCGCGGCGCTGCCGCAAAACGGCTCGACGTAGACGCGGTGGCCGGGCAGAAGGCCGGCGATCTGCGCGGCGAGACGGGCCTTGCCGCCGTAGTACGGAAACGCGGCACGCATGCGTGCCTATCTGGCCAGCGACGCGCCCTCGCCTATCGCAGGCGACCGGCGCTGTCCCCGCCACAGGCGCAGCCAGCGGCGCGCGCGGCCTGGGCTGGGGACAGCGGCGGCGCGCGTCGCGCGCGGCCGCGGCCGGTGCGCTTGGACGTACAGGGCGCCATCGAGCACGCGTGTTCTGATCCGCAGGCCCCGCCGGTGCGCGGCCTGGCTGATCGAGTCGCGTGCAACGGTGGCGACCGACGGGCAGTCGACGCCCAGCTCGAGCTTCCACACTCGTCCGTCGAGGTAGGGCGTGTACTTGCCTGGCTGCCGCGGGCGTGAGCCGCTGCGGGCAGGCATGTGCGCGACGACCTCAGCCATACGTCCAGCCGCCGCTGGCGAGGTCCGGACCGCCGCCTCGGCCGGCGCGCGCCCCGAGCAGCAGCTGGTGGTCACAGTCGTCATCGCCGGCCTCGATGTGGAAGCCGTGGGCGTTGGCCTCGGCTTCCTCGAAGACGAGCAGTTCCCCGGTCTCGCCAATGATCTGCACGGTCGTCATGTCAACCTCCAATTTGCGTGTAAGCGATAGGGGCGGTCTCGCGCGAGGCGTGACATCGAACGCCCTAGGTCGCGACCGAGTCCGGGATCCCCGGCGTAGCTCGGCGCGGCCTCACGGCAACGGCTCGGGCTGGCACGACGCCCACATGGCGCTCGCCGCGGTTGGTGGCGTGACGCCGGCAGCGGCGGCGTCTTCGGCGGTGAAGTACAGCTCGTTGTCCCAGTGCCCCATGCCAGGGACCGGCTCGTCGAGCCGCACCGCGCACAGCTGGTCCTCGCAGCTTGTGACCACGCCCACGCTGCCGGCGGGCACGTGGAAGTGGTCGTAGCGCTCGATCGGCTCGACGGTGCGCACGCGCTCGCCGACCGGACGCTGCGCGGGTCGCGCCTGCACCGAACCCGGCTCGGCGACGCTCGCGTACCTCGCGAGTGTGCGTGCGCGCGCGACATCACTCGACGGCAGCAGGCACAGGAACGCGACCGCGATGCCGTTCACGCGCGCGTGGACGATGTGCAGACCCGAGGCCGCTGACGCGACGTCGTCGGGCGGGGGGGTTTGCGGCTGGCCGATCG
>Ga0265326_10000565_pt1 | contig 13834 bp, 28 predicted proteins | sample 41424metaG_FD_192439 | JGI IMG/M metagenome (GOLD analysis project Ga0265326, IMG submission 192439) | Rhizosphere microbial communities from Carex aquatilis grown in University of Washington, Seatle, WA, United States - 4-14-24 metaG | ecosystem: Host-associated > Plants > Roots > Rhizosphere... | reverse complement strand
CAACAAGCGCGGAACGTCGGGCGCGAGCTTCCCACTGCGGCCGCCGTGGCTGCTCGTTGACGCGCCGATCACGCTCGGGTTGTTCCCATGAACGTCACCGCCGCCGGCATCGACCTTATCAAGCGGTTCGAGGGCTGCCGTCTCGTCGTTTACTACGATCCAGTTCGGTTGAGCACGGTGGGATTCGGCCACCGCACCTCACTGAAGGTCGGCCAGCGCATCACGCAGGCACAAGCGGACCAGTGGCTTGCCGATGACGTCGAGGACGTGGCGTGTCGCCTCCGTCCCCTGATCGACCCGCCGCTCTCCGACAATCAGTTTTCGGCGATCGCCTCTTTCGCGTTCAACTGTGGCGTCGGTGCGTTCGCCAAATCGACCATCCGCGACGCGATCAACGCGAAGCGCTTCGATGAGGTGCCGGCGCGGCTGATGCTGTGGACCAAGGCGAAGGGCAAGGAGCTGCCGGGGCTGGTCGCGCGGCGCAGGGCCGAAGGGGAGCTGTGGCAGTGCGCCTAAACCTCCCACCGCGCACGCTCCGCCACGACATCGTCGAGCAGCTGCACGACGCCTATGCGGAGCCGCGGTTGACCGACATTCGGGCGGCGCTCGCACTCCTCGCGAAGCACTACGACCTGCCCGCGCCGCGCGTCACGTGGCTGAAGGATCGCCAGCGACGCGACCGCTACGGCGACACGCGGCCGTGCGGCACGGTGGCGCTCATGCGGCCGGTGCAGTGGCGTCGGCAGCGCAAGCCGGGCGCGCTGGTGGATGAGCGTTCATGGGTCACGACCGCGTTGCACGAAGCCTACCACTACCTTTGGTGGGTGCAGGACGAACGCAAAGCCGACGCGTTTGCGGCGGCAATGGTGGAGGGGTTGTGAGGGAAGCGGACGCATGGCTCGAACGCCTGCTGGAGCTGACCACCAGTCTCGGCGACGGCGAAATGGAAGTGCTTTGCCAGGTCGCTGAGGGGCTCGTGGCTGGACAGAAGCAATACGGCGGTCTGAACCCCGACGACCCGTCGCGCGACTGGCTGCAGGAGTGCGCCGAAGAGTGTCGCGACGGGCTCAACTATCTCGGGGCGCAACTCATCCGCGTGAACCGTATGCGCGCGAAGCGGGAGGGGTGATGGCGGATTTCTGCAACTTCCCCGGCTGCGACCAGCCGACGGCGCGCGATAGTCGGCGAGGGGACGGGCGGCGCGGGCGATGCGGGAAGCATAGCCACGGACAGGTGGCGCCGCCGCAGTTCAGCGTGCCCGACATCCCCGACGAGGTGGCGCCCATCGGGGAACTCAGGGAACGTCGGACACGGGAGTGGCAGCGGCGTTCCCGCGCCTTCGATGCGCAGCGCTGCCTCGATGTGCAGCTGCATGTCGATGGGCCGATCGGGCTTGCGATCCTAGGCGACCTGCACGTCGATGACCCCGGCTGCAACTGGCCGCTCCTCGAGCGGCACACACGGCTCATCGTGGAAACGGAAGGGCTCTACGGCGGCGCGGTCGGTGACCTACAGAACGCCTGGGTCGGGCGTCTCGCACGGCTCTACGGCAATCAGTCGACCTCCGCGCGCGAAGCGTGGTCGCTGGTCGAATGGTGGGTGCAGGAACTCGCCGACAAGCTCGTGTTCATCTCCAGCGGAAACCACGACGCGTGGGCCAGGAACGTCAACGGCCTCGACCCGGTGCAGTGGATCGCCTCGCAGCAGGGCACGCACTACGGCATGAACGGCGCGCGGCTGCGCATGAACCTGCCGAGCGGCGAGTCGTTCACCATCAACTGCCGCCACGACTTCACTGGGCGCAGCCAGTACAACCCGGCACACGGCGTGGTGAAGGCGGCACTGTTCGGGACCCGCGATGATTTACTCCTCGCGGGTCATACCCACCAGAGCGGATATTCGCCCATCAAATGCCCGACCACGGGCAGGGTGAGTCACGCGCTGCGCCTCGCATCCTACAAGGTCATCGACGAGTACGCGCTTGAGCGCGGCTTCCCCGACGCGAACATCAGCGAGGCGGTGGTCTGCATCTACGACCCGACCACGCCGGACCCGCGCCACCGGCTGCATATCGACTTCAACGTCGAGCGCGGCGCATGGATGCTCACCAAGCTGCGCGAGAAGTGGAAGCGATCGCCGAAGGGGAAGCGTGCCGCATGACCCCCCTCGTCCTCTCGCTCATCCAGCTCGGTCTCCCGCCGACCATCGAGCTCATCTCCACGCTCGGCTCACTGGTCGCCGCACTCATCCGCCGCAACATCAGTCCGCCGTGGGCCGTCGGCGTCGCGGTGCAGATCCTGCAGCAGGAAGCCGCGAACAACCCCTACGACACGGGACTGGAGCATCAGGAACGATGCAAGGCGGCGATCCGGCAGCAGCTCAGCAACAGCGGGACGCCGGGGACCGAGCAAGACGTGCAGCAGTTGTACGACCTGGCACTGCAAAGAATCCGGTACGACTTGGGGATACAGACAACCGTCGGGCAACCGACACCAACCAACAACGCGGAGGCGGATGATGTGGATGCAAAGAGGGATGTGTATCGTCGCAGTTAGTGTGCTGCTGGCCGGCTGCTCGACCCAGCAGCAACCCGCGCCCAATCGCGATCAGCAGATCGTAGCCGGCGCGCAACTGCTCGGGGCCGGCTGCGTCGTGCTGGCGCAGGAGCTGAACGCGGCCGAACTCAGCGAGGCGCGTGTCGCCAACGCGGCAGCCTTGGCGGTGCTGAGTCAGCCCGCGCCGGATCTCGCGACGCTCAAGGCCGCGTTCGATGCGTCGCCGCTCCCGCCCAAATACTCATTGCTGGTTGCGATTCTCGTGCAGCAGCTGAAGGTGCAGTACGGCGACCAGTTGCCGGCGGATTCGGTGGCCGTGCAGGCAGCGGATGCGTTCCTGACGACGTGTCAGACGGCGTTGGGCGAGACGGCGATGCTTGACGTGTTGCGGAGCGTTGAAGAGACGGTGTAGCGGGCTTTGCCCACCAAGTCGCCCTTGCCCATAAAGGCGGGCGGCTGCCCATAAAGTCGCTGCGAGAAATTCCTACGAGAAATTTCCATTAGGAATTCCCGGCGCGCGGCATGCACCGCCGCGCGCCGAATATCACACCAGGCCATGCATGCCCAAACGCGGACATCGCGTCGGACTTCAGACGCTGAAATCCGACAGTATGAAACCAACCCGCGTGATGACGCTCTCTGTTCATCGCGCGCGCCGTTGCTGAACGAGGCCGTCGGCAACAAAGTTCACCGTCTGAACTGTCCACTACGGCAACGCCCAACGCTGGCCGGTGCTAGGGGTTGACATCAGGGGGACAGGGGGACAGATTGTGGGCACTACTAAATGGGTCGGGATTCTCGGCCGGCGCTGGGCCCCTGAAAGGGGGCCCTTCGCTTCTTGTGTCGCGGCGGATAGGCCCATCCCCGCAGTCGGTATATCTCCTTGTAGAAGTCTAGCGGGAACGTCTTGATGTATGGCCTCAACTCATTGGCGATGAATTCTTCGAGGATCTTGGCGAGCGCATCTTTTGCGCGATCGCGCTGATAGCCAGTCGCCTCGTCGACCAGTGCAATGATTCCGACTCGTGCGAATCCGCGAACAAGGATCTCGCTGCGTTCGCCGATGTGCTCCTGCTGTCTCTGGAGAGCGCCGGCCTTTCTCGCCGCTAAGACGGTATCGCAGATGTCCGCCAGGATGGTCGCCGGATACCCATAGGCGACGCCGCCGCCGCCGGAATGCTTGAATTTGATCGGGTTGCCGATCAGCAGCATTAACTCCTCGGAAACAAAGGAAGAAACGGACTTTCCGCTCAAAAAACGGCTCAGTCGATCGGCACCACCCGCGGCCGACCCGGACTTCATCCCTAGGCTGCTGATAACGCCGCGCTGAGAGAGCACCCTGGTCTCGTCTTCTAGGACGTAACAGGGGATTTCGATGTCACCAATTCGCAATGGATGGTCCGGCGATCCGTGCGTGGCGGTTCGGATTGGCCCACTCCATCGCGATGTGGCCGCCTTGCGGGCAATCGCGGTCCGCTCTTCGGCTGAAAGGGATTCCGCGCGCGCAAAGCCCCCGACCGCCTTCGCCGGGTCCTTCTCAAAGAAGCTGGAGAACCACGTTCACGCCGTCGCGCTGTTCTTCACGTTCTACAACTTCTGCCGCGTCCACCAGACGCTGCGCGTCACGCCTGCGATGGAAGCGGGCATCGCGGATCACGTGTGGACGGTGGAAGAGTTGATTGGACTGGTGCAGGAAGAGGATGTGGTCATCCTCAAGTAACGCCAACGCTCTTGGCCCGCTTGATAAGAGCCTTCACGATGGGTTCGGCGCCTAGCACTGCAAGGATTGCGACGATCGCCCAGAGCAGCGATCCGGCGATGTCGTTCTTGTCGTGCACGGCCTGAGTCAGTAGCCACAGCAACCACACAACGGGCACGAGTACCGCGCCGACCGTCAACGCGTGTCGATATGTCTCGTTGCGGGCCGGCACGGCATGTTCAAGCTTCTTCATGTCCACCAGTGCGCCGGCCGTCTCTCGGGTCATTTCAACGACCCTGTGGTCCACGGTGTAGACCTGAACGCTGCCCGCCCGAATTCCTGTGAGGTCAATGCTTCCTGTGGCATGCTGCGCGTGCTGGTTGGGCGCCTGGTCAACCATTCGCACCCCGCAGAATCGGCAACCAGCTGAATGCCAGAATGTAGCTGCAGCGGTCGCATGCCATAAGTGCGACCGGCGCAACGTGTCCGCCCGGATGGATCTTCGCCGGCGCGTTGAAGTCGTACGCGGCTAGTCCCACCAGCGGCGCCTGATCGGGGAGAAAACCCCAGGAGTCGTTGCCGCAGATCGGGCAGACCGGAACCTTGACCCCAAGTCGCACCAAGTGCTCCTTGAAGATTTCCAGAACTGGCCTTTCCGGCTTGTTCGAATCGTCCGACACGTCGGGGTCGGTTATAGTGCGCAGCTGGGTACGTCAACGAACACCGTTCCACTTCAAAAGCCCCCACTACCAGGATTTGGCGTGTTGCGCGGCAAAGTTCCCTCATCTCATTTGTCGGGCTGTATCGACGCAGTTCATGGCTTCCGATCTCATCGCCCTGTTCGAGCTAACCACCGATGGCGAGGATGTGAAAATCGTCGAAGAGCGTCACTATCGGTTGGTATCGGCGGACCAAATTTCCGCGGAAGACCTCATCGCCTATGGCCGTCGCGAGCCGTTGCCTAAGCGAACCTAACTTTTCGGCGGCGTCGTCCGCCCGCCGCGAAGAACTCTAAGCTGCACCGGCTTGCGCCCCTCGGCGATGCCCTCGTTCTTGTTGAACTGGTAGCGGCGCGGCTTGAGCGGAATCGTCGGAACCGGTGCCGGCGTCGGCGCCGACAGCGCGGCGTCGGGGATCTTCACGTTCATCAGCTTGGACGCGGTGCGTCGGGGTTCGAGGTCGGAGAGGCGGAGGTTTGCGCGCATGGTGGGGCTCCTGGTTGGTTGGTGATGTGGGCGCGCACCATGCCGCGCCCTGCCGATCCGAACCGAACCTAACCTAACCACGACTGCGTTACCTCTCGTTGCATCGCGGCGCCTTGCCTTGCCGTCGCGCGCCTCGCCAGTCCGCGCCATACCCAACCGTGCCTAGCCTGCGATGCCCAACCACGCCTTGCACGACCGCTGCACGCCGGACCATTGCACGCCTGCCGCGCCTCTCCACTCCGGTCCTTGCCGTGCCATGCCGAAGCGTGCCCAGCCACGTCTGCCTGCCGTGCCTCACCTCGCCACCTCACGCCGTGCCTGGCCGCGTCATGTCGTCCGGGCCTTGCCATGCCTGCGATGCCACCCCGATCCGGACCCGGCCGAGACGGGCCGCTCCATGCCCTACCTAACGCCGCCCGCCTTACGTCCCTGTCGCAGCCAACTCTTCATCGAGCAATGCATCGACCGCGACCAACACCTGCGCCAACTCCTGCAAGTGTCGATAGCGCACACGAAAGCCGTTCAGCTCGCGCTTGGCGAGATCGAGCTGTGCGGCGCGAAACGTCTCGTCGCGTAGAATTGAACCCGTGCGTCGATAGCCACCACCGTTGATGCGATCAATGGGGCTCGACAGAAACCCGCGCGTCTCGGACGGTTCGACCGTCACGTCAATTTGCTTCGGGTCGGGCTGTACCTTGATGACGTAGATGCGCAGCACCTGGCGCGCTTCTTCAATGCGCCAGCGTTCCGCGGCCTCGCCGTCGTCCCATGTGAAGTATGAATGCAGCGCCGTACGCGGGTTGCGAGCGAACTCCACAACCTCCGCCGCCCGCACCACGCCGCTCTTGCTGTCGCAGAGCCGATCAACTTCGGCTTGCGCTTCCGCGCCGAGCTTTCGCATGTCAGTCCTCCTGGTTGATGATCTCGAACAGTCCCCAGCCCACGCCGGCGCTGTCCTTGGAATCGGGACGCCCCTCGCAGATGCCGACCTGCATGCCGACGCGCGCCATCAGGTTGACGACATCGGAGGCGGTGAACTGGTCGGCGTCGTACTTGATCTTGACGACCATCTCCCAGCCTTGATCGAACATTGCGCGGGCGCGGATGTCGACGACGCCGGAATCGTTGCGCACCAAGTGTTCGCAGTAATGCGGCTTGCCCTTGGTGATCTTGACCAGCGGCACGCCGTCGACCTTGTCAAAGCCGTCCGCCTCGACGAACACCGACAGCTTGGCGCGGGTCATCTGGAAGCCGACCGTGCGGCACGCGGAAATCATCGCCGAGCGAAACGCCCCGGCATGGACGCCATCCCAGCCGTCCGTTGAGACGTGCCGCGCGCCTTCGTAGTTTGCGGCGAAGTCTTTCGGCTCGCGCTTCTTGCCCTTCTTCGCGACGCTGCCCGCTTCCTGCGCCGCCTTCATCTGCTGCAACGCCTTGTGCGACATGCGGTTCACGACCAGCGGCGCTGTGCCGCGAATCGTCAGCGGTAGCGTCACGATGTTCGGTGGCGTGATTGTGACCGTTGTCGCTTGCCGTCTGCTGGCGCCGCCGCCGCTGGATTCTGCGACTTCTTTCGCTTGAAGTGTAGTTGCCATGTTACCTCCCGTTGTTGGTTGAAGTTATGTGTGCGTTACCTCGCCCGGCCTGACCTGGCCCCACCTATCCTCGCCTTGCCTGCGCCACCTGGCCACGCCGCGCCATTCCTGACCTGACCTTACCCAACCGCTCCCGCGTCACCACGCCACACCAAGCCTCGCCACGCCGCGCCAAACCATGCCTGACCTTGCGCAGCCTGCGTTGCCAGATTTCAACATCGGTCATTGCACTTCATTCCCCCCGCACACGGAGCCGACCGCATTGCCGACTCCGCCGGACACTCCATTGTTGGTCCGGGACCAGGGATCGGTGCGGGGAAGGGTCTCAATTCAACCCGTTCGGGCAGAACAGCGGCAGCTGCTCGTGCCGGAACGCGCGCAGCGCCCGCATTTCCATCGCCGCCTCGCCGTGGCGTTCGGCGACATCGACGAATCCGTTTAGCTCCCAGTCGTGTGGCCGGATCTTCAGCTTGGGCCGGCCGATGTCATCGAACTTTGGAGCGCCGTGCTTGTCGGTAGCGATCAGCAGGTGCGCAAGCTCGTGATCGAGCAGTGCGCGCTTCGACGCGTCCGGCAACCGCGCCCATACGAAGCGGTCAATGGTCAGCTTGGCATCAGCAACACCACGCGTCCGGTCGGCAAGAGACGTGATCTGAATCTGCGCCGCGACCGGGAAGCCGCGATGCTTTAGTGCGGGCATCTCTTCGCCGTCCTTGTTCTCCGACGACACGAACAGTCCGCCAATCGTTACGCCATGCGATTGCAGGCTTGGGTGATGTTGACCGCGCACCGCCTCAATCAGCTCGCGAGTGTTCGCGTCGGCAATCTCGTATGTCTTAGGCATCCTCAACCCCTCTCCCAGTTCACTTTTTTCGACCTCGGTATGCGGCGCGAAAATGAGAACTACGGCTCGTCCCGCAACCCTTCTTCCACGAGCCGCCGCAGCAGCGCATGCACACCGACGCCTTCGCGTGCCGCTCGCCTTCGCGCCTTGCTGAGCAGCCACAGCGGCAGGCGCAGGGTGACATCGGGGGCGCCCTGCTGGGTGGCTTGATCCCAGCGGGCTGCTTCACCGGCGGGGCCGCCCACGGCGCAACCGTCGATCTGTCGAGATGGGGCCGGTGATGTCATGCGGCCTTCGCGTGCGCCGGTTTCAGCACACCCGCCTTGACCGCGAGTGCATGCGTAACGTCCACGTCGCCCAAGCAGTACGTCGCGAGCCCAACGCCATCTCTCGACGCGACCAGATCCGCGACCGACGAACCGTCGCCGTGCGTCTTCGGCGAACCAACGCCGAGCCCCAATCCGTAGACGGCGAGCGGGTACGCGTTGAACCGACTCCCGAACGACAGCACGTTCATCACGTCGATGTGCGGCGAATCGTCCCACGGCTTCTGCTTCGCGGCACGGACCAGGATCGGCGCCGGCATGAGTCCGTGTCGCATCGCCCTGAGCAGCAGCAGCGGCACATCGAACGACGATCCGTTGAATGAAACGATGATGTTGTAGAACGTCATCAACCCGTGCACGTGCGCGACCAGATCCGTCTCGCCGTCGCAGCCGACTGGTTCGGCGCCGATGTCGAGCGCGGACCCGATGTCGACGAGCGAGCGGTCGTAGGCAACGCGCCGCACGCCAGTGTCTGGGTTCAGCATTCCGACCAGGACGACGCGGGCGAGCGCGGGGCAGGTCGCCGCATACTTCGCAACGTCCATCTCGCGACGTACGGCATATTTGGTCACGGTCAGTAGGTCAGGATTCGACAGCTCGGAGAGGGCGCCGACGGTCTCGCAGTCGAAGATGAGGGTGGCCATGTCGTCTCGTATTCTCGCACCAGCGTTGCTCCGCGGAGCCGGTGCGGTAGCCCGTCCGCTCGGGCGGGGTTGCTACAGCGTCGCTTCGCGGCCGTCGTCGAGCGCGTCGGGCTCGGCCGGATCGGTCGCTGCGGCCAACGTCGCGCGCCTTGCCTTGAAGGCGGACCGCAGCGTCTGCACTTCGCTCGCCGTTACCTTCCGCGCATCCTCGGCGGCCTTGATCTTCGGTCCGATGGCGAGCAGCGCGTCTTCATCTGCGGCGCGCGCGATCTCGCCCGCCAATTCCGCCAAGTGCGGCTTAACCGTCCCCTCGGCCCACTTCGCCAACGCCTCGCCGATGTCTTCGTTGAGCGCCTGTCGCTGTGCAAAGAGCTGCCGGAATTGTTCGGGCAGCTTCAGCATTTGCTTCTCGCCCTGCTCGGTCGGGCTCCATTCCGGGACGCCATCGACGCCCGGCGGCAGAAGCATGTTGACGGTCATTTCGTAGATGAATTCCTCGCCCGCAATCGGCATCCAGCCGAGCGGCTGCGGCTCTTTGCCGGGAACGATCTTCAACTTCTCTTTGGCGCGGAAGCAGAAGATTGACGTAACGGGCAGCTGCAGGATGGTGTTGATCATCCGACGCCGCTCCTGCTTCGGCTTCGACCAGGCGAGCATCTTGACCCGCTCGGCCTTCTTGTAGTCGTCGCCGGCCATCCGCTTAACCTCGGCTTCGTGCATCTCGAGCACGCCGCCTGGCCCCTCGTGTTCGTGTGACATGCTGTCGACAATAACGACGCCGGCGCCCTTCCGCGTGCAGTGTTCGATCGCCGCCAGGTAGTCGAGCGGCGAGAATGGCGCACCAAACGGCACGTGTCGGAAGTTGAAGCGATCGGCATAGTGCAGACCGCGACGCGACTCGGTATCGATCATAAAGATTTCGCCGCCGCTGACGCGCTGAATGCCGGTCGCCAGACGCAGCGCGCTCATGGTCTTGCCGCCGCCGCTGGGGCCGGTGAGTCCGAGGAGCAAGGGGACGCGCTCGCGAGTCGCGGGGGCGTCGGTGAACGTACGTTGGGCCATCATCTCTCCTCTCGATGGTCAGGAAGCGGCCAGCTCGGCCGCGAAGTCCGCGTTGTCGAAGTCGGTCAGCGCCCACGGCGGCGCCTCAATCTCGATGATGTCGTTGACGTAGCCGGGCCAGTCGTTGGCGGTGAGGCAGCGCGCCCACAGATCAATCGCCCGGTTCCATTTCCGCTCGCCGAGTTCGCGCAGTGTCCCTGATCGCCGCACCGGCGTGACCGTCACGGCAGGGTCGAGCTCGGTGAACAGGAACACGAAGTCGACGCGGCCGGCGCGCTCGGGCTCAATCCGCTCGACGCCGCGGACGTACGCCGCCGCCTGCAGGTCGTAGCCATAGCCTGGGATATGGCGCTGAATCGCTGCCGGGTGCGCCGAGCGGCACGACTTCAGGTCGTAGATGGTGCCCATGCGGTCGACCGGCAACCAGTGATCCAGCATCGCGCGGCACTGCACTTCGGTCCCGTCGGTCGCGGTCTCGGCCCACAGCGCACAGACTTCGCTTCGTCCGGTTAGCTCGATGCCATACGCGGCGAGCTGCCGATTGATTTCGACGGTCGCCTCTTGCGCGTCTTCCAGGTCGGCGATGAGGCACGGGATCTTGCCGGCGGTGTAGGCGTCGTCGCGCTGTTGCTGCGCGAGCTTCGTGCGCCAGTCCGCCGCATCGACGGCAACAATCTCTGCGCCTTCGCCGAGCACGAGCTTGTGAATCAGCGAACCGCGGTCGAACGTCTTGGTCTGCACCTTACGCACGCCGCCGAGCTTCGGGTGCGCAAGCCAGCCGTGTCGCGGCGAGCGTGAGACGATCAGGTTTCCTATGCTGCTCGACAGAGACGGGCCGCCCTCGTGTGGATCGGCGTGGTAGAGCGCGGCCGGGTAGGTGGTGAACGCGGTTGTCATGCCGCCCGCTCCCCCCTCACCCCCATCCACTCCGTCACAATCTCGGCGCGAATGGTCCGTGTCGGATACGCCGAGCGCATCACGTCGACCAAAAACGCCGCGGCGAATCGCTCCGCCTGCTCCATGCTCGGGTCGTAGCCGGCGTGCACCAGGACGACTTGCGCCAGCTCGCGCAGCGGCGTGGTCAGCGGCAGGTCGCTCGCGAGCTCGCGGACCTCACTGCCGGCGCCGGTGATCTGCGTGACGACGTAGGCGCCGGCGATGCGGGAGAGGGCGTAGGCGGTCATGGGGTGGCGCCCAATGCCCGAGGAGCGATGGCGAAATCGGGCAACGTAGTACTGAGCGCGTAACGTCCCGGAGCGTGATGACAGTTGAGGGTTTCTACTTCCACGAACGCGGCGGGCTGGGTCGGCGCCGTCCACCATCCCAACTTCCAGCGACGCACAACCTCCGCTTTCTTGAAGCTCCAGCATTCGGCCGCGCCTTCGCCGTTGTAGAAGTTGTCGCGACAGCCATCGCACAGCGACTTACTCTTGGGGGCCGTAGGCATCCTACTTCCCCTCCTCGCGCTGCGCGTCGCGGGCCAGGAGCATGGCGTCGGCGAACCGATACGCGCATGCCGCGAATTCGGCCGGCGGGCCGCCCATGTTCGGGTCCGCCGGCAATTCGACGGTTGCCGTGATTCGGAGCACGGTTCCGATAGGGAAATCCCCAGCGAACGCCTTGAAGCCGGGGCCGTAGACGAAGCCGCTGCGCGGTAAGCCCGGCTCGCCCCAGAAGCATTTATCTTTAATCAGCGACATCGATCCCGGCTGATTGACCAGCTCCGTCGTGATCGTGCGCCGCTCGGGCGACAGCACCTCACTGGGCCTCGCGTGCTTGAGGCACTTGTACGACTTGTGCGACTTGGAGTCCTCCCGCTGCTCCGTGCGATTGTCATACACCCGCATGGAGACTTCACGGCATCCCGGCTCCGTGCATTGAACGATTGCCGTGGGCCTTGGGCGCGGCATCAGCGCACCTCAGCCATCGGCTCGGCGCGCACAACCATTGCGCCGCCGCACGTGTCGCAGTCTTCGGCTTCGTCTTCGTCGCCGTCGCACACCGGGCATTCGACGCCACGCGCCGGGCAGTGCTTACACGCCCAATCGGTCACGACATCCGGTTGTGGATCTTCGAGCCAGTGGTGTTCGAAGTCTTCACAGGTCGTGCAGCGGCGACAGGTGCGCGCTGCCATCGCTCGCCGTCGCGCTAGGACCGCGGTGACCAGCGCATTGTATGACTCGCGCGAGCATAGGTGCTTACCATCGGCGTGTTGCGATTCGACGAACGCGGTTGCGGCATTAAGCACCGCACACGTGGGGCAGCTCAGATCCTCACCCATCCTACTTCCCCTCCTCGCGCTGCGCGTCGCGCGCGGACTCGATACGCTCAAGCTCGAAGCGCACACGAAACCCGCACTCGAACACGACATCCCCGAATTGAAATACCGTCATGGCGGTTGGGTCCTTGATGAGATCGCGGAGGACGCCGGGGTGAAGGCCGGTCGCCTTCGCCACCTTCGCCCGCCCGCCGGCACTATCGACCGCCACCTGCAGCATGGCGCTCGCGACCATCACCGTGCGCTCGGGACCGTCGGGCATTGATGGACGCCGTTTGCGAGCCATCTACGCCGCCTCCCCACGCATCGCGTCCGCGACATCGGCGACCAGCTGCAGCCGTCGCCTGATCGACCGAATGACATTCGCGTGTCGCTTCGCTGCCGTCGCGCAGCCGCGCCACAGCTGATCGCCCCAGGCCGGCGCGTGCAGCGTGCGAGCGTGCGCCGCCAACTCGCCAAGCGTATCGAACGCCTCGACGGCGTGTTCGCGCTGACACGCACGGCAGACATACGGCGTCGGGCACTTGTCGCCGCTGTCGAGCAGCTCGTGCGCCTGATCGAGCAGCATCGCGATGGCTTGTTGCTGGCGCGCGGGGGCGAATGGAGTGCGCTTTGCGAGCTGCGCTGCGCTGGTCAGGATGTAGTCGGTGAGCAAGTTAGCCTCCGATGTGCAGCACCGGCGCCCAGCAGCAGAGCGCGGCGCCGAGTAGGATTGCGGTGACGGTGAGGAGGTCGACGGCCCTCACGACTTCACCTTTGCGGCCGGCTTCGGCGCGGGAATCAGTTTCTGCAGGGCGGGATTGTTCTCGATGAATCGGAGAACGCATGCTTCAAGCTCGCCGGACGAAGCCGCGCTCAGCGTTATGGTCGTTCGCGTCGGCGCCACGTCGATCCGATTGATGCTACAGATCAGATCCGCAAGCTGTAGATCATTGACGCGCTGACTGTAGATTTCCGTCTCGGGCTCGCTGTTGCCGTACGGCGAATTCACCGCGAGCTTCGTGACCGTTATGACGTAGGGCATCCTATCCCTCTCCCCCAAGCTCCCGCGCATCGACTTCATCGAAACACGGGCAGTCGTCTGTGTTCGTATTGGTCCGTTCGCACACCGCCTCTTGCTCCAACGCCTCACGGCCAGCGGCACTGAGTTCGAGCCCGTGTGCGCCGGTACGCAGGAGGCCGCGAAGGAGCAGGTTCGCGCGCTGTGCCCCGGTCGGCGCGTTGGTGAAATCGGGGTTGCTGCGGTCGCGGAACCAACGCAGCGCGGTCAAGTCGGTCATGGAAATCACCATGACCGCCGCTCCATCTCGTCGCCGGTGACGAGGATGTTGACGTAGAGCACTCGCGCCGGTCGTCTGCGTTGTTCGTCTGCGCACTCGTTGCAGAGGCCGTCGTCCTGGTAGCAATCAGGACAGATGCGCGCCGTACAGTTGTCGCCGGCACAACTCGCTAGGATTTGGTGGTCGTGGTGGCAGGAGAAGCAGGGGATCATTGCGCCTCCGCGAGGATAGAGCGGATGCGGGCGACGACGTGGGCGGGGGTTATTGGGCGTCTCGCATAATGCATAGGATCGAACGGCCCCCAAACCCCGAAGAATTCATCCAGCGACGAAGAAGTGTAGTGGTG
>Ga0265326_10000562_pt1 | contig 13848 bp, 10 predicted proteins | sample 41424metaG_FD_192439 | JGI IMG/M metagenome (GOLD analysis project Ga0265326, IMG submission 192439) | Rhizosphere microbial communities from Carex aquatilis grown in University of Washington, Seatle, WA, United States - 4-14-24 metaG | ecosystem: Host-associated > Plants > Roots > Rhizosphere... | reverse complement strand
ATTATGAGAAGGGCATTATTGAACGAAAAAATTTGATGCTTGCGGCGACGGAATATCTCCGGGCGATACGTCTCGAGTTTCCGCGCGCGCCTGCGCTGCTGTGGAATGTTTTTCAAGATAAAAAATTCGTCCAGCAAATGCATTCGCTTGTCCTGAAAGACAACGCTGATGCCGAGTTTGTGTGCGCGGGATTGATCTCGGTCGGTTTCGACACGGAGTTTCCCCCGGAAGAGTCGTTTGCTCTTCTGCGCAAGGCATCGGCGCAGCATCACGTCCAGGCCATGATCGAAGAGGGTCTCTGCTATTTTTCAGGGAGAGGGGTTGAGAAGAACAAGGAAAAGGCGGTAGAGCTTTGGACCGAAGCTGCGGCGCTGGGAAGCCGTGAAGCGGAGATACGGCTCGCGGCGACAAACGTCATCGCAGATCTTCACCTGCGGGACTACTCCGCGTCGATTGCCGGCCTTGACTCCGCCGCCCATAAAGGATCGCTCGTGGCCGAAGTTGCGCTGGCGTATTGTTACGAAACCGGAACTGGCGTGGGCGAAAGCAAGCCTGAAGCAGTGCGGCGGTACCGCGAAAGCGCATACAGGGGAAGTCAAATTGCGTACTATGCTCTGAAGAAAATGTACGATGAGCTTCGCCCCGACTCGGTGCAATACCGGATAAAAGACGAATAGTTGTTCAGGGCATTCGGCCTGCAATTTGCGCGTAAGATACAATTTTGTAGATTGAGACATGCGAAAAGCTGCCTCTCGCCAAGCTGCGAAGGCGCAAAGAAGTTGGTTTAAAATTTCTTTGCGACTCTGCGTCTTTGCGTGAAAGATTTTTAGAAAAAGCTGCATAAGCCTAACAATAATACGGAGAAGTCATGCCAGACCAAATTCTTGTCGGACTCATCATGGGCTCTAAATCGGATTGGGAGACGCTTCAGCATTGCGGGGCGATGCTCGACCAGCTGAAGATTTCATACGAAGCGCGCGTTCTTTCGGCCCATCGCACGCCCGATCTGCTGTTCGACTACGTCTCCAAAGCGGAATCGCGCGGCCTCGAGGTGATCATTGCAGGCGCCGGCGGCGCAGCGCATCTGGCGGGAGTTGCAGCGGCAAAGACATTGCTCCCCGTGCTTGGCGTTCCGATGGAGTCGAAATCGCTGAACGGAATCGATTCGCTTCTTTCGATGGTGCAAATGCCCGCAGGAATCCCCGTAGGGACGTTGGCAATCGGAAAAGCAGGTGCGATCAACGCCGCCTTGTTCGCGGCGGCAATGATGGCAGGAAAACATCCGGAATTCCGAGAGGCGATCAAGAAATACCGCGAACAGCAAGTGAAGACGGCCCTCGAACACCCGGATCCGCGGCAATAAAATTTTGGATCGCTTCTTATGGTTTGGGATGACCTACTGAGTGGGCCAGCAAGATCCTCTGGTCCGAAGTCAGCTTGAGTTTCGACATCAAAGGATCGCGATTGACCGTAGCGCGGGCTCCGGTGACCAATCCCTCAGACGTGCAAAACAAATACGTATTTTGCGAGATATAACCGCAATCGATATACGCCATCCTCATTTTCCCTTCCTCTGAATTATCTCCTCTTTTCGACAAATCGGCGACAAAGATCAACTGAACGGGCGCATCGGCAAATCGTTGATCCGAAGCCTGATTGCGAAGGTCCTCAGCTGAAACCGAAACGAGCTTATTGTTTAGAGCATCATAGAGATATGCCCCGTTTTTTAGGAGGACGTAAATATCGACCTCCTGCTTGTTGTTGGCGGAAGGTGCCGTTCTCCTGCCGTCGGGGCGATTGACGCCGAACGAAGCCCACAGAAGGCTGGAGAGCTGCTGCATTGAAATGTCTGTTGTGTCAAAAGAGCGGACGGTCACCCGTTTTGCCAATGCCTCCATAAGCGGCATGCCTCCGGTCTTCAGCGGTGCAGGAAGTTCAAGTGTTTGGCCGGCCAGCAGGGAGGCGGTGAAGAGCGAGATGAATAGAATTCGTAAGGTTTTCATATTTACTCCAGGTCATAGATAAGAAGAAATTAGAAACTATCTCAAAAACGCTTATTCATGTCTTTCTCAAGGCACACTGAGAGATCATTGTCATTCTGAACCATCGACGAGTCGTCTATCTACGATTCTACCAATCGTAGATTCGTTGAACGACCCTACGGGTCATAGACCCGGAGGGAGTCGTCGACCGTCGTTTTTTAGACGGGGTGAATGCCGAAGGCATCTCCCAAAGGGATCGCTTCGCGACCTTCGGGAGAATCCATGACAATGACGCACCTTGACTCTCCAGGGCTTTCGTGTCATGGATGCTTCGCGGAGTCTACCCCGCTGAAACGCGGGGCTCAGCATGACATTTACGGCTGCTTTCTCTATAGGAACCATTTTTGAGATGCTTTTGATTGAGCGGCAAAAACGCTCAAACTTATATTCATCCTATTTTACAACGACATCATCCACAAATTTTCCGATCTGCATAACCGCCGATTGCAGATCGCGGAGCGGTTTGCCGGCGACGGTGCAATTCTCGAACGATACCGACTGTATCCGATGAGTTTCATCGAAACCTTTGAGAATGATCGGGTTCTCGTGATCCCATGAAATATTTTTCAGCGTTACGTCGCTGATGTTCCCGGGTGGGCCGGCGCCGTATTTCGTGCCGTCGGCGATATGCAGTTCGAACAGTTTAGTCTCGGATTTCTCAACGCGGCAGTCTTCATAATGAACATGAGTGATCAACGACGGACCATCGCAAAAAATACTGAACCCGCTGTGGGAGTCCAGCCGGCTTCCCCCGTGAGCGAGGATCACGTCGCAGTTGCGTACGGTGATATTGCTGATGGAAGCGGCGTTCGTCTCAAAGCCGATCGTCACCCCGTCGCTGAAAGCAAATCCGATCATTGTATTATCGGTAATGAGGACCTGGTCAACATCTTGTGCCGCCGCCGGAGCCTTTATGTCGATGCAATCGTCGGTGCATCGCAGGAAGCAGTGGGAGATAACAATGCTTCGGGAATTAAGAGGATCGATGCCGTCTCCGCCGGGGCCGAAGCTCAATACTTTCACATGATCATAGTGCAGACCATCGCAGTTGATGAACGTATTCGTCCAGCCGTCTCCGTTCCGAACGATCACGCCTTCGAAGCGAATATTCTGGCAGTTCTCAATTAGTACCATCTGTTTGAACTTAAACTCGCCGTCCAGAATGCCGCGTCCAAGAACGCTGATGTTGTGAACTCCGCTTGCGCGAATACTACCATAGACGATCGCACCGGCGGCGATATAAACGGTCTCGTTGTCCTTGAGCGTGATGAATCCAGGGCGATGGACTCCCGGCCCGAAGTACAGAACGCCCCGATCATTGGTAGAAACCTCCACGTATTCGACCGGGTTCGCAAATATGAAAAGGGGAGGGAGGTTGTCAATTTCAACGGAGAGATTATCGGGACCGGGAAGCGAAAACGTCACGACATTGTCCTGCACCTCTGCTCTTATTCCGCGGCTAAGAGGGTGTATCGATACGTTTGTAACGGCATTCGGCACGCGGATAGAAATTTGCACGCTGCCGCTGCAGGAGAAGCTCGCCTGGTGAACTTCCTGCTGAACTTTCGTGGACGGTATGAGAAACCAATCCGGGAATGCTGCGATATCCATTGCGGTCCGGAATTTTTCCGTCCACACATCACGCGAGTTTGCCGTAACAGTGAAGAGATCGCTAGCCGCCAAACCGGGTATCGGAGGATAAACGACAACCGTGGAAGAATTGTCATCAGACGATTTTGCCTGTGTGGATAGAGATAGAAGAGCGAGGATGAAAAATTCTTTTCTCATTAAGACCTTAGTAAAGCACTTCACGCAAAGCCGCAAAGTCGCCAAGCTTTTATCCTCATCAAATATTGAATGTTAATAGCATCGTTATTATGTCAGGACAGAGCAGAACGCGCGATTTTAATAATCGCATTCACGCTTTCCAACCGATGATTGTCGTTGATAAAGTGTCCGAGGTTCCGTCAGGCAAAATAAAATAAACAATAATTTGTAAAGATACTGGAATCGAGGGCGCTGGGCAGTATTACGATCTGAGAATTTCCACTCTTGCTCCCAAACTGAGTTTGGGAACGACTCGCATCAATCGTCTTTTCGTTTGGAGACATCGAACACTGGGCTCATTCCGTTCCCAATCGGAGATTGGGAACAAAAGAAACATCAGAAATGCTGTGCGACGGTTTAGTTTCAGTTCGTTACTTTCTTTCCGAGAAAGAAAGTAACCAAAGAAATCTTTCGAAATCGTAACGCGCGGATTCAATCCCAGCCGCACAGGCCATCAATTTCGGCGCATTAATAGTGAGGGAATTCGTGGAATTAGAAGGTGTGCACCGAAATTGAAAACCCTTCGATTGAATCCTCCCCCCTCGCGTCCAACGATTTCGATTTATAGAGAGTTTGCATCTGTAATTCTCTCGGAACAATGATGACTCACAGAGTTGCTCGACAAGCCGTGTTCTTCGTTATATGAGATGCGTGCGGTTGCGGAAGAGCTACATGTTCACAACTTATCTATTTTCTTTTGGATTGTTTTTCTGTCCATCTCTGTCTTGGCGAGCGAGAGGGCTTTACGAAAATAGTCTTGCGCTTTTTGATCGTCAATATCCGTGTACAGTTCTCCAAGAAGCATGAAATAAAAATGGTTGTCTTTCAGCTGCAGTCCTTCCGCTTCTGCGATCGCCGCTTGTTTCCCTCTTGCCATCGAAAGCGCATACGTTCTGTTGAGAGCGGCCACCGGAGAATAGTCTATCTGGAGCAGGCGGTTGAAGAGCTGCAAAATGTTTTCCCATTTTTCGTGAGAGTCGCTCTTTTGAGTGTGCCAATACGCGATGGCGGCTTCCACATGGTATTTTGAAACGATATCGCCGGCTGTTGCGCGATGCAGATAATATGCTCCCTTGGCGATCAGCTCGGAGTTCCAGAGGTTTGTATCCTGCTCATCATAAAGGATCAGTTCACCGTTATCATTTACGCGCGCATCAAACCGCGATGCGTGGAAACACATCAGCGAGAGAAGTGCATTGACCTCCGGCATATTGGTAAATTTATTCTCAACAAGCATAGTGCATAACCGCATCGCCTCGAAGCAAAGATCTTTACGAATCGTTTTGTTTTGACTGACAGAGTAATACCCTTCGGTGAAGAGGAGGTATATGGTCGTTAAAACGTTCGCGAGGCGTCCGTTGATCTCAGACGGTTCCGGAAGCTCAAACGTGATCCCCCCTTCCCGCAGCTTATCTTTGGCCCTGAATATTCGTTTGTTGACCGTCTCCTTGTTTGTCAGGAAGGCGTCGGCGATCTCTTCAATGCCGAACCCGCAAAGAATGCGGAGGGACAACGCGATCTGTGCTTCCGGGGGGATGGAAGGATGGCACAGCGCAAACATCATCCGCAGCTGACTGTCGTCGATGTTTTGGGGAGAGAGGTCGATTTCCGGTTCGTCCGTCCCCGGCGGTTCGAGCTGCAATTCAGGGACGATGTTCTTTTCGAAGATCGAAGCGCGGCGCAAGTAATTCAGCGCTTTGTTTTTTGCAACGTTGTAGAGCCATGCCGTCGGGTTTTGCGGAAGGCCGCCGACGCTCCATGTTTGCGCGGCGGTCAGGAACGTGTCGCTGGCGATATCTTCGGCAATTTCGATCTGGCCGAAACCAAAGCGCCGGCAAAGGACAGAAACGATTTTTCTGTATTCAGTCCTGAATAAGTGAGGAATCAGCTCTTCATGATCCATGGAATAGATGACCTTCTGAACTCTGCAGGCGCGTTTTAGGGGATCTATTTTTTGTAAACTTTTCTTACCTCGACGCTGTTCCCCTCTCCCTGTAAAACAGGGCATCCCTTGGCAAACTCGACCGCCTCATCCACGGAACTCGCTTTCACGACGATGATGCCGCCGATCGTTTCTTTGATCTCGCCGAAGGGTCCGTTCGTCACGACGCCATGCGGCCTTACGACACGCGCGTCCGCGAACGGGAGGCCAGTGCTGCCGCTGAATTTGTTCTGGGCGGCGATGCCGCCGATCCAATCCATCGTCAGCTTCATCCAGATCTCTATCTGCTCCGGCGAAGCGACCTTGTGTCCATCCTCGTGCCGCATGATCAATGCATATTCGTCCATGGCGTGATTCCTTTCAATTTGTTGATAATTTTGCTACGAGATTCTTTGCGGATTACATCTGAATAACACATGAGATCGATGGAATTGGACATTGCGGAGAATTTATTTTTCAATTGTTCAATTTTGATTGCGAGGTTCAATAAAACACAAAACCCCCTGGCATCGAGTACAAAGCAGGGGGCTTAAACCACGGCATGGTGCGAATCCGGTCGGAAAAACAAAAACGCATTACACTTGTGTGCCCGGCGCGAATCGAACGCGCAACCCCCAGCTTAGAAGGCTGGTGCTCTATCCAGTTGAGCTACGGGCACGGGCTAAGAATTGTAAGAAATTGCTAATGCGAAATCCCGCAGCTTTCTTGTGGGATTGAGCTACGGGCACATGATGTCCGCGTATAATATAGCGAAAAAGTGTTTCGCTCTCAACGGGATATTTTTTGACAATCCAATTTTCTTTGTCTGGACCATCAAACAAGAAAACCTTTTATTTTATTGGGCTTTCTTATCAGCTCTTGTGGCTGATGTCATTGGTCTCAGAAAATCGGATGCTAACGCCTTCGCTTAAACCAACACCCCAGAATATCGGCCTTGTCTCGGCTGAAAAAGATGACCCATAGATCCTCCAATTAGTACTTCAATGTGTCTTTTTGCCGAGATTTCCCAATATTCTGGCCCAAAGAACAACTCATCCCCCCACAAACGCCTAAAAATTCCTTAAATGGGCCATTTCTTTATTTTATTGCGCATTCGCAAATAATATACTATATTTTCCGCAGCCATCCCATAGAGCTTTAGCTCCAGCCAGGAAAAGTTTCTTTGCATCGGTCACCAGGAGAGGAAATCTTATGGCGCATAAAGTTCAGTGCGGTTAGCCTTCCATTTTGTCACAGCAATCCCAATCAAGAAATGATAATGCTCGTCTCTCTGCAGAGAAACATTTCACCGATCCAGCAGCCGGAGAACGCATGGCATTGGAGCGTTCCATCGTTCTGACGGAAGGAATTTCTCGGACGCCGTCAGGCACCGATAATGCAGGATCAAAACAATTGAACTATTTATTGTTTCCACACAGTCGTCAATTTCACGGTGATACGCTCTAATCATCCTATCAACAACAATAGAGGAGAAGAACATGGAGAAAAAAATCTGGACATACGAGACGCTTGCACAAACCAGCCGGGCTAATCTTGAGAATGTCCTTCGAACCGGGACGGCTCCCGACCTTGAACAACTGAACGGGTACATCTATTGCGGCTGGAACCACGAGTGGATCGGCAAGCTCTCCGGAGAAAAATTCAAAAAAGGATTTCTGAAAAAAGATGGTACGGTTTTCGGCTATAACGAAATGTGCGAACAGGACGGCGACAAATACAAAGGAAAGTGGATCGTAAGAACTATCGAAGGAAAACCTATTCAGCTTGCGTTCTTCCGGACTTCCTATATGAAAGATGAGCCGCCGCTCAAAGTGTACGCCCCCTACCGGCGCCTTGCCCATTTTAATTACGACCTTCCGTTCAACACGTGGTACAACATCCCGTTCAGGGTCATTCGCGATGTCGTCGTAGCGCCGAATGAAGGCGATAACACGCTCCTTTTATGCAAGGCGTATCTTCAGGTCTTTCCCTGGTTGAATATTTTGTATTGCTATTTTTTGCTCGGCATGCGGGAAAAAATTGTTTATCCGCCGCCGCAATACACTTAAGCATGGAGGATCACCATGAAGGCAAGCCCATATATTCCCCCTGCCGAGCCGAATCCTACAAAACAGCAATATAACGCGCTCTTTCCAAAAGAGTGGACAGAAGAAAAGGTCGGGAAGCCCTCACGCGACGGGAGCTTCATCATTCTGCGATTGCTGTCGTGGGGATATTTCTTGTGTTTGTTTTTTCTTTTCCTCGGACTAGCAGGTTCTTTTCCCCCCATTGAGCTTCTCCAAATATTTTTCGACTCCTTCAGAGAAAACACGGTCCTCGCCGTCAATACGATGATGATCGTTGCCCTCATGCTTGTCCTTGCGTTGACGGGAACGTATAATCCCTCATTGCGCTGGTATTGCAGCCTTGCGCTCTTCACCGGTCACGGTCTATTTTTTGCCGCGTCGGCGGGATTGTATTTCCTGGAGTTGTCGCAACACACGCGTGAACGGTTCCTGGTTCCTATTCTTCTCGCCGCCGCAGGCATGTTTCTTCTGTACGGGTGGGTGATGCTACAGTCACGGAAGTCTGCTCTCAAGGCCCACGACCCGAAGGAGTTTCCGGAATTCTATTCTATTGCGAACCGGCTGACTAAGGGTTTCTTTTTATGGCTTGGCCGAATCCTTGCGCTGCTTGCGGCCGGTATCATTGCGATGAGAATATTCGGAGACAATGCTCGTGGTCCGGCGTGTTTATTCAAACACCCCGATCCGTTCGTCGCTGCAACGCTTGCGCTCTTTACAATGCTGAGCGTGCTGGCGTTTCTCTTGAAGGATCGCGAGGCGCTGCGTGAGCGCCTTCATTCTGCGTTTACGACGACATTTATTACGGGGGTCGTGGTCATTCTGGCGATCCTCGTGTTTCACAAAACATTTATGCCGTCGCCTGAAAAACCGTTCGTCCACACGTACCTGATTCTCGAGGGGCTCGTCCTTACGGCAGTTGCGGGGGCGATGCTTGGTATTCGAAAAATGTATTACAACATCGAATACGGCGTTTCGGCGGTCGGGCCATCGACTGCACAGAACATTCTGGCGCTTCATGATGCTCTGTACGGAGGGAGCCCTGAAGATCATGACGCAATTCTTCAGAGCATCGACAGGCATGTCGCGGGTGTTCGGGGAAGAAAACGGGGACTGCTCAATTTTCCCTTCTGGGTCATCGAACATCTAGCGGGCCTCTATATCGGCGTCGCACCTGGTTTTTCCAGCATGAGCCGCGATGAACAAAAGTATTTGTTGCGACGGAAGATCCTGCGCCCTCCCGATGAAAGAAATCGATCCCTCATACCCCCCGTTGCCGAGCAGATGTACAAAGTGGGAAATGCAGTCCATGCGCTCATCACGATTGCCCATTTTTCTCACATCAAAGGAAGGCAGCAAATCGGGTATATACCCCCCGATGCCCGCGACAGGCTTCAGGGAGACTACCCGGCGTATCCGCCTCCGTTCAAGAACATTGCCGGCCTACCCGATTCGCCGCAGCATCCTGCAAACTTCAAACCAAGTACACCGGCCCTCCCCCGCCCGCTTGTCGCTCCGAGAGTCGTCACGCCGGTAATCGATCCCCCGGTGCCCGATGAGGTGGATTATCTGATCGTCGGCTCGGGAGCCGGCGGGGCAGTGATGGCGTACCGGTTGGCATGCCGTTCCGGCGTGGATCCTTCCCGGATCCTCATCGTTGAACGGGGGCCGCGCTATTCGCCCCTCCAGGATTTTAACGACGATGAAATGGAAATGGTTCGAAAGCTCTATAAAGAAGGAGGGCTCCAGCAAACAAAGAGGTTCGACCTGATGGTTCTGCAGGGAGAATGCGTGGGAGGGACAACGGTCATCAACAATGCGATTTGTTTCCAGATGCCGGACCGGGTGAAACAAAGCTGGCAGAATGATTACGGCCTTGATCTTTCGGCCATCGCGCAGGAATATGACCGCATTGCGAAAGAAATCGAGATAGGCGATGTGTCCGAGGATGGGATAAACCAGATCGTTAAGGAGAAATTCTGGAAAGGTGTTGATGGATTAAACAACAACATTGTTCAGGGAGCAGAGAAGCTCACGAAGGAAGCGCTGAAGGCCAATTTTCGGAACATCGACGGCAACGGACTTTGCAATATCGGAAACAAACGGATGCGGAAACGATCGATGCTTGAGACGTTCATACCATGGTCGGAAGCGCGGGGCGTTCGCGTCGTCTCCGAGATGAGCGCGGTTCGCTTTTTTGCCGAGAAGGGAAAGGCCGCCGCAGTGCTTCTCCGGACAAACATCGGGCACATGAAAAAAGTAAAAGTGAAGAAAGCGGTGATCGTTGCCGGGGGCGTTATCGCGAGCAGTAATTTTCTTATGAGAAGCGGCCTGCAGAAGAATGTCGGCGCCGGTATGAGCTGCAATTTTGCTTTCCCGGTAGCGTTCGATTTTCCCGACGAACTGAGAGCATATGACGGAGTCCAGATCACCTTGGGTGCTCTCGATTCACAAAATCGGGCGATCTTTGAAACGTATTTCAACCCCCCCGGGTCGTTCGCCATCTCGCTTCCGTTCTACTTTGACCGGCTTCACGGAGTAATGCAGCGGTATCCGCACCTGATCAATTTCGGCACGCTCGTCGGTTCGGAACCAAACGGCACCGTAGAACTGAAAGCGGATCTGTTGAACGGAAGAGCGTTCACATGGAATCTTGGTGAACAGGATAAAGACCACATCAAGTACGCACTGTCGACACTGGTTGACATCGGAAAATATGCCGGTGCCGAGCGCGCGATCATTCCAACCGAACCCGGCATGGAAATCCCGCTCACGGATGGCGACGTACAGCGTTTCAAGAAGAACCTTGCCGCGTATCCATTGCGGATGAAGGACCTGCGGCTGACGACGGCCCATCCTCAAGGGGGAAATAGGATGATCGGCAAGAACTCAATAAATGCAGAAGCACGGGTCGTCAATGCCGATTTTCGAGTGGATGGGCTTGACAATGTCTTCGTGGCCGACGCATCCCTCTTTCCGACCGGAATCACAGTCAATCCGCAATGGACGATCATGGCTTTGAGTTCCATGGCCTCTCAAAATGTTCCATAAGAAACGGATCTACGATGAAAACGACTCCCGCTTCTTCTTCAACAGGTGAAACCGCACGCAACGCAACCGCACCGGGGCAGCGTTACACACACACCGAAGGCACAAAGATTCTCCTTCACTGCGAGGAGAATGGCGATGCGCCAAATTATGTCAAATCAATCGACACATACAAAGAGGAAAAACGCCCGATCTTCAGGCAAATGTTTCCCGTAAGGACAGAACCGGTGAACTATGATGCCGAGAAAGGAGAAGTTTTTGTCGTTAGCGACCTCCACATTGCGTCCGGCAGAAATAGTGCAGGCGTGTACCGAGGCACGGAAAATTTCTTTGCCGACGATTCGTTCGGAAGGTTTTTGGAATATGCGCATACCGTCAAAAAGACACGGAGCGGGACGCTGCTCATCAACGGAGACGTTTTCGATTTTCTCCGTGTCACCGAATTTCCGGGAAAGATGAAGAAGGTGCGCTGGCCAAAAAGAGCGAAATACGCGCTCAAACTACAGCCGTTACCGAAGGCCGTACAACCCACGCAAACGGCCGTCGACGATGAATACGAAAAGTGGAAGACCGAACTCGAAAAAGTCGGCATCGTAAAAACGAGTGAGGATCTACAGAAGTCCATCGCGGGAGCGGAAACGAAATACGGCCTCGGCACGGAAGGATACAAGACCATCTATAAACTGATGCTGATCAGGCAGGGGCACCCGGCGTTCTTTGACGCGCTGAGCCGATGGATGGAGCGCGGGAACAAGCTCCTTCTTGTAAAGGGAAACCATGATCTCGAGCTCTACTGGCGGGACGTCCGGAACTATTTGCGGCTCATTCTTGCGGAAGGAATTTACAGTCACGGCAGCAAGGGTTCACTCGATCAGATCCTGAAAACAATTGTCCTCCCGAATGTTACGTTCATCGATGACTCCGTTGTGATCGACGGCGATTTTTACGTGGAGCATGGACACCGGTACGATAAGTTCACGATGGTTCTCGGCAACCCTGTATTGAAGAAGAACCAGAACGAGCTCAACATACCGTTCGGGTCGTTCTTCAACAGGTATTTGGTGAACAGGATCGAACTCTACTACCCTTTTTTCGATAAAGTGAGGCCTTCCGGAAACGTGCTTCCGATTCTGATCAGAGAAAATTTTCCGCTCGCACTCAAGGTGCTTTTCCAGCACATTCCTTTCATGATCAGAATGATGTTTACAAACGTGCGCTACGTATGGTTCATGTTCCACTCGGTCTTCTGGTTCATCCTTTTTCTCGTCGGGCCGCTGTTGATACCTCTGCTGATCCATCCGGAAATAGTCTCAGTGCTGACGCCGCAGAGTTCCGCGGCGGGTGACGGCACGGGAATACTCTCGACGATACTTGATCAATCGAAGAACGTCGGTTTGCTCATTTTGTCATACGTGTTGTCTCGCATCGTTGGATGGTTTCAACTTGAGGAACCTTCGAGTCTTGATACATTTGCGAGACGCCGGTATGCCGGGACGACCTACAGACTCATGACGATGGGACACACGCATAACCCGGGAGAATATCTACTCGACCAACAATGCAGTTTCTATAACACCGGTACATGGATTCCGGTTATCGACAACTCCAGCGCTGAAGTGAGAGAGGATCGCACCTATACGTTTCTTCATTTGATACGGGACAACAATGGAAAGCTTCAGCCTTCGGACGGAGGTCCTCTGCAGAGGTGGAACGACGACGCGGGAAGGGGAGAACGGCAAATACTGATTGAAAGAAAATAGAAAGAAGGGCGTTATGGCGGCTAAGCAAGTTCTGTTCGCGTGCATTGCGTTCATTCTCGGTTGCTCCGGGTGTTCTTCCGCCTTCGAAGGGATCGGCGAAAATCTCGGGAACGGATTAGGAGGATCGCTTGCCACGAAGGCGGATTCGATTACCGGGCGTGCGGTAAAAGGTGCAGCGGACGAACTGACGAAACCGGAATTGGCACGGAAACTGGACACGTTGATAACGCTTCTGGGTCAATCGACGAACAGGCAATTAAGCGGCATCCGGGATACGCTGATCGGTAGGGTCACGCAGCAGCGGCTCGATTCCCTGCGTGAGGAGCTGGTAGGAGAGAAGACAAAGAACGATCTGCTTGCCATCAGGAATTCTTTTTTTGACCGATCCCTGCAGCAATATCTGTCGAAAACATTGAACCAGGTAGGTCCAAGCATACTCAACGAGTCGACAAAAACTAAACTCATTGAATTCAGAGATACCTTGTTGGGGGCGACCTCCAACAGGCTGCTCAAGGCAATTATCGATACGGCGATGACCGATCTCGAAACACGGCTCAAGAATGAAGTGTACCCGGAAATGAGAGGGAACATAAGTTTTGTCGAGAGGAATGCAACATGGTTGATCATCCTTATCGGCCTTGTTGCGGTCGGCGTTGCGTGGTTCATTTGGGCGCAAAAGGAGAAATATGTACGGATGGCGAAACTGCTGACATATCAGATCTCCGAATCCAAAGACACGCCGGCGAAGGAAGCGCTCAAGAACAGCGTCTCCAAAAACGCGAAGATGATCGGGATCGAAGACGACCTGCGGGAATTGCTGGACAGTCAGGGACTGCTGCACATGAAGAGCCCGGATTAAGAAATCGATGAAATGTTTTTCCGATTTCGCGGAATAAGGATTCCCAGAAGCATTCGCAATAGGACGGAGACCAGAGCCCAGGAGGTGAACAGGCTCAGAATAAAGAAGCTCTGAACACAAAAACGCCTTCACATTGTCCGCATTTACTTGGAAATTCGCAGAGTTCAATTTTTGTTTGGGGAAAATCAGGGAGTCTTACCATGCACGCACCGAAACACCTTCTCACAATTATTTCTTTTCGTTCTTTCCAACCTGTCGTTATCACAAGTTGTCATCAAAAATCCCGTAGCGATTACGACAAAGAGTG